>Ga0326727_10003956_pt1 | contig 45939 bp, 36 predicted proteins | sample MB2enrmetagenome_FD_207643 | JGI IMG/M metagenome (GOLD analysis project Ga0326727, IMG submission 207643) | Lab enriched peat soil microbial communities from McLean, Ithaca, NY, United States - MB29MY | ecosystem: Environmental > Terrestrial > Soil > Wetlands > Peat | place: USA: New York... | reverse complement strand
TCTGCGAGAGCGATGTTTCGAACCGGTCCTTTCGGAAGAAGTGCTCGTAGATGGTGGCGAGGGCCGGCAAAGTCATCGCCTGCTCCTTTGAGATCAAAGCAAGAATAAACGTGCCGCCCATCGCCGCGACCATGGCCAAGGAGCGCCGGCCTCCCGGTCTTACCCAGGCTAGAAAGAGCCCGAAGGTGAGAAGATAAAAAAAGGTGACCTCGAGGTCCGTGACTGCCGCAATCCAGTCCACTGACTCGGTGTGAATGGGATGCAAGGCGAATAAGGCGCCGGCTACAAACGCCCCCAACCGGTCCCCGGTCAGACGCTCGGCCAGCTTATAGACCATGCAGACGATGAGCACGTGGAGCAAAAGGCTGACCAGATGGAAGCTATAAGCCTGCATGCCAAACAGCTTGTAAGTGAAGAGGTAACCCAGGGTCATCATAGGCCGATAGTAATTCGTGACGGCGGTAATCTCTTTGAACGACCAGACGTTAGTGGTGAAAATCTCCTTCAGGTGTCCGAAGCTCCGCACATAGGGATTCTTCAGCACCTGGGTGTCGTCGTCATAGACAAAGCCATTGAACAAAATATTGAGATAGGGGAGAGCGGCGCAGGTCACGAGGACTATCATCGGAAGCGCGCGCTTCAGACTCGATGCGTTCCTGGAGGAGTGAGGTGGCGCCTGGCCAGCTTTCCCGACCTCGGGCGCCGGGAAAGTGCCTGGCCGACGAGACGACTTCCGCGAGCGCCGCTCAGGCTGGCGCGCCAAACTGAAGCTCCGGGATACCTTCTGCATTGCTTTCATGCCGATTATACAGACTACCACGTCGCTTGGCGCGCTAGCATGATGTCCTTGCCGCCGGGAGTGTCCCAGATTGACTTGAAGCGCTCGCCTTCGGGCCAGCGCATGCCGACCCTTCGCTTCGCGCAGGGCAGGCTCTAAAGGTCGGCGCTACATTCGCCAGTCTTTTCCTCGAATGGCATCTGAAACGCAGCTGCGCCGCCTCACATCGGATACTTTCCGTATTTCCTTGTCGCCTCAATCATCGTCCGGTAATTCTCCGGCTTCACGGAGGAGTGGATGGCATTGGATGAGCTAATGATGTGCCCTCCGCCGGCAGAAGCGCTGAGGATGCACTCTTTCACAGCCGCCTCGACCTCAGAGGTCGAAGCTTCGGAGAGGATATACGCGCAGTCGATGTTGCCTATAAGACATAACCTCTTGCCATAACGCTGTTTTATTTTGCTTATATCCATTCCGGCAATTGGTTCCATGGGATTCAGCCCATCCACGCCGGTATCGACGATCATAGCAAGGATGGGCCAGAGGTTCCCGTCCGAGTGTTTCACCGCCCTGGCACCTTCTTCGTGAACAGCATCCACCATTCGCTTCAGCCTGGGAAGAACGAATTCTTTGAACACGGCCGGAGAAAAGAAGGGGCTGTCGTTGCCGGCGTAATCATCGGCAATGACGATGACGTCGGCCCCAGCCCGAACCGCGTTTCGGGCGATGCGCAGCGTCACCTCGAGCACGGTATCCATCAACCGGTGAGCGAATTCCGGTTCGACGAGGAAATTCGTCAGCAGGTTTTCGAATCCATTCAGGAAGACCGACCACATGAAGGCGGCGCGGTGCCGGAAAAAGATGGCCTTCTTCCCCTTGAATCGCGCGACCAATTCGGGGAGCTTACCCAAGCGCTGCCGCGCATCGGGATCAGGAGGAACGTACTTTCTCAGATCGTCCAGCGTGCGGATAGGACCCCTGATGGGATGATCGATTTCCTCGGGCGTGGGCTTGTACAACACGCCCCATTCGTCAACGTAAGTTCTGTCTGCATTCTCGAAGACCTTATCGTACTGGGCTACTGCCGATACTCCGTCCAGGTCCAATATCTCTTCGATATCGGTTTGGTCCTTCGCCGCGGGGCACAACGCCTTGATGACCTTGCGACTGATCGCCCATTCCACGATGGGAACACGGTCGGGCTCCCCGCGTTCCATGGCAGTCATTACACGCTGATATGAGTTCATGGCCACCTCTTGAGAAGTTGAGAAGTCTAGAGTCGCGGAGTCGAGAAGTCAAGGAGTTGACTCCTTGAGTTGACTCCTTGACTCGTCGACTCCCGGACTCCTAGACTGTAAAGTCCTAACTCTCAAGAAAAGGCGGTGAACATAGCATGCCAAAGGCTCCTCAGCTCGTTTGCTCGAAAACCAAGTGGCAGGGCAGGGAAGCGTACACGCTGAGCAATGGTCTTATTCAGATGGTGAACCTCACGGGTGGCGGCCACATTGCCGAGCTTCGTTTCGCAGAGGGCAGTGGTCTTCCAACCCTGAATCCCCTCTGGACTCCCCCATGGAAGAGCATGGAGCCGTTTCAGTACAGCGCGAGGTCGCACGCCAAACGCTACGGTCCGCTAACGGAAGGAAAACTGCTTTCCGGAATCGCCGGGCACAATATCTGTCTGGACTACTTCGGACCGCCCTCAGCAGCAGAAACGGCCCAGGGCCTGTCGACTCATGGCGAGGCGCCCAGCTTGAAATGGTGCAAGTCCGGCGAACGCCTTCGCGGCGGCCAGCTAAATGTAGCGCTTTCTCTGCGCTTGCCCGAGGCAGGGCTCGAGTTCATCCGCGAGGCCGGGGTGCGCGCCGGTGAGCCGGTAGTCTATCTTAAAGAGACCGTCACCAACGAGCGTAAGCTCGATCATTTCTTCCACTGGACGCAGCATGTGACTCTTGGCCCGCCCTTTGTCTCGACTGAAGATACTCGCGTGTTTATGTCCGTCACCAATGGCATAACGAGCCCGGAGGCCTATGGCGCACAAGCACTGCTGGCCTTCGGGAAGGAGTTTGAATGGCCCCTGGCGCCGGCCAGCGCCGGTGGAGAAGCTGACCTTTCACACTGCCTGATTCGCAAGGGGTTCGGGGCGGTGGCTTCGCTGCTCGCCGATCCGTCGCGTGACGTGCAGTATGTTGGGGCGCTGAATGTCCGCGAGCGGCTTCTGATTGCCTACTGCTTCCGCCGCGCCGATTTTCCCTGGGTCACAATCTGGGAGGAAAACCGCTCCCGCGAAGCTCCCCCTTGGAACAGCCGGACTGAAACACGCGGCTTGGAATTTGGCTCGGCCCCATTACCGGTAACACGCCATGAGGCGTTCGTCCGCGGGCCGCTCCTAAGCACACCGACGTTCTCAACGGTGCGCGGGCGCGGCCGAGTGGCTGCCAACTACGTCGCGTTCCTGGCCGAATTGCCGGAAGGATTTCGCGAGGTTCGCAATGTCAGTCTCGAGGAGGGCGCCATCGTCGTTCATGGCGGAGAACCGGACCACGAGGTTAGAGTTTCCGCTTCAGGACTGAAAGCCTCGGGATTGATGTAAGAGCCGAGAAACATCTTTCGATGTCGATCACTCAGAAGCCGGGAAAAACCTGAAAGTGCCATCTCTGAAAGCGCAACCTTCGCCCTGAGCGAAGCGAAGGATCTCCGCAGTTATTCGCAAATGGTTGAATCATCGGAAACTGCGGAGATCCTTCGCTAAGCTCAGGACGACAACCGGTTGATTTCTTTACACCTTCTCAGGTTTTTCCCCCGCTACAAGTTTTCAAGATTCTCCGTTCCTCCATGCCATCGGCAACCAAGAGCAGTGCCCCAGCATCTAGCCCGAGAACAGCGTAAGAAACCAAAGAAAAGATCATGGCGCGTCAAAATTCGGGGAACTTTTCGCGCTCTCACAGCATTACCGGTAATGGAGGAGCCGAAAGACAACCCAGGCAAGACACCATGTCGACTTTGCCTCGAGACTCGGCAGTGATAGAGGAGAACGCGATGAACGGGACGCCAGGGAATTCCGGCCTGGTGAGGCCGGCTACCGCTGAAACCGACGAACAATTGATGGTGGCGTTCTCGCGAGGTTCCATGGATGCCTTCAGTGAATTGTTCTTGCGTTACAAACAGCCGCTGTACGGGTTCTTCCGGCGGCGTGTTGCCGATCAGGCGCAAGCGGAGGAACTGACACAGGACACTTTTTTCGCCATCGTTCGCGCCTCGTCGCGCTACGAACCCCGCGCGCTCTTCCGAACTTATCTTTACGCGGTTGCCTCCAAGACTCTCCGCTCCTATCGACGAAAAACGGCTCTTCGGGCCACGCTTTTCGGAGACGAGGTTGGGTCCCGGCAGCCCGCCTTCGAGACTCCCGCTGACGCGGATTTGTGGGTGCGGCAAGCGGTGGCGAAACTGGAACGACTGGACCAGGAAATCCTGTTGCTGCGTGAATTTGAGCGCTTAAGCTATGCGGAAATCGCCGATCTGCTGCGATTGCCGCTTAACACAGTTCGCTCACGGTTGTTCCGCGCCCGGATGGCTCTGCGCGACCTGCTCGCCACCTCGGCTCCCAAGTCGTCACCCACGAAACTGGCGGAACGCGAGGAGTGCGTATGAACACCGTCCCACACCCTGTGGTCCCCGAAAGAATCATGGCTCTTCTGGATGGCGAACTCCCAGCCTCCGAGGCTCGAGTTATAGCCACCCACCTTGACGCTTGCGCCGAATGCGCCCGGCTCGCCGAGCGCTTGCGCAGCACGGCACAGCAATTGTCCGCTTGGAAAGTCCCGGATATTCCGGCGAAGGTAGCGGAGTCCGTCGGCGCCTTGGTTGACAAAACGGATTCAGGTCTTGAGCCAGGCCGTGCTGCGCCCCCGCTGCGCTCCAGGCGTTGGACCTGGGGGCGGTGGGTCATTTTGTGGGGAGGGACGATGGCAGCTCTCTTAGCAGCCCTGGCTTTGTACTTGCCGATATTACGCGTCTCCCGACATGCAGAAATGTTTTATACCGATGGCTCGCGGCAGAGTCAGGTGCAGGGAAATCGAGGTTCTGGCGGTAAACTCTCTCCCCCGGTTAACGGGCGAGCGTCGCCCGAATCTGGGCGTGCAATTAGGAAACTGAACGAACTTGTTACGCCAACTTCACCGGGTGTGGCCGCAGATTCAAACGGCCTTTATCATGGCCTCGGGGATCACGGCGAGGACTCGTTTTCGGTGAATGGCCAGCCGCGGACTGACCAGCAGAGCAAGATCCTTGCAAGCCCTATACCAGCCCCTATGATCGCGCGGACCGTTTCCCTCTCGATCGTGGTGAAGGATTTCGCCGCCGCCCGCTCCTCTCTCGACGCCATCCTTGCTCGACATCACGGGTATTCGGCGCAACTCGGTGTCAGCACTCCCGAGAATGCTCCACGCAGTCTCCAGGCTTCTCTCCGCGTTCCCGCGCCTGAACTCTCTAAGACTGCTGGCGATCTCAAAGCCCTTGGCCGAGTCGAAAATGAATCACAGGCCGGTGAAGAGGTCACACGCCAGCACGTCGATCTGGCCATTCGTCTTAAAAATGCCCGGGAAACTGAACAACGCTTTCGGTCCATTCTTCAGCAACGCACGGGAAACCTTGCCGAGGTTCTTCAGGTCGAGGAGGGCATTGCGCGAGTCCGTGGGGACATTGAACGTATGGAAGCGGAGCAGACAACTCTCGAGCACCGCGTGGACTTTGCCACCATCGACTTACACTTCACGGAGGAGTACAAAGAGGAGCTCAACCCGCCCGGCTCTTCCGTTTCGACTCGTTTACACAATGCCTTCGTGGACGGCTACCAAAATGCAGCGGAGACGGTACTTGGAATCGTGCTGTCTCTTGAGGAATACGGTCCCAGCCTCTTGATCTGGCTCCTGATCCTTGTTTTGCCGGCGGGCCTTGTGGCACGGAGGTACCGAAGGAAAGTCGCTGCTTTGTAGGAGATCCGTCGTGCCGAGAGCAGAGTTTTCGTAGCAGGTTGCCGGCTCACTGCCTGCTGCCTGCGGAGTTGTGACTCCTGCCTTTTATCGCGCTCATAAAAACTTTTAATTTAACCTGGCATGCTCGGTAGGGCAAACTGAATCATGAGGCAGGAAGGGCGGAGTGTCAGCGAAGGGGGCCACGCACCGACACGCCATGGCGTGGCGAGGGCGAAGTTCGAGGTATCTTGTTAAGTCATACTAACCACAAGAGATAATGAGCAATGAACAGCAGGACTACCCCCCGGGGATTGCCAGAGCCCCAGGGTCTCTACGATCCGCGCAATGAGCACGATGCCTGCGGGATTGGTTTCGTGGCCGACATTTCGGGGAAGAAGAGCCACGACATCATTCTGAAGGGTATTGAGATTCTCATCAATCTCACTCACCGGGGCGCCTGCGGTTGCGATCCGCAGACCGGTGACGGCGCAGGTGTGCTCATCCAGATTCCTCACGCCTTTTTCGAGGCGGAGTGCACACGGCTCGGTTTCGCGCTGCCTTCGCCCGGCGAATACGGTGTGGGCATGATGTTTCTTCCTGTGGAACCGCACGAGCGCATGCGGTGTGAGGCCATTGTGGAAGAGACCGTTATTGAAGAGGGCCTCACGGTTCTCGGCTGGCGCGACACCCCGGTAAACGCCAATACGATTGGCCGTCTGGCTCGCAGCACTCAGCCTTACATCGAGCAAGTTTTCATCCGGCAAGCCTACGGGATGGATCAGGACGCGTTAGAGCGGAAGCTCTACGTCATCCGCAAGCGCGCCGAAAAGGAAGTGGCCAATATCGACCTGCGGGAGAAGAGTTTCTTCTACGTTCCCTCGCTCTCTTCCCGGACGATCGTCTACAAAGGCCTGCTGCTGGCTCCTCAGATCGCCAACTTCTACCTCGAACTGTCGAACTCGGAAGTTCGAAGCGCCATTTGCCTGGTTCATCAGCGGTTTTCCACCAACACATTTCCCACCTGGCATCTCGCTCATCCATACCGTTATCTCTGCCACAACGGCGAAATCAACACCCTGCGCGGCAATGTGAACTGGATGCAGGCGCGTACCTCACTGCTCGCATCGCGCCTCTTCGGGGACGATATCAAAAAGCTCGAACCCATCATTGCCCCGGGCGGAAGTGACTCCGCCAACCTCGACAACGCAGTCGAACTTCTTACGCTCGCCGGGCGCAGGCTTCCCCACGTGATGGAAATGCTGATTCCAGCGGCGTGGGCTAGCGATCCCACCATGCCGGAGGATGTCAAGGCGTTCTATGAATACCACGCCTCGCTGATGGAGCCTTGGGACGGTCCGGCGGCCGTATGTTTCACCGATGGGCGCGTGATCGGGGCCGAGCTCGACCGCAATGGGTTGCGCCCAGGCCGCTTTCTGGTTACGCAAGGCGGCCTGGTTATCATGGCTTCGGAGGCGGGAGTGTTGCCGGTGAATCCCGCCGAGATTCGCTTCAAGGGCAGGCTTGAGCCGGGCCGTATGCTCCTCGTGGATACAGAGAAGGGAAGGCTTATTCCCGATGAGGAAATCAAACGGCAACTGGCATCGCGGCGTCCGTACGCAAAGTGGCTGAAGGAGAACCAGATTTCGTTGAAGCAATTGGCGGACCCGCCGCGCGTCCAGCCCACCGACCATGCCACCATCCTGATGCGCCAACGCGCCTTCGGGTATACGGACGAGGATCTGCGTCTCGTCATGATCCCCATGGCGCAGAATGGCGAAGAACCGGTGGGTTCTATGGGAACCGATACCCCGCTGGCCTGCCTCTCGGACAAGTCCCAATTGCTCTTCAATTATTTCAAGCAGATGTTCGCCCAGGTCACTAACCCGGCCATCGACCCCATTCGCGAAGATCTGGTGATGTCGCTTTACGACTTCATCGGGCGAGAAGGCAACATCCTCGAGGAAACCCCACAGCTTTGCCACACTCTCAAGAAACGCCATCCCATCGTCACTAATTGGAACCTCGAGAAACTTCGCCGTGTCAGCCAGGGCGATTTTCTGGCGACCACGCTGCCGATGCTTTTCCGCGTGGAGGGCGGCGAGAAGCGCCTCGAAGAGGCCGTGGACAGCCTTTGCCGCTCCGCCTCGCTGGCCATCAAGTCCGGCTATACGATGCTCATCCTTTCGGACCGGGGCGTGGATGAGGAGTACGCGCCGATCCCGAGTCTGTTGGCATTGTCCGCCGTGCACCACCACCTGGTGCGCGAGAAGACGCGGAACCAGGTTGCCCTCATCGTGGAGACAGGCGAACCCCGCGAGGTCATGCACTTCGCGCTTCTGGTGGGCTATGGGGCCAGCGCCATTAATCCCTATCTGGCTATCGAAACGCTTGAGGACCTGTACGCGCGAGGTTACTTCCCTCCTGGCTATACGTTTGAAAAGCTGCTGAAGAATTATATTAAAGCGGTTGATAAGGGGCTGCTCAAGGTCCTGTCGAAAATGGGGATTTCGACCCTGCAGAGCTACTGCGGCGCACAGATCTTCGAGGCCATCGGCCTCAACCGGGCAATCGTGGAGCGGTACTTCACGGGCACTGCTTGCCGAATTGAAGGCGTGGGACTGGACGTTCTGGCGCGCGAAGCTCTCTTGCGGCACAAGTTCGCCCTGCAGCGGCCGGTGGAGTCCGACACCGAACTCGAGATTGGCGGCAGCTACCAGTACCGCGAACGAGGCGAGCGGCACCTGCTGAATCCGGGAGTCATCAGCAAGCTGCAGCACGCGGTGCGGCAGTCAAGTTACTCGACATTTCAAGAGTACGCGAAGCTGGTCAACGAGCAGAACCGGAATCTCTTCACATTGCGCGGCCTGTTGGACTTCCAGCCTGCCGGGCCGCCGGTGCCGCTGGAGGAAGTCGAACCGGCGCGAGAAATCGTCAAGCGCTTCGCCACCGGCGCCATGTCTTTCGGCTCCATCAGCAAAGAAGCGCATGAGACTTTGGCCATCGCCATGAACCGCATCGGGGGCCGCTCCAACACCGGCGAGGGCGGGGAAGACGAAGCCCGCTTCCGGCCCGACCCTAACGGCGACCTACGCCGCAGCGCCGTGAAACAAGTGGCCTCCGCTCGCTTTGGCGTGACCACGAACTACCTGGTGAATGCCGAGGAGTTGCAGATCAAGATCGCGCAAGGCGCCAAGCCGGGCGAAGGCGGACAGCTTCCCGGTCACAAGGTTAGTGATGAGATAGCGCGCGTGCGCCACGCCATACCCGGCGTCGGCTTGATCTCTCCGCCGCCACACCACGACATTTACTCGATCGAGGATCTGGCGGAGCTCATCTACGACCTTAAAAACGTGAACCCGCAGGCAAGAATTTCCGTGAAGCTGGTGGCGGAGTCCGGGGTGGGAACCGTGGCTGCGGGCGTTGCCAAAGCGCATGCGGACGTCATCCTCATCTGCGGCTACGACGGTGGCACCGGCGCCTCACCGATCTCCTCCATCCGCCATGCCGGCATTCCCTGGGAACTCGGCCTTTCTGAGACTCAGCAAGTCCTGGTGATGAACGACCTGCGCAGCCGCGTGCGGCTGCAGGTCGACGGGAAGATGCAATGCGGCCGGGACGTGGCCATCGCAGCGCTGCTCGGCGCGGAGGAATTCGGATTTGCCACGACGCCGCTCATCGCTATGGGTTGCATCATGATGCGAAAGTGCCATCTCAACACTTGTCCCGTGGGCGTGGCCACCCAGGACCCCGAACTGCGCAAGCGATTCCAGGGCCAGCCCGAGCACGTGATTAATTTCCTGTTCTATCTTGCCGAAGACCTGCGGCAGGTGATGGCCGGTCTCGGCTTCCGCACGGTCAATGAAATGGTGGGGCGAGTCGATTGCCTCGTGCAGCGCCGCGACGTGGACCACTGGAAAGCCCGGGGGCTGGATTTGTCGGCGGTGCTCCATAACCCTGCTACGCCCGCCCGAGTAGGGCGGCGCTGCCTTACGAAGCAGGATCACGGGCTTGAGAGTTCGCTCGATCATAAATTGATTGATCATGCGCGCGAGGCGCTGGAGCGCGGCGCGCCGGTCTTCCTAAGCCTGCCGATCTCGAATACTCACCGCACCGTGGGCGCCATGCTGAGCGGCGAAATCGCGCGCCGCTATGGGTCTGAGGGTTTGCCGGATGACACCTTCCGGTTCGACTTCACCGGCTCCGCCGGGCAGAGCTTTGGCGCTTTTCTCGCCAAGGGCATCACCATGGTTCTCGAGGGTGAGGCTAACGACTACGTCGGCAAAGGGCTTTCGGGTGGCAAGCTGGTTGTTTATCCGCCCAGGACTTCATCGTTCCAGCCCGAGGAGAATATTCTGGTGGGGAACGTGGTTCTGTATGGGGCCACGAGCGGTGAAGCCTATTTCAACGGAATGGCAGGCGAACGTTTCGCGGTGCGCAATTCCGGAGCTACGGCGGTCGTCGAAGCGGTCGGCGATCATGGCTGCGAATACATGACCCGCGGAACGGTAATCGTCCTGGGCGAGACCGGCCGCAACTTCGCGGCAGGCATGACCGGCGGAATCGCTTACGTCCTCGATGAAACGGGTGAGTTTGTTAGGGTGCGCTGCAATCGCGCCAGTGTGGACCTTGAACCTGTCACGGGCAGGGGTATGGCTTGCCCTACCTTCGACAAGGGGACGGCAAGCCGTCCCCCTACGGACGCGGATTTGATTGCGTTCTTGGTCGCGCGCCATGCGGAACTGACCGGAAGCCCGCGCGCCAAGTGGGTCCTGGATAATTGGGAAACGATGCTTCCGAAGTTCGTCAAGGTTTTCCCGCACGAGTATAAGCGCGTGTTAGCTGTTTCACCGGCGCCTGCTGGTGTAGCGCCGGCCTTCAGCTCGGCAGGCTCTGCGCCGACGGGTGCCGACCCTTCGCTCCGCTCAGGGCAGGCTCTGGAGGTGGGCACGACGTCGGTAGGCGCCGGCCTGCGGGCGGGCGCGGCGTCGGCTGCCCGGGAGGCGCTCGGTGGGTAAACCGACCGGATTCATGGAGTACACTCGCGAACTTCCGGCGCGCCGGCCGGTCGCGGAGCGAGTCAATGATTTCCGGGAAGTCTACCAGGATTTCCCGGAGCAGAAGCTGCGCCTTCAAGGCGCACGCTGCATGGATTGCGGGGTGCCGTTCTGCCATACCGGTTGCCCGCTCAACAATGTCATCCCGGATTGGAATGACCTCGTTTATCGCGATCGCTGGCGCGAAGCCGTTCGAGCCCTCCACGCCACCAATAATTTTCCCGAATTCACCGGGCGCATTTGCCCGGCGCCCTGCGAGGCTGCTTGTGTTCTGGGTATTAACAGCCCTCCTGTAACCATCAAGAATATTGAACAAGCAATTATCGAGCACGCTTTCCGCGAAGGTTGGATTCATCCCGAACTGCCTCCGCACCGCACCGGCAAGCGAGTGGCCGTGGTCGGCTCCGGGCCGTCCGGCTTAGCCGCCGCACAACAATTGAACCGCGCGGGCCATTGGGTGACCGTATTCGAGAAGGCCGACCGCATCGGCGGCTTGCTGCGCTACGGCATTCCGGACTTCAAACTCGAGAAGCGTATCCTTGACCGCCGGCTCGAGCAGATGACGCGGGAAGGCGTAGTCTTCAAGACTCGGAAGCACATTGGGCAGGACGTTCCCGTGGAAGATCTGGGTGGCGAGTTCGACGCCATTCTGCTGGCCGGAGGCGCCGAAAGCCCGCGTGATCTCAAGGTGCCGGGACGCGGGCTTGCAGGCATTCATTTCGCCATGGAGTATCTCCCGCAGCAGAACCGCCATGTCGCAGGTGAGGCGGTGGCCGGCCAGATCCTGGCCACGGGCAGGCACGTGGTGATTATCGGCGGCGGGGATACCGGCGCGGACTGCCTGGGCACCGCCCACCGGCAGAAACCGAAGGCAGTTCACCAGTTCGAGATCATGCCGATGCCGCCGCTCGAGCGCCCAGTCAGCACGCCCTGGCCGCATTGGCCGCTCCAGTTGCGCACCGAAAGCGCCCACGAAGAGGGCGGCGCTCGCGAGTGGGCTGTGGCCACCGCCCGGTTCAGTGGTGACGAAAAAGGCCGCGTGAAGCAACTGCACGCCATTCGGGTCGGGCCGCCGCCAAAATTCGAGCCGATCCCCGGCACAGACTTGACAATCGAGGCGGATCTGGTGCTCATCGCGATGGGGTTCCTCGGTCCCGTGAAAAATGGCATGCTTGAATCGCTGGGCGTGCAACTCGATGCGCGAGGCAACGTCGAGTGCGATGCCAATCACATGACTTCCGTCCCCGGCGTCTTCGCCGGTGGCGACATGCGTCGCGGCCAGTCGTTGGTCGTCTGGGCCATCAGTGAAGGCCGCAAAGCCGCCCGAGGCATCGACAAATACTTGATGGGTGACACCCACCTGCGGTAGTTTCCTGTACAAACCTGATAGCACGACTTCTAGCGGACCTGCCTCTGCGATCTGTGGTCCTGGCGTGGGGCATTTGGTATCACCAGCCACAGAACCTGGAAAGCAGGCCTGCGCAACACGAGATTGGCGCGTGTTAGAATATGCGGGGAAGATACGGCTGACCTCTTCCGGCAGAGGCTAGGTTTGGTTATGAGCGTTGAGAAGGTATTGACATTAGACCGGGCGTATGAGGTTGTGGCGGACCTAAAGCAGCGCGGCAAACGAGTGGTATTTACGAACGGATGTTTTGATCTGCTGCATCCCGGTCACACACGTTATCTGGCCGAGGCTAAGAAACTCGGGGATGTGCTGATCGTGGCGGTCAACAGCGATCGCAGCGTGCGGGCGCTCAAGGGAACGGAGCGCGCCATCCAGCCCGAAGCAGAGCGAGCGGAAATCCTGGCGGCCCTCAAAGTCGTGGACTACGTGACGATTTTCGATGAGCTCACCCCCCAAGCCGTGATTGCCCGAATGCTGCCGCAGGTTCTGGTGAAGGGTGGAGACTGGGGGCCGGACGCGATTGTGGGCCGCGCAGAGGTAGAAGCGGCGGGTGGACAGGTGGTTTCGATTTCTGTGGTTGAAGGGTATTCGACGTCATCCATCATTCAGGCGGTGTTGAAAGGCAGGAGTCAGGATCCAGGATCCGGGAGTCAGGAGCCGTCCGCCGGCACTGATGAGGATCGAAGGGCAGCTCACAGCATCCCACTGACGACTGACCACTGACGATTGACAACTGACTCATGTCTAAGCTGCGATCCTTGTTAAACCCCATTCTCGATCATGCGGCTTTTCGCGGCGTGCTGCAGGCTTTGAAGGAGGCGGCACCGGGCGAGGGTGCGCGGGTTAGCCTATCCGGGCTGACCAACTCCGCCAAGGCCCTAGTGGTGGCAAGAGTCGCTCGCCAACTGGCTCTCCCGGCGATTGTCCTGACTGCGGACAATGAATCCGCCGCCAACCTTCAGCGGACGGCGTCAACATTCGCAGCCTGGCTCAATTCGGGGTCTAACCAGGCTGTGCTGACTTTTCCCTCGCTGGATTGTTCTCCCTACGAAGGGCGCTCCCCGCACGGCGAAATTCTGGAACGGCGCGCAGTAACGCTGTGGAACATAACTCGCGGACGGGTGTGCGCGCTGTTCACTCCGGTCACAGCGGCGCTGGGGCGATTTCGGGAGCGAGCATTCTATTCTTCGCTGGCGCTCGAAATCAAAGCTGGCGACGAACTGGTTCTCGACGATCTCGCAGAGCACCTCAGCGAAGTGGGGTACGAGCGGGGAGAGCCAGTCTCCGATGTGGGGCAATACTCCGTGCGGGGCGGGATTGTGGATGTTTTTCCCCCCGAGGCCGAGTGGCCGTATCGCATTGAACTCTGGGACGATCGAATTGAGTCGCTGCGCGAATTTGATCCGGACACGCAGCGCTCGCGCCAACCCGTTCCAGGCGCCATGCTCCTGCCGCTTTCGGAGGTCACGCGCTCCCGCCAGTTTTTTGACAAGCTCGTCGGCGCGCTCGACAAGCGCGCGAATCCGCGCGGCGGGCAGGAAGTTACGCCGCGATTCGAAAGGGAACCGGAGTGGGCGGGCGAATACGGGAGCCCCTTCCCCGGATGGGAGTTTTTTGCACCTCTCGCGGAGCCACACCCTCGCAGCCTGTTCGCGTTGTTCGATAATCCTGTGGTCCTTTGGGATGAACCTCTGGACCGTGACTCTCAGTGGAGGGGCTTCCTGGAAAAGATGGCTGCGGAGTATGACGAAGTCCGCGACGTTGTTCCGCCGCGTCCCCGGCCGTTGGATATTTGCCTCAATGAAATAGAGTTCCAGGAGATAGTTAAAGGATTGCCTCAGATTTATCTGAAAGAACTGGCTTTGACACGGAAAGTCGAGAACGCAGAATGCGGCGAAGGATTGCTGCTGGTGGCTTTGGATCAAGGACCACGACCGACTGCGGAGATCGTTCGCTTCGCCCAGGATGACAGGCCTCCGGCTGTTAATGACACCCCTGCGGTTGTTTCAAACCTTGAGAGCCCTTCCACAACGCAGGAGGCAGAACCCCAAAGCGCATTGGATGGTGCGGAAACTGATATGAACGAGCCTGAGCCAAGTCTACCCGTACCTAGTCAGGAGTTCGTTCTTCTCACTCAACCTTCGCCAAAGCTCCAGTCGGGCGTTAAGCGGTTTGCGGATAATCTGCGCGGCAATCTGGAGCGCGGGATGTCCGTGGTTCTGGTCACGCCCAGCAGCGGAAAGGCGGAGAGGCTGCGTGGGATTCTTACCGAGTACGAGATTCCGTTTGAAACGGCAAGCAGCGCCGGCGCTCCTGCCAGTGGTGTCGAAGAGCAGGCCGCTCGCCGTTGCGCGTTGATGGTTCGCGGCGACCTTGCCGAAGGCTTTGTCATTCCTGACCTGGAACAGATGTGGCTGGCAGATAGCGACCTGTTTGGAGGATTCGACTGGGCTTCGCGACGGCGGGAGCACTCGGGGGCGTTGAGTTTCATTTCGGACCTGGGCGATCTGAAGGTGGGAGATTACGTGGTGCACGTTGACCACGGAGTGGGGATTTATCAAGGGCTGCGGCAATTGAGTGTCAGTGGCTCGGAGCGCGACTTCATGCTGCTGACGTACCAGGACGAGGCGAAACTGTACGTTCCGCTGGAACGGCTGGATCTGGTGGAGAAGTACCGGTCCGGAGGAGAGGGTGCGAAGCCAGTGCTGGACCGGTTGGGCGGGGCTACGTGGGAGCGAACGAAGTCACGTGTCAAGAGGGCCTTGCGCGACATGGCTCAAGAATTACTTCACCTTTATGCGCAGCGCAAGATGACGGGAGGCACAGCCGCCAGCTCAGACACGCCGTGGCAGGAAGAGTTCGAAGAGGCGTTCGAGTTCGAGGAGACGCCTGACCAGTTGAAGGCGCTGGCGGATATCAAGAAAGACCTGGAAAGTCCGGAACCGATGGACCGTTTGTTGTGCGGTGACGTGGGCTACGGAAAAACTGAGCTGGCGATGCGCGCCGCTTTCAAGGTCATTCAGGACGGCCGGCAGGTGGCAGTGCTGGCTCCCACCACCGTGCTGGCGTTCCAACACTTCGAAACTTTCCGGCAGCGGCTGGCGCCGTTTCCGATGCGAGTGGATATGCTCAGCCGGTTCAGGCAGCCTGCGGAACAAAAGAAGACCGTGGCAGAAACCGAGGCGGGCAAGGTGGATGTGCTGATTGGAACTCATCGCCTTCTGTCGAAGGACGTCCGCTTCCGCGATCTGGGATTGTTGATCGTGGATGAGGAGCAGCGGTTCGGTGTGGCGGCGAAGGAGAAGCTGAGGAAATTCAAGGTGGGAGTGGACGTGTTGGCGATGTCGGCCACTCCCATCCCGCGGACGTTGCACATGTCGCTGGGCGGATTGCGCGACCTCTCGGTTATCGAAACGCCGCCGCGCGGTCGGCTGGCGATTCAAACTACCGTCGCGGCCTTCAACCACAACCTGATTCAGTCCGCCATCCTTCAGGAGATGCAGCGTGAGGGGCAGACGTTCTTTGTTCACAACCGGGTTGAGTCGATCTTCAGCATCGCGGCCATTGTGCAGCGCTTGGTGCCCACGGCGCGAATCGGCGTTGCACACGGGCAGATCAACGAGAAAGAACTCGAGAAGATCATGCTCAAATTCATGCAGGGGGAATATGACGTGTTGGTGGCGACGGCGCTGATTGAGAACGGGCTGGACATACCGCGCGCCAACACCATCATCGTTAATCACGCCGAGCGCTTCGGCTTGGCCGATCTTTACCAGCTACGCGGCAGGGTGGGGCGGTCGAATCGGCGCGCTTACGCATACTTCCTGGTGGCTGCCGAAGAGGCATTAACGCCTATTGCCCGGAGGCGGCTGGCGGCGCTGAAAGAGTTTTCGGAATTGGGCGCAGGCTTTCGCCTGGCGGCCCTGGACCTGGAGTTGCGCGGTGCGGGCAATCTTCTGGGGGCCGAGCAGCACGGGCATTTGAATGCGATCGGAATCGACCTCTACCTGAAAATGCTTGAGCAGACGGTGGAAGAATTGAAAGGGGCGCCGCAAAGGATCGACGTGCGCACCTCGCTCAACCTGGGCCTCGATATCAAGATTCCAGACAACTACGTCGCCGATGAGGGCCAGCGCCTACGCCTCTACAAGCGAATCTCCAGCCTGGCCGCGCCGGAAGCGCGCACCGAACTGGAGTCCGAGCTCAATGACCGTTATGGACCCATTCCTCCCTCCGTTTCAAACCTCCTCTCCTATGGCCTTTTGAAGTCTGCTGCAGAGCAGCTACTGGTGCAATCCATCGAGAGAAGAGCAGACGAGATCTGGATGCGCTTTCACGAACAGACTCCAGTAGAGCCGGTAAGGATTACGACGTTCGTGCGCCGGCGGCGGGAATCTAGCCTTCGGCCCGATGGGGTGCTGCGCTTCAAGCTGCGGAGTGGGGATGAGAAGACACTCGAAGAAGTCCAAAATGTCTTGCAGGAGCTGCAACCCAAGCATTAAGATAATTGCATGCACGGGCAACCCTTGTGGTTGCCGTGGGCGGCCGCAAGGACCGCCGCCAAGTGATCTTTGCAGGACGGGTCAACCGAAATGAATAGACGGGCATGGGTGGTTTTAGCTGGCGTGGCGTTGGTGGCGGGGTCGGTGGGCGCGACGCGCGGGTGGGCGAAAATAATCGAGCGCATTATTGCGCGCGTCAACAACGAGATCATCACGCAACACCGGTATGATGACGAACAGGCGCAATTGCGAAGCAAGCTCGCGGAGCAGTACTCGGGCGCCGAGTTGGACGCGCAAGTGCGCGAACAAAGTAAGAATCTGCTGCGCGACCTCATCGACGAATCGTTGATGGTGCAGAAGGCCAAAGACCTGGACATCAACGTGGAGACGGACGTCATCAAGCAGCTTGACGACCTTCGTAAGAGGAATAACCTGGCCACCCTCGAGGACCTGGAGACGGCGATCGAGAAAGAAGGAATGAATTATGAAGACTACAAGGACAACATCCGGCGCAACTTATTGATGCGCGAAGTCATAGAGCGGCAAGTTGGGTCGCGCATCCAAGTGTCGCATGATGACGCGAGGAAATTCTACGAGGCCCACAAGGACGAATTCAAGTCGCCGGGCTTGGTGCACTTGCAACAAATCCTCGTCTCAACCGATAAACGGAAGCCGGACGAAGCCGAGAAGCGGGCGAACGAGGCGGTAACGGAATTGAAGGCGGGGCAGAAGTTTTCCGAGGTTGCAAAGAAGTACTCCGATGGGTCAGGCGCCGACCAAGGCGGCGATTTGGGCATGATGAAAGAAGGTACGCTGGCCCCGGATATCGCTGCTGTGGTCGGGAAGCTGGATGTTAATGAGTTCAGCAACTCCATCCAAACCAAGTATGGGTATCTCATTCTGAAGGTGGTGGAACGATACAGCCCCGGTATCCCGAAGTTTGAAGAAGTCGAACAGCGTGTCGAGGAAACCCTTTACAACCAGAAAATGGAGCCGCGTTTGCGCGAGTATCTGACAGAGCTGCGCAAAGAAAGTTACATCTACCGGGCCCCCGGATACGTCGACACGGGGGAGCAGTTGCCCACGGAAACTATCACGGCCAAGAAAGGACAATGAAGGAGCACTTCGTCACCGATTTCCGCCCCAATAGTTCGGTCCGGACCACGTTCCTGCTGCAAGCACGAGAACGGAAGATGGCGCGTACGGGAAACGCGTACCTCGACCTGGAGTTGCGCGACTCGAGCGGCGTTATCCGCGCCAAACTGTGGGATTGCGACCGGGCGCCGCTGGATTTCGATGTGGAGGATATCGTTGAAGTTGATGGGATCGTGGAAGATTACCAAGGGACGCCGCAGATTCGTGTGCGGCGGATTTCGAAGAGCGCGGCGCAAAATGTGGACCTGTCCGATTACCTGCCGCGTTCGCGGCGGGACCCCGCGGAAATGTACGCCGTGCTGCTCGACCGCTTGAAGCGCCTGGCCGAGGGACCGTTGCGCGTGCTGTTGCTTTCCGTTCTGGAGGACCCCTCGATAGCGGAGAAATACAAAAAGGCGCCGGCAGCGATGAGTTATCATCATGCCTTTCTGGGCGGGCTGCTTGAGCACGTGTTGTCGCTGGTCGAATTGGGTGATCAACTTTGCGACCACTATGGGGATCTGCGCCGCGATCTGTTGCTGGCGGGATTAGTGCTGCATGACTTGGGGAAAGTGGAAGAGTTGAGCTTCACGTCGGGATTCCGGTATTCCACTCGAGGGCAGTTGCTTGGCCACATTGCGATGGCTCTGGAAATGGTGCAAGAGAAAATTCGCCAGATTCCCGGCTTCCCGCCAGAATTGAAGAGCCAACTCGAGCACATTATTCTTTCCCATCACGGCAAATTAGAGTTCGGGTCTCCCAAAGAACCCATGTTTCCGGAAGCACTGGTGGTGCACTTCCTCGACGAGATCGACTCCAAACTGGAAGCGATGCGCGCCCAGTATGCCAGCGATCAGGACCGGAGCGGAGAATGGACGGCACGCAATCCGGCGCTGCGAAGAGAATTGTTGAAGGTCCAGGGGTCAGCGCCGAGCCATGCTGACGAGGACGCTAAGAAGAGGTCCGCGGAGGCTGCGCCGCAGCCGGGCTCGAAGGCCGGTTCCGCCTGCAACGCGTAAACAACCGTGAGCGATGGTGTGAATTCACTCCCTGACATCCTTAAGATCCTGCCGCATCGTTACCCCTTCCTGTTTGTCGATCAGGTCACCGATTTCGTTCCGGGGCAGCGAATCGTGGCCACCAAGCGTTTCTCGGCGGACGACGAAGCGTCTCGAGGTTTTCTCCCTGGATCACCGGTCATTTCAGTCGGCGTGCTGCTGGAGTTGGTCACCCAACTGGGAGCTATCCTGGTGATGGAACGGCCGGAGATGGCCGGCAAAGTGGCGATGATTTTGCAAATTCCCGAGGCGCAACTGACCCAGCCGGTGGAGCCGGGCGATACGCTTCGCGTGGAGGCCGAGGTGCTTAAGCTCGGCGAGCGCCTGGGCGAACTTCGCGGCGCGATTTATCGGGGCGGCGAAAAGGTGGCGGAGGGAAAGGTGCGGTTTGCCATCGTTGAAGAGGCGCAAATCAGGAGTCAGGGGTCAGGAGTCAGAAGTCAGAGGGCAGAATAAGAAACAAGATCGGGTCTCAGAGGTTAGGCCGGTTCAGAGCAACCTGGTGATGGCCCTTCCTACCGACCCCAGGGCGCGAGTGGTCTCATTCTGACTCCTGCTTTTCATGCTTTTCGAAGAACTGCGAATTCGCGACGTGATGATCCGGCCGGCCCAAATTCTGGCGCCGATGGCGGGTGTCACCGACACGGTGTTTCGCCGCTTCATCAAACGCCTGGGCGGGTGCGGCCTGATTATGACGGAGTTTGTTTCCAGCGAAGGGATGCTTCGTCAAAATCTACGCTCGAAGCGCTATCTATATTACACGCCCGAAGAACGGCCGATTTCTGCGCAGCTTTTCGGCGCCGACCCGGACCGGTTGGCAGAAGCTGCGCGCATGATCGAAGATCTCGGATTCGACCTCGTCGATCTGAACTTGGGGTGCCCTGCCAAGAAGGTCGTGAAGTGTGGCGGCTCGGGATTGCTTCGCGACTTGCCGCTGCTGGAGAGAATTCTGCGAACGATTCGCGCCGCGGTGCGTATTCCGTTTACGATAAAGCTACGCTCCGGGTGGAGTGATAAGGAGATTGTAGCGCAGGAGGTGGCTCGACTGGCGGAGGAATGCGGCGTGGAGGCGCTCGCCGTGCATCCGCGGACGCGCCAGCAAGGTTTCAGCGGCCGCGCGCAGTGGGAAATCATTCAAGAGGTGAAGTCACAGGTCCGCATCCCGGTCATCGGAAACGGCGACGTGGTGACGCCGCAGGACGCCTGGGCGCTGCACCAGCAGACGGGATGCGACGCGGTGATGGTTGGACGCGCCGCGTCCATCAATCCCTGGATATTCCGCCAGCTTTCCGATTATTTCCGAACTGGAACGTTCACGGAACCGAGCGATGCGGACCGCTACCAATTGATCCGCTCTTATTACCAAATGTTGGTGGGTGAGGAAACTCCAGGCGCAATCGGCAAGATGAAACAATTCGCAAGTTGGTTCAGCCATGGGATCCGCGGGGGGGCCGAGCTGCGCAAGTCGATTCAAAGCGCGGCCAGCACTCAGGAAGTTCTGGATCGAGTGGACAAGTTCTTCAGTGCGCCGGGGATTTATTCACTGAGTCATTGATTTGGGTAGCAGCTTGGCAGTTGCAGCCGGATCGAAAGGTCTATGTGTCCAGTGTTGCGATGGATGTGAACCCTTACCCGACCCGAGACAGCTGACGGCAGCACCGTCGCGGCCCACTCACTTCCCACGGGAGAAGGCTATGACTCCCTCACCACGGGTGGACAAGCAGGGGCGGGACTGCCGGGGCCTGGACAACGAGCGAGCGCTCGGCGCCGCTCTGGAAAAGCAGGTCGCGCACCAGATCGGCTGCGCTGAGCCTTATCCAAACATTGTCTGCACACCCTGCCACGCGGACTTCTCGAGCCCCGAACTTTATCACCTCTTGCCGCGTTGCGCCGGAAATGAGGGAGGGTTCAAGCGGCCCAAAGATCTGGTTATCTTCCGAAACACGCCGCCGGTACAATGCGTCGAGCGCCTTTTCGACTTGCGACTCCTGGGCAACACAGGGTTGGGTGCGGAACTCGAGCATCTGCTCGATTGCATACAGCGCTGTGTAGTCAACCCGGCTGGAAAAGGCCACGTAAAGCAGCCCGCTGGCGGGCAAGAAGTGGACAGGCAGCATTTGAAATGAGTGTAGCAAGCTGAGGGGGAGCAAGTGAGCCCAGTTCAGCAGCCGTTCCCACCTATCCAAGGGGTAGATCGGAAGGGACCACTGCACGGCCAGCGCTTGTGTGATCTGCGGTTCTGTCACCACGCCTTGGCGTCGCAACCAATCGCCAACGCGCCCTTGCCCAGCTTCTCGCTGCGCCTGCAAGGCCGATTGTAAGGACTCCTTGGTGACCAATCCCAACGAATGCATGACCAAACCCAAGGGAAAGCGATGCGACTTGGCATCCCGGTTGGCCCGCGTAGTTTCGATCACCGGTACCAAGGATTGTTCGAGCACCTGATTGAGGCACTCCGGCGAGCAAAGCCATTGCTTATGCAGGAATACCCCTCGCGGAGGTTTAAGAAACGCGCGCCATACACTGCGCGGCAACGGGCAGAGTGGGTTTGCGCACCTCGGGCCGAGTTTTATCATATGAATACTCGCGCTGGCCTCTCTAGGCGCGCTAGTGTCCTGCAAGCAACCTTCCTGACATAAGTCAGCCGGCCTTGGCGGCGACATGGCTTGGCCAACGGCTTGTCCCGTGGGCCAGATTATGCCGCCGCCGACACGGTTTCCCAAGGTGCCGACCACGAACTTTCACGCCAATGTCCTCTTCCCGTCGCCCTCCCGCCCCTTTCGGCGCTGAGGATAGCGGATGCAATGGGCCTGCCTTAACCAATGAATCTGTGTTCCCCGAGCTAGCGCCGCAAAGACTCGAGGCGCTCTATGGGATTCAAGACCTCGGTGACCCTTAGAGCGTAATGGCCGTCCAAGACAACGACCTCCCCCTGCGCGACGATCTTGCCGCCTACGAGGAGTTCCACCGGTTCCACAATTTTCTGATCCAGCTCAACCACCGCTCCGGGGCTGAGCTCAAGAATGCTGCTCAAAAGCATGTCAGACTTCCCGAACCGCAGAGCCACGGGCAGCTCCACATCGAGAAGCAACTCGATGTTACTGCCGGTTTTGGAAGTTGCGGGCGGAGATTCTGGAGCCGGAGGCGTGGGCGTTACGAGTTGCGGCACAGGTTTTACCGGAGGCCCGGATGCCAGCGACACGCCGAGCTCAGGATTGAGGAAAATCAGCAGCGGGAACTGCACCTCCCCCTCGCCCTTCAAGCGGTAGCCCCGCTGAAGGTGGGGCTTCCAGGACCCCGGCTCATGGTCAACTAAGGCAAGGTTCATTTCGCCGCCCATTCGCGGTTTCATTGCCAGCGCGGCCGTCCCTGCGAACTGACGGAAGAGTTCATCCAGTGCGTCCTGATAATCACTGGAGAATTCCTGAGCGGCATCGAAGGGTTCGCCCATCAGTATCTGTGCTAAGCGCAAAGCGTCGGAACGCTCAATCCCGAAAGAGTGTTCCCCATTCACAGGGGAGGGAATCTCGCCCGTACTGCCGACAGTGAAGCGCAGCCACAATCCCTCTTCCCCCAGCATTCCAGCTTCGTTGGCGACTTCTTGCGGCGAGAGATCTGAGGCCGCGAAAGCAGACCCGGCAATTTTCCCGAGGACGTCGCAAACGCCGCTCATCCAGGCGCTCAGATAGCTTTCCGTACGATTGAGTGCAGGGGGTGGAGTTTCACTGATCACTGTTTTCACTCCGGTGGGGGTCAGGAATACTAAACAGTTTCACAATTTGACCGGCCCGATGGCTTGCACTGCGGACCGGCTGGGCAATAAAGAGCGGCTGATTCTCCACGTACAAAACTGCGGGCTGGTTCGATTTCAAGTGCAATGCAAGGATGCTTCCCTCTTTAAGATCGAGCAGCTGCCGGCTACTAACGACGCCGCCCGGCAGAACCAATTCGATGGGAAACGTACATTTCCCCAGCTTCCCACGCAGATTCGCAGTTACGGTGGAGACTGCCCGGTGCTTCCTGTAGGACCCTTGCTGGGCGAGCTTTCGCATTAAGGCCGTAGCGGCAACTGCCGGGAATGCTGTCATCAACATGCCGCCGGGTTTGCCAACGCGTATTTCGAAACTTAGGGAAAGAACCTTCTCGTTGGGAGGCATCAAGCGCACGATCTGGGTTTGTCGCTGGCGGCCGTCGAAGTTGATCTCCGTATCGATGGCCGGCTGCCAGGTGGATTGGAGCTCGCAGCAAATCGTCTGCGACATACCTTTTAGGATCTCCTCCTCGACCTCAGTGATATCGCGGAGTTCGGGCATCAGGTTTCCCGGCCCTCCCAACAAAAGGTCGATAATTGGAAAGGCTATCTGCAGATCCAGTACGACTGCGGCCATCACATCGAGGGCTGGCAAGTGGGCGGAAATCACGTAATTGATCTCGGGTACTCGTTGCAGGAATTCACCGTAGGTCATTTGCTCCGTGGACACGAGGTTCACTTCAGCGGCTACCCGAAGCTGGGCGGCCAGTGAGCGAGCGAGGCCACGCACAAAAGAATCGTGCAGTTCGTTGACCGCGCTCAACTGATCGCGCGTCATCATCCCGGCCCGGCGGAAGTTGCAGGCGGTCACGGGTCGGTTTTGGCCTTCCGCTTGTTTTCTGCGACCCGCGCGGTCTTGCGCCGCGTGGAAGAGGGCGTCGATTTCCTCCTGGTTGAGGATTTTTTCCATTCTAGCCCGCGCCTCCTGGGGGCGACTCTAGCAGGCGGGTGAGAAAGTCCTCGCGGCGTCATTCTGAGACGTCGCAGGCGACAAAGCATCTCCGCAGTTTGTTGAACTTACGACTGCCGGGATTTTTCGCTTCACTCAGAATGACATCGCACGGGCGCTCTTCACCAGCTTGCTACTGGTCGTTCACGGGTGACCACAAGGGCCGCCCCTGCAATGCGATAGTTTCACACCGGTTCAGGTGTCGGTTCCTTCCGAACCTCCGCGGCTTTCCGCACGCTCAGCAACTCGGACATCCGGGCGCGCAGCCGGACGATTGCGGCGGAGTGCAATTGTGAGACTCGCGCCTCGCCAATGCCCAAGACGGCTCCGGCTTCCTTCATGGTCAGTTCCTCATAGTAGTAAAGCGCCAACAGTTGGCGCTCGCGCTCTGGAAGCTCTTCGATGGCTTTGGCCAGCAGTCCTTTCATTTCGGAACGCAGACAAAGGGAGAATGGATCTTCGGGCGGTTCGGTTTGGGTGTTGTTATGGGTCTCGCGCCCGGAACCCTCCTCCATGGTCTCTGACTGTAGACTTCTCAAGTCGAGGCCTCGAAGCTCTCCCAGCAGGTGTTGGAATTTATCGAGGCCCATGCCTAGTTCTTCGGCCAGTTGAGACTCCGATGGGGAATAGCCCAAGCGCGCTCTTAATCTCTGCTGCGCCTCTTCAATTCGACGCGCCTTCCGACGCAGAGGGCGAGGGCTCCAGTCCAAGTCTCGCAGGCTGTCGAGGATGGCGCCATGAATGCGGTGTTTAGCGTAGGACTTGAGCTCAACATGACGGGCGGGATCGTACCGTTGAATGGCTTCGATCAGGCCCAGGATGCCCGCATGGATCAAGTCTTCAAGCAGTACATGAGGCGGGAGCCGATCATGAATCCGCTTGGCAATATACTTGACCTGCGGCAGTTGCTCTACCAGCAGCCGCTCGCACTCCGCTGAGTTCAGGCCACTGAATGTTTCATAAGCTGACTTCACGCTACGGAGCGCCGGGACGCGGTGCTCTCTTTGAGGATGTGTCGCTAACGGTCCACTCATCGAAGTACCCCCACGGATTGAACGGTTACGGCGGCTGGAATCTCAGCGGGTGATAGGACTACCAACCGGGGCATAAAGGGCTCCAGCAGCCGTCGGAGATGAAACCTTGCCGGGCTATTGCACAACAGGATGGGAGAACTCGTTGATATGTGTTCTCCGACAAAACTCCGCAGGCCGTCGACGATCCTCCGGAGGAGAGCCGGCTCAAGTCCGCCGGCCCGAGTGCCTGAGGTCTGGGGCTCGAATGCTTGGTTAATTTGATCTTCCACGGTGGAGTCGACCTGCACCACCGTCAGCTTCTTGTCGTCACCCAAAAGGGAGGGAACTAGAGAGCGACCCAGGGTTTGACGAATAGCTTCAACCCACAGCACAGGGTTTTTCGTGGTCGCCCCGGTGTCCTGTAGGGTCTCGAGAATACTCGGAAGGTCGCGGATGGAAACCTGCTCACGCAACAACTGCTGAAGAACTTTCTGAATTTCTCCAAGGCTAATCAGTTTCGGCACTAGCTCCTCGACGAGCTTGGGCTGCCTTTCGCTCAGAGAGTCCAACAGACGCTTGGTCTCCTGCCGAGTCAAAAGCTCATGAGCATGCTGCTTGATCAGTTCCGCCAGATGCGTGGCCAGAACTGAAGTCTGGTCGACCACCGCGTAGCCGGCCGCCAGAGCGCGTTCGCGGCGGCTGGGCAAAATCCACTTTGCAGGCACCTGAAACGCCGGCTCCAGAGTGTCCTTTCCTTCCAAAAGCTGCGCAGAAGCTTCGGAACTGATGGCGAGAAGCCAATCCTGGACCATTTCCCAGCGAGCGATTTCAAGGCCGCGCAGCCGGACCACATACTCGCGAGGATTCAATTGCAGGTTGTCGGTAATGTGGACTGAGGGTACGATGAAACCCAACTGCAAAGCCAAGTGCCGGCGCAGGGCCCGAATGCGGCCCAGTAGCTGCCCGCCCTGCTTCTCATCGACGAGGGAAACCAGGCCGGATCCCACCTCCAATGCCAAGTCATCCAGGTGCAGTAGGGCCTCGAGCTTTTCCTGTGTGGCGGCCTTGGAGGGCGGGAGTACTTCCGCCGGCTGGCTCTCTTGGCGGGTGGAGGCCCGGCGTGCAAGGCCCATGAGCAGTGCTGCCATGAAGAAGAACGAGGTCTTAGGGAGCCCTGGGATCAGTGCCAACAACAGCATCACTCCGGAAACAATCCACAAGGGCCGGCTGCGAGGAAACAGCTGCCGGGCGATGTCGAGACCCACGGTCGATTCCGATGAAGCACGTGTGGCCACCATGCCGCCCGCCACCGACACCAGCAGGGATGGGATCATAGTTACCAATCCGTCGCCGACGGTGAGGATGGTGTAGGTCTGGACCGCTTCGCTGAGAGGAATGTTGAGTTGAAAGACTCCGATCAACAAGCCGGCGATGATATTGATGGCAGTCACGAGAACAGTAGCTAAAGCATCGCGCTGGCTGAAGCGCGCCGCGCCGTCCATAGCGCCATAGAATTCCGCTTCACGGGCGACTCGTTCGCGACGCGTCCGGGCCTGGACCTCATCAATCAGCCCGGCGCCCAGATCGGCGTCAATGGCCATCTGTTTCCCGGGCAGGGCGTCGAGGGTGAACCGAGCCGTAACTTCCGCGATGCGCACCGCGCCGTGGTTGATGACCATGTATTGGATAGCGATCAAAGCGAGGAACAGAACGAAGCCGACAACGTAATTGCCGCCCACCACGAATTGACCGAACGCCTCGATGACGTGCCCGGCGGCAGCCGAACCTTCATTCCCGTGAAGCAGAATGCGACGGCTGCTCGCTAAGTTGAGTGACAGCCGGAAGAGCGTAAGCAGCAGCAGAAGGGAAGGGAAGACGGAGAATTCCACCGGCTGCAAAATGTACATGGATACCAGCAGAACGAGGACCGAGGCGGAGATGCTAAGAGAGAGCAGAACATCCAGCGCAAAGGAAGGAACGGGAACGAGCATTACGAAGACCGTGGCTACCGCAGCGGCTGGCACGATCCAGTCGGTGGGCGACTTATCGCGTTGCGGGTTCGGTCTGGAAGTTGCCGGCATCCCTCTTCCTTATTCCCTTGCTCTTGGAACCTGGGTCCGCCCCTGGAGGCGGTAAATGAAGGCCAAAATCTCCGCCACGGCCGCATAGAGTTTGGCGGGAATGGCCTGGCCGACATCGACAGTGCGGTAAAGCGCTTGGGCAAGAGGGGGATTCTCAATGATTGGAATCCCATGCCAATTGGCTTCCCGCTTGATACGCTGTGCCAGCAGATTGCGGCCCTTGGCCACCACGCTCGGAGCCGCCATTTCCTCCGGCCGGTATTCGAGGGCCACGGCATACTCTGTAGGGTTGGTAACTACCACGCTGGCGCGCGCCACGTCCTTCAACATGCGCCGTTTGCGCATTTGGCGTTGCAGGCGGCGCACGCGGGAACGGATGAGCGGCTGGCCTTCCGTCTCTTTGGCCTCTTCGCGGATCTCCTGGCGGCTCATGCGAAGTTGGCGTTCAAAACTCAGTCGCTCCAGCAGGTAGTCGAACAGGAACCATACCCCGAAGACCAATCCGGCTTTCCAGGCCATTCCGTATGCCTGCTCGAAAATCCAGCTCGACGCGCCACGAGGTGTCAGGAAGCAAGAGCGCAAGATTCTGTCCCACTGAGCTGTAATCAGTGTGACGCCGAGATACACCAGATAAGCCGCGGGCAGGAGGGACTTCAGCATGGTTCGCAGAGCATTCAGTGAAAAAAGCTTGCCCAGGTTCGAGGCCGGGTTCAGCTTCTCCGGTTTTGGTCCCAGCGCTTCCGGCGCAAAGACAAAGCCCCCTTGCGCCACGATTCCGCCGGCAGCGATCAGCCAACTCATCAACAGCGGTGGCGCGCCCCAACGAATAACGAGCATGGCGGTACGCTGCAAGAGCGTTAAGTAGGCTTTCAGGTCGTCCGAAGGCAGAGCCAGATCGTGAGCGAGGAAGTCGCGCCATTCGAGCTTCCAGACTTCCGCCTGCCACCACACCAGGAAAGTAACCGTCAGCAACGCCAAGGCGGAAGGCAACTCACGGCTGCGCGCCACCTGACCGCGCTCGCGAGCCTTCTCGCGTCGCCTCGGTGTTGCTTGTTCAGTTTTGCTCTCATCTGCCACGGCAAAACGCTCTCATCGAACCAGAACTTAAGTCGGACCTCATGGTTGCCCTTGGGCATCGCAGCAACGACTGCGGATGCCTACCGCGCTAGGTGTAACAAATGCTCCGCGGTCTGGAGGGCGCGAAGGAAATACCTGTCCATCAGCACCGGCCAGTACCGGAGTGAACCCATGAGCACCAGGAAGCCCACCAGAGCCTTGACGGAGAGCCCAATAAACATGACTGGGAGGTGGGCCGAGGCCTTGCCGATCAGCCCCAAGATGATGTCGGCGAGCAGCGTGGCGCTAAGGGCGGGCGCGGCAATTTGAATTGCGATGACCAGCATGGCGCCGGCTGCGTGAATCAATCCCTCCGTCGCCGCAGGGGTGGCGGTCGCCACGCCGGGAGGCAAATACTCGAAGCTCTTCGCCAAACCCCGCAACAACCAGTGGTGGACTCCAAGCTGCAAGAACAGAAGCAGGACGATGGACTGGTGAAATATGGAAAGAACCGGCGTGTCCACCTGGGTCTGGGGGTCGATCACGTTCACTAGGGAGTAGCCTAATTGGAATCCCAGGATCTGCCCGGCCAATTGCGCTCCCTCGACAACGAAAGTCAGCGTTAGGCCGAGCAGCAGGCCAACAATGACCTCGCCGCCGACGACTCTGCACCAGTCAAGATTGGCGAGAACGATCGAGCTGGGCGCATAGACGGGATAGAGCAGCGCGGTCAGAGCCACCGTCAGTCCGAGTTTGGCGCGCGCTGGGATGGCCAAGCTCCCGAAGAAAGGGGCGAAAACCATCAGCATGCCGACGCGCACGCCGACAAAGACCGCTTGGGCTATCACCTGTTCCAACCCTGCACCCACTCTCTCGCCTTCTTCACTGTAATTTCCGCTGGTCGTGCGCCTGCAGCAAGCCTTCCCACATTAAAACCACGGGCAGCGTCGCCCCCGCGAATGCGCGTATCGTCGATTCCCCGCTTGCGCGTGAATGATGTGACAACCGGACTGACAGCTCTGCTTTAGCCACCCATTCGTTCCTTCCTCATCCCAAGAAACGGCGGAAATCGGTTAAGACTTCCAGCGTGAACTCCGTCACGATTCGCAGCGACCAAGGTAGAAGCAGAAACGTAGCGAGTGCCACAGCAAACAATCTGGGTACGGTGGACAGGGTCATGTCCTGGACGGAAGTCATAACTTGGAACAGGCTGACGAGCAGCCCCACAACCGTCGCCACCACCAGGATCGGAGCACTCAGCAGAAACGCGGTCTCCATGGTCCTACGTGCGAGTTCAACTGCCATCTCTGCAGACATCGTCTCTCCTCAAGAGAAACTCTTCATCAAAGACCCCACTACCAGGTTCCAGCCGTCGACCATCACAAAGAGCAGGATTTTGAGCGGAGTCGAGATCATTACCGGAGGCAACTGGAGCATTCCAACTGAAGTGGTGACGGACGCCACGACCAGGTCGATGACCAGGAAGGGCAGGAACAACACCATTCCGATTTGAAACCCCGCCTTCAGCTCCGAGAGAATGTAAGCCGGAATGACCACGCGGATGGGAAGGTCTTCCGGTTGACGCGGGCGAGGTATCTTGCCCAGCTCTACAAACAATGCCAGATCTTTCTCGCGCGCGAACTTGAGCATAAATCGCCGCACTGGATTGGCGCCGAGTTCCACGGCCTGGAGTGAATTAATGGTTCCCTTTTGGAGCGGAACGGCGGCAACCTTGTAAACATCCAGGACCACGGGCTGGATGATGAAATACGTCAGGAAGAGGGAAAGACCAATGAGCGTCTGGTTTGTGGGAGTGGTCTGGGTGCCCAACGCCTGACGAAGAAAGTGAAAGACCACCAGCAGCCTCACGAAGGGCGTCATCGATAGCAAAATCGCGGGCAGCACCGTCAGAAGGGTGAGCAGGATGAGGATCGTCCAGGGAGCGGAGTGCCCCACGCTTTCGAGGCCCGGTATGCCCAGGTCCTTAGACTGTTGGGGAAGAGGGGCGCCCAACGCTTTGGCGCCCAACGTTCCGGTCACCAGCACGGTCATGAGGCCTTTCCTTAAGATCGGCGTGGCTGTCAACGTCCCCCCCGAGATCCGTAAACTTAAACGCCTGCTTGCTCTGCGGCGTCGTGACTGTCCGGCGCCTCTGGTCCGTTCAGTTTGGCCAGAAGAGCGATGGAGTTTCCCGTGCCGCCAACCAAGAATTCCTGCTGCCGGAATTGCACGACCGCCAGGAATCTCTTTTCGCCGAGCGAGAGAGTTTCCGACAATCGCAAGCGGCGCGCCGAGCGGCGTCGATCGAGGCTCTTCCGGACTCGTGTCGCGAGGGCGGTAAACATGCTGCCCACAACGGACCAAAAACTCTCACCGGCGGCTTCATTCATGCTGCCCTCTCCCAATGCGGAAATCCTTCCACCCTGCGGCGGGGTGCGGCCGCGCTGTCGCGGAGGCTTATCTGTTCCGCAACCGCGCCGCAGGCTTTGACGCGGGCGAAGCAAAGGGATATCCCGCGGGACGCCTTCGCCACCTCAGCTTCATGAGACAAGTTCCGTCAGTCGAATGGCCAAGGTCTCTTCCACCACGTCGAATTCGCCCCGAGCGATCAGTTCTCCATTCACGATTACTGGGACGTGAGATCCTTCCTCGTAGTGGGTATCCAGGATGGCGCCCGGCGCCAGGTCAAGGAGTTGCCTGACGGTAAAATGCTGGATCGGGATCTCAACGCTGAGCCTGCACAGGAGTCCCTTCACGTGATTCCAGGCAGTTTCGGCGCCGGGCGACTGGCCGGCAACAGCTTCAGTGCGGCTGAGTTCCATGGTCTTCACCGTTGAACGAGGAACTCAGTGAAGTAAATCTCACGAACACCGAGTTCCGGGGCCCGCTCGCGTAGGGCCGCGGCCAACCGCTCCTTGAGGATTGCCTTTCCGTTGGGAGACACGAGGGCCTCGGCATTGCAGGTGGCTAAAATCGACAAGATGGTGTCGCGGGTGCGCGCAAGCGACATGGCTGCTTGGGCTGGGTGTCCGTGCTCCTCCGCTTCCCGGTCGAGTCCGAGTTCGATTCCCACTCGAAGGAAGCGATCCCCTTCCGCGTCCGCCAGATTCACCACAAACGGATCGAGGTGCATTACGTATTTCGCTTGAGGCTCTGCCTTGACCTTGTTTTGCGCCCCCGATGCCGAGCGATGAAACAAAAAGCACGCCGCGGCGGTTCCCAAGACAATAACCAATGCTGCCGCAACCACTACCGTGCGCCACTTGTTGCCGGGCGCTTGACCAGTTGTCACTTCCTGATTAGGAGTCTCATCCATGGCGAGATACTAGGGAGCAAGTGGACAGCCAAAAACTCTCAAGCTTCGGCGGAAGGTACGGCGCGCGCTAGCGGCGCCGGGAAGTGGTTGCCTATTCAGGGGGTTTTCGGGACGCCTGGGGACGAATTTATCCGCGGCTGTTAAGCAGATTGTTTCGTTCCTATTCTGCTATTAGAAAAGGCTAATGGAATGATTCTTAGAACGCGCCTGAGGTTCACTCTTTGCGTTGGCGCTGCAAAGTGTGAACCCCAGGGAAGCACGCTACGAGCCCTTACAATCCGTGTCGATAATCCGCTACAAGCGTTTACTACGGCTGCATCGTGAGCACATAATTGAGCATCTGATCGGCGGTCGAGATGGCGCGTGCGTTGGATTGGTAATCACGTTCCGCCACGATCAGGTCCGACAGCGCGGTGGTCATGTCGACATTCGAGGCTTCGAGCGACTGACCGACAATCGTGCCGCGTCCACCAGAATTAGGTATCCCAATGCTGGGAATCCCGGCAGCGGGTGCAGCGAGGAACATGTTGGATCCGTTGAGCTGCAAGCCTTGCGCGTTTTGGAAAGTGGCCAAAGCAACTTGCCCCAGCGTGAGGGTCTGGCCGTTCGAGAATACCCCTTGGATGGTTCCGTCAGCGCCGATTGTGAAAGATTGGAGAGAGCCGCTCGTGTAGCCGTCCTGCATGGCGCTGGAGACGTTGGATTGACCGGCCACCTGTGTGATGTTGGGTGAGTTTGTGGTGGGGCTAAATAGTTGCCAGGTGAGGCTTAGGTTGTTAGCACCATCCGTCAGCCCTGTAACACTGATGCCGGTCACGTTGACGGTCGGTGAGGTCAAGTTCCCGCTGGCATCAAACTGCAGTGTACCGCTTTTGATCGACACCGGCGAGCCGGTCTGCCCCACGTCCGCAGCCGGGACGGTGATGTTGTAGCCCCAGGAGTTTGAGGCGGTCTTGGTGAAAGTGAAGGTGAGGGTATGGCTGTTGCCAAGTGAGTCATAAACGACTACGGGCTCAGCGAAGGTACTACCTGCGGCGGCCGATGCGGCTGCTCCACCCGTCAAAGTGGCTGCGCCAAATGAGCCCCAGGTTGATGTAGTCGCGATGCTGTTGTCGTCGGTTCCCGTCTGGTTGGCGGTGACGGTCAGTGTGGTTGTGCCCGCAGTTGCAGTAACAGGGGTATTGGGCTGGGTTCCCGTGCTGTAGTTGGTGCCGGCCGTTCCGGTGCCGTTGATGGCGTCGGCCAGGTTGGTAAGAGTACCTTGCAGGCCGTTGGTGGTGTCAATAAGAACCTGGTCGGGGGTAGAAGTCAGCGAGGTCACGAAAGTGTAGGTCGTCCCGCCAATTGTGACGGTGTCGTCGGCGGCAGCGTTAGCCGTCTCCGTGAGAGAACCGGTGGCCGCTGTAGCGCTGCCGGCTCCTGCTGTCCCTCCCGACAGCGTGGTCCCGCCAAAGGCGCCCCATGTTGCCGTCGTGGCGATGCTGTTGTCGTCGGTTCCCGTCTGGTTGGCGGTGACGGTCAGTGTGGTTGTGCCCGCAGTTGCAGTAACAGGGGTATTGGGCTGGGTTCCCGTGCTGTAGTTGGTGCCGGCCGTTCCGGTGCCGTTGATCGCGTCGGCCAGGTTGGTAAGGGTACCTTGCAGGCCATTGGTGGTGTCAATAAGAACCTCGTCCGGGGTGGAAGTCAGCGAGCTTACGAAAGTATAGGTCGTCCCTCCAATAGTGACGGTGTCGCTGGCGGCAGCATTCGCAGTCTCGGTGAGCGTCCCGGTCGCCGCTGTTCCGCCGCTGCTGGCCGTCGCGGCCGATGCATCCAGGTTCATGGTCAGTTCGACGTTGGCGGTGGCGTTCGGGGCGCAGATTTGGCCGCTGGCGATTTGAAGAGGAGCGAGCGTTTGAGATGCGCTTATAACTCCGTTGACAGCGGGGTAGCCCAGCACGTAACCGCCGTCGCTGGTCACAAGGAAGCCAGGATCGTTTTGAGAGAAGTCACCCGCTCGTGTGTAAAGCGTCGATCCGCCATCCTGCACGACAAAGAAGCCATTGCCTTGAATGGCCATCTGGGTTGGGACACCTGTGCTGCCGATAGTGCCTTGTGAGAACGACGAGATGACTGAATCGATCACGCTGCCCGCCCCGATCTGGGTGGGATCTCCGGCGCCGTCCGTGCCCAACATCTGATAGAAGAAGTCTTGAAAGTTCGCCTCCTGGTTCTTGTAGGCGGTCGTATCGAGGTTGGCGAGGTCATTGGAGATGACTGCTAAGTCTTGTGAAGCTGCCTCGACACCTGACAATGAAGTAGCAAAAGATCCCATGTCATTCCTCCTCAGTTAAATAGTCACAAGCTATCCAGGAGACGCGTCGCCAATTCTCGTTGCAAGCGCTCCTGCCTTTCTGGAATCGCTAAAGGTCTGCTTCCCGGCCGAGTCGAGACGGCTCCGGCTAGCTCAACCTCAGCTTGAAGTACCGCCGTTAGTCGCCGAGCTCTGATTCGCCGACACCAAAGTGGCAATCTGGCTTACTGACTGCTGAATCTGCGTTACCGATTGGAGTTCGGTCAGTTGGGCAAGTTGCGAGACAAACTCAGTCGGGTCGACGGGTTGAGTCGGGTCCTGATTCTGAAGTTCCGCCGACAACAGTGTCATAAATGAGCTTGTGCTCAGTTCGTTGCTGATTGAACTTGTCGAACTTGACGAAGAACTTGTGGATCCCGAGGACGCTGACGTTGAATCCATAGGTCTCAAACCAAGAGTGTTAATCACGTTCATATGGACATCTCTCCTTTGTTTCGTTAGGCGAAGGGAACTCGCCGCTAGTTCACACGCGCAGGTTGATTCGACTCGTTGACAGCCCGAGCGACCCCTCTTCGTAAACCGGCGGAGTCTCGGGTAAAGTTGGATATGTCCCGACCCCGGTGTAGCTTGCAGAACCCTGCCGGGGTCGTGACGGATCTCCTTGGGAGCTGCCGGGCCCTGTTCCATTCGACTGGCCTCCTGACACAGAGCCCTGAAGAACGTCCAAGCGCTGCACGCGAAGGCTTCGCTCGCTCAGAGCCTGCTCCAGACGCGAGATCTCGTTGGACATCATCATTTGAGTTTCGCGAGCTTCTACACGAATTGATGCGCCAATATCATTCCCTCTCACTATGGTTCGAACATCAATCGGGCCCAGCGACTCGGTGCGCAGCTTGACTTGCATCTCTGCACTGCCGGCTTGCTGTGTGAGGCGCGCAGAGCTTACTGACTCGCGAACGGCCGCTTGGTAGCCGGTGGGAAGGCTCGTGTTTGCGGCTTCGGCGCGGCCCTGCGGCGCTCCCAGAAACTGGGGATCCGCGCGACCTGCTTGAGGCGGCCCCTGGATGCTGAACAGCGGCGCAGTGGGAGAATCCCCAGTCGTCTTCGGCAAACCGGGTTTTGCGTCTGCTTCTTTCGTCGGGTCCCGCACTGCATCTGCGTCGTTTTTGTTGCCGGACACTTCCGGCTGCCTGGCGTCGCGGACTGAGGGATCTGCTTCATCGTCCTGGGCTTGGACGGAAGCGTGCGCTAGCGAGTTTGGGATGGGAATCGGTGGAGCATTGCCGCTTGGCCCTTGCGCCGTGCCAGATACCGCCTGGGGATTTTCGCTTCGACCGGAACTCACAGGTTCACCCTCGTTGAGGGATGATGCGGCCTTGGTCGATCCAATTGACTGAGCGAGCGAATAGTCCGGCACGAGAGAGACAGTCATTGTCTCGTCATCGCTGGGGACCACGGGGTCGAAGGAGCCGCCAACGGACTCGCCGGCGTCGGCCACCTGTTGAGACACGGTTGATTGGGGAGGGCCGGTTGGAGCTTGCGGCTCCGAATGCGTGGCGGTCTGCTGGATTGGCGCCCCTGCGCCGACGACTCGTACGCTAAGGCGTGGGTTGGCCATCCCTAATTGAGTCGCGGCATTCTCCAATTCACTGTCTGGGCGGCTAGACTCTATTGCAGTGACCGGCGCATTCGAAGAGAGATTTAATCCCCCGGCAGAACCTGCCTGCGCTTGTTTCGATGCGATGCCACTCGCTGTGCTTAGCGGGAAAAGCGCCGGATCTTCATCAAAAGGCGTTCCTTGGTTCCCTGAGGACGCTTTTGAGTCTTTCCCTTGGGGAGCCGCAGAATTGGGATTGTTGAGGCTGGGGGTAGTTTGCAATTCTGACTCTGTTGTTGCGCTGCTCAGTGACGGTGCGGTTTTGATTGCCGAATTAGATGATGTATAGTTTGGGCCGCCGGTGCTCTTCGTGTTAATGGGGGCTTTTTCATTTGGGGGACCCTGGACCTGCGATGGTGTCGATACAACGGATGACCAAGTGGTTGTCTCCGCCAGCGCGCTTCTTGGTCCGTTACTCAGGCGGCTCATGTTCGGCGCGTCGGGAGCAGCCGTCCAGCGAGGATTCAGGTCATCGGAAAGAGATGCTTTCACGCCGGTGCTCTTTGTGTTAATGGGGGCTCTTTCACTTGGGGGACCCTGGACCTGCGATGGTGTCGATACAATGGATGACCAAGTGGTTGTCTCCGCTAGCGCGCTTCTTGGTCCGTTACTCAGGTGGCTCATGTACGGCGCGTCGGGAGCAGCCGTCCAGCGAGGATTTAGGTCATTGGAAAGAGATGCTTTCGCCCCTCTATTCGAGGCGGATGCAGCTGTGGCATTACGGGAGGGCGTTAGCGGCTCCGACTCCGCAATGACATCCTGAGACGTAGAGAGTGCCGCTATCGCTGGTCCTTCGGTTACTTCACTCGACTGGACCGGATTCGCTCCGAGAGCAGCGCAAATTTGATTCGACGCGTGTCCCGCAACGTCTACGGATTTATGTTGCTCGAATGCGTTGGTCCTTGCCGAGCTTGAAGGCTGCGGCGGCGGATCGACGACGGCCGGTGTGGCTTGGCTTGAAGCGGGATCCTTCGAGTTCTTGGATGGAGATGCCTCTATTTTGCGACCGGTGCCGCTGGGAGGTTGTGGAATCCCCACACGTGAGAGTGCTTTGTGGAGCTGCCCAGGTGTTTCTACTTCTGCGGGGCTTGAGCACTTGCTTACGCGGCTCGAGATTGTCGAATCTGCGCTTGCTGGCTGCTCCAGAATCGTCATTGTGACTGCGGGCCGTTGTTGAGTCACGACGGAATGCTGCGTAGGGCGAGATTGAGTCAAGGACGAACCGGACTCGGCCGGTAACGCATTGTTTGGTGAAGCTGATTTTGGACTTGCGGCCGATGTGGACTGTTCCTGAGGCTTTGGAGGATCCTGGGAGGGGAGAGTTGGCGAGGCGCTCGCGGCAGCCTGCGTCGGCGCGAGGCCGACCGCCGAAGGGGCTTGTAACTTGTCGTTTAGCGTAACATTAGCAGGCGTCGAGGCGAGGTGAAACGCCGCTGCCTCGATGAGAGTAATAGTGGACGGGGTGTTGTCCTTTGGGCTGGTTGTTGTGGGGAGGGATCTCGGCGGCGCAGTCACGTCCTGCAATCCTGCCGAGGGACCGGCAGCTTGGCGACTATGGTCCCAGTCTTCAGACGGTTTCCCTAGCCCCTGGGCACCTCCCCGCACGCTGGGCTGCGCCGGATCAGTCGGGCTGGGCTTGAAGACGAGCCTACTGTTAAGTTCGGTTGCAAAAGCCACGTTGACCTGCGTGTTCGAAGCTGCTTGCGTGTTTGCGGTGGCCCCAGTCTGGCCTTCTACGCTGACCATGTTAGCGGCGAGAACTCTCATTGTTTCTGCCCCTAGAGGGCAACTCTAATCGAGCATACGCTGGTCCAAACCTGACTCGAGCCGGGAAGTGGCCCAAGGTAATGGCGATCTTCTGCCGCCTCAACGGGTTTCGGGACCAGGAAGGGAGAAACGTGGCGTGTTAGGATGGTTCAGCCGGGTTTCTTGGGTGGAAAGTTTTGCCGAGTCTTCAGGCAACTACTGACCTTCAGCAGGAGTTTGAGGACGAATGAGGAACATGTCGGTTGCCTGCTGTTGTTCGCGGCGCGACTGAGCGCGTCGATAGGCGGCAAGTTGGCGTTCGTAAAGGCGAGTAATCACCTCCAGGTTCTGTCGCGCTTCCCGGTATTCGGCCAGTTGCCCTTCGCGTTGCCGGCTCAGATTCTCGACCAGTTGGGCTAGCACCTTTATTCGCTTGAGACGCGAGGCGGAACAGACGACCTGAAATTGAACTTCGGCTCCCGTCATTCCCCGCCTTAGGCTTTTGGACAGAGATCCGGCCTCTTCGATCTGCCCCTGCTTCAGAGCGGCGAGCTGCCTCTGAGCGGCGAATAGTTGAAGTGTGACGGCTGCGAGACGCTGCCCCTCGCGCCGTTCATAAATGGCGCGCAGACGTTGAAGGGCCTTCAGAGGAAAACGAAATGCCATAATGGAACCCTCTACGTTGGAATGGCCTGCAAGGCCGATACGGTCTGGTCAAACGGAGCTTTCTCGTCAGGGCGCTGCTGAAGAAACGAGGTCAACGCCGGCATAATCGCCAGGGCTTGATCCAGAATCGGGTCGAGACCTCTCTGGTAAGCCCCCACTCGAATCGTGTCTTCCGATGCAGCATAGGCGGCGGCCAAACGACGCAACCGGCCGGCCTTCTCCATGTGGGCACGTGTGCTGACGGCGGGCATGAGACGGCTGAGGCTGTCGAGAATCCCAATGGGCGGAAAATGGGTTTGCGAAGTGAGTCGCCGGTCGAGCACGATGTGGCCGTCGACGAGCGCCCGGATGGCATCTACCAGCGGGTCCAGTTGGTCATCCCCTTCCATCAAAACGGTGTAAAAGGCGGTAATGCTGCCTCCATTGAAACGCCCGGCGCGTTCAATCAACTGCGCGAGGAGACTGAAAACCGAAGGCGTATACCCCTTGGCGGTGGGCGGCTCACCGGCTGCCAATCCGATTTCGCGCTGCGCCATCGCAAAACGCGTCAGCGAATCAACCACCAACAGCACCTGCTTGCCGCGGGCGCAGAAGTACTCCGCTACCGCAGTCGCGGTCAGAGCCGCTCGTATGCGCAGCAACGGAGACTGATCGGAGGTCGAGACCACAACAACTGACCTTTTGCGCCCCTCCACTCCCAGCGTGCCCTCTAGAAACTCCCGCACCTCACGGCCGCGTTCGCCCACCAGGGCTAGCACGGCAAGGTCGGCCGCATTGCCGCGAGTCATCATGCCCACCAAGGTGCTTTTGCCTACCCCGCTGCCGCCAAAAATCCCCAGCCGTTGCCCTCGCCCGCAGGTGATGAAACCATCGATCGCCCGAATTCCCGTCGCCAGCGCCTCTTGGATGGGCAGTCGCTCGAGAGGGGCAGGTCCGGATGCATGTAGAGGTTGATGGTCGCGAGCGCGATAGTCCGGAAGTGAATCAAGTGGCTTTCCTACAGCGTCGATCACTCGGCCTAGCAATTCCTCGCCGACGCGGACGGCAGGTTGGGCGCCCCAGGTCATGATCCGATCGCCGTATCGTATCCCGCCCAGCCTCTCCAAAGGCATGGAAAGCACATTCGTTCCCCGGAATCCTATCACCTCGCCCGGGGCGACATGCCCCTCGGAGTCCGCGATCTCGCAACGCTCGCCGACACAGCAGAATGGGCCTTCGGATTCAACCAGATAACCGATTGCTTTGGTGACGCGGCCGAACCAGCGCTCCGTAGAGCACAAATCGAGATACTGGAAATATGGGGCTAGTTGTTTTGCCGCGTCCATCAGGTTGCCGCCGGGCGTTGAGCCAAGAGGTCAAAGAATCCTCGTTCAATCTCTCCCAGTTGAGCCTCCAAGGTAAGTTCCGTAGTCCCCAAGGCCGTCTCCAGAACACATTGTCCCATCCCGAGGGTCGCGTCGCCCAGCAACTCCGGAGCGACGCGATGCTCCCGCTGGTTCGAAAAGAAATCGTGCCACGCATAGACATGATCGGGATGGACCCTCAAACGCACACTGGTGCCGGCAGCGATTCGATCGAGCGCCACACGCACCACCCCGGCCAGCAATAAGGGGTCGACTTGCACTTCCCGATGCAGGATTTTGCGCGCGATCCCGATGGCGAGCTTAACCACTTCGGCCTCCACATGGCTAAAGTAATTCTCACGATCGCGCGCAAAATCCTGCACCGCCTTGGCCAACACCTGCCGCTCGGCGGCAATCTCCCGCTCGAATCGGCATCGGGCTTGCGTTTCGCCCTCCCTGATCCCAGCCGCGCGGGCTTGCTCTTCCTTGGCTCGCACTTCGTCCTCGTTAAAGGTAGTTTTTTGGGAGGGCCTCGATTCACGAGCGGCTTGCGGGTCGGCATTGGGATTCGGGGCAGTCGAGTCTCCGTTTCTGCCTCCTTGCTCAACTCCTTCACCCATCGCGTCCAGTACGGCACGATAGACATAAGGCTGAATTGTGGGCGGCACAACTTCGTCAACCGCAACCTGGGGCCTAGACCACATAGGCATCTTCTCCACTACTCTTCAAGGTAATCTTGCCGTCTGCCTCGAGCTTGCGCGCCAAATTCACAATCTCCTGTTGCGCTTGCCGCACCTGACTGGAACGAACGGGGCCGAGAGCTTCGATGTCCTCTTTCAACATTTCCACGGCGCGCGAAGACATGGATTTGTAGAAGTGATTTTTCAAATCCTCGGATGCACCCTTCAGGGCAGTCGCTAATGTTTTCTTATCTGCTTGGCCCAGCACCTCACGAATGGCGGCCTCCGGAACCGTGCTCAGGTCTTCAAAAGCAAACATCAGGTCCCGGATGGCAAGCGACAGTTTGGGGTCTTGCTGCTCAATGCTGGAGAGGATCTGATCGCTGTATTGCCGGTCCACACTATTGAGCATCTCGGCGACTGCACTCACGCCTCCGTAGGCACGCCGGCTCTGTTCGCCCACCGAGGCGAGCTTCTTATGCAACACCGCCGAAATTCTCTTCACCATTTCGGTGGAGAATTGTTGCATCAGCGCCAGCCGTCGGATGGCTTCGGCGCGCAGTTTCTCCGGCAATAGGACCAGCAGGGAAGTCGAGGCGCGGGCCCCAAGATGAGCCAGTAAAAGTGCGACCGTCTGAGGGTGCTCGCCTTCTACAAACTTCGCCAACTGCTCCGGATCCGCCTTGCGCAGAGTGTCGAAACTCAGAGCGTTGGCCTCCTGCGTTTGCAAAACTTGTTCCAGCAGCGTATTCGCGCCTTCCTTTCCGAATGCCTTGACCAGTAATTGGGTGGCATACTGTTGCCCGCCTTGGGCGAGATAGTCTTGTGTCAGCGACAAGCGGTGGTACTCCTGAAGGACGTGAGCTGCCATCTCGGACGAGATAGAAGAGAGTTGAGCGATCTCCGCCGTAAGTTGCTGGACCTCGGTAATATTGAGGTGCCGGAAAACCTCGCTAGCCACGTCATCACCCAAGAGGACCAGCAAGATTGCTGCCTTGCGGATTCCTGTCACGCCGGGACCGTCCAGGTGGGACCGGCTTCTGTGACTTCCTTCCGGCGCTGCCACGGGAAGACCTTCGGTCATGCTTCTACCTCACCTTGCCGGACCCAGTTTTGGATCAAACGGCTTGCGGCCTCGGGGTTCTTTTTGATTCGTTCAACCAACTGGTTCTTGAGCACCACGGTTCTCTTGACTTCGGTGTTGATTTCGGTCAACTCCCCTGCTCCCTCGCCTCCTCCCGTTTCCACGGTTAGCTCACTTTGCCGCGTCTCACCTTTACCTAAGGCTTTTTGCTGCCGGGTTCCAGGGGGAAGTTGCCGTTGCTCAACAGCCAAAGCGGCCACGATCTGTCTCTTTACAGGCCGCAGGACCATGAGGTAAATCACCAGGAATAAAACCGCCAAGCCCGCGTAGCGGACCACTCCTAGCCATTCCTGAATAAGCGGAGCAAGGCGCTCCGACAGGTTGGGCGGCGGGGCGGGGACAATCGCGGCGAACGAGACATTCTGGACAGAAAGGTGATCACCCCGGGCGGAATCAAAGCCAATTGCCGCCTTCGCGAGCTCTTCGATCTGCTTCATCTCCTCCGCTGATCTTTTGCGACGACTCTCCGTCTTCGCGCCGCCTTCGGATTTGGTCTCTGTAGCGTCATCCACTAGGACTGCTGCGGCGATCTTCTTGATCGCTCCCGACGGCTGAACCACATGGCGGACCGCCTTGCTAACCGCGTATGTCTTGCTTTCACTCCTCTGGCCTGTTTCCTCGGGCGTGCTCTCCGCCGCTGCGGCGGCAGTTCCTTTGGCGCTCGAGTCGGGCGTGTTGCTGGGCGTGCCGGGGATTCCTTGCGGGTCCGAGTCTGAAGATTGATCCTGGGAGACCTGTGACGTTAACACCACCGAACCGTTCGGATCGTAGGTTTCCTGCGTGCTTTCGCTGCTCGCCAGATCATTTTCCACCGTGACACTGGCCCGTAGCCCCTCGCGTCCCACTAAGGGCGCCAGGGTTGAAACCAGCTTCTCGGTCAAGCGGTTCTCCATGGCCTCAACTTCGTCGCCGCCCATCCCTTGGGTGTGTCTTCCCGACAAGATTGGGATGTTGCCGTCGGCGTCAATCACTGTAACGTTCTCGGGTCGAAGGTTGTCCACGGCGCTGGCCACCAAGTAAGTTATGGAGCGGATGGCGCTGTCCGCGAGCCTGCCTTCACGCAACTTGACCACTACGGACCCCTTGGCCTCACGTTCGCGCTCGCTGAAGAGCGAGTCGTGAGACATCACCAGGTGGACGCGCGCGGACTGCACTTGCCGAATCGCCCGGATGGTTCGTTCCAGCTCTCCTTCCAGCGCCCTCTGGTAGTTCACCTTTTCCGCAAAATCGCTTCCGGCCCAGTTGGGTTTGTCGAACAGTTCCAGACCCAACCTTCCGGTTTGCGGCAATCCCTGCGAAGCTAATTCCAGCCGCACCGAGTCAACCTTGCTGGCCGGAACCCGCAAGCTCGTTCCATCGCTCGAGATTTCGTAGGGAATATTCTCCGCAGCCAGGGTTCGAGCGATGAATTGTGACTCCTCAGGCTGAAGCCCCGAGTAGAGCGGTTTCATATCGGCCCTGCCGATCAGGAACACGAACCCCACAAGACTCGCGACGATTAGAGCCGTTCCGCCTGCCAGCGTGATTTGCTGCTTTCGACTCAGCCCCCACAGATACTTCTGGATCTGGTCGAAAGCCTCTTTAGGGCGCAACGCCGTACCTCACCTATCAGAAAGGCGTTCCTGAGACGTCACGGTACGCCTGAACGATCTTGTTGCGAACTTGCATCATGAGTTGAAAGGAGAGATTTGCCTTCTCGACCGCAATCATTACTCGATGGATGTCCTCGCCCTGCCCGCTCAGAAGCCCCGCGATTTGTTGGTCGGCGTCGGCGTGGAGTTTTTCGATGTGGTCGAATGACTTCTGGAGCTGGGATGCGAAACTGGATTCCCCATCGGCCGCCTTTTCAATCCCGACTCCGGCGGTAGCCTGGCCAAGCTGGGAAATCCCTGAGATCGGACTGCTCATCGCTCACCTCCGGTTAGCTAAGGATCTCAAGCGACGCGCTGATCATATTCTTGGTCGCCTGCACGGCGGCGATATTGACCTCATACGATCGGGCCGCTCCCATCAAGTTCACCATTTCCTCAATGGGATTGATGGCGGGGTAAGACACGTACCCTTGGCTGTCTGCGTCCGGGTGCGCCGGCTCATAGCGCTGCACGGGAGGCGTCGGGTCAGCCACTACCCGCGTCACCTCCACTCCCTGGCCAAATCGGTCGTCGAATCCCGATAGCACTCCGGCAAATCGACTACTCCCGGCCTGGTGCGTTTTGAAGACGACCATTTGCCGCCGGTAGGGTCCGCCTTTCGCCGTTCGAGTCGTCTGCGCGTTGGCCAGATTACTGGCCAGCACTTCGGCCCGTTGCCGCTCGGCGGTGAGTGCCGATCCGCTGATATCCAGAACTCCCAAAAGGTTCATGTTCCTAGCTCCCTTCTTTGACCGCAGCGGATATCCGCTGGAATTCCTGCCGCAGCAGATCCACTCCCAGGCGAAACTGCAACTGCGTCTTCGCCAGCAGGAGGCCTTCGCGGTCCAGGTTAACGTTGTTCCCGTCCGGGCGTTCAATCAGGCCTGAAACCTCAAACACGCGCGGCTTCGCAGCCGTATCCCCGGCTTGGGCCACCGCGCGACGCATCTCGCCCTCAAAGTTAATGTCGCGAGTCCGGTAACCCGGCGTATCCACATTGGCCAGGTTGCTGGCAATCAGCCGTTCTCGAAATGCCGCCAGGTCCAAATACTCGCAGAGTTGCTCCATCCGGCTCATAAGGTCCTCTTGGGCGGAAGTCCGAACTCCCGGATCTTGTTGCGCACCGTCCGAAGGCTCACCCCGAGGATCTCCGCGGCGCGCGTCCGGTTGCCCCGTGTCGACTCGAGAGTCCTCTCCAGAAGTTGCCTTTCCATGTCCCGCAGAGTTGCACCCTGGGCGGGCAAACGGGCGGGTGAGGGGTTCATCTCTGTTAGGTCGTTGCCCTCCAGGGCTTCGAGACCTGCCACCGGGTTGCGCGACAGGACCAGAATTCGCCGCACCACATTCTCGAGTTCCCTCACATTCCCCGGCCAGTCGTATTCCGCCAGGCGCCGGACAAGATCGTCGGTAAAATTCACAGCGCGCTGCGGCGTCGCGTATTTTCGTACGAAATGCTTGACGAGCTCGGGAATATCCTCCCGGCGTTCGCGCAGCGGAGGTAAGGTGAGGGGCACAACGTCCAGCCGGTAGAAGAGGTCAGCGCGGAATCTGCCTTCCTCGACCAGGGAAGGCAGGTGTCGATTCGTGGTGGCGATAACACGCACATCCACGCGCCGTGGGCGCGTGTCGCCCAGCCGGTCGACTTCACGTTCTTGAAGTACCCGCAAAAGCTTGGGTTGCAGACCGATCGGCATCTCGCTGATTTCGTCGAGCAGCAAGGTCCCACCTGAAGCAAGTTCAAACTTGCCCGAGCGCGTAGCCACGGCCCCGGTAAACGCCCCGCGGACGTGTCCGAACAACTCACTTTCCAAGAGCGTCTCCGGGAAAGCCGCGCAATTAACGGCCACGAACGGATAATTCCGGCGCAGGCTGGTCCGGTGAATGAACTGCGCGAGCAGCTCCTTGCCCGTCCCACTTTCGGCCATAATCAGAACGTCTGCGTCGCTCTTGGCCACTTGGCAGGCGCGCTCGATCATCTCGCGCAGGGATGCCGAATGGCCCACGATCCCCTCCGGATGCGTTCCTTTTACGCTTGCCGCCGCATTCCCCAACACACGCGCCACAGACTGCCTTAATTGTTCGAACGATACCGGCTTGACCAGATAATCGCAGGCCCCTTGCTGCATGGCGAGGACTGCCTCGGGCACGTTTCCGTAAGCGGTCAGAAAAATGACGGCGGTCTCGGGCGCCAAGGAGCGGACGTGCTGCATAACTCCCAGGCCGTCGCCGTCCGGCATGCGCATGTCCGTGATCACCAGTGGACAGGGAGCGGAACGGAACCGTTCCATTGCCTCGTGCGTTCCCGAAGCGGTCGTCACTTCCCATCCGTGCCGCGTGAAGTTTGCCTCCAGTGCGGCCCGCATTGATGGCTCGTCATCAACAACCAGAACTCGATTCATCTACAACTCCTGTCCAGGAGCGGCTCTGCGCCACTGCCCGGCAATATGGCTTACGCCGCTAATAAGCGATCGCGCGGCGCGGGGGGCATCTCTACGACGCCAGGCTGGTTTACAACCTCTGACCGTGGAAAACTCAAAGTGAAAGCTGTCCCTTTTTCGGAGTCGCTCTCGACTGAGATTTTTCCCTGGTGTTGCTCTACAACCTTCTTTGCCAGCGCCAGGCCTAGGCCAGGGCTCCCGGCGATCGTGGTGAAGCCTGCTTCAAAGACGCTGCCCAGATGCCGTGAGGGAATCCCCACCCCGTGGTCGCGGAAGACCACGCGAACCGGCAACTCCTCCGGCGTATCGCCGCACTGCACTGAGACTCGCAGTACGCCACCGCCCGACATGGCGCGAAATGCATTCAAGGCCAGATTGATGAACACCTGCTGGAGGCGATGTGCATCGGCGCGCAGCAGAACCTCTGACCCCGGCGCACTGAAGTCCATGCGCATGCCGCGCTGCCGGGCCAAGGGTTGGAGGAAATCCATCGTCTGGGCAAGCAGGCTCACAAGGTTGACGGGCGAAAGCTCCGAGCGCGGCTCGCTGTGGAATTGCAAAACATTGTTGACGGTTGCTGACAATGTCCGTAATCCTGATTGCACCTGCTCCACCCATTTGTGGAGAACCGGCCGCTCTTCGGTGGCATCGGCCAGAAGGCCTGCGAAGAGTTCCAAGCTTCCGAGGGGGTTTCGGATCTCGTGGGCGAGCAACATTGCCATCTGCGCCAAGTCCTGAGTACGCCGGGCAGCCTCCCTTTCTTTCTCCAGCCGCTTGCTCTCTGTAATGTCACGAAGGATGAGAATCCACTCGCCGGCGGATTCTTCGTTGCCACCCAGTGGCGTGCGAGACACGGCAAGAAAATGCCGCCCATCTTGAGCATCCACAGGCCACTCCTGCTCGGCGCCTGCGGCCGGCAAACTGGAGGTCAGCTTGAGCTTCTCGATGACTTCCCTTGCCACGCCCATAGCCGTTTGCCTCCCGGCTTGATGTGTTCCCAACAGGCTAAGAGCAGCAGAGTTTGCCAGTTTTAATTTGTGCTCCCCATCAACGACCAGAACTCCGCACGGCAGGCATTCCAAAGTGCGGCTCAGGTGAGCTCTGATTCGCTTGTTTTCCTCAAGGCTCTGGTTCAAATCTCGATTGGCCCGCTCCAGTTCCCGCCGCAACCGCGCAACCTCCGCCTGCAATTGGGTATAAAAGCTCTCCAG
>Ga0326727_10003955_pt1 | contig 45956 bp, 38 predicted proteins | sample MB2enrmetagenome_FD_207643 | JGI IMG/M metagenome (GOLD analysis project Ga0326727, IMG submission 207643) | Lab enriched peat soil microbial communities from McLean, Ithaca, NY, United States - MB29MY | ecosystem: Environmental > Terrestrial > Soil > Wetlands > Peat | place: USA: New York... | reverse complement strand
AGCGGGTCATGGGACACGGACCGGAAAAAAACGGGTCTGCGGAGGCGCGGTGGCTCTCTGCACTCCTCGTCAATCGCGATTTTGCCTATCTTGTGGTGTTGCTCGCCCTCTTTCACCGGTTGAGCTGGTTTTTGTTCGGGGCGGCCGTAGGGGTCTATGTAGCTGCCATAGTCCTTTTCGCCATGGGCTTCACAAGGCGGCCCACCGCTTCAGTTTGAGAGGGGAACAAGAGAAGCGGTCAAGCTCCGCTCATTGCCTCTGCGTGTTGGTCTTGGGGCCTTCGAAGTTACTTGGCCGGTTCCTTGACGCGGGTTTTTTTTGCCGGGCCTGCGCCGGCCTGCGGTGCACCTTTCGGCGCGGCCTCTTTCTTCGTGCCCCCCTGGCTTTTCCTGGTTACTGCCTTTTGTGGTGCTGAGACCGGCTTCGCTTTCCGGGTCTCCGCTTTTTTCTCCTCCGCCGCGTGCCTGGCTCTTACAATCTCCTCCGCCTCGCGCCAATGCTCCTTGTCTTTCCCGTTCCTTCTTCCGTCCCTTTCAAAAAGCTCATACGCGACCTTTGCTATTTCATCATTCAGATCCATAAATCCCCCGTAACGTTTTTTCGATCAAAGATACCTTGCAAGGCATCCTTTTTCGTCATGCTAGGTGTAGAATCTAACCATTCTTTTTGCATTTGTCCAACTATGTCAAGGATTGATCGCACCTCCCTGTCGCTGCCGGTCGCGCTTTTGCCTCCGGAGGTGAGGGCGATATCCTCCTGATCGGGCCTTCCCGGCCGTGGGCTTTTTCGCCGGCCTTTTTTTGTTGCGTGGTGAAAAGAGGGTATGGTAACGTAGACTCTACCATGAAGGCCCTTTTCTTTGACGGCTCGCTCCGATTCGAGCCTGATGCCCGCCGGCCGGAGCCCGGCGAGAACGAGGCGCTTATCCGTGTGCTTATGGCCGGTATCTGCGGCACCGATATGGAGATCATGAAAGGTTATAAGGGTTTCAGGGGTATTCCCGGCCATGAGTTTGTCGGCATGGTGGAACGGGTGAGCGGTCCATATTCCGGCCTTGTCGGCAAAAGGGTTGTGGGGGAGATTAACTGCGGATGCGGCAGTTGTGACTACTGCGTGAAGGGGATGGAAAAACACTGCGTCCGCAGATCGACCCTGGGCATATCGGACAGGGATGGGGTCTTTGCCGAATACGTCACGCTGCCTGTGCGGAACCTGTGGGAGGTCCCAGCCCATGCGGCGGACATTGACATGGTCTTCGCAGAGCCCGTGGCGGCGGCGTTCGAGGTGCTGGAGCAGGTACACGTGAAGCCGACCGACAAAGTCCTTGTCCTCGGCGACGGAAAACTCGGCCTGCTCATTGCCCTTGTTCTCCATCACTGCGGCGTGGACGTCGTCGTGAGTGGCAGACATGAGGAAAAGCTGGCCATAGCAGCCCGGCAAGAGGTGAGAACCATGAGGGCGGAGGAGCTTCGGGAGAGCCGGGCCTTTGAGATCGTCATCGAGGCGACAGGCTCCCCGAAGGGACTTGGAACGGCGCTTGAGATGGTAAAGCCGCGGGGCACAATCGTTTTGAAGAGCACGGTTGCCGACCGGGGGGAGGTAAACCTGTCGAGGGCGGTAGTCGATGAGGTCACGCTCGTGGGCTCAAGGTGCGGCCCCTTCGCCCCGGCCGTTGCGGCCCTCGCCTCCGGGCGGATACACGTGCAGCCTTTCGTATCGGCAGTCTACCCTTTCGATGATGCCCTTTCGGCCTTTGAGAGGGCGGGGCAGAAGGGGGCGCTCAAAGTTCTCCTCGATTTCAGCACAAACCGATGAAGTCCCCTCTCACAACGTGCAGCTTTCTCCTTCCCGGCATCCTTCTGGCTTTGATCTCCTGCGCCCCAATGAAAGACCCGGGCCGCATCCAGGCGGGCGCCCCGGACTCACCCCGTGCCTTGTCCGCTCGCACTCTCCCGGCGGGTCGGGCGCAGGCGTCGAAGAACGGACTTCGGGACCTCATCGACAATCCGGCACTATCTCACGGACTCTGGGGCATTTCAGTCAGGTCTCTCGTCACCGGCAAAACGATCTTTCAACTAAATGAGGAAAAACTCTTTATTCCCGCCTCCACCATGAAGCTCTTCACCACGGCAGTTGCCCTTATCAGATTGGGACCCGATTTTAGCTACATCACGAACCTGTATGCGGGAGGTCCCGTGGAAAACGGGGTCTTGAAGGGCGACCTTTTTCTTCGGGGAAGCGGAGACCCGACCATCTCGGAGAGGTTCCAGGCCAGTGCAACGTCCGTGTTCGAAGAATGGGCCGACGGGATGAAGCGACAGGGTATACAAGAGATCCGGGGCGATCTCGTTGGTGACGCCGGCCTGTTCGATGACGCGGACCTCGGCCGCGGCTGGGCATGGGATGACGAGCTTGCCTGGTATTCGGCGCGCATCAGCGCTGTCTCTTTCAATGACAATTGCTTCGAGGTGACACTCTCACCGGGAAGAAGGCCGGGAGAAGCGGCCGGCATCAGGATCAGCCCGGAGACGGCTTATGTGAAGATAAGAAATCACGTCGTCACCTCCGGGTTCGGCGAAACAACGGAGATCAACGCCCGGCGCTCTTTTGGCGCCGCCACCATCACGTTATCCGGCCGGATAGACGAAGCGGCCCCTCCGCGCCTCATGCGGTTTGCCGCGGGTAATCCCACCCTTTACACGATGACCGTCCTCAAAGAAGTGCTGGAGCGGAAGGGTATCAGGGTGAGAGGCAATCCGGTCGAGAGGGGTCGCAACCAAGAGCCACTCGACTACAACTCCATGGGCATACTCCTTTCCCACCGGTCGGCGCCTTTGAGTCGCATCATCGAGGAGACGAACAAGAGGAGCCGGAACCTTTACGCGGAGCTTATCTTCCGCACCCTCGGCACCTTGTCGGGAGGCAAAGGGACCACCGAAAGGGCGGTGTCCGTGGTGTTGGAGTCGCTTGCCGTTATGGGAATCCCGCCGGATTCTCTTGCCATATATGACGGCTCGGGTTTGTCGCGCCTCAACCTGATCACGCCCGGCCAGGTGGTGCAACTGCTCGATTATATGGCGCATCATCCTTATTTTGATTATTTCTCTCAATCTCTCCCTGTCGCGGGGGTGGACGGGACGCTCATGGGACGGATGCAAAACACCCCGGCCGAGGGGAGGGTAAGGGCAAAAACAGGAACGCTCAGTCATATGGTCTCCTTAAGCGGGTACCTGCTTGATTGTAAGGGGCGGCTGCTGGCTTTTTCCATCATGAGCAACAACTCTCTCAGCCCCTCTGCGGAAGTCCGTCTCTTGCAGGATACCATGGCTGAGAGACTTGTGCACCCTGGAGAGGAAAGATGAAGGGCACTCGTGCTTAAGGCCTTCGACCTTACTGCTTATTCGCGTTTCTCTATGGTTTCGCCGTCCTTGAGATCGATGGAGAGGAAGTCTTCTTTGTTGACGGCAGGATAGATAATGCAGTTCGTGCCGATTCTCGCGCCCTGCGGAATGGACGCATTCTTGCCGACGACAGTCAGACCCGAATAGATATGGTCGGGAAATTTCATGTTGGCCTTCCCCGTGCTTCCCCGACCGATAACGGCATTTTCCCCGACCACGGCCCCTTTGTCTATGATTGACCTCTCGACCACGGCCCCTCGCCTGACTACTGAATCGTGCATGATGATCGAGTCCTTTACGAAGGCGCCCTTCTCGATCACTACACCGGGGGAGAGAATCGAATTCTCGACACCGCCCGAGACGAAGCAGCCCGGGGAGATGGCGGAATTGACCGCGCATGACGAACCGCTCACCTTGGCAGGGGGGCGGTCGTACGGGAGGGCCTCAGCCACCTGGTTCGTCCGTATGCCGCAGCCTTCCGGGCTCAGCCCCAATTCCGGTTTGAGGAGATCCATGTTGGCGTCCCAGTATGCCTGTATTGTGCCCACATCGCGCCAGTAGCTCTCGAAAAGATAGCCGTACACGTTGCCCTCCTTCAGAGCCCGGGGAATGATCTGCTTGCCGAAATCTTCTTCCCTGGTCTCCCCGAGGGTCCTGACGAGGTACTCCCTCTCAAAGACGTAGATGCCCATGGAGGCGAGATTCGAGCGGGCTTTGCCTGACTTTTCCTGCCAGTCGATAATCCGGTTTTGCCCGTCAAGGGTGCCTGTGCCGAAGTGGTGCGTTTCTTCCCATGCCACCGGTATCATTCCTATGGTGACGTGCGCGTTGTGCTCCCTATGAAAGTGGACGAGGGGCCAGTAGTCCATGCAATAGACGTGATCTCCCGACACGATGAGCACGTCGGTATACGGGCCGGAAGAGATAAAGCTCAGGTTCTGGCGGACCGCGTCGGCGGTCCCCTTATACCAGTCCCAGTCTCTCTCGCCGGTCTTGGGCGGCAGGATGCTGATGCCCCGTGTCCTGCCTGTCAGGTCCCATGCCGACCCGTCGCCTATGTGGTCCATCAGCGAGAGGGGCTTGTACTGTGTGAGGACCGCGACCCGCGTCAGGCCGCAGTTTGCTATGTTGCTCAGAGTGAAATCGATGATCCGGTAAATGCCGCCGAAGGGCACCGCAGGCTTCGCGCGATACTGGACGAGGACATTGAGACGGCTTCCCACGCCGCCCGCGAGGAGAACGGCTACTACCTTCCTCATTTGACTATCTCGCCGCTCCTGTATTCCTTTCGCAAGAAATGGTTTGTCTCCACGTTAGGATAGACGGTGACGCCCGATTGAATCCTGACCTCATCGGGGACGGTGCTCTCCATCCCGATCACCGAAAGCTCGCCGTCCTGGCTTCCGACCCTCGCCCGCGCGCCTATCCTCGCCTCGATGTCCGCGATCGTCCTTGAGACGTGTGCCTCTCTCCCCACTACCGTATCGAAAAAAAGTATCGAGTCCTCGACTACCGCTCCTTCTTCGATGCACACTCCGGGGAAAAGAAGGGAATGGGAAACCTTCCCCCTGATAGTGCAGCCGGAATAGAATAACGAGTCCTCAACCACGGCCGAGGGGCCCAGAATCGCCGGCTGCCGGTCCCTGATCTCCCTGTGCGCGAGATTTGTCCTTATCTGCCACTTCTTCAGGTCGATTTGTGCATTGTCGCCGAGGAGGTCCATGCTTGTCCGCCAGTACTCTTCAAGGGTGCGCGTGTACCCCCAGTAGCCCAGGTGCTTATAGCCATAAACCCGGAAGCTGCCAAGGAGGGAAGGGATAATATCTTTGCCGAATTCGTGCGACTCCTTCTTCGCGTTCTCAGCCAGCGCCTCGAGAAGGACACCGGGGTCGAATACGTAAATGGTGAGGGAGGCCCACTCATAGAGTGCCTTTTTTGGTTTTTCCGCATACTGCACGACTTTGCCACCCCGAGTCTCCTCCTGCTCGATCAAACCCTGGCCGAAGCGGTGGGCGCCTTCCCGGGGCACACTCGTAAAGGCGATGGTAAGGTCCGCGTGTTTTTCAAGGTGGAAGTTGATGACGTCCTGATAATCCATTTGATAGATATGATCACCCGACAGGATCAGCACGAGGTCCGGGTTGTACATCTTGATAAAATCTATGTTCTGGTAGACAGCATCGGCCGTGCCCTTGTACCAGTCGGATGCCTCCCTCCCCTTAAAGGGCGGGAGGATGACAGCGAACCGCCTTCTTCCTATCATGTCCCAGGGCTGGCCGCTGGCGATATGATTGATCAGGTAAAACGGGCGATACTGTGAAAGGATCCCCACCCTCTCGATGCCCGAGTGCATGAGATTGCTCATGGGAAAATCGATGATGCGGTAGAGGGCGCCGAAAGGCAGCACCGATTTGGGGCGAAAAAAGGTGAGCACATCAAGCTCATCCACCCGGCCGCCTGCCAGGATCATTGCGAGGACGTTCTTCATAGTCGCTTCCAGAAGAAAATTGCTACAACAAAAATAACGCTTCACCGGGGGAAAAGCAAGTAATACCGAGTTGCATTCAAAGGCCGGGCACCCAGCTCCATAGTGCCTTGCTGGGTGGCAAACGTCAAGGAGAGCAACGAGGAAGCCAACAAACATGGGACAAGGAGGGCGACTTGGTATAACAAGGCAGAAGCGAGAGCGCTTAAGACCTCTGGAATTTTTCGTTCAACAGCCGCTTGAACCGCGGCGCGTAAACGATATCGAACGTCTCTTCTTTATCGGGGAAAAGGCCGAGAGCGAACCTCTTCACCCCCTCCACCACGAGTAGCGCCTGATCATGGGAGAGCCGCTGGGTCCTGATATATTCGAGGGTGAAATCGACCATAAACCGCAGCCGTCTTACCTTCTTATTTTCTTCCGCTGCGCTTTCATCCATCGGTCATTTCCCTCAAAATAACAAGTCAGTTCCCCTTGTGGCCCCTCGCACGCGCCATGCCCATTCACCCTTTCAGAGGGGTCGCGCCTCCTTTATAAAAAGCTGCGTAGTGAGCCACAGACCGATCCCGAAGGTGATGGACATATCGGCCACGTTGAAGGCCGGCCAGTAGTAGCTCTTGTAAGAGACAAGCAAAAAATCGAGGACCGAGCCGTCGAAAATCCTGTCATACATGTTGCCAAGAGCGCCGGAAAGCACAAAAGCCAGGGAGAACCGGCTCCAGTTGGGTAGCCGGTACGCAACGAGATAGTACGCGAGACCGACGATAATGGCCAGCGGGATCAGGAAAAATATATAGCGACCGGCTGCATGCTGCGACATGAGCCCGAACAGGCCGCCTGTGTTCTGCCAGTGCACGATCGACAGCCAGGAAGAAACGCACAGTTGTCCGCCAAAGGGCAGATTATCCTGTACAAGAAGCTTCGTCCACCTGTCGAGGAAAAAGACAGGCGGGATCAACAAGAGGTGAGCGTATCTCTGCATCGCTTACAGATATTCGGAAAGGTCCCGGTGGTCTCTACGTCGGTTGCGTACTGCCAGCACCGCTCGCACTTGAGGCCTTCGGCCCTCAGTACAGTGACTTGAAGCTCAGGTGAGTCGACGACCTCCACTTGAGAGACGATGAGCACCTCTTTTAACTCGGCTCCGAGCTTCCTCAGTATCGCAGCCTCATCGGCAGGCGCCGCTATCACGACCTTCGTATCGAGGGGATGGCCGATTGCCTTTTGCACCCGCTTTTCCTCGATCTTCTTGTTGACCGCTTCCCTGATCCTCCAGACCGTTTCCCATTCCGCCTCGATCGCGGGGTTGAGAAAAGCGGGATCGACCTCGGGCAGGACCGCCAGATGGACCGATTCCTCGGGGACGATCGGCCACAGGTACGACCACATTTCCTCCGTGGTAAAGGCGAGGATGGGCGCGGCGAGTTTAACGAGGCATATGAGGCTCTCAAAAACGACCGTCTGGGACGCCTTGCGTTTTACCGAGCCCTTCTTTTCCACGTACATCCTGTCTTTGATGATGTCGAGGTAGAGGGCGCTCAAATCGACTGCGCAGAAGTCGTGGATGGTGTGGTAGATCGTATGAAAGGCGTACGTCTCATAGGCTTCTCTCACCCGCTGCACTACCCTCTGGAGTCTCGAGAGGAGCCACTTGTCGAGAGAGGAGAGCTGTTCGTACGGCACCCTCTCCTTCTCCGGATCGAAATCGTCACTGATGTTCGCATGGAGGAACCTGAAGGTATTTCTGATTCTCCTGTACGTTTCGATAATCCGATCGACAATCTCCTTGGAGATCTTTATGTCGTCCCTGTAGTCTTCATAGGTCACCCAGAGCCGCAATATCTCCGCCCCGTACTTATCGATGATTTCAGAGGGGGAAATCACGTTACCCACTGTTTTTGACTGCTTTCTGCCCTTGCCGTCAACTACGAAGCCGTGGGTCAGGACCGAGCGGTAGGGGGCCACGTGGTCATTGCCGACCGATACGAGAAGCGAGCTGTGGAACCATCCACGGTGCTGATCGCTGCCCTCGAGGTACATATCTGCCGGGAACTTCAGCTCTTTTCGCTTTTTCAGCACTGCGGCGAAGCTGGAGCCCGAGTCGAACCAGACGTCCAGGATGTCCTCTTCTTTGGAGAATGTCCTGTTCCCGCAGCGACATTGTGCCCCTTCCGGCAGAAAATAGGCCGCATCCTTCTCGAACCATATGTCCGCTCCGTGCATCGAAACCTCGCCGATGATCCGCCCGAATGTCTCACGGCTCCAATAGGGCTCCCTGCAGGCGTCGCAGTAAAATATGGTAATGGGCACACCCCAGGTCCTCTGGCGGGAGATGCACCAGTCGGGGCGAACGAAGAGCATATTATAGATGCGCTCCTTTCCCCACGCAGGTATCCACGTCACCTTGTCTACCTCTTTGAGCGCGCGCTCGCGCAACCCGCCCTTGTCCATCGACACGAACCACTGTTCGGTCGCCCTGAAGATGACGGGCTTCTTGCACCTCCAGCAATGGGGGTAAGAGTGCTCGATCTCTTCCGAGAAGAGCAGGGCTTTGAGGTCTTTCAGCTTATTTATGATCACAGGGTTGGCATCGAAGACATTCAAGCCCCTGAAGAATTCTACCTCCTGCGTCAACTCACCTTTTTCGTTCACCGGCGAATAGACATCGAGGCCGTATTCGAGGCCCGTCGCGTAGTCCTCTTCACCATGCCCCGGCGCCGTGTGGACCGCGCCCGTGCCCACGTCCTTGGCCACGTAGTCGGCGAAGACGACAACGGACTTCCTGTCGATAAAAGGATGCCTGAACAAAAATCCCTTCAGCGTGTCCGGAGAGATCTCGCCGATGATGCGGTAATCGGCTATGCCCGCCTTGCCCATGATGTCTGCAACGAGGTCTTTTACCGCGATATAGACCTCATCATTTGTCTCGACGGCAACGTAGGTAAACTCGGGGTTGATGGCTATCGCGAGGTTGGCGGGGAGGGTCCAGGGTGTCGTAGTCCATATGAGCATGAATACCGGCTTGTCGGGGTAACCTTTAAGGGCCTCTTCCCGCGAGATGAGGGGAAACTTGACATAGATGGACGTGGACTTGTCTATCTCGTATTCAATCTCCGCCTCGGCGAGGGCGGTCTTGCAATTGATGCACCAGTAGACGGGCTTCTTCTTCCTGTAGACTTCACCCCTTTCGAAAAATTTCGCCATCTCCTCAATGATCGTGGCCTGATACCCGTACTCCATGGTGATATATGGGTGGTCCCAGTCCCCAATGCCGCCCAGTCTCTTGAATTCCAGTCGCTGGATGTCGAGGAAGCGTGATGCGTATTTCCGGCAATAGGCCCTCACTTCCATCTTCGTCATGGTCCTCTGCCTCGCCTTCATCTCCTTCTCTGCCTGATGCTCGATAGGCAGGCCGTGGCAATCCCAGCCCGGTACATAGTCCGAGCGGAAGCCGGTCATGCTCTTGGACCTTATGATGATATCCTTCAAAATCTTGTTGAGGGCGGTGCCGAGATGTATATTCCCGTTTGCGTAGGGCGGGCCGTCGTGCAGCACAAATTGCACGTCCCCGGCGCGGAGCCGCGTGAGCTTTCCGTAAAGGTCGATCTCCTCCCAGTGCTGAAGTATCTGCTTTTCCTTCACAGGCAGGTTACCTCTCATGGGAAAAGGGGTTTTCGGTAGATTGAGCGTTGATTTATAGTCCATCCCCTGTCCTTTCCTTGAACCATTCCGGTTTCACATTATCGAAGAGGGCATCCTTCCTTTCGAGCAGCAGGAGCGTCTGCCGGTCCCTGTCGCTCAAGGCCCCGCTCTTTCTGTAGCGGTCGAAAATGGACCCCAGCTTCCTGCACGCATGGTAATGGCCGAGAAACCTCAATTTCCCATAGTCGCCCGCTGTTTTCGCAGAAATGAGGAATTGCCAGTCCGATGACTGCAAGAGGAAGAGCTCCCTCGCCATTTGTTTCAGCAGCCGCTCCGAAGTTTCGTCATGTGCGGCCTTCCTCACCGCGCGCTCCATATCGCGCTCCGCCTCGTGGAGCCATCGCCACGTCCAAGCCGTCTCCTTGTTATACCAGATGAAATGGCGGCCGCCTTCCCCCCAGGACCCCTCAGGAAGGCTAATGGCGCCAAGAGGGACGATGTTCTCCAGGGCCGTCGAAGCCTTTTCTATTGTAACATAATTTTCATCGAAAGCAGAAACGAGGGCACCGAGCCACGCCGGCCCCTCGAACCACCAGTGGCCGAAAAGCTCTGCATCGAAGGGGAGGGTGAGTACGCCGGTCCTCCCCGTCTCGCGACGGTACCCGCTGAGCTTCTCCTGCACCAGACCCGCAAAATGGCGGGCGTGCTCCTGGACCCTCTCCCGGGCCTTGTCCGGCTCGTAAACCCTCTTCGAGCCAAGGTCCGCCAGGTGGTCGGTAACCCGCCAGTACCGCAAGCCCCCGGGGTTGCGCTTTTTATGGAATTCCAGATAATAGGGGTCTCCGGGGTAGCCCCAGCCGGCGCTCCACACTTGTTGGCTCGTATCCGTGTCGCGGGTGAAGAACGCGGTTTCGGAACCCGGCCGGCCTGTGTGGTGAATGGCGTAGAGACGCATGGATTCTTCTGTCGACGTCGGTCCTTGCGTGATCTCACCCGCCGGTAGCGGCACACGTGCGCCGCTTATCCGGTCCCGGTACATGCCGGGACCCTGTGCAGCCCCCTCCAGGGTAAGCCCGCTGTCGACCTCGACGGCGTACCTGCCCGGGTTTTCCGGCTGCCCCAGAGGATGGCGACCGTCTACAAAGAAATACTTCAGGTGGTGAGCCGCAAGGAAGGCTTCCAGGCCGCGGCGGACAAACGCGCGAGGCCGCCCTTCCGGGGGGACCGACTCTGGCCGGTAGGCGCACTCCGGAAGCCACATGCCAGCGGGTTCCCTCGAAAAGTGCTTTCTGTACGTTGCCACCCCCTGTCCGATCTGGGCGTTGACGGAGCTGTCGAGACCCAAAAGAGGCAGATAGGCGTGGGTGGCGGCGGAGACAATAATCTCGATCTGCCCTTCATCCTGGAATTGCCTGAAGGGCGCGAGCAGGTCCTCCTTGTACACGTCCCGAAAATCGGCGAGGCGCGACTCATAAAAGCTTTGCCATTGTGCGGCGAGTGCGGCCATCTCACCCTCTCCCCGGTCCTCGAACGATTGCCGGTCGCAGTCGGCCGCCCGTATTTTCTCCCCCAGGTAACCCTGGAACTCGGACTTAAAGAGGGGGGAAGCCAGCATCTCACAGAGGACAGGGGTAATGCCCACGGTGAAGTGGGCGGATCGCCTCGCGGTGGAGAGCGACGCGAGCAGATTGAGCAGCGGTATGTAGGTCTCCGAGGCCGCTTCGCAGAGCCAGTCGCTGCCGTGGGGCCATTTGCCGTGTGAGAGGACATACGGCAGGTGTGCGTGAAGCACTAAGACAACATATCCCTCGGACATGAGTATCCTTGTTTGTTTCGTTTACTAACAGTAGCACAAAGGGAATTGGGAGCGCAAGAAGAATGGGCCTAGCGTCCGGCCCGTAAGCAGGGGTCGGCATGGGCCGTGGCAAGCGGGGGTTCTCCATAACGGGTGAGAGACATGCGCGCCGGCACGCGAAGGAAATGGCGGAGCCTGGAAAGTGAGGCTGTAAGGCGGAAGAGATGATTATTTTTCCACACGGCTCCGGCTGCCGCGGGCAAGAGAGTGATGCGGCCCGTCAGTTCACGAAGTGGCGACGAATTACATTGAAGGTTTGACAGTCGTCGTCGATGAAAGATGCCCCCACATACACCTGTTTCCCGGGCCGGACATGCCTGGGTATGCACTGTACAGCCAGGGGTGTTTCGCTTTTCGGCAGGGTGAAGACAACGGATATCCTGAAGTCCTCCCCTGCCTGGCACGGAAAGTCCCGAGGCGCCGCGACGCAAATCCCTCCGAGTGAGATATCGCGTACCATTCCGGCATGTACGGCGCCATCAGGGCCTCTCACCAGCGCCGGGGTGGAGATCGTTTTTCGTGGATAACGCCGTTTCTCTTCCGCCATGTCCTGCAGGCGTCGCTGTTCTGTATAGGTGTAGAGGATATTTTCGATGGTGGAAGAGAGCGACCTTCTGTCCAACTCCGAGATGCGCCGCAGCGAGCTGCGCAAATCGTTGCTTATGCGGAGACATATCAGGGCATCCTTCATAGGAACCACCTCTCACGTCGCGCGGATTCTCAAAAGCTCTCAAGGGGAGGCGCACGCGCCTCCCCTCAACCCTTGCAGGTCTTTACTTCCTAGGCCTTTTCCTCAGTCCCACGACGCCGAGAAGGCCGGTTCCGAGGAGCAGAAGCGAAGGAGGGACCGGCACGGCCGCACCAGTGACTTGAATGAATTCCTGAGAGGGAGTTAATACGCCAGTGTTAGGATTTGCGCTCGCGGTATACACGGTGAAGTTGCTCGTGTTCACGGATGCGTAGTTCTGGGTCGCCTGGTTGAGCCAGTAGGCGGTTGAATCGGGCGAATTGCTGCCGCTGCCCGCTATACTGAGATTGGCGCCCGGATCCAGGATCTGCCAGAGGGCATAGTGAATAGCAGCCAGGTTCGCATTGCCCGAATTCTGGGGCTGTAGCATCATCTGCGCGGAAAGGTAGAACACCTCCTCGTAGGCCTGACCGGCGCTCGTCACGCCATTCCCGAAACTCGAGTTACCAGCGAATTGCATCGATGAAAGCTGGCCGAACGTGTAAGCGGTCGCGGTCCATTGAAGTCCCACATTGATCTCGGTGCTATAGTCATCGCAGATCATGGAGGAAGAGGGTCCGCCATTGACACTAACCTGGTAAGGACCCACAGATGTGCTGCCATAACTTGCGGGTCCGCCGCTCATGAGCTGGAGGCTGTCGGCGAATGCGCCGCTTACGCCCGTCACACATAAAAACGCTGCAGCCGCGAAAACCAGAAAAACGTTTTTCATACTCCTTTTGCGTCCGTTCCGATCCATAGTTGCCTCCTCCAGTGCTTTTTTCTGGCAACCAGGCTGTCTTGCGAGAGACCCTTTGGCTTTCCGTCCCACCCTCGCGGATGGTTTGGCTCGATCAGTATAACGATATTATACTTTGTCTAACAAAATGTCAATAGTTTTTTAAGAAAGAACCGGTTTTTTCTCAAGGTTGAAGACAATTGGTGATTTCGGGGACATGTCCGCACGCGTTTGCCCTGATTCTTGCACCTGATCTCTTGAGTCCTGGGGAGCATCTATGCTACCATCGATATATATCATTTCTTCCGGGCCTAATTCTTCAAACAATAAGGAGGTGTTATGGAAAAGAAGGTGAGCCGAAGGGATTTTTTGAAAGCATCGGTCGCAACTTCTGCCATCCTCACGGCCGGCACTACGCTGTCCGCACGAGGAGCATACGCAAAAGAGCTGCGGCCGATCCAGCTTTCCAAGCCGGATAGCGCACACGCCGGTGCGCTGCTCAAGATCCTGGAGAAGAGATCTTCGTCGCGGGAATTTGCCCCTGATCCCCTGCCCGTACCTGTTCTTTCAAACGTGCTCTGGGCAGGGTTCGGTATCAATCGACCCGACGGGAGACACACTGCCCCCTCCGCAAGCAACCGGCAGGAGATCGATATCTATGTCGCGGCGCCGGACGGCCTTTACCTCTTTAATGCAAAGGCGCAGGCGCTGCAGCCTGTCTCCGGCGATGATATCCGGGCCCTGACCGGCCAGCAGGCGTATGTCGCCACTGCTGCGGTCAACCTCGTCTATGTGGCTGATATGGCGAAGGTGGGCGGGGCCACGAAAGAAGACAAGATTTTTCTCTCAGGCGCCGATACGGCGTTTATCGCCGAGAACGTGTACCTCTTCTGTGCCGCGGAAGGCCTGGCAACAGTTGTGCGTGCGAACATAGACAGGGCCGCCCTCGCAAAAGCGATGAAATTGCGGCAGGATCAGACGATCACACTGGCTCAGTGTGTAGGCTATCCGAAGAAAGGGGCGTGACCGCGGTAAGGCGGGTCGATATCGTCCAGGTGGAAGAGTCCTTCAGGCGCATAGGGGACCCCACGTGCGTTGAGAGGCCGGGCCGCCTGTTTTTGCCGGTGGCCCGGCCTTCGCCGGTTAAACCTCCCTACGAGGCGGTCTACCCTTTAAGAATGAGGTAGAAGGTGTTCCGACCCCGCTGTATGAGGAGAAGCGCCTGTCCTTTGTCGGCTGATTGAGCCATCCGCGCTTTCATGTCTTCCACGCCTTTCACCGGTTGACGGTTTACTTCGAGGATGATATCGCCTGTGTGAAGCGAGGCCTCTTCGGCCGGGCTTCCCGGCCGGACGCCGGCGACGACAACCCCCTGGTCAGGCCGAAGGCCTGCCTCGCGTGCAGCTTCAGGGCTCAGATCCTGGAGCTGGAGACCCCATTTACCCTGTGGGGCCTCGTCGGCGGCCTTTCCCGCGGCAGCTTCCGGGGTATCGAGGGGGGCGATCTTTACGCTCAGGGTCGTCTCCTTCCCATCCCTTATGAGCCGGAGAGGGACCTTCTTGCCCACAGGCAGTAAGGCTACAAGGGTCGCCAGTTCATGACTGTCCGCAATCTCTTTCTTATCGCACGCCACAATGACATCCCCACGCTTCACGCCCGCCTTTTCCGCGGGGCTTCCCTGGACCACGTCGCTCACGAGGGCGCCTTTTTTGCTCTTGAGGCTGAGGGATGCGGCCAGGTCGTCCGTGATGTTCTGGATATTGACGCCCAGATAGCCCCGTGTGACGCTGCCTTTTGCAATGAGTTCAGGCAGGAGCGTTTTCGCGGTATTAACAGGCACGGCGAATCCTATCCCCTGCCCGTTGGGTATAATAGCCGTGGCAATACCTACCACTTCGCCACTCATATTAAAAAGGGGACCACCGGAGTTTCCCGGATTGATAGGCGCATCCGTTTGAATGAAATCGTCGTACGGGCCGGCGCCGATGATCCTGCCTTTCGCGCTCACGATACCACAGGTGACGGTGTTGGTGAGGCCAAAGGGATTGCCTACTGCAAGGACCCACTCTCCGACGCGAAGCGCTTCAGAGTCGCCCAGTTTTGCGGCCGAGAACCGCCCTTTTCCCTCGACCCTGATGACGGCAAGGTCCGTCTTGGGATCGCGGCCTATGAGACGAGCCCTGTATTCCCGCTTATCGTTCAAGGTGACGGTAATCTCCTGAGCCCCATCCACGACATGATTATTGGTGAGGATGGTGCCATCTCCGTCGATGATAACGCCCGACCCGGCCCCGTGGCTCCTGAACTGATGGGGTTGCTGGGGCATATCGCCGAAAAACCGTTTGAACATCTCGCCGAAGGGGCTGTCCTCCCACTGAGGCATGTGGGGAAGCTGGGTCTTTTCAACCTTGGTTATCTTGACATTGACTACCGTTGGTCCAACCACCTCTGCAAGGTCAGCGAAAGACGGAGGCCCGCCGCCCGGCGTTGCCACGGGGCGGGGGTTCGCGTAGACGTGCGTGGCAAAGCCGGCCGATGAAGCAATGAGCATGCCCGCGGCCAGCAATACCGCCGCCCCCGCAAATAATGCAGGGTACCTGAAACGCCTTTTTGACAAAGAATTCTTCAGCTTATCCATTCTGGCCATCCTCCTTTTCGGATAGTTGGTGAACCGGCTCGATCCACGAAGATCCGCTTCATCGAAAGATAGTATACACGAGGAAAATTAAAATAAAATTAAGGGAAGATTAGAATTTTCTCATATCGCGCACTACCCGTACGTCTGTTCTGCCGTGAGAAGAAAAACGGTCGGGCAGTTACGGTTTTGCGGTGTCTTCCGGGGGTTCCGACAGGGGAAGGTATATCTTAAAAATGCTTCCCTTACCAGGCTCGCTTTCGACTTCGGTCCGCCCCTCGTGGGCCTCGGTAATCGATTTGACTATGGAGAGCCCCAGGCCTGAGCCCCCCTGGGCGTGGGAGCGGGCATCGGCCGAGCGATAAAACCGTTGGAATACCCTTTGTTGTTCTTCGGGGGGAATACCTATCCCGGTGTCCTCGACGCAGACGGCCGCAAAGTGGTCACTTCGCGCAATCGTGACCCGCACCGCTCCGTTCGCCGGGGTATATTTTATGGCATTATCCACAAGGTTGAAAAGAAGCCGCCTGAGGTGCACAAGATCTCCGGAGACTTCAAGGGGCTCTATCCGCCCGAGGGTGACGGTGACCGCTTTTGCCGCCGCGGCCGGACCGAGTCGATTCAAGACTTCTTCCGCAACAAGCACGAGGTCGACGGGCGCCCGGTCCATCTTGAGCATACCCGCATCGGAACGCGCCAGAAGAAGGAGCCCTTCCACCAGGACCGATATCCTCTGTATCTCCTCCAGTGCGCTCTTCAACACGTCCGTATACTCCTCGGGGCTCCTCTTTGAGCGAAGCGCCACCTCTATCTCGCCGCGCAAAATGGTGAGGGGCGTCTGCAACTCATGAGAAGCATCCGCGGTAAACTGCCGCATCTCGGTGAAGGCGCTTTCCAGCCGACCAAACATTTCATTAAGGGTATCAGCCAGCCTGTCCAGCTCGTCGTTCGCCCCCGTTTTCTCCAGTCTCGCGTGGAGTTGACCTGCCTTGATCCTTCGCGCAGTCTGCGTCATCCTGTCCACGGGGCTCAGGGCACGATGGGCAAAAAACCACCCGCCCCCGCCCGCAAGGGCCAGAGCGAGGGGGAAAAGGGCAGCCATAATGAGGAGAAAGTTGGACAGGGTCCTGGAAAGGCTCATCTGTGACATGCCTATGCGGACCACGGCAATCACCCTGCCCGAGTCTATGACGGGCCAGGTGAGGACCCTGACCGGATACGGACCTGCATCCTTGATGGTCTCGAAGAAGGCTATGCCTCTCAGAGCGGCCTTCCTCGCCTGTGGGCTCAGTGGGGGTGCGGCCGATTCGTTGAGTTCACTCCTGAGACCCGCCCGCAGGTCGAGCCATTCGAAATAAGGGGCCATGGGGACGAAGCCGAAAAAATGGCGGAAAACCTCGTCCATGTCCGGCGGGAAGTGGCGGCGGTTTTCGGCCACGCTCCTCTCGGCGAGGGCCTCTGCGACGCTGCGGAGGGCTGAATCCGTCTCTTTGTGGAGCGTATAGCTCACGAGGAGGTAAGCGGTGACGCCAAGGACCAGGAACGTGAGGGCGAGAAGACCGGAGAACCAGAGGGTGAGGCGGGTCCTGATAGAGCGGACAAACACTCACTCCACCTTCATCACGTAGCCGACGCCGCGCACCGTATGAATGAGTTTTGCATCCAAGTCGGTATCGATCTTCTTTCGCAGGTAGTTGACGTAGACATCGACTACATTCGTCCCCGTATCAAAATCATAATTCCAGACATGCTCGATGATCATGGTCCGGGAAACAACCCGGCTCGTATTCCTCATGAAGTACTCGAGAAGGGCAAATTCCTTCACGGTGAGGTCGATCTTGCGGGCCCCCCTCATCACCGTGCGGCGGACAGGGTCGAGGACGAGGTCGGCGAGGCGAAGCACCACGTTGTCGAGGTTGGTGCGGCGACGCAGGAGGGCCCTTACTCTTGCGAGGAGCTCCTCGAAGGCAAAAGGTTTGGTGAGATAGTCGTCGGCGCCCAGGTCGAGACCGAGGACTTTATCTTCAATGGTAGCCCTTATCGTAAGAAGAAGGACGGGGGTCGCCACCTCCTGCTCCCGGAGCCTTTTCAGCACGGCAAAACCGTCGAGCTTCGGGATGTAAATATCGAGGATGACAAGATCGTAGTCCTTGTCTGTTGCCATATATAAGCCGTCCTCTCCGTTGTGGACGAGATCGACCGCATAACCCTCCTCCTGCAGCCCTTTTTTCAAGAAATTGGCCAGTTTCTTTTCATCTTCGACAATGAGGATTTTCATGTCTCTTTATTTCCCGGAAAGGCCGTCCTTTGAGGAACTCCCCGTGGGGACACGTAGCGCCATGCAGGGGGAGTCCTCAATATCCGCATTTATTGTGATACCACAGGTACTGGAAAACTTCAACGCCGCGGCGGAACAGGGCTCACGTAGTTGGAAAACGGAAGCGATGATTTCCCGTATGCGCCAAAAGGACCTTCAATTTCCGGCCGGCTCGGGCTCTCCTTTGTCTCGGCCATTGCCGCCACGGGCAGGGTGAGAAAACATGTCGTGCTGCAGCCTACTTTGCTCTCGACACTGATGCTGCCATTGTGCCCTTACGCAATTTTCTTGAATAAGACCCGTCCTGTCGGGCGCAGTCCAAGGTCAATTGGCATAGCTTGTGACTTTTTGAAAAAAATGTGCTCGATATTTGACCGGCCGAGGAGAGGTTCATTCTCCTCCTGAGCCTCAAAACAAATTCCTAATGATGGCTCGTCGTTGTACTGGAGGATGAGCCGCTTTTGCCGCCGGCCGCTACTGCCGCTGCGGCTACTGCTGCTGCAGCAATGCCGGCCCCCAACGCTATTGTCCCGGCTCCTATCCCGGCCGCCGCACCCGCTCCGGCCGCCGCACCCGCTCCCGTGCCCGCTCCAGTACCGGCACCCGCTCCGGCCGCACCCGCTCCCGTACTGCTGCTGCCGCCGGCCGCACCCGCCCCCTGTGCAAATAGCTGAAAAGGGATCACCAACCCAAGGAGCAACACGAGAAAACAACTGATAATAATTCTGCTCATACCGCTTCCATCCCTACCACATTCCGTCACATAAAGCCCACTTTTGTAGTCGACAGAGAAATTAGTCTTGCATGAGGTATTTGCCTTGTCAAGGTTTTTTAGTTTTGTTAATCGTTTCCTCACGTGTCTTTAACGTTGTTTCACTTACCTCTTGTGCCGGTGAAGTGAGTGGAAACGCACACGAGCTCCACATATGTTTACACGTGTCGGCATTGTTTACGGCCGTGGATCTTTGCTGTTTGTCACAAAGTAAATGACGCTACAGGTCCTGCTCCATGAGATATGTCACAGTTTCCTGTTCTTTGCGAATCATTCGTGGGGTCTCGGACACTTCATGCAGCCTGTTACCTTCTACGTGGTGCCCGGCATAATGCCCCTGAACCGTTCTATCTATTTCAAGGAACGTGGCAGAAAGGAAATCCTGAAGAACAATGTGGAGGGACTTCTCAACGCCTCCGGCTCTGGATCAGTCGCAGATCGACGACCCTGTAACCCTTTCACACGCGGATGCACGACAAGCAACCGGGTTACGACGGTAGACTATGCAAGACATAGCTGCGGCTGAATGTCACCCCCCTGTGGGCTGCAACATTATTTGCCAGGCACACCATACCGGGTTGCATTCAAAGGCACACCGAGCCAACAAAGGTGAGGGGAAGAAGGCGGCTCGGTATCACGCACATCTTTCTATTCATTGGTTTTAACGCGTTATTAATCTTTTTTCATAATTTATCTTTTCATTTTAGCCATTTATCGACAATCCAAAATTTCTCTAATACTTTTATCTTGCCTTTTGGCCCGATCTTATTTTAATGTAAATCACTATTGGCTGTCTTCTCTGGTAATACTTGTAATTCTAATGGCTTACAATAATTCCCAGAGGCGGCAGCCTGATTTTTTTTCTTGAGAGAAGTTTTAGCCCTTCCCCGGTGCCGCTCCGATGTCATGCCGGAACTTAGCTAAACTATTGATCAAAATGGAACCTTGCGACACAACGAAGGCATGTGTGCAAGCGCAGCCATTCGAGAAAGGGTATTATTTGACGGAAAAGGAGATTGTCGAGGAAGTAAGGGAAGTGGTTACGGCGCCGGCAATAAGGAGGAATGACCAGCAGACCGGCAGGGTTGAGGCATGCCCGAACACAGCACTCGAAGCCGTGGCCTATTCCCGTCTCGTCATTTCCAGGCGGCACCTTCCTATGCCCGAATTTTTTCAGGACGCCGCTTTTTATTACAATGAGGGCGATACGGCCGCGCTTGCCCATCAGGTGGAACATGCGCTTGCCCTGCCTGCGCCGACCAAGAACGCGCGGAAAGAGGCCTGCCGCCATATCGCAGAGAGGTTCCGCCGGCAGGAAACGACCCGGCTTACGGTCGATCACTCTTCTTCGGCTCTTCAATAATGACGCGTAGCATCACGACGTACTCCGTCTTTGTGTTGCTGCACGTCAGGATGTAATGAGTCAACTTAAACTGAATTTGGCGGCAAATTTTTTGGGCAGGGGATGGTATGCGTTGATGTCGCTGCTCTTTGTGCCCCTCTACATTCGCTTCATGGGCATGGAAGCGTATGGCCTAGTCGGTTTGTTTGTATCGCTTCAAGCATTGTTTGCGATGTTTGATTTTGGTTTGGGGGCGACCTTTACCCGTGAAATAGCACGCTATTCAGCGCGAGGTGATCGGCATCAGGAAGCATTGGATTTGGCCCGCACCCTGGAGGTTCTTTATTGGGCTATCGGGATTGCGATTGGATGTCTAATCCTTGCCCTATCCGGCTTGATTGCGAGATATTGGGTCCGGGCTGAACGGCTCGATGCCGTTTCCATTTCTCACGCTGTCGTTTTGATGGGCCTGGTGTTTATGCTGCAATGGCCTACTAATCTCTACGCAGGGGGGCTACGTGGGTTGCAGCGTCAAGTATTATTGAACATCATCAACGCGAGTCTGGCGACGATGCGCGGGATAGGCGCCGTTCTGATCCTTTGGCTGATTTCACCTTCGATCCATGCTTTTCTCGCTTGGCAGGTGTGTGTGAGTTTATTGCAGACGCTGGCCACCGGATTTGGCCTGTGGTTAAACTTGCCTAAAACAGGGCAGCGCCCAGGAATCCGCATTGAGTTGCTCAAGACCGTCTGGCCTTTAGCGGCTCGCCTTAGTGCACTATCGGTAGTCATTCTGTTGCTGAGTCAACTCGACAAGGTTATCCTGAGCAAAGTCGTGTCGCTGACTGCATTTGGCTACTATGCTTTAGCCAGCCAGGTTGCCAGTACAATGTCAGTACCCATGGCGCCTGTCTCGGAAGCCCTTTTTCCAAAGATGTCGCAATTGGCGGCGCAGCGTAGCACTGTCGAGCTGGGGCGGTTGTATCATCGTGGAGCGCAATCGTCAGCGTTGGCCCTCTTTCCGGTTGCAGGACTCTTACTTGTTTTCCCGAAAGAAGTGCTTTTTCTCTGGACCGGCGATTCGGTCTTGGTAGCCAATGCATGGCTGCTCGTAGCCATTCTATCGTTCGGCGTTGTATTGAATTGCAGTGTCATGGGTATGTTAGATTTGTTACAAATGTCATGTGGGTGGCTTAAACCGGCCTTGTGCAGTCGCGTGCTTGCCTTTGTTTTGCTCGGGCCTGCGATGGTTGGGATGGCTTCAACTTACGGAGCAATCGGCGCGGCCTTAACTTGGCTTATGATCTATTGTTGTTATCTTTTGGTAACGCCGCATTTTGCGTTTAAACGCTTATTGCCAACCGAAAAGTGGCATTGGTATTCCAATGATTTTGCCTTACCATTGGCGGCTGCGGTGGGAATGACAGGGATAGGGCGGGTTGTGCTCGTTACTCCTGTCGATAGAGTTGGTTTGCTTTTGTACCTGGTGTTTATCTTCGGAATGGCGTTTCTGGCGGTTGCATTTTCTATGCGCTACACACGACAGTTAATTGGGGGCGCGGCTTTGAGATTTGCAAGGGGTGTAACGGCGGCGAGGATTTGAGGATGAACATGGAAGAAGCGCGATCACTCCAAGATAGAACCGTGAGAGATTTCCTCAAGTTAGCCTATATGGCGATACCGTTCAAGAAGCAGGTGTTTTGCGCGTTGAAGAAGGTGTGGGTACCACCTTTGAAGATTTCGCGACATCTCTACTTTAAGGGGGTGTTCACTGTAGACGTCGGTGAAAGGCACTACTGCGTCAATCACTACGGCTTTGATGTGGAGACAAGTATATTCTGGTACGGCTTAACGGGCGCCTGGGAAAAGATATCCATGTCTGCGTGGATTGCATTGTGCGGGGAATCGAGGGTCATTGTCGACATCGGCGCCAACACGGGAGTTTACTCACTCGTGGCAAAAACGCTGAACCCCGTGTCGCAAGTATACAGTTTTGAGCCGGTCCAGCGGGTCTTTGAAAAGCTGGTTGCCAATAACCGCCTGAATCACTACGATACTGCCTGCCAGCAAAGCGCAGTGTCAAATTATGACGGTGAAGGCATCATCTATGATCTGCCGACCACGCATATATACAGCGTGACCCTAAACAAGAACATGCACAGCCGCCATCTCATTGCGGCAGCCCAACCAACTACGGTCAAGGCAACCAGATTGGATACCTTTATGAGCTTTGTCGGCCTGAAACATGCCGATTTGGTAAAAATTGATGTCGAGTCCCATGAGGCCGAGGTTTTGGAGGGGATGGGAGAATATCTCTCCTCGATGCCCACGCTCTTGCTCGAAGTGTGGAATAACGATGTTGGACAGAGGATAGAGCAAATAGTACGGAAATACGATTATCTCTATTTTCGGACTGATGAAATCCAGCCATTTTATCTCACAGAACATATCGAGAAGCCAAGGTCTTCAGAAGGATACGTGAATTATCTCCTTTGTACGCCTCGAATTGCGTCTCACTTCGGTTTCGTCTGAGCCCCTATCTATGAGGCCGCAGATAACGATTCTCACTGACCCCGTTCGGTCAGGTCCTTACTTGCTCATTGAACCCGCAAAGTCGCTTGCGCGCAAAATCCGCGATCGGTTCAGTGCTCGACCAACCTTCAAACGGTCCACGTACCGTGGACATTTCGCGGTGACCAGGAGCATGGTGGAGGGGCTTCAGAAGATTGGTATTCGTTCCAACTATAACCCTCGGAAGTTTACCGAGGTGGGCGAGGTAGTGGTCGTACCCGGTGGGTTCGCCGCCTTACACCAGGCAATTCAATGGAAACGGAGAGGATTCATACGCCGGTTGTTGGCAGGAACGAACCTGGTTGATTTTCCATCTGAGCGCCGGGAGTTGATGTGCGCTGGGGAAATCGATTTGCTGCTCGTACCGGGCGATTGGGTACGTGATAACTTTATCGTTGACTGCCCTGAGCTGGGAGGGCGGGTGATATCGTGGCCAGCCGGAGTGGACACCGCGTACTGGCGTCCAGGGTCCGGCGAGAGCCAAGAACGATGTCTGATTTATGAAAAGCAGATCGTTGGCAGAGAACGTGTAGGCCCTGTTTCTGATTATGCGAGGGTAATAGAGAAGCGCGGGTATCAGACAAGCCTCCTTCAATATGGAACGTATATGCCCAATGATTACCTACAAACCCTGCGCCGATCTTGTGCGCTGATCGGATTTGTGGTCAACGAAACCCAAGGGATTGCATGGGCTGAAGCCTGGTCGGCGAACGTACCCACTCTATTGTGGAACCAGGCCTTTGTGACCTTTAAAGGCCGAGCCTATCCCGCTTCGACTGCGCCCTACCTCACCTCGCACACGGGGCTATTTTTCAGAAGCCTGGCCGAATTTGAAACGGTGTTTGAGCATTGGTTGAACAACCGTGACCAGTTTCACCCCCGCCAATGGGTTATTGAGAATATGTCGGACGAAGTGTGTGCCAGGAGATTATGCACGTTAGCTGGCATCCCCTGTGAATGAGATCTCATGGCTAATCGTCTCATATTGATACCCAGGCGACTCAGGAAGATCGCCATTGTAGTCGCGGCCGCCGCCGCTTTATTGTGGGGATATTGTATCGTCTACGCAGACCCTGCTATCGCTGTAATGGGAATGTCTTTCCAGATATTTACGTTTGCTGCCGGTCTGGTGATACTTCTGCAAAAGAAACCGTCGGGCAGATTGACCCTTGGCAATTTAGGAATGATCTATGCCTTGGGCTGCATCAGCTATTTGTTGTTTCCCTCCGTCTTATGCCTCACAAACAGCAGCATCCATATCCAATATGGGGAGTATGTTACTCCTGAAATAGCCAATTTACTCTTTTGGCTGCACGGGTTGTATTTTTTAACATTTGTTATTGCGTATGTGCTATCAAGCGGTCCTGTTTCCAATTTGAGAATCATCGGCCGAAATCAAATACCGCCGGGTAGTAGGTTCTTGATTCTTGCGTTCGTTGCCATGACTCTCCTCCTGTTTTTTGCGCAAGCGCTATCCACAGGCCGGTGGTTGCCGCAACTAAACCGGGAGGTTGCGGTTCTTGAGGAATATGAAGTAGGCGTCGCATCTGTTCAGGCAGGCGGGCTAAGTCTGTTACGTTACCAGATCCTGAATAGGGTCAGCGGATTTGCTCTCCTTTTTCTAGGGCTGGGGTTCGGCTTGATCTATGCAAAATATGCCTTCCGGAAGATATATTCCTTGTTGCTCATGATCGTTATGCTGGTGCTGTCCGGGTTCGTCGTTGTTTTTACAGGAGGAGGGCGAGGGACGGGCCTTACCGTTATGCTTGGTGCTTTGGTTCTCGCTGACTACCTTTCGGGACCCTTGCAGTGGCGGTACTTATTGGGTCTTTTTGCTGTAGGTATAGTTGGTACAGAGTTCCTTGGGTACGTCCGTTTCCTATCCACGGGTATTCCCTTTAGCCCGACCGACTGGTTTTCATATTGGATAGACACAGGAGATAAATTTGTTGAGCAGACGGTGATGTTGGGAAAGGAAGCAGTTGTGGTCTCCCACGTCGACTCCACCGGGGAGAGCTGGGGGCTGATCTATTTTATCGAAACGATGTTGAGAATCATTCCACAACAGATTATCCCCTTCAAGACACAATTCACCACTGTGGACAGTTGGCTCAGGGATGCTTTACTGGGGGCGGATCTGGGGAGGGAAAGCGGGTTGGCCGGTACAGCTATTGGAGAAGGGTACTTTGTCGGAGGCGCACTGGGTGTTGTCATAATCGGCGCGGTATCAGGGTTGACCTTGGGTCTGGTAGAGCGCAGGCTGCTCCGACGAGGCGACAGACGGCTATGGCATCTTATACCGCTGGCATATCTGGCCGGCAACTTGCTGTTTCTTCTACGCAGTGATCTCTACCAGCTCCTCAATACGTTGATTTATGGAGTGCTTCCCTTGTCGATTGTGCTACGGTGGCTGTTTAAGCGGGTGAGCCCGACCAGCCTATGGAATCGGCCGCTCTACGATCTTCGTAAAGACGGCTTCAACCGCTCGCCCCCTGAGGGGTATAACCAGATTGTCCGCTCTTAACCTGCACGTTCGCATTCAATCGTCTGGTCGTGGGAAAGAATATTTATGAAAGTCCTCTTGGTCGGTGAGTACGCTTGGCCTTGGTATCAGGAAGCGTGTGCCGGGGCGTTAGAAAGCCTTGGATGTGAGGTAGTCCGTTTCGGATGGCTGGATCGTTTTAAAAAATGGCTGCCCTCAAAAAGTGAACCGGTGTACCGCACATTTATGCATCGAGTGCAATATCGATTACTTGAAGGGCCGACCGTCCGTGCGGTGAATCGTGATTTGATGAAGCGTGCTCTATATGAAAAACCGGATGTGGTGTGGTTTTATAATGTACAACTGATTCATCCTGCAACAGTTCGTTATTTGCGCAAGCAATTGCCGCACGCGATTCTTTGTCAGTACGCCAACGACAATCCTTTCGGGCCAGGCACATGTAAATCTATGTGGCGCCATTTTGTCGCTGGCATCCCCTATGTTGATCTTCATTTCGTATTCAGAAACGAGAATATTTCTGGTTTCCTAAAGCGCGGGGCTAAACACGTTCAACTCTTAATGCCGTATTTTGTTCCTGAAGCGAACTATCCACTTAGTCATAAAGAAATAGAGCCAAACTACTTTTGCGACGCCGTCTTTGCCGGACACTATGAGAATGATGGTCGTGTTGAGATGTTGGAGTCGATATGTAAGTCTGGCTATAAGCTCAACCTATTCGGCGGCGGTTGGGATGCCGCATTGTCGAAGTTGTCCGCTGATTCACCACTCAGAATGCTGTACCCAATCAGCCCTGTCACTGGTTTGAACTACAACAAAGCAATATGCGGCGCCAAGGTTGCTCTTTGTTTCCTTTCTACTCTCAATCAGGATACGCACACAACGCGAAATTTTGAGATACCTGCGATGAAGGCGGCGATGCTGTCACGGCGTACAGATGAGCTTGTCCGCATGTTTGTTGAGGATAAGGAAGCAGCGTTTTTTTCTTCCACTGATGAATTATTGACCAAGCTAAAATGGCTTCTGAGCGATGACCGTGCCCGTTCTAGTATTGCGGCGTCCGGTTATAGTCGGGTTTACCGGGACGGACATGATGTCGTGTCGCGGATGAGGCAATGGCTCGATACGGTGAGGTCATATCATGGCAGGCAGAGGAAGGTCTCGCTGCATGGATTGTGCACGATATGAGAAAATGAATCGAAATGAGTAACCCGCGAAACATCACGTTGCATTTTATTCAGGATATTCCGACACCCCACAACAATGTCCTCCTCAGGACGCTTGCTGAAGACGTTACCATGGACCTGCGCATCTGGTACGGGAGGCTGACGCACCCGAAGTATTCCTTCTCGGCCGACCTGGGATATGAAGTTGGAATGCCGATAGTTTATGGTCACAGACTGCCCAGCTTACGGTTGATTAAGACAGCTCTATTGCACAGGAAAGACCGCTTTTTCATCGTAGGATGGATGAATCCGACGATGCGGCTTCTGATACTTCTGTTCTGGCTGTTACGAAGGCCTTTCAATATGTGGTTCGATCTACCCGCAGATCATGCAACTCACCCGGTGAAAAAAGTTGCTCGACAATTGTATTATTTTCTGTTACGGACTTCGTCTGCGAAGATCTTCGCCGTCGGAAGTGCTGCAATGCAGTTCTTCAAGAGAAAGGGTTTCGCGGAAAATAGACTCGTGAATTTCCCGATCTTTGTTTCTGTAGAAAAACCATTAGATGCGTATCGGGAACATTGCAAAGAGATTCGAGAAAAGTACGGGGTTTCTGATGAAGATTTGTTTATTACTACCGGAAGCCGGTTGATTCATGAAAAGGGGTTTGACTTGCTCATTCAGGCAATTGCCATGCTTGATGATAGCATCAAAGCAAAGATAAAACTGCTTATTGTCGGAAGAGGACCGGAGAAAGAAGCTCTTGAAGGGCAGGTGCTGTCATGCAGGCTTGAAGGGCAGGTGTTTTTTGAAGATTGGATGGATTATGACGCACTCATGGCTCACATCGGTTCAAGTGACCTTGCTGCACATCCTGCGCGGTTTGATGCCTTCGGTGGAACAACACTCAGCGCGATGGTCGCCGGCACTCCTGTCCTTGGCAGTCGGCAGGCAGGTTCAGCCTCTGAGCGAATTGTTCACGGTAAAAACGGCTGGTTATATCATAGTATGGATGTGGCTTCTCTGGCTCATTATCTGGCGGTCGCGGTACAAGAGAAGCCAAAACTGAAGTCCATGGGAAGGTCGGCACGCCAAACTGCAGAAAAGTGGAGTCCGGCTTTAGGCGTACGCCTGATGAAGGAACACTTGGTTTAAATGCACATGGAAAGCAAAAATGTACTTTTGTACGATGAACCGTCTTCTCTTTCCGTTCATACAATTTCTCGGGAGGATATTAACTTTCTGCGAATCTGGAAGAATAGGCATCGCAACAGTTTCATTTTTAAGGCGTTCATAACGCCAACAATGCAAAGCGCATGGTTCGAATCCTATCGAAAAAGAGAACATGACTTTATGATGGTTATTGAGAAGGATGGGAAGAAAATTGGCTGCCTAGGGTTTCGACGTTTAGCAGATCGGGTCGACGTATACAACGTTATCCTTGGCGAAAAGCACTACTCGAAAAAAGGTCATATGGCAAAAGCATTGTTGTTAATTTGTGCAGAAGCAAGAAGACGGTATGCAAGCTTACCCATTATGGTCTCTGTTTTAAAGTCAAATCGCTATGTAAAATGGTACGCGCGCAGGGGATTCGTTGTAGGTAAAGAGCATGATGATTATTATGAAATGTGCCTGGCAATATCCCCTTCAGGTACGGGGAGATCAGGAGCGGAAGAATGATTTCGGTTTTTGGATCACTTGTAGGTGATGAAGAAATAGCAAACGTAGTTTCTTGTATGAAAAGCCAATGGATGGGTTTCGGCGAGAATGTCGCGATCTTTGAAAAGGGCTTCTCAAAAAAATTCGGGGTTCCGAATTTTGCTATGGTGGACAGCGGGTCAAACGCGCTGTTCATGGCGGTGACGCTGCTGGATCTTCCGCCCAATTCGCAGGTAATGTTGCCATCCCTCGCGTGGGTGTCCTGCGCTCAGGCGGTCTTGATGGCGGGTCATAAGCCTGTTTTTTGCGATGTGGACCCGGCGACGATGAATGTCCGCAGGGAGGATGTTGAGCGTCGATTAAACGAGAGTGTAAAAGCCGTCATGGTGGTGCATTACGCGGGATTGGCTGTTGATCTTGATCCTATTATCGATCTTGGATTGCCGGTAATAGAGGATGCAGCCCATGCCGTCTGCTCCACCTACAAAGGCAGACCGTGTGGCGCCATCGCGGACGTCGGCATCTACAGCTTCGATGCAGTAAAGAATTTGACTACAGGCGAGGGCGGCGGCATCGGCAGTCCTGATGCTGCGATCGTAGATCGTGCGAAAATCCTTCGATACTGCGGTATCGGCAGGTCTGGGTTCGAGGCGGCCGTGTCCGGCGCAAACGGCAAGGTCCGCTGGTGGGAATACAACATTGCTGAACCATTTATAAAAATGCTGCCGACGAATATGGCCGCCGCGATCGGTCTTGCACAACTTGATCGAATAGATTCGATGCAGCACACACGCGCAGCTATATGGCAACATTATCAGGATGAATTCGGGAAGCTTAACTGGATTAGAACGCCCGTTGAGGTGCCGGATGGAGATAAACATTCCTACTTTACTTATTGCATCGGTGTGCCTGAACGGGATGATCTTGCACATTTCCTCTTGGATAACGGTGTTTACACCACGCTGCGGTACCATCCCCTCCATCTGAATCCGCTTTATAAGCAGACGGACGTACGATTGGTCAACTCGGAAGCGCTGAATGAAGATTTGCTGAGCATTCCCCTGCACCCTCGCCTGTCCTCCGATGAGGTGAATAAGATAGTATCGCTGATTAAGAAGTTCGGAAAGGCCAATTCATTCTGATGATCCCGGGCGTTTTCTCGGATCATGGCTTTATGATATCACACCAGTATAGTGATGGAGACGATAAATGGGTTTCTTAGCGCAAGAGCTATAGCGGACGTTGTTCTCAGATCCCTTTCAGATAGAAGTGCGGCCTGCTTAAGGGCGAGTGCTGCCGGACAGAGAGTAAAGAAGTTTTCGATTCCCGGGATGGCACGTCAGCAGGTGGGGGTTTATGAACAGATAAGGCGGGGAGCACGATGAAAATAGCCATCATTAATCTAACCTCCGGCGGTATGAGCGGAGGCTATAGAAAGTACCTTCGTGAGGTATTGCCTCGCCTTGCAATGGCCCCCGACATTGATACTATTCTCTGTGCATATCCGGATTCCATAAACAGGCGTGACATTCTACTTAACTCGGATAACATAGAATATGTTCCATATACTCCAGGCTTTACAACTCGGAGCGTCAAGCGTCAGCTCTTCAAACGTCTGAAGACTTTCAGTCCCGATATTCTGTTTTTCCCCTCGGCGCGATGCTTTCGCTTTGGTGATATTCCGGTCGTCATTATGATCCAAAATATGGAACCTTTGGTACAAATTGAAGGAACCCCGCTGATAGATAAAGTAATTAACTTTGCAAGGAAGAAAGAGGCAATAAGAAGCATGAAGAAGTCTACAAGGATCATCGCCATTTCTGAGTTTGTGAGACAGGCCGCGATAGGCCGGCTGGGCGCGGACCCGGCCAAGATTGAGCAGATATACCTAGGGGCAACACAACTATGCAGCAATGACGCCAAAAAACCTCCGATAGTGCCAGAATCATGGGGAGGCCATTTCCTTTTCACTGCAGGCGCTATCCGTCCAGGGAGAGGACTGGAAGATCTGGTGTCGGCAATGAAGTCGCTAGAAACTGTTTCGCATATCTTTGGCTTGGTCATCGCCGGAAACGTCGACAAAAGAATGGATAATTATAAGAAACAACTTGTTACATTTCTTGACGACCGGCGTCTGGCAGACAGAGTCATCTGGACCGGGACGTTAACTGAACAGGAAATGTCTTGGTGCTATAAGAACTGTATGATCTTTGTTATGACAAGCCGCGTGGAGGCTTGTCCGAACATAGCAATAGAAGCTATGGCTCATGGATGCGTGTGCATTGCTTCGGACAATGACCCATTGCCGGAGATCTTTGACAATGGAGCCCTCTACTATTCCGCTAAGAACGGGGAAGAATTAGCGAAAAAGATTGTCCGGATTACGGCTAGCGGTCATTGCCAGGCTCAAGCGATGTCGCACCAAGCAATTAATCGATCAATCAAGTTTTCCTGGGAGAAATGTGCGGCGCAAACCGTGAGCGTATTCAAGTCCATGTGCGGGACTACCCCTTCTGCTTTTCCGGTTGGGCGAAGTTCCTTACATGACCTTATGTAGACGTTTAGAAGACGACCCATAGCCTGAGGCCCGACCTCCTTCACGTAAAAGACAGAAAGAAGAAGTCCTCCGTTTTCGCATTCCTTAAACCAGTGAATCAGTTTATGCATTTTCAGGTTTAGGAGGAGTGATGGTCATCCTTGGTCTCAACGCCTACCATGGCGATTCTTCGGCCTGTCTGGTGATCGGCGGCAAGCTGATTTGCGCCATGGAGGAAGAAAGGATAAGAAGAATCAAGCACTGGGCAGGGCTGCCCACCGAAGCTGCAGGATGGTGCTTGGAGTACGGCGGAGTCAATATTACAAACGTTGACTACATAGCAATAGCTCGAGACCCGTCCGCCCATCTGCACAAGAAGATTCTGACCGCACTTACCAAAACTACGTCGCTGGATTTCTTGAAAAACAGGCTTCAAAACGCCGGGCGGACAGGCGACGTCGGACAGGCAATTTGTACGGCGTTAGGTGTGAATAAATCCAGAGTGAAAGCGAAGGTCCAAAGGGTGGAACACCATCGGGCTCACCTTGCAAGCGCGTTCCTGGTGTCGCCATTTGAAGAAGCGGCGTGTCTCTCTGTTGACGGATTCGGTGATTTTGTCAGTACAATGCGAGGCGCAGGCGAAGGCCATATCATAGATGTCCTTGACCGGGTGGAGTTTCCCCATTCGCTCGGCATTTTCTATACTGCCATGACGCAATACCTCGGTTTCTGGAATTATGGCGACGAATATAAGGTTATGGGCCTTTCAGCGACAGGGGAGCCGAGGTACATGAAAGAGATGAGGAAGATGGTCAGGCTGAGGAAAGACGGTCTCTTCGACCTTGACCAGTCATATTTCCTCCATTCCAGAGAGGGCGTGGATATGACATGGGAGAATGGCTCTCCTGCCATTGGCCGGGTTTTCTCTGATAAGGTCCTCGGCATGTTCGGGCCGCCGAGGGCAAAGGACGGAGAGATCACGGGGCATCATCAGGATCTGGCCGCATCGGTGCAGGCCATGTATGAAGAGGCCTTTTTCCATATGCTGAACGACACTTACAGCCGCCTCAAGATAGACAAGCTCACATTGGCGGGCGGCTGCATTCAGAATTCTCTGGCAAACGGCAAGATACTCGATAAGACACCGTTCGGGGGCGTCTACATCCAACCCGCTTCTCACGATGCCGGAACGGCTATAGGAGCTGCTTTTTGGGTGCAAAATATCGTTTTGGGGAATGAAAGGTCCTTTGTAATGGACTCTCCGTATTGGGGTCCTCAGTTCCGGGACGAGGAAATCGAGAAGGTCCTGCGGTCGGCCAATGCGCGCTACGAGCGGCTCGACGAAGATGCGCTGTTGAAAAGGGTTGCCAGGGATATGGCGGAAGGTAAGATGATCGGATGGTTCCAAGAAAGGACGGAGTGGGGGCCGAGAGCGCTCGGAAACAGGAGCATCCTTGTGGATCCCCGAAGAAGAAACATGCAGCACACACTCAACGCAGTGATAAAGAGGCGCGAAAACTTTCGGCCTTTTGCATCTTCCATTCTGGAGGATGAGACGGCGCAATGGTTCGAGCGCGCCGATCCGGCGCCTTTCATGGAGAAGGTCTACATGATAAGAGAGGAGAAGAAAGGTCTGATCCCGGCGGTGACGCACGTCGACGGGACAGGGCGGCTGCAGACAGTATCGAGGGAGATGAATAGGCGGTACTATGATTTGATTCGGGAGTTTTTTGAACTGACAGGTACGCCCCTTGTTCTGAACACCTCGTTTAATGAAAATGAGCCGATCGTCAACACTCCGGTGCATGCGCTCGACTGCTTTCTGAGGACCAAGATGGATGTCCTCGTCCTGGGAGATTTCTACGTTGCCAGATAGCGGGCGAAAGGGTTGAAAGTTTCGATAATAACGGTAGTTCTCAACAGCAGGGATTTCATTGAAGAGTGCATCGAAAGCGTGCTATCCCAGACCTATCCTGACATTGAGCATATCGTAATAGACGGCGGTTCCACGGACGGGACCGTCGAGATTCTCGGAAAGCACGAGAGCAGGCTTTCGAGGCTCGTAAGCGAGCGCGATCGCGGGATATACGATGCGATGAACAAGGGGATCAAGCTCGCCACCGGCGATATCATAGGCATGCTCAATTCAGACGACTTCTACGCTGAGACGACCGTTATCGACACTATCGTGCGAGAATTTCGGGCCAGGCGGGTTGACGCTGTTTTTTCCGATCTGGTTTATGTGGATAGAAGAAATCCGGAGAGAATAACGCGATATTACAACGCCTCGAATTTTAACCCGGACAAATTTGCGTTCGGCTGGATGCCGCCCCATCCAACCTTTTTTGCCCGGAGGAGCTGTTATCAAAAGTATGGCTTCTTCAAGACGGACTATAGGATCGCGGCCGATTTCGAGCTTCTGGTGCGCTTTTTGGGGAGGCACGGGATTCCGTATCAATACCTCCCCCGTGTTACCGTAAAAATGAGGTCGGGGGGCGTGAGCACGAGGACCTTCAAGAACAATTGGATCCTGAACACGGAAATCATAAGGGCCTGCGCTGAAAACGGTATTCACACAAATCTGTTGAAGGTGCACCTGAAATACTTTAAAAAGATCTTTCAACTGACGGACAGACCTCAATGATCGTCTGCATTACAGGCAGCAATGGCTACATCGGCTCGAAGCTCGCAACCGCGCTTTTGAAAAGCGGCCATCAGGTGTACGGAATAGACGTTGCCTCCTCGAATATCAGGGAATTGGCGGCAAAGCCCAATTATCGTTTTGTCCAGTCTGATATTGCGGACAGCCGTGACTTGTTCCAGCACCTTGGCTCGGTAGACGTCGCGATCCACTGTGCTGCCCTTGTCCACCGTAAATCGAATGATTTGTCAAAAGAGAATTATGTGAAGGTCAACTATGAGGGTACGAGAAACGTCGTGTCAGCACTTCGGAACAAGGGCCTGGCGCAATTTATTTTTCTGAGCACGGTTTCCGTTTACGGAGAAACAGTCCGGAAGACGCCCGATGGATTGAGTGAGCCGAATCCCGTGGACTTTTACGGCGAAAGCAAATTGATGGCCGAAAAGACCATCAGGGAGTTTTCGAAAGCCCGGCACGTGCCGTGTACCATTCTCCGGCTGTGTCCGGTATACGGCAGGGATTTTCTGGTTAACATCGCAAAAAGGGTGTACCTGCCGAAGAGGATAGGCTTTTACAGGATATCTCCCGGCGACCAGCGGATATCCTTGTGCTCCGTCAATAATCTGATTCACGTTATTCTTGCGTGCATGAAGGCGCCGGGTCTTTACAATGGAACATTTGTCATCAAAGACAGGGACGATTATTCGATCAATGAGATCATCGCCGTATTGCGCGACGTTTTTTGTCAGCACCGCAGGCCGGTTGTGTCCATTCCCCCATTAGTTCCGCGGCTGTTTCTCCGCTCTCTTTGTCTGTTCAGCTCTGCCCGCACAGGGCTTTATCGCTATCAGATGACCAAAATTGCACATGATTCTCTTTTTCCCGTGAACAAGATACGGCCTTTGGGGATAGAGTTGCGCTGGAACCTGGAAAGCACGCTTCGTGATGGGATCGATCTGTAAACGTATTTTCGATATTACGGCGGCGTGTGTGCTGCTGCTTTTTTTGGGTCCGGGCCTTCTCATCATTGCCGCCATCACGAGAATGACGTCGCCGGGTCCCACCCTCTATTGGTGCGACCGGGTAGGCGCCAACAACATTGTCTTCAGAATGCCGAAGTTCCGCACCATGCGCGTCGGCACACCTGTGGTTGCGACACATCTCTTGACGAATTCCAGCGATGTCGTCGCCCCCTGGGGTTCGTTTCTGCGAAAATTCAGCCTCGACGAGCTGCCCCAGCTATGGAGCGTTCTGAAAGGCGATATGAGTCTGGTGGGGCCGAGACCGGCACTCTCTAACCAGTATGACCTGATTGCCCTCCGGACGGCGACAGGCGTACACCTGCTGATCCCCGGACTTACCGGGTGGGCGCAGGTTAACGGGAGGGATGAGCTGCCTACCACGGTGAAAGCGGAATTCGACAAATATTATATGAGCAGAAGATCCCTTGCTTTTGACCTGCGTATCTTGGGCAAGACCGTTGTCACAATTATCAAGTCGGAAGGGGTCAACCACTAAGATAAAATGAAAAAACATCTGACCTTTTAAGGCTATGCTGCAGTTTTACGTATGTCTATGTGCCCTTGGGCTTATTCTCAGTTCATTCGGCTTCGCCGGTGATACGGATCCGATGTCGCTGAAGAACTGATCAAGACGCACGGCCTGGAGCCTTATCGGGATAGTGGCATACAGATTACGGGATTGAGGCCGGGAGAAAAATTATTCGAAGGGATACTGACTGCAGAGGAGGGTATCTACACGAGCAAACATGAGAAGATCTATGTCGCCGGAAACGGACACACGTACAACATTGAGGATATACGGAAGATACTGAAAGAGTTTACAGTCATTTTGCAGAACCCTTCAATGAGGAACAATGCAAGAATAAAGGCGGTACCGAGGAAATACGTCCGAAAAACCTCCCTGGACGAGCTTCCCCAGTTCATCAATGTACTGCAGGGGTCGATGTCCGTAGTCGGGCCCCGGCCGCACGCGATAGCCCACAATGAATATTATCGGCGTATTATCCCAGGCTATATGCTGCGGCACAAAGTGAAGCCGGGAATCACCGGGTGGGCGCAGGTAAACGGCCTGCGCGGTGAAACCGATACGATCGCAAAGATGGCCCGGAGGGTGCAGTTCGATCTGGACTATATAAGGTATTGGTCTCTTTGGCTCGATATGAAAATAATATTCAAGACGGTGTTGAAAGGATTTACGGACAAAAATGCCTATTAGACCAAAGACGGGGGCGAAGGCGCATTGAGTATGCCGGGGACAGGCGCGCCGGTAATAAACCTTCGGATGACGCGTGGCTGTGAGGCCGTTACATGAACGGGAGTTATTGGAAGGGCGGTGGTTATTCAGATAAAGAGAAAGAGGTGAATGGATGATTAAAGGATGCAATTGGGGAATTCTGGTCTTTACTCTTGTGAGCTTCTCCATCGCTCAGGCACAGCAGTTCGACATAATCCCGGTGGGACCGCAGGTGCAAAACCCGTATCAGGGTCAGCAAGCGCAACAACCGGCTGGCCAGGGCGCCGTCCCGTTTCAACCAATGGGGCCTACACAGTACCTGACGGGAAGGCAGATAATGCTGCCGCAAAACCAGCAGACATTGTCCTCAAAGCCCGGTTTCATATCGGTCGCGAAAGAAACTGTGGCTGAGACGGTCTCTGCCTTCGAAAAATACGTTTTTAGCAAAACAATCGAATCGAGGGAAAGGGAGGCCGGCACGACACAAGGCGCAATTGCCGGGCAGCCGATCACATTGGAAGAAGCACGGGCTAAAGGGATTGGCACGACACAAGACGCAATTGCTGGGCAGCCGATGACATTCGAAGAAGCACGGGCTAAAGGGATGCTTGTACGCCAGTTCGGTTACGATCTTTTCAGCCAGCCGCCTTCCACGTTTGCTCCGGTAGAGCAAGTGTCTGTTGGCCCGGACTACATCCTCGGCCCGGACGATGAGATCAGAATAGCTGTCTGGGGAAAGTTTGACGGTCAATGGGTAGTTCGTGTCGACAGGAATGGCAACATAACTGTGCCAAAGATCGGTGTTCTCGGAGTCACCGGTCTTACATTCCAGGAACTGAAAGAGCTTCTCAATAGAGAGTTTTCGAAATATTTCACCGGCTTCGAGATGAACGTGAGTCTGGGGTCTCTCAGAAGCATCGGAATTTATGTGGTTGGAAACGCAAACTGTCCTGGATCTTATACAATTTCATCCCTCGCTACTCTGGTGAACGCGCTGATAGAAGCGGGCGGACCGAGCAAGATAGGAACCATGCGCGACATCCAATTAAAAAGAAACGGAAAGACGCTGGTTCACTTCGATATGTATGATCTGCTTCTTAAGGGCGATAAGACGAAGGACGCGAAACTCATGCCGGAAGACGTGATATTCATACCGCCTATCGGACCTCTGGCCGCCATGCTTGGGGATGTTAAGAACCCTGCCATCTATGAGCTGAAGAACGAGACAGCGCTCGCCGAACTTATCCAGACGGCGGGAGGACTGTCCGGTCTTGCATTTAAAGGAAGGGTGCAAATCAAAAGAACTGAAGGACACGAATTCAGGTCGATTTTTGAAAGCAACCTTGTGGACATCGAAAAAAACAAAGAAAAAAATCTCGGTCTGAAAGACTGGGACATAGTGACTGTTTTTAGCGTTGCGGAACGGTATGATGTTGTGAGGATAACCGGAGCTGTTGCCAGCCCCGGGGAATTAGGTATTGTGCCGGGTGTGACCACGATGAGAGACGTAATAACGAAAGCGGGCGGTCTTCTCTACTATGCCTCGCAGGATGCCGAGGTCACGAGGGTGAAAGTAACGCAATCGGGCCCTGTAACAGAAAGGTTCACGGTCAACCTTGCGAAGGCGCTGGCGGGCGACCCCCGGGAGAACGTGGCCCTCCAGATGAACGACTACATGTTCGTGCGCGCTGTGCCGGACTGGCAGTTATACCGCACCGTGACGGTCTCCGGCGAGGTGCGGTACCCAGGCGTCTATACGATCAGGAAAGGCGAGCCGCTCTCGTCTTTGATAGAGAGGGCCGGGGGTTATACGGAGTACGCATACCCCAGGGGGGCCGTTTTCACAAGAGAGCGGGTGCGAAAGCTTCAGCAGCGGAACCTGGAAGAGATCGTCGCCAGAATGGAGAGGGAGCTTCTGGTGGAAAGCTCCACCGTCACGTCCACATCCCCTGAAACCGTTGAGGCAAGGAAAATTGAGTTGCAACAGAAACAGGCATTCATTGAGTCTCTTAAGAAGGCCAGGGCGACCGGCAGGCTTACCATAAGGCTCGCCCATCTCAGGCTGCTGAAAGGGAGCAGCTATGACATTGAGCTGGAAAACAATGATGCCCTCTTCATACCGATGAACAACAAGGTAGTCAATGTCGTCGGAGCGGTGATGTCGAATGCAAGCGTCATCTACACCGAAAAGACCCCCGCAAAGGACTACATCCGGATGGCGGGAGGATATTCGAGGTATGCGGATACGAAGCACATGTACGTGCTCAAGGTCGACGGGAGCGCGAGGAAACTCCCAACCGGGCTTATTAATTGGAGAGGCTCGAACGACCGGTGGGAGCTGACGGGCTTCGAAGGAGAGGTGAAGCAACTGGAGGCGGGAGATACGATAGTAGTGCCCGAAAAGCTGGAGCGGATCGCGTGGCTTCGTGAGATCAAGGACATCACGCAGATCTTTGCGCAGCTTGCGACAGCGGTGGGAATACTATACCTGATACAAAAGTAGCGGGGTTCGGAAAGCACGGGCAGAAATCGGGTAGGAGAGCAGATATGGATGATCTGAAGCGATCGGAACAGGAAGACGGCGAGATCGATCTTCTCGATTATATCCTCGTTCTATTGAAGAGGAAGAAATTCATCGCCACCGTGACCGCCGGTATAACCCTGCTTACCGTCATGGTAAGCCTGGTCATACCCAAGACGTACAGGGCGGAATGCAAGATCATGCCCCCCCAGCACACGCAAAGCCTCTCCTCGCAAGTGCTGGGGGGGCTGAGCGGTATGGTCGGGGTCAGTGTAGGGACCATGGCAGGCATCAAAACCCCGGGCGATCTCTATGTGGGATTGCTGAAGAGCAGGCCTGTGCTCGACGCAATCGTGGACAGATTCAAGCTCATGCAACTGCACAAGACAAAATACAGGGAGGATGCGAGAAAGTGCCTCCTCACACAACTGAATGCTTTTGACGACAAAAAAAGCGGCATCATCACGATCGCAGTAGAGGATAAGGACCCTCTACGAGCGGCGGCGCTTGCGAATGCCTTCGTGGACGAACTGAAAAACCTGAACAGACGGCTTGCCGTGACGGAAGCGGGCCAACGGAGACTTTTTTATGAAGAGCAGTTGAAAGACGTGAAACAATCGCTTTTGCAGGCTGAAGAATCGTTAAAGGGGTTCCAGGAAAAGACGGGTGCCATCAAGATGGATGACCAGGCAAGGGTGGTGATACAGAGCCTCGCTCAGGTGCGGGCGCAGATGGCGGCGAAAGAGGTCCAGCTCAAGGTGATGAAGACGTATGCCACGGCAAATAACCCCGACGTTCAGAGGCTGGAGGAAGAAATTCGCGGCCTGAAGGAGCAGATGGGCCGGCTTGAGGCGAAGGGTGGACACAATCCCGATGCGCTCATGCCGACGAGCCGCATACCCCAGGTGGGCACCGATTATCTGAGGCGCATGCGGGAGCTTAAGTTCAGCGAGGCCCTCTACGAGATCCTGTTGAAGCAGTTTGAAGTGGCCAAGCTGGACGAGGCGAGAGACGCTGCAGTCATCCAGGTAATAGAGCAGGCGGTACAGCCTGAAAAGAAATTCAAGCCTAAGCGGGCGCGGATGGTAATGATCGCCTTCGTCGTGGGCTTCTTCATCTCGATCTTCGGGGCCTTCTTTCTTGAGTTCATCGAGAGATCGAGACAGGACCCGGAGCGCAGAAAACGTCTGGAACAACTGAGGATGGCAGCGTTCACCCTTTGAAACTGACGCTGCCTTTGGAAGTGCCGGATACAGAGAAAGTAACGCGGCGGCAAGGATAAGGAATATCGAATTTGCTGTGTGATCTCTGCCGCGAGCGCGCCTGCTCTGCTCTTTTCTTCTTGCCCCGTTTAATCCGCAAGCTAAAACATCGGTCTGCAATTCTTTTTCTCGCTTTCTTCCTCCTCCTCATTCTATATTTCTCGCTCATCACTGCGGTTTTCGGCGGCGATGAGCCTTTCATCGGCCCTTCCAATTGGGGCGCAACGGGACTTATGGAGACGCCGACGGCGAGGGTGATGAAAGAAGACACCTTTCGCATTGGCGCCGGCCAGGTATATCCCTACCGGTATTACTACGGGGCAATGGGCCTTTTCAAGGGGCTAGAAATCGATGGAAAGGTGACGGAAATCATAGGGGTGAAATCAGGTCTCGGGTCGAGCTATGGGGATTACAAGGATAAGTCCATCGACCTGAAGTACAAGTTTTTGTCCGAGGACATGTACGTGCCTGCCCTTGCACTGGGAATCAGGGACCCCACCGGAAACCGCCTCTACACCGGCCAGTATCTCGTGGCAAGCAAGCAGATTTATCCTTTCGATTTCACCCTGGGCTTCGGGAACGGCCGTTTCGGAAAAAGTCCCCCCGTCACAAGCCCTACCGACACGTTCGGCGCGGAGATACTCAATCATCCACGGGAATGGGCGAGGGACGCCCAGCCGTTCTGGGGCATTCAGTTTTCCCCGTCCGAGAAATACTCCCTCATGATGGAGTACAATCCCATCAAGTATAACCTGCAGACGCCGGACCCTGCCCAGCCAAAGTATTTTACGCGGCCCGTTCCCCTGCACTACAATTTCGGTCTTCGCTGGAGGCCGCTCGCGTGGACCGAAGTCGACTTGACCTTCCAGCGGGGCAACGAGATAGGGCTCAACCTCTCGATGCTCTTCGACATCGGGCAGCCGCTCATCCCCATCTACAACAAGCCCTATAAGGAAAAACCGCAGGCAAGCGCGTTGAATCCAGAAGAGAGAATGGCGGTGGGCCTCAGGGAGCAGGGCTTCAGCGACATAGGCATCGACGAGGCGGGGGGAACGCTCACGATCAGGGCGCAGAATGACAAATACTTCTATTCCATGAAGGCGGTGGGCATAATCATGAAGACGATCTTGCCCTTAATGACGCCTTCCACCGAACAGGTTCGAATAACGCTGACCCACACGGGCCTGCCGATCTTTCAGGTGGAGACCACGACGGCAGACATGCGGGACCTCTACGCCGGCCGATTGACGTGCGGCGAGTTCTTCCGCCTTTCGAAAATCACTACGGATATCGACAAGGCGCCGGACATTGCCACGAAAGGGAAAAGACTGCTCACGCCGGGCTGGAAGCCCTCATTCGAGACGCTCCTGAACGACCCTTCGGGGTTCTTCAAGTACAGGCTGGGCCTGGAAGGCTGGCTCGCCTATCATCCCTGGCAGGGCGCTTCCCTGATAGGCAGCCTCGGGGCATACCCGTTGAATGATATATCCACCTCGAACACCCCCCCATCCGAGGCGGTGAGAAGCGATATTTTTGCTTACAAGCGGCGAGACGTGGGCCTGGACAGGCTGATGCTCGACCAGATCTACAAGCCGACAGGAAATGCCTATGCCAGATTTGCGGCGGGGCTTTTGGAGATCGAGTATGCAGGGATAGACTCTGAGGTTGCCATGCCGCTGGCCAACGGCAGAGTCCTTGTGGGCCTTGAAGCGTCGGTCGTAAAAAAAAGAGACCCGGGCACCGTGTTTGCGTTGAAGGCATATGACGTGAAGAAGTATTACGACGTCGAGTTTTTCAATACCCGCCTGAATATACCGGAGAAAGAGATGGCCGTTGATCTAAAGACAGGCAGGTTCCTGGGGGGCGACTTGGGCACCCGGGTAACGCTGATAAAATACATCAAGGGCGTGACGCTGTTTGCCTGGTACAGCATCACGGATACTGCGGTATTCCATGACCCGAGCAACCGCGGCTACCATGACAAAGGCATTGGTATATCGATCCCCATCCGGCTGTTCGAAGGAACAGATTCCAGGTCTGCTTACAACTACGCTCTGTCGCCGTGGACAAGGGACGTGGCGCAGGATATCGACCGCTTCCAGAACCTCTTCGATGTGATAGGCAGGGACACGAAGGTATTTCTGCAAAAAGAGGGGGGCATGGTAGACTGGTGAGCATGAAGGAACGAGGTGCCATCAATCACGGATTAGCGAACATGGACAGGGCCACACAGACGAGGCAGCGCTGCAGGGTCAGGACGGCCGGTGTTTTCGTGCTGGCGCTACTCCTGGGGTTGTTCCTGTTGCCTGCAGTGAAGGCGGTGCAGGACGAAACGGCTGAGCTCCTTGATTCTGCGGAATCCCTGTTTAAGGCGATGAAACTCAAGAATTATCCCGAGATCTGGATGAGGCTGACGGATAAATCTCATAAGATCATCGCCGAACAGGTTTACAAAGCAATGGAGAAAGTAGATGAGACGGGCTATTCCGTCGCCCTCGTCGAGCAAGACTTCACCGTGGGCGGCCCTGTTGCCCGATCTTACTGGAACGCGTACCTGGATACTTTTCACGTCGAGTATGTACTTGAACAAAGTACGTGGGAAATAGGCTTCATCAAGAAAGATAAAGCGGAGATATGCCTGCTCTACAGGAAGGCCGAGCATCCCGCGAGGCTGAAGATGCTCAAAGAACACAATCAATGGAAAGTCGGGCTGATGGAGACGTTCCGGGGCAGGAACTAGGCAGTTTATGCCAAAGAAGTGATGGCGCGAGCGGCGTTTTTGGGAAAACGCCGATCCTAATCGCGACAGTCAGGACACTTGTCGTAGAAGTCTTCGGCCAACCCCGCCTGCCTGCACATAAACGCGAGTTGTCTCTCGGGGGCCCAGTACCGGCCGCAAGTTAGACACTGCTTCAGTTTGAACTCCATCGTGACGTGGGGCATGGTGATGACCCGTGTGTCGCCCTCGTCCCTCACGGTGATGGCCCCGGTGGGACACACAAAAGCGCACGAGCCGCACGCGATGCAGGACTCTGAGAACGTCTCGAAGGGTGTCGCCACCTTGCGCTCGACGCCACGGTTGACAAGGCTAATGGCTGAGGCCCCCACGGTATCCTGGCAAACCCGCGTGCACAGCGCGCATAGGATGCACTTATTGTTCCCCGACTCCGGTCTGAAGCTGCTCTTTTCCACGCCGTACTGTGCGGCCAGGTCCTTGATCACGTCGGAGTCCGGACACCGGGCCAGGAGAAGGTCGAGGACCATCCTGCGCACGCTGTCCACCCGGGGCGTGCTGGTCTTGACGTCCAACCCTTCCTCCACCGGGTAGAGACAGGAAACGACGAGCCTCTCCCGTCCGTGCCGCTCGATCGACACCATGCAGAGACGGCAGGCCCCGTAAGCGGGCAAGCCCTCGTGGTAGCACAGGGTCGGTATAATGATCTTGTTATCCCGGGCCGCTTGAAGCACCGTCCGTCCGGCTTCCGCCTCTAATTTTCGTCCGTCAATCGTCAGGTTAACCATTATCGTACCTTTACTCCACTATTATTGCGTCCCTCCGGCACGCGTCAAAACAGCCTCCGCATTTGATGCACTTCGTCTGATCGAGAACCACCGGTTGCTTTTTGGCTACCAGGGTAATGGCCTTCGACGGACACGCCTTAACGCACAAGCCGCACCCGTTGCACTTCTTCTTGTCAACGCGAAAGCTGATGAGACCCTTGCACACATGGGCCGGACATTCTTTATTCTTGATGTGGGCGTCAAACTCGTGCCGGAAGTATCGCAAAGCGCTCATGACCGGGTTGGCCGCCGTGGTCCCCAGGGCGCACAGCGCGCCATCGGACAGAGTGACGGCGAGCCGCTCCAGCAACTCGGTGTCCTGATCGCTGCCCCGGCCGCTCACAATATCGTCAAGGATCTCCCCCATGCGCTTCAGACCTTCCCGGCAGGGCACGCATTTGCCGCATGACTCGCTCTCGAGGAAGTGGACGAAGTAGCGAGCGATATCGACCATGCACGTATCCTCATCCATGACAATCATGGCTCCGGAACCCATCATGGAGCCGGCGCGGGTCAGCTCATCGAAGTCGACGGGCAGGTCGAGCATGCTCTCCGGCAGGCAGCCGCCGGAAGGACCGCCGGTCTGCACTGCCTTGAACTTTTTGCCCTTGGGGATACCACCCCCGATCTCTTCGACGATAGTGCGCAGTGAGATGCCCATGGGCACCTCGACCAGCCCGGTGTTGTTGATTTTGCCCACCAGGGAGAAGATCTTCGTGCCTTTGCTGCCCGCCGTACCTATCGTGCGGTACCATTCGGCGCCACGGTTAATGATGAGGGGCACGTTGGCCCAGGTCTCGACGTTGTTCAGGTTGGTCGGCTGATCCCACAGGCCTTTCTCCGAGGTATGGACATATTTGGCCCGTGGCTCGCCGACCTTGCCTTCGAGCGATGCCATGAGGGCGGTAGATTCGCCGCAGACAAAGGCGCCGCCGCCGCGGTTTATCCTCAACGACAGATCGAAGCCGGAACCGAGGATGTTTTCGCCCAGCAGGCCGTAGTCCCCCGCCTGTCGGAGGGCCAGCTCCGTATTTTTGACGGCGAGGGGGTATTCGTTGCGGATGTAGACAAAAGCCTCATGAGCGCCGATGGCGTAGGCCCCGATAATCATACCCTCCAGGACACTGTGGGGGTTGCCTTCCATCAGGCTTCGGTCCATGTATGCGCCGGGGTCACCCTCGTCGGCGTTGCAGATCACATATTTGGCAGCGCCCGGCGCGTGGCGGGTGCTCTCCCATTTGGCCCCCGTCGGGAAGCCTGCGCCGCCTCGGCCGCGGAGGCCGGAACGCGCGACTTCTTCGATCACCGTCTCCGGAGCCATAGTCAGCGCCCGGGCCAGCGCTGAGTAGCCGCCCAGCGCTATGTAGTCCTCAATAGAGGCGGGGTCGAGCAAGGCGTTGCTGCCGAGGATCAGGCGCTGCTGCTTCCGGTAGAAGGGGACGTCGTCTTCGGCGGTGATCTTTCTGCCCGTCTTCGGCTCTTCGTACAACAGCCGCTCGATGATGCCGTCCTTTGCGACGGACAACGCGACTATTTCGGGCACGTCCTCAACCTGGACTCGCTGGTAGAGGATATTCTTCGGCTTGAGCACGACCAAAGGGCCCCGCTCGCAGAAGCCGTGGCACCCGGTGGCCTTTACCTCCACCCGGGCCTGCAGTTCATGCTTTTTCAGCTCCTCTTTGAATGCGGCCGTGACCTGGTCACACCCATACGCGTGACATCCCGAGCCGCTGCAGACCGTGATGAGGGCCCCGTCCGGTTTTCTCCCCCGTGTGAGAGATTGCCGTAAAGTCTCCAGTTCATGTGCCGTTTTTATCTTCGCCACCGGTTACTCCATGCTTACCCATAATCTTGTGAGCCGCGGACTAAGTGCAGCTCTTGAGCAATGCATCCACCTTGTGAGCGGTCATCTGCCCGTGGTACTTGCCATTGATCATCACAATGGGACCCAGGGCGCAGGCACCCACACAGTTTACCGTTTCCAGGGTAAATTTGAAATCAGGCGTCGTCCCGCCGGGCTCTATATTCAGGACGCGCTGGATTTTGTCGCGTAGCCGCTCTGCGCCGCGCACGTGGCAGGCCGTGCCGAGGCAGACATGAATGAGGTTCCTCCCCCTCGGTTTGAGACTGAATGCCTTGAAGAAGGTCGCCACGCTGTAGACCTGGCTCAGGGGGATCTTCAGTCCGCGGCTGACCTGCTCCATGCTTTCTCTGGGCAGATAATTGTACGCGGTCTGAATATCCTGAAGGATGGAGATAAGCAGCGCCTGGTCGTTCCGATACCGTGTGAGGATCTCATCCACCGTCTCCTGCAGCGCGGCAGTGCCGGCTGTCAATTCACCTTGACTCTCCGGGGCGCATATCTCCACCGGCCTTATGTCGACCGGCCGCACCCGTTCCGGCGCCTCGCTGATCCGGGACAGCCTTCTGAGCTTGTCGTACTCCTTTTCGACCCTGGTCTGGATCAGATCGATCTCCCGATCGGGCAGGTGGCGGAAACGCCCCTGGGCTTTAAGGTAATCCCGGACCGGGCGGAGCTTGGGCACATCGAGATTGAGCGTATATGCTCCGTTAATGACTTCATAGAGCGGGAACATGCCGGTCTCGACCGCCATGCGTCCCAAGCGTATGGTCTGGTTCGAGGGGCAGCGCCAGCCGGTGGGACAGACCGAGAGCACCTGTATGTAGGCGGGCCCCCTGACCGCCATCGCCTTCCGCACTTTGGCTATCAGGTCATTGAAGTAGCTGGGGCAGGCTGTGGCGACATACGGGATATCATGCGCTGCCACTATGGCCGGCAGGTTCTTCTTCCATGAAGACTGGCCGATGCTCTTTGCGCCGGCAGGCCCGGTCGTGGTGGAGGCGCCGAAGGGCGTGGCGGAAGACTGCTGGATGCCGGTGTTCATGTACGCCTCGTTGTCGAGGCAGACATAAAGGAAATCGTGGCCGCGCTGCAATGCCCCGGACAGGGCCCCGAAGCCGATATCGCTCGTGGCGCCGTCGCCGCCTATACCCACCACCTTGACATACTGGGACGGTCCCTTCCCTTTTCGCCTCATGGCCTTAAGACCGGCTACGGCGCCCGAGGCAACTGCCGCGGTATTCTCGAAAAGGGTGTGCATCCACGGCACGGTCCATGACGTGTTCGGCATCTGTGACGCGATAATCTCCATGCACCCGGTCGCGTTGACGACAATGATATTTTCACCCAGCTCCCTGCATACCTGGCGCACGGCGAGGGCTTCGCCGCAGCCGACACAAGCCCGGTGTCCCGGAGCAAAAGGCTCTTTCTTGGTGATGAGCTTGGGAATGAAGACCGACTGCTTATCCATTATTCTCTTACCCCGAATATCTCAAATTCGCGCGGA
>Ga0326727_10003954_pt1 | contig 45957 bp, 39 predicted proteins | sample MB2enrmetagenome_FD_207643 | JGI IMG/M metagenome (GOLD analysis project Ga0326727, IMG submission 207643) | Lab enriched peat soil microbial communities from McLean, Ithaca, NY, United States - MB29MY | ecosystem: Environmental > Terrestrial > Soil > Wetlands > Peat | place: USA: New York... | reverse complement strand
GAGTTCCGGTACACGCTACGCCCGTCTATTCGATTCTTACCAACGCAGTGACCGAATTGGCCCTGCTCCGACTGCTCCAGTTAAGGGCCTCATGCACTCTCATCTTCGGGACTTACCTGCTGCTGTCCAACCTCGGACGCTTCGTCGAAGAGGCTTATCGTGGCGAGCCTCAAACCGCAACCGCGTACGGCCTGCATCTCTACCAGTGGATCGCCATTGCGATGGCCGTGGCCGGTGCCGTATTGACCACGGTAAAGAGTTCCCCGCTGCCGCAGCTCACCTCCCTGCGCCTGAGCTCGATCTTGCTCGCGCTGGGATGCAGCGCTGTCGCCTGGTTCGTTACCGGGATCGACTTCCCCGAATCGTCGCGCCGGTTCGCACGCCTGACCTGAAAACCCGCCGGTGCCCCATTCATCCGCACCCAGCCGCGCTCGCCCTCCATGCCGTATTCTTGAAGAGTCTATGACCGAACCCATCCGCATCGGCTCGCGGGGCTCGCAGCTCGCTCTCTGGCAGGCCAACCACATCGCCCAGCAGCTCCGGGACGCGGGTCACGCCGTTGCCATCGAGATCATCCGAACCACCGGCGACCGCATGCAGCTGCCCGACGGCGTCGAAAACCTGCCCTCCCTGGCCCCCCTCCCCGGCGGCAAGGGAATCTTCATCAAGGAGATTGAGGAAGCCCTCGCCGAAGGCCGCATCGACCTCGCCGTCCACTCGCTCAAGGACCTGCCCACCCAGCTCGATCCCCGCTTCACCCTCGCCGCCATTCCCCCGCGGGCCGACCCGCGCGACGCCTTCGTCTGCGAGTGGTACTGGGCGCTGCACACCCTGCCCCTGGGTGCCCGCATCGGTACCACCAGCCCCCGCCGCCGCGCCCAGTTGCTCGCCCTGCGTCCCGATCTTCAGTTCACCGAGACCAGAGGAAATATAGACACCCGCCTGCGCAAGCTCGCCGAAGGTCAATGCGACGCCCTGGTTCTCGCCGCCGCAGGCCTCGACCGCCTCGCCCGCGCCGAGTGGGTTCATCAGCGCTTCGCCATCGACGAGCTCTGCCCCGCTCCCGGCCAGGGCGCCCTCGCGTTGGAGACGCGAGACGCCAGCTACGCTATCTTCGCCGAACCCTCACGCGACGAGTACGTCCGCGGCGCCGTCGCCGGCTTGGACCACCCCGACACCCGCTTCTCCGTCGAAGTCGAGCGCACCGTCCTCGAAGCCCTCGGCGGCGGTTGTCAGGTCCCCATCGGCGTCCATTGTTCCCCGATTCAGGACGAATCGGACCTCATTGCCTGGCGCATCCATGCCCAAGTCCTCGCCCCCGACGGCGAATCGATGATCGCGCGCTCCATTGAGGCGCCGGTCGGCGTCTCCGCTGCTGCCCTCGGCCTGCAGGTCGCAGAAGATCTCAAAGCCCGCGGCGCGCTCGACCTGCTCTCGGCCAACAGCGAGCTCTAGCCGTCCGCAAGCTTCAATGATTCGGTTTGATTAGCTGGCGCCGCCCGGAAGACGAAACTCCACCCCCGCGTCCTTGTTCGCCTTCTCCGTCGCGGCCAGGTCCAACTCATCCACGGGAATCTCGCGCCGCCGCTCGTCCTGCACATACAGCGTGGTCCGCGTCAGTATGTAGTTGTGGATCTGCTGGTTCGGCCGCCCATCCTTGAACACCAGCGTTACCGCGCCTTCTTCCGGCTGCTGCTCGGACGGTGGGCCTACATATGCCGGTCGGAACGCGTCGCCGGGAGTAGACTCAGCCTGTTCCACGGGCTGCGCGCTCTGGCCCGCCGAAGAGTCCACCGGCGGCGCCACATAGCCCGGACCTACATAGCCCGAACCCGCATAGCCCGGGTTGCCATCGTCGTAATAGCCATAGCCGCAGTCCCAATACCACCCGCAGTTCGTGTCGTAAAATCCGATCCCACCATAAGCAACGCCAAGCCCATACACCGGAACCCAGGGCCGGCCATAGCGGTCCCGCACCGGATAACCGGGCCTGTGGTTGGTATATGCAGGACGCGCACCCATTCCGCCTTCGCTCACTCGCGGCGCAAGCGCAAGAGTACGGCTCACACCAGTAGCCGCCGCGAAGCTGGTCCGTCCCACCGTAGGAGAGCTCCCGCGAAACACCGGCGCGCTACGGCTCGCAAAGCTGGAACCGCGGCTCGCAAATCCACCGCCAAAACTCGCTCCGCCCCGGCTCGCAAATCCACCGCCGCCGTGGCTCATACCCCCGCCCCGGCCGCCTCCGCCGCGCTGCGCGCACGCCGGCAGAGCAACCACCCCGACCATCACCGCAATCGCGATCAGGCGCTTCACCATGTTCGCCATTCTACTCCGGTCCGCAATCGCATCGGGTCCCACGGACCGCCCATTCGTTAGACGTTCCATCTCCCAAATCCGTCCACCCGCACTCGCCATCGCCGGACCCTCCGCGAAACACTCAACGCTCCTGATAAAATTTCCCGCGTCCAGCAACCTCGCTTTACGTCGTCTGGCAAGCTTAAGGAGCTACTGATGCGCCGCCCAACCACCGCCAGACTCGCCCTCGCCGCAGCGGTCCTCGTGCTGCCCAGCCTCATATCCCACGCAATCGCTCAAGCCCCCGCCACCAACCAGCCCAGCGCAGCGCCAGCCTTCCCGCTCGCCCCGCCGCCCGGCCCGCAGATCTATCCCACCCCGCTCAACGACTCCAACGACGGCTTCGTCTCCATCTTCAACGGCACTTCGCTCGACGGTTGGGACGGCGACCCCCGTTACTGGCGCGTAGAGGACCACGAGATCGTTGGCGAAGTCACGCCGGCAACCTTGCTCAAGCAGAATAATTTCCTCATCTGGCGCGGCGGTGCGCCCGCCAACTTCGAACTCAAGTCCGAGTTCCGCATCAGCGCCCAAGGCAACAGCGGCATCAACTACCGCAGCGTCGAGATTCCCGGCACCAAGTGGCTCATGCGCGGCTACCAGGCCGACATCGACGGCGCCAACAAATACACCGGCCAGAATTACGAGGAGCGCGGCCGCACCTTCCTCGCCCCGCGCGGCACCATCACCTACGCCGCCACTGGCCAGAAGCCCGCGATCATCGCCTCGCTCGGCTCCGCCGACGACCTCAAGGCCTTCATCAAGCCCGGCGACTGGAATGAATATCACCTCATCGTCCGTGGCAACGTCCTCATCCACATCCTCAACGGCCACGTCATGTGCGAGGTCATCGACGACGACACCGAGCATCGCAAGATGTCCGGCCTGATCGGCGTGCAGGTCCACGTCGGCCCACCCATGAAGATCGAGTACCGCACCTTCCTGCTCAAGACGCTTCCCAGCGAATGATGCCCCTTTCCGATCGTCGCATCCTCATCACCCGCGCCCCCCGCCAGGCCTCGGAGCTGGCTGACCGCCTCACCGCCCTTGGCGCAACTCCCATCCTCATCCCCACCATTGAGATTGGCCCACCTTCCTCCTTCGCCGCGCTCGATGCGGCCCTCGCCTCGCTCTCCAGATTCGATCTCGTCGCCTTCACCAGCGCCAACGCCGTCGAAGCCTTCCGCCAGCGCGCCAGCCTCCGCGGCATCGAACCCAGGCCGAAACGCATCGCCGCCGTCGGCCCGGCAACCGCGCGCTCGCTCGAATCCATTGGCCTCCACGCAGACGTCATTCCACCCACCTTCACCGCCGAATCGCTCGCTGAAACTCTACTGCCCGAGGCCGCCGGCCGGCGCATCCTCCTCATCCTCGCCGAACACGCGCCCGCAACCCTGCGCATTGCGCTCGTAGCCGCCGGTGCCCACGTCACCGTTGCGACAGCCTATGGCAACCGCATCCCCGCCGACTCGCTCGCGGCCATTGCTGCCCTCTTCAGCGATCCCGCCAGCTATCCCGACGCCGTCACCTTCACCAGCGCGTCCACCGCCTCCAACCTGCTCGCTCTGCTCGAAGCCGCAAATCTCACACTCCCTGCTTCCGTCATCCGCGCCTCCATCGGCCCCATCACCTCGCGGACCCTGCGCGACCTCGGCCTGCCGCCCCATCTGGAAGCTTCAGAACCCACTACCCCCGCGCTCGCCGCAGCGCTCACAGCGCACTTCCATCCCGCCTCGTAACAAAAGTTGTATTGTTCCCTGTAAGTTACGAGAGCGCAGAATCTTATAGGGCTAGCGTTCGCCCAATAGGTGTACCGTTTTGCTATGACAGAAGCGCTTCTTACGACCAGTCTCGGCAGCCTTCCTCTGGTTGCCCGCGGCAAGGTCCGCGATATCTATGCACTGGGCGACGACCGGCTATTCATTGCGACCGACCGCATCTCCGCATTCGACCATGTGCTTGGGTCGGGCATCCCCGACAAAGGCAAAATTCTCACCCAGATATCCGCCTTCTGGTTCGATTTCCTCAAAGATACGGTGGCCAATCACCTCCTCGCCACGGATCCGACGCAGATCGCTGGGTTGATCGAACCGTCCTCGCTGTCGATCTTTGGCCGCAGCCTCTCGTCCGGCCAGATTCTCTCCGAGCCGCTGTTCCAGCAGCAGATCGCCGGACGCGCCATGGTCGTCCGCCGCGCCAAAATGTTTCCCGTCGAGTGCGTTGTGCGCGGCTATCTCTCTGGATCGGGGTGGAAGGATTATTGCGCCACCGGGACCGTCTGCGGAATTCAGTTGCCTGCGGGCTTGCGAGAATCCGAGCAACTGCCTGAGCCAATCTTTACGCCGGCAGCCAAGATCAACACCGGCGGCCACGACGAGAACATCTCCTACGCCCAGGTCGAGGCCATGGTAGGAACCGGCTCCGCATCGGAGCTGCGCCGCCTTACCCTGGACATCTACACCAGGGCCTCCGACTATGCCGCTACGCGAGGGTTGATTCTCGCCGACACCAAGTTCGAGTTTGGCTGGATCGATGGCGTCGGGATTGTGCTCGCCGACGAGGTGCTCACTCCGGACTCGTCCCGCTACTGGCCCGCATCCAGCTACGTGCCGGGCGGACCCCAGCCGAGCTTCGACAAGCAGTACGTCCGCGACTATCTTGAGTCCATCCACTGGAACAAACAGGCGCCCGCGCCCTCCCTGCCCGACAATGTTGTGTTGCGCACCCGACGGAAGTATTGGGAGGCGTATCGATTGCTCACGGGCCACGACGGCGCGCAAGAGATTGAGCAGCCGGCTCCCACGAGGATGCAACCATGATGAGGATGGCGGACTGGAATGGATTTGACTGGTTGCTGATCTCGGTCGTCGCCTTCTCCATGTTCATGGCCTTCTGGCGCGGCCTGGTGCGCGCCATCTTCGGCCTGGTGGGATTCATCGGCGGCTTCCAGATGGCCACCTGGAACTACACCAAAGTTGGCGACTGGATGGTTGACTCCAAGTTGATTGCGCTACCGCAGGCCGCGCGAATACTGGCTTTTCTGGTGATTGTCGTCGCCGTGGCAGCGGCCTTCGAGCTAGTAGGCAGGGGGCTGCAGAAGTCCCTGCGTACGATTGGCCTTGGCATCTTCGACCGCGTCCTCGGGGCCGGCTTCGGCTTCGCGCGGGGCTGCCTGATCGGCATCGCCGTGCTCATGGGTGCCACCACCGTAGCGCCCCAGTCGGAGGTCCTGACCACTTCCGTCCTCAGTCCCTATTTATTTGCTGCCGCGCATGATGTATCCTTCCTCGTACCTCAATACCTGCAACAATCGATGGTGGACGGCGCATTCGATTTCAAACAGAATCCGCCCCACTGAGCAGTTTCGTATAGGTTTGGACCGGAACATCAGATTATCGGGCCCGTTTTTCGCCAACGGCGCTTACGTGCTTCATCCAGATCGCAGCAATCCGAAAAATGCTCTAGATCAATCGGCATTGAGTGGTCTACATTAAGGATTCATCCAGAATTGTCGAGCAAGCGAGGTAGACCCTTTGAAGCGCGAATTGGACGCCCTCATCACGCAGATGCATGCTGCCGGAATCTCTTACGCGGATGCTATCCGGCAGTTCAAAAAGCGCTACATCCTGGAAGTGCTGGCACACCACAAGGGCAATCAGTGCAAGGCCGCAATTGAACTGGGGATGCATCGCAACACCCTGAGCCGTACTCTCGCGGAGCTGGACATGGACACCGCGCAGATTCGCAGAGGCATGCGCCGGCCGGTGATGAGCGAGCGCCCGCTACTGGTCCAGCGTCTTGCCGTCGGCCAGCGGCCGCGTCCTCAGGCAGTGGAGAACGCACGGCAATCTTAGGACCCTCCACCCAAGTGAGAACAATAGATGGCAGTCCGCGCCCAACATTGTTGCGCGCTTCGCGGCGTTGCGCGTCTAACATAGCATTGATGATCCGCCTCGACCATCTTCGCGCAGCACTCCGCGTGCGCCGGCTCGGTGCGTGGGCGCTTTGCTGCTTCGCACTCCCAGCCTCGTGCACGCTCGTCTGGGCCCAGACCTCGGCCGTGACCCCCCAGGGCGATCGGACTGTCCAGGCCGCTCCGGCGCAGACACCCCAGATTCAACCGACACCGGATCAGCAGCAAGCTTCCCCTGAGCACGCCGCGTCTGCCCCATCAGATCAGGTTCCCGGGAGGGAAACTCCGGTGCTGGCCGTTGGCTCACCGGGACAAGCGCCCGCCAGGACTCAGCTCCGTCAGGCTGAAGACGCCTACCTGGCGGGTGCGAAGCAACTCGAACACAACCACCTGGACGCCGCTGAGCGCGAGTTTGTCCGCGCGCTAAAGCTCGATCCCGAGAATCGCAACTACGCCATTGCGATCTCCGTGGCGCGTCAGCACCGGCTGACCGAGTTGGTGCAGCAGGCAAGCAAGGCCCGGATGGCGGGGGATCAGAGCAAGGCGCAGTCGCTGCTCGCGGAAGCGCAGGCAATCGATCCCAAGGACCCAATTGTCATCGAACACCTGCAGCCGGCCTTGCGCAGCAGCTCCGGCGCGCCCCAACCTTCCGCGGCCGCCGCGGCACAGGCTGGCGGCAAACCTGCAACCGCACCGCTCGCCGATCGCTCCCAGATGCTGGCGGATGCCGGTGCGTCCGGATCTGTGGTTATTCAGGCCCCCGCTCTGGCCGGCGCCATCCACCTCGTTCCCTCCAAAACTCTGCAGAGCTTTCATCTCCGCGGCGATGCTGAAGACATCGTCCGTCAGGTTGCGTCCGCTTATGGAATCCGCGTGGTCATCGATGACTCCGTGCTGCACGAACAACTGCACTTTGACCTGGAGGATGTCACCTACCAGCAGGCCATGTGGTTGCTGATGTACATGACCCGCTGCTTTGCCGTGCCCATGGATGAGACCAGCATTCTCGTCGCCAGAGACGATGGAGGAAACCGAGGGCGACTGGAGCCCCTGGTGGAAGAGACAATCTATCTGCCGGAGGCCACGCCCGACCAGCTCACCAGCCTCACCACCATGATGCACAACATCTTCGATATCAGGCAGGCGAACGCCCAACCTGGCTCCGGCACCATCGCCGTGCGTGCTCCGGAAGATGTTCTCGCTCCACTGAACCGGACTCTCGAAGGCCTGACCGAGAGCAACGGCGAGGTCACGGTCGAAGTCAAGCTGTATGAAGTCGACACCTCGCGCAGCACCAACATCGGGACCTCCGTTCCCACCCAGTTCAGCCTCTTCAACGTGGAGCAGGCAGCGAGCCAGATTGTGAGTTCGAACCAATCTCTGGTGCAGCAGGCGATCGCACAGGGTTATATTTCGGCGAGCGCAAGCAACCTCGAAATCGCCCTGGCGCTGATCGGCTCAGGCCTCGTCCAAAGCAATCTTGCCAAGAATCTGATTGGCGTCTTCGGCGGCGGCGTCTTGAAGACAGGCGTCTCGGCATCGACCAACACCGCGTTCAACCTGGGCCTGACAACCACCGACGCCAGGTCGCTCGACGATGTGCAGTTGCGCGTCTCGGACGGCCAGCCCGCCGTCTTCCGCGAGGGCACCCGATATCCCATCACCTCCTCCACCTATACCACCGGATTGTCGACCGCCGCCTCCAGTCTCGGCAATGCCTCCATCAACGGCGTCAGCGTTGCCAGCCTGCTGCAGCAGTACGCCGGCGGTACCAGCGCCACCATTCCCCAGGTCACCTACGAAGACCTTGGTATATCGCTCGACGCCACCCCCGTGATCGAGAGATCGGGACGGGTCAGCCTCAAACTGAATCTCAAGATTGAATCCCTCACCGGGACCAGCAACAACGGCAACCCCATCCTGGGAAACAGGGCATTTGCCTCGAGTATCACGGTGGCGGATGGGGAGAGCGCGTTGATGGTCAGCGACCTCTCCAAGACCGAGACCGCCGCCATGACCGGAATTCCGGGCCTTAGCGAGTTGCCCGGCTTCCAGATGCCCATCAGCGACACCGTGGAAAGGGATGCCAGCCAGCTGGTGGTGATCATCACCCCACACGTCGTCCGAAGGCGCTCCGAGTATCTGGCGGGCCCGCGCATCCCCATGGTCCCCCGCGGACCGAGCTAGCCTCCGCCTCTCCGCAGGCGCGTGGAGTCTCAATCCCACGAATATGCTCCCTTGGCCCGGGACCCTGGCCCAAAGCAAGTGCTTCCCCTTCAAACCGACCCACTTCCTGGCCTGCGCGCGCGTTGACCCTAAGCGCACCCGACCGCTATACTTCAACTTGTGCGAGCGGGAGTAGCTCAGTGGTAGAGTGCTTCCTTGCCAAGGAAGATGTCGCCGGTTCGACCCCGGTCTCCCGCTCCAGTTACACCTCGCCTGCGATACACTCTTCCTCACATCCGGGTGTGCGTCGAAAAGCGCAGGCCCTGCGAGGCGCGGTACCCAAGTGGTAAGGGAGAGGTCTGCAAAACCTTTATGCGCCGGTTCGATCCCGGCCCGCGCCTCCAAATTCCTCAATAAGTTACAGATCCCACGGGAACGGCGGTGTGGGAAACTGTAGCGGCCATCGCGCTTTCCCTGCCATGCCGTGCCCCACTGAATCGCCTATGACTTTTGCAGCGGTGTGCGCTCGGCATAGACGATCTTTTGCTCACTGACAAAGTATTATGGCGTGACGAGGAATTTTGAATGGATTTTGGGCTTACGGGAAAGACCGCGCTGGTGCTTGGCGGCGGCGGCGGATTAGGGCGGGCTATCGCTAAAGCCCTTGCCCGCGAAGGTGCAAACGTCGCCGTGGCAGGCATCGGGGCCGCTTCCATCGACGCAACGCTGGCGGAACTTAAGGATATAGGGGGCAAAACCCTCGGCCTCATCTGGGATCTGGCCGACTTATCCGTCATCGACGCGAATGTCACGAAGATCGAAAGCGAACTCGGCCCCGTGGACATTCTGATCAACAACACTGGCGGCCCACCCCCGACCACAGCCACCTCAGTCGACCCGGCACTCTGGGCGAAGCAATTCCACGCGATGGTCCTCTCCGTCATCGCGATTGCCGATCGCGTGCTGCCCGGCATGAAAGCTCGCGGATGGGGCCGTATCCTGACCAGCACCTCCTCCGGGGTGGTCTCGCCCATCCCCAATCTCGCGATCTCGAACGCCCTTCGGCTCTCGCTTGTTGGCTGGTCGAAGACGCTGGCTCGCGAGGTCGGCAAAGATGGCGTCACGGCCAACATCATCGTGCCGGGCCGCATTGCAACCGCCCGGGTCGCAGCTCTCGACAATGCCAAAGCCAAACGTGAGGGCCGCAGCGCTGAGGAAGTTGCCGCCGAAAGCCAAGCGACAATCCCGCTCGGCCGTTACGGCAAGCCCGAAGAGTACGCCGACGTCGTGGCCTTTCTCGCCAGCCGGCGAGCAGCCTACATCACCGGTTCGGTTATCCGAGTCGATGGCGGTATGATCACCAGCATCTGATCCCCAGCATTCAGGAGCAAACAGCGACGAATGGCACTGGATAAGAAGACGGTCGACGCACTCGAAGGTGTAACCACCGCGACCCTCACCACAGTCCTCCTCAAAAAAGGCCTGCGCAATGTCTGGCTTCGCGGCACCAAGCCTTTGCGCCCCGGACAGCCTCGCGTCGTCGGCCCTGCATTCACGTTGCGCTTCGTCCCCTGGCGCGAGGACCTCGCTACCCCGGAATCCTGGGCCTCGCCCACCTCCACCCGTGCTGCGATTGAGTGCATGCCCTCCGGCTGCGTCGCTGTGGTTGACGCCATGGGCGTCACCGACGCCGGCATCTTCGGCGATATTCTCTGCGAGCGCATTCGCGTCCGCGAAGTGGCGGGCCTGATCACGGACGGAGTCGTTCGCGACCTCGCCGGCGTCCTCCGCACCAACCTGCCCGTCTGGTGTCAGGGCACCGCGGCGCCATCTTCCGTCACCGGGCTCACCTTCGTCGGCTGGCAGATGCCCATCGCCTGCGGTGGAGTTGCCGTTTTCCCCGACGACGTCATCGTCGCCGACGACGACGGCGCTGTCGTCATTCCGGCTGCGCTGCTCGACGAAGTCGTCGAAGCCGCTGTTGAACAGGAGAAGCTTGAGGCCTGGATCATCGAGGAGGTCCGCTCCGGGCTGCCGCTCCCCGGCCTCTACCCGCCCAACGCCGAGACCAAAGCACGCTACGCAGCCTGCTGTGCAGCGCAGGATAAGATTGCAGAGTAAATCGCAGTTGCAAGCCTGGAGGGAAAGCTTGTCGTCAGCAGCGTACATCGCGCCGAACACGGCCTCCGATCGCCCGGGCGACGCCCTCCACCGCAAGATCGCCTGGCGCCTGATGCCGATCCTTGTGGCCGGCTACATCATCGCTTACATCGATCGCGTCAACGTAAGCTTCGCCAAACTACAGATGCTGGGCGATCTCAAGTTCAGCGACAGCGTCTATGGAGTTGGAGCGGGCATCTTCTTCCTCGGCTACTTCGCCTTCGAGATTCCCAGCAACATCATCCTGCACAAGGTAGGCGCGCGCATCTGGATCTGCCGTGTGATCGTAACCTGGGGGCTGGTCTCCGCGCTCACCGCACTGGTGCGCACGCCGTTCCAGTTCTACGCCGCGCGTTTGCTGCTCGGCGTTGCGGAGGCAGGCTTCTTTCCCGGCATGATCCTCTATCTGACCTACTGGTTCCCAGCCCACCGCCGGGCCGCGATGGTGGCGCTGCTGATGGCCGGCAATCCCGTCTCAGGCATCATCGGAGGCCCGCTCTCCGGCTTCATCCTGCAACACTTCGCCCATGCCGGCGGCATATCGGGGTGGCAATGGCTCTTCATCCTTGAAGCCATCCCGGCTGTCGTCTTCGGCGGCATCATCTTCCTCTTTCTCGACAACCGGGTCGTTGATGCAAAATGGCTCTCTCGGAGCGAGCGAGCAATTGTTGCCTCAGAGATCGACGCCGAAGCTGCAACCAAGTCCCACGTATCCCTCGGACACGTCTTTACCAGCCCGAAGGTCTGGCTGCTGTGTGTCATCTTCTTCGGCATCGAGATGGGCTCTTACGCGGTCGGCTTCTGGCAACCGACCATCATCCGCCAGACCGGCGTGAAGGATGCATTCGCAATCGGCCTGCTCACCACCATCCCTTATGCCGCTGCGCTGGTCGCCCTGGTGCTGACCGGACGTCACTCCGACCGCTCGCGCGAACGACGCTGGCACGCTATCTTTCCCTGCCTTGCCTCTGCCGCCGGCTTCACGCTCTGTACGTTGGCCGGCAGCAATACGCCGCTCGCGATGCTCGGCCTCGTGCTGGCCGCCGCTGGCGTGATTACCGCATTGGCGATGTTCTGGGCCTTGCCCACCTCTATCCTTGGCGGCAACGCCGCTGCCGCCGGCATCGCGTTCGTCAACTGTACCGGCAATCTCGGTGGCTTCTTCAGTCCCGCCATCATCGGCTTTCTCAAGGCCCACACCGGCACGCTCAACTCCGGCCTGTACCTGGTCGCTGGCTGCATGATCGCCTCATCGATCCTGATCTTCACCGTGGCTCCAGCAGCGGCGGTCAGCCTGCAGCCGCAGGAGGAACCAGTATGACCGCAGGCCTACGCAAAGGGCTGACCAACTACGGGGATGCCGGCTTCTCCCTGTTTCTCCGCAAGGCGTTCATCAAGGCCATGGGTTACTCCGACGACGCGCTGGATCGCCCCATCGTCGGCATCGCCAACACCTTCAGCGACTACAACCCCTGTCACGGCAATGTCCCCGACCTCATCGAGAGCGTCAAGCGCGGAGTGATGCTCGCGGGCGGTCTGCCCATGGTGTTTCCCACCATCTCCATCGGCGAGAGCTTCGCCCACCCCACCTCCATGTTCCTGCGCAATCTGATGGCGATGGACACCGAAGAGATGATCAAGGCGCAGCCCATGGACTCCGTGGTCCTCATCGGTGGCTGCGACAAGACGCTTCCCGCACAATTAATGGCTGCTGCCAGCGCCGATCTCCCCGCAGTCGTCCTCCAGACCGGCCCCATGGTTGTCGGCAATCACAAAGGCGAGGTTCTCGGGGCCTGCACCGACTGCCGCCGCCTGTGGGCGCAACACCGCGCCGGCAATATCGACCTGGTCGAAATCGAGACCATTAGCGGGCGCCTCTGCCCGTCGGTCGGCACCTGCTCGGTCATGGGAACGGCCAGCACCATGGCCTGTATCGTCGAGGCGCTCGGCCTCGCCCTGCCTGGCAGTGCGACCGCCCCAGCCCCGCTCGCTGACCGTCGCCGCATCGCTGAAGCCAGCGGCAGACGCGCCGCCGAAATCGCCATCGGAGGCAACCCGAAACCCAGCGACCTGATGACGCCAGCCTCAGTCCGCAATGCAATGATCGTGCTGCAGGCGATCGGCGGATCCACCAATGGCCTCATCCACCTCATCGCAATCGCGGGTCGCGCAGGCGTTCCCTTCGACCTCGCAGCCTTCGACCAGTTAGGCCGCGACATTCCCGTCCTGCTCAACCTCAAGCCCTCCGGCGCGCACTATATGGAACATCTGCACCACGCCGGCGGCCTGCCTGCGCTCATGCGCGAACTCGCGCCCTTCCTCGATCTCAACGCCCCCAACATCTCCGGCGGCACACTGGGCGATGCCATCGCCGCCGCCGAACACGTCCCCAATCAGGACGTCATCCGTAGCCTCGCCTCGCCTCTCAAGCCGGAGGGCGCCATGGCGATCCTCTACGGCAATCTCGCACCGCGTGGCGCTGTCATCAAGCACTCCGCCGCATCGCCGCACCTCATGCGCCACACCGGCCGCGCCGTGGTCTTCGACAGTACCGAAGACATGGCCAACCGCATCGACGACCCCAGCCTCAATGTGGCCGCGGAAGACATCCTCGTCCTGCGCAACACCGGCCCCAAAGGCGCACCCGGCATGCCCGAAGCCGGTTACCTGCCCATCCCCATCAAGCTCGCGCGCCAGGGCGTCAAGGACATGGTGCGCATCTCTGACGCCCGTATGAGCGGCACCGCCTTTGGCACCATCGTTCTGCACATCGCACCCGAATCGGCCGTCGGCGGTCCGCTGGCCATCGTCCAAAATGGCGACCGGATTCTGCTGGACGTCGAAGCCCGGCGCCTCGAACTCCTCATTCCGGACGCCGAACTGGAACAACGCCTGGCTGCGTTGAAGCAGTCACCCAAACAGCGCCAAACCCCGCAGCGCGGGTATGCAAAACTGTTCGAAGATTGCGTCCTGCAAGCCGACCAGGGCTGCGACTTCGACTTCCTGCTGCGCGACGGCGCACCTGCAACGCCGAAGAAGGAAAGCTAGCCGATGCTCCTCGACCACACCGCACAAGGCGTCTATTCCATCGCCGCAACCCCCTTCAAGCCCGATGGCTCCGTCGACTTTGACTCCGTCGACAGCATGACTGACTTCTACCTCGGCTGCGGAGTCAACGGCCTCACCATCCTCGGCATCATGGGGGAAGCTCCAAAACTCGATCCCGCTGAAGCTCTCGCCATCTCCAATCAGGTCGTCCGCCGCTCCGGACTTCCGATCATCGTCGGCGTCTCCGCGCCGGGCTTCGCAGCCATGCGTTCCCTCGCTCATGGCGTCATGGAGGGCGGAGCAGCGGGAGTCATGATCGCCCCGCCGCCAAGTCTTCGCACGGACGATCAGATCGTCAACTACTACGCACAGGCGGTCGCCGCCATTGGCCCCGACATCCCCTTTGTCATTCAGGATTATCCGCTGCTCCTTAGCGTCGTCATGACGCCGAAGGTCATCCAACGCATCGTCAACGACAATCCGTCGTGCGTCATGCTCAAGCACGAAGACTGGCCCGGCCTCGAAAAGATCTCCGCGCTGCGCAAGCTGCAAAATGACGGCACGCTCCGCCCCATCTCCATTCTCACCGGCAACGGCGGCCTTTTTCTCGACTTCGAGATGGAGCGGGGAGCCGATGGCGCAATGACCGGCTATGCGTTCCCCGACATGCTGGTCGATGTCGTCAAGCTCTCGCGCGCAGGCCGGCGCGATGCCGCGCACGATCTCTTCGACGCCCACCTCCCGCTTGTTCGTTACGAGCAGCAGCAGGGCATCGGTCTCGCGGTCCGCAAGTACCTCCTGCAAAAGCGCGGAGCGATCGCCTACGACTGCCAGCGCGCCCCAGGCTCCTCGCTTACGGCCACTGCGAAGTCCGAGGTCGACTATCTCCTGGGCCGTCTCGCCCGGCACGATCCACGTGCGAGCACGCCACCTCGCACATAGGAGCGGCTGCGTCACCAGCCCGAGTATCTCCCCTTCCACCGCAATGGCAGAGTCAGCCGGGCTCTCAGGCGCCGCCCGATGCGGTATAGGTAGGTATGGCGCGCTTCTCGAACCAGCCCGTCATTGCGCTGCTTGAATTCGGCGGAGGCATCGAAATGCGGGCCGCTCTCTCAACTGCCATGGGCTAAGCGTGCTCGTGCGTCCCAGTATCGTGAAACCAGCGCGCACATTTGGCTGGGCCCGCCTGCGGAATTGATCGCCTTTCTTCAGCGTTGGCTGGATTGCCTCTCCGCCGAATAGGACTCTGGCAGCAGGTCGTCGTTTGTGCCCTGTAGTCCCTGGTGCGCCTATCTACAAAAACCCTTGAATCTCTTGCGCTTTGCAACCCAGTACAAATCAAGCTAAACTACGGTTCGAGGTCTGCAAAACTTTTATCCATCGGTTCGATTCCGACCTTCTCGCCAACTTCTCCTCCCTCTTTTCCCGATCAGCCATCATGACCAACGAGATCGATCCAACCCCTTCGCCCGCGTCTGAACCTGCGGTTGAAGCTTCGCCCGAGTCTCCCGACGAATCCTTCGGCGACTTGCTTGCCCAGTTTGAGCACGACCACGCACGCCAGCCGGACAGCGTCTCAAACCAATTGGAAGGCACGGTCGTCTCGATCGACGCCGAGTTCGTCTACCTCGACATCGGCTACAAAAGCGAAGGCATTCTGCCCCGCGCTGCCTTCGACAATAACGCTGAGGCTGTCTATCTGGGAGATAAGTTCCCCGTCTCGGTCAAGGGCCGCAATGTCGAGCGCTACTACGAGCTCTCCCGCCACAAAGTAGTCCAGCCGGTCGATTGGTCTAGCCTCGAAGAGGCCTTCGCGCAGAAGTCCGCCGTCGTCGGCGTCGTCACCGCAGTGGTCAAGGGTGGCCTCACCGTCGATGTCGGTGTCCGCGCCTTTATGCCCGCCTCCCGCAGCGGAGTCCGCGATGCCGCCGAAATGGAAAAGCTCGTCGGCCAGGAGATCACCTGCCGCATCACCAAGCTCGATGTGCTCGACGAAGACGTCGTCGTCGACCGCCGCGCCATCCTCGAAGAGCAGGCGCTCGCGGTGGCCCAGGGTCGCTATGCCGGCATTAAGGAAGGCGACATCGTCAGCGGTGAGGTGCGCAGCCTGGCCGCCTACGGTGCCTTCATCGATCTCGGCGGCATCGACGGCTTGCTCCACGTAAGCGACATCTCGCGCAGCCGCATCGCCTCGCCGGAAGACGTCCTCTCCGTCGGCCAGCAGCTCCAGCTCAAGGTGCTCAAGGTCGATCCCGAGAGCCGCCGTATCTCCCTTGGACTCAAGCAGCTCGAACCCGAACCGTGGGACTCCGCAGCCGACCGATACGCAGTCGGCCAGCGCATCACCGGCACGGTCACTCGCCTCATGGACTTCGGCGCCTTCGTCGAGCTCGAGCCGGGAATCGAAGGCCTTGTCCACGTTTCGGAGATGTCGTGGGCAAAGAAGATCCACAAGCCCAGCGACATTCTCAAGCCCGGAGACACCGTCGAGGCCGTCGTCTTGTCGGTCAGCCCCGCGGAGCGCCGCATCTCACTCGGCCTAAAGCAGGCCCTCGGAGACCCTTGGACAGAAGTGCCGCGCAAGTTCCCCATCGGCTCCGCCGTCGAAGGTCCCGTCACCCGCCTGATGAAGTTCGGCGCATTCGTACAGCTTGCGGAGGGCGTCGAAGGCCTGGTCCACGTCAGCGAAATCACCGCCGATCGCCGCATCAATCATCCCCAGGACATCCTCCACGCCGGCCAGATCGTAAAGGCGCAGGTGCTCGCCATCGACACCGAAAAGCGCCAGCTCCGCCTCAGCATCAAGCAACTCGTTCCCACCAGCCTGGTCGAATATCTGGAAGAGCACAATCAGGGCGATCTGGTCTCCGGCCGCGTCATCGAGCAGTTCCCCGACTCCGCCCTCATCGAGCTCGGCGAGGGCATCCGCGCCACCTGCCGCTTCGCCGCCAGCACCCCGGCCGCAACCGTCAGCCAACCCAGCTCCGGCGTCGATCTCTCTGCGCTGACCTCGATGCTCAACGCGCGCTGGAAGGGCAACACCAAGCCCACTGCCAGCCAGCCCGAACCGCTCACCGTCGGCCAGATCCGCAGCTTCCGGCTCGCCAAACTCGATCGCGACACCCAGACCATCGAACTCGCATTGCCCTAGCTCACTTGGGCGCGGGCCGCACCGCAATCCGCGCGCGCGGTTGCGCCGCCAGGCTCTCTTCGTCCGCCGGATAGCACGGCTTCACCGTGCATGGCCGCTCATTCGTCTTGGTCGTGTCCAGATAATTGTGGTAGAAGTCCGCGTCTCCCGGCACCAGGTAGAACGTCACCTCCTGCCCTTGGCGGAACTCATCGGTCGTGGGCAGGATCCGCGCCGGATCGATGTGATACCACTTGCTCAGGTACCACTTCGTATTCAGCGCCCGGTACGCCGCCAGGTCCTCCAGCCGGACGTCGTATCCCGTCGTATCCTCGGTCTCGCGCATCTTGCCGTTTCCCTCCGCTTCGTGGTCCCTCTCAAAGCTCTTCACGCCCACCAGCACCAGCTTCGCGTCGGGTCTGGCCTTCAATCGCTTCACCGCCATCTCCAGGCAACCCAGAGCGCTGTCTTCCACCCGCGTCGGCCGCTTCACATCCTTGTCGAACTGGATCGCGCAGAGCTGCTCCACTCCGTCCGGCAGCGGTTTCACCTGGCCCTTCGCTCCCGCCTGTGCGCACATCCACATGCACGCGATCACCGCCGTGACAATCGGACACTCCGAACCAAGCCTCGTATCTCTCTTCACACTCTCTCCTTGCATCCGCACCCCGTCATCTACAGCAACCCAATCGCCCGTCCAGCAATCCCGACCCCAAGCCACAGCGCCAGCGAGATAATCGCGGCCATCTTCGCCCAAGTCGTCGGCCTTCCCCTGCCCGTCTGCTGCAGCGCACTGCGATGCAGGGTGAAGTAGAACAAAACCGCACCGGCCAGCAGCGCCATCTTCCAGCGAAACGCTGGGCTGTAGTAGCACTTCCCTGCCTCCTCTGACAGCAGCGCAATCCCAGACAGTACCATCACAACCAGGCTGCCCGTCACCACCCGGCCAAGGTCGCGGCCGATCTCCCACGCCAATTCGCCCTTCAGGATCACCCCCAGCAGCCGCAGGTCAATCACCAGCACCGACCCTCCCAGCAGCGCCAGCGCCAGCAGATGCACCATCTCCACCACCGCGAAGTCCCACTTCGAGGTCTGCATCGCATGACCCAGCGGAGAGTGCGCAAGCGCCATAAACCAGCCGTGCAAAGACATCCGCAATCCTCGTTGCGCATCAGGTGAAGTAGGCAATTGCCCGGCCCGCAATAATCACGCCGCTCCACAGCATCAGCGAAGCAACCGCGGCGGCGCGCGCCCGCCATGGAAGCACGCGGAGATGTCCCCACTCCTCCACCCGCCGGTAGATCGTCGTATGGAAGATCAGCGGGTTCAGCCCCACCAGCGCCAGCAGCACCAGCTTCGCGCGGAAAGCCGGGTTCCAGTAGACCTTTGCCGCCTCCGCCCAGAACAGCAGAAAGCCAGTGACCAGGCTAACCGCGAATCCCGTCCAGGTCAGCGGAAGCACACTCCGCGCAACCTTGTTCACCGGGATCGCTCGCAGCACCAGCCCCAGCAACCGCAGATCGAGTACCGCAATCGTGCCAAACACCAGCGTGATGCTCAGCACGTGCGCCGACTCAATCACCGGAAAGGTGACGTTGGATTCGCGGATCGCCGTGCCGATCTGAGAGTCATACAGCAACTGGCAAAGATGTTGCAGCACTGGCATAAAGTCCCGCTCTCAGATTCTCGGCGATGCAGCGCAAACCCGCTCGCACGCCATGTACTACTTGCCCGGATTGATCCCCGAAAGATCGCCCTGGTCGGTGCCATTGTCGCCAGGCCCGCCATCGCCCGGGCTCCCTCCATACAGCGTGCGTCCATCCGCCAACGTCACCAGCCGGCCATCCGCCAGGTTCGATCCGTCCTTGGCGCGATAGCCCACCACCGTCACATGGTCTCCCACCTTCAGGTCGTCCTTCTTCCAGCCGCGCCGGCTCAACGCTCCGGGACTCGGCCCTTCAATCGACCAGTTCGTAACCTTGCCCTTCGCGTCTGCCACGTCAACATAAAAATACGTATGCGGATTGCTCCACTCCACCCGCGTAATCTTCCCCACCAGCTTCACCGGTTTGGTCGCGTCGAACTCAGCCGCAAATGAATGGTGCGCATACGCCGGCACGGCTGTCATCGAAATCCCAAGAGCAAGCAGAACTGCGAGCGTCGTCTTCATCAGCCGTTCTCCGTGATCGACCCATTCTAATGAATTCAAGGTGACGCGCGTTCGGGGCTTGCCAGGATCACGCCCCACTTCGCAAACTGGTCGGCAATGTCGGGCTGGATCGCCTTCGCCGCTGTCATGTCCCTCACCGCCCCGCCCACGCCCATCTCCTGCTCCGCCAGGCCCCGCCCATAGAGCCACGCCGCCCTTCGCGGATTCGTCGCCAGCGCAGCGTTGTAATCCTCAATCGCGGAACCCGGTTCGCTCATCTTCAGATACACAAAGCCCCGGCTGCCGCGTGCGAATGCCTCACCTCCCGGCAGCGAGAGCGCCTCACTGCAGTCCGCCAACGCCTGCTTCAACTGGCCCACAATGGCGCGCGCCAGGCAGCGCCCATTGAACGCTTCCATATAATTTGCCTTCAGCCCAATCGCCCGATCGTAATCCGCAATCGCCTTGTCGTACCGGCCCATCGCGCGATAGGCATTGCCCCGCCCCGTCAACGCCTCGGCAAACTCCGGCTTCAACTGGATCGCCCGGTCAAAGTCCGCAATCGCCTGCTCATCCTTGTTCTCGTTATGGTAAGCGACGCCGCGGTCGTTGAACGCCTCGGCCATATCCGGCTTCATCGCAATTGCCTTGTCGAAATCCGCAATCGCCAAGTCCATCTGCCCCGTCACCAGATACGCGACCCCGCGGTTGTAGAAGTTCGCAGCATCCGCCGGCGCCAGCCGGATCGCCTCCGCATAATCCGCCAGCGCGTGTTGATAGTCGCCCTTGTCGGCATACGCGTTGCCCCGGTTGCTGAACGCCTCCGCATAATTGGGTTTCAACTCGATGGTCTTCCCGAAGTCTGCAATCGCCCGGTCGTACTGCTCCGCATCGGCATATGCCCCACCGCGATTGTTGAACGCCCCGGCGTGGTCCGGCTTCAGTTCGATCGCCTTGTCGAAGTCCGCGATCGCCAGCGCCAGCTGCCCCTGCGCGCGATACGCATTGCCCCGGTTGTTATACGCGTCCGCATCGTCCGGCTTCAGGCCGATGGCCTTGTCATAGTCCGCAATGGCCAACCCGTACTCGCCCTTCGCCGCATGCGCATTCGCGCGGTTGTTGTACGCGCCCGCGTAGTCCGGCTTCAGCTTGATTGCCTGGTCAAAGTCCGCGATCGCCGGCCCATGCTCGCCCTTGTTCTCATAAGCGATACCCCGGCTGTTGTACGCAACCGCAAGGTTCTCCGCATCCTCCTTGCCCGACTGGATCAGCGCCGTACAGCTCCGAATAGCCAGGTCCGCGTTCGCGCCCTCGCAGCGGCCCCAATCGTCCGCCGAGCCTTGCCCGCACGCCGCCACCGCACACCCCATGCCCATCGCTAGAGCAAGCGAAAGCCCGCGCCGGAATCCCCGGCTACTGCTCACGTTTTCCCCGCCCTGCCATCGCACCGCACGAGTATCGCACGAACCCTCACCCCTGCGCCCAGAAACTTCGATCTCCCCCTCCTGCCTTCTGTATAGTGTTTGCGAACCCGAATCAGTGGAGTGCAAGCCCATGAAAATGTCCGTCGTATTGCTGGCCGCAGCTTTCGCCGCATCCGTCGCTCTCCCAGCGAGCGCCCAGACTCAAGCGCCCCAGACACAAGCCAAGTCCCACCCCATCCCGCGCATCGTCCAGAAGGATGGCCGCTACGCCCTCCTGGTCGACGATGCACCCTATCTCATGCTCGGCGCGCAGGTGCACAACTCCAGCAGTTGGCCGGCCGCGCAGCCCAAGGTCTGGCCCGCCATGGAATACCTTCACGTCAACACCGTGGAGATGCCCGTCTACTGGGAGCAGTTCGAGCCCAGGCCCGGCCAGTACGACACCTCCACCATCGATATGCTGCTCGCCCAGGCGCGCCAGCACCAGGTCCATCTCGTGATCCTCTGGTTCGGCACCTGGAAGAACGGCAGCCAGCATTACATGCCCGAGTGGATGAAGCTCGACACCGTCAAATATCCCCACGTCATTGGCAAAAATGGAGACGCCGTCGACTCGCCTTCGCCCTTTGCCGCGGCCTCGCTCGAGGCCGACAAGACCGCCTTCGCCGCCTTCATGAAGCACCTCAAAGCCGCCGACCCGCAACGCACTGTCCTCATGGTCCAGGTAGAGAACGAGTCCGGCACCTGGGGCAGCCAACGCGACTACTCACCCGCCGCCAACCAACTCTTCGCCGGTCCGGTCCCGCCCGAAGTCCTCAGCGCCATGCAGGTCAAGCCCGCATCGCCCGCTCCCACCTGGCAGGAAGCCTTCGGTCCCGAAGCCGACGTCAACTTCCACGCCTGGGCGGTCGCCAAGTACGTCGGCCAGGTCGCCGCGGCCGGCAAGGCCGTCTATCCGCTTCCTATGTACGCCAACGCCGCTCTGCGCGACCCCATCAAGCCCGGCGCGCCCGGCAGCTACGAGGCCGGTGGCCCCACCGACAACGTGCTCAACATCTGGAAGGCCGAGGCCCCCGCAATCGACGTCCTCGCTCCTGACAACTACACCAACGATCCCGTCGCCTACCTCAAGGTCCTCGACCTCTATCATCGTCCCGACAATCCCCTCTTCGTGCCGGAGACCGGCGGCCAGAACAATCCGCGCTTCTTCTTCTCCGCGCTTGGACTTCAGGCCATTGGCTTCTCTCCCTTCGGTCTGGACTACACTCACTCGCGCAGCATCCCCGACCCCGCCCATCCCCGCGAGGAAGCCCTCACCCCCTGGGCGATGAACTATCTCCTGGTCGGCCCCATGATGCGCGATGTCGCCCGCCTCAACTTCGAGGGCAAGCTCCAGGCCGTCGCTGAGGAGCAGGGCAAGACCTCGCAGGTCCTCCCCTTCGGAAACTGGAATGCCGTCGTCACCTACGGCGCATCCAACCGTGGCCCGGCCACCGGGAACGCCACGCCCCAGGGCCGCGCTCTGGTCGCGCAGCTGAAGGACAACCAGTTCCTCGTCGCCGGATACTTCTGCCGCGTCGACTTCCGTCCCGCCGGCACCGAAGCCCAGCGCAGGTCCGGCCAAATCCAGGTCGGCAGCGGCCAGAATCCTAACGCCCAGATCGATGGCAAATGGCAGCACCGCCAATTCCTGCGCGTCGAAGAAGGAATCTATGAGAACGGCGCCTTCAAGTTCCAGCGCATCCTCAACGGCGACGAGACCGACTACGGCCTCAACCTCGGATCGGAGCCCACCGTCCTTCGCGTCTCCGTCGCCACCTATTAGGCCGCGACCTCTTCCCGCCGCACCTGCAACACCAGGATATCGTCCTCCTGTCCGAAGGCCTGGGCCGCCTTTGCAATCTCTTCGGAGGTGGCCTTTTGCTGCAGCATTGCGCTGATCCGTTCAAAGCCGAAGAGCGTCCCTTCCGGGTCCGTGGCCTCCACCACGCCGTCGGACATCAGGAACAGCGAATCTCCTTGCTTCATGCCGAACGACGCAATCGAAAAGTCTCCATCGGGCACAATACCAATCGGGAACGCCCCCTCCATCTCGATCTCCGTACCGTTCAGATACGGGGAGAGCTGTCCCGCATTGGCGATGATTCCGGTCCCATCCGGGTCGATGCGCAGAATAAGGCAGGTCGCAATCGCATGCTGACGCTCGCATAGCTGCTCGTTCACCTCGCGCAGGATCTGCGCCGGGTCGGTGCTGTGCTGCACCGCTCCACGGATCGCGCCAACGATCAGGGCCACCAGCATTCCCGCCTGCATGCCTTTGCCGGTCACGTCTCCCACCACGATCAGCACCGTCCCCGGAATCTCCAATGGAAGGATCTGGAAGAAATCCCCGCCCACCTCGCGCGCGGGACGGTATTCGCTGTCGATCGCCAGTCCGGCCACCTCCGGCAGTTCGGCCGGGATCAGCAGTTGCTGCACCTCCTGCGCCTGCTGGATCTCCATCTTCCACTGCTCTTTCAAGACCTGCGACTGAATGAATCTGCGCAACTGCATGACCGTGATAATCAGCAGCGAAACCACCGTTGCCACCGTCCCCAGCTGGATGACAAAGCCGAACACCGTGAACTTGATCGGCACGTGGATGAGGTGCAACTCGTTGGTGAAGTTGGCGACGAAGCCCAGCAGCACAGCGGTGCCGGCCATCCACCCTTCCGTCTTCTGGGTGGCGAAGCCGCGATACGCGACCAGGAAGAGAAGCGCGCCCAGGCTAAGCTTCACGACCAAAAGCGCCGGGGTAAGAAAGCTGGCGTAATGCACGGGTACAACCAGGCCATAGAGCGGCGGTCGCAGCATGGCCGTTCCTACCATCAGCAGCCCAACCAACGGCCAGACCATGCGGTGCAACCTGCCAATCTTCGCCAGGTGAAACCAGTAGCCCCAGAAGAGTACCCAAAGCCCGATCCGCATCGGGTGCAGAACCACTTCGCTCAGCACCACCGTTGCCGTCTGGCCCAGCCAGGCAGTCACATTCACCGATAGAATGATCGCGTTGTAAAGCAGGGTCACCACGCAGACCAGCGCCAGCCATAGGTAGGCCTGTTCCTGGCGGTCGAGCCAGAACAGCGCGGCGGCCATCAACATGGCCATAAACAGGATCATGACCTCTGGCAGGACGCTGCCCAGGTAGTGGGCCGTATCGTCGTAATCCAGCTCGACTTGATCGTTGATCACGGAGGCATAACCCAGCATCGGTGGCCCGTGCAGCCCTCCGGCGTCGGGGGTATCGAAGCGGGTTGCGCTGTCCATCCACATGCGAATGGCGATGGTCGCAATGCCATTGCGCACCGCTTTAGGGAAGACGAATCCCTCGGAAAGGGCCGGATACGCTGTGATGTGGCCTTGCTTGAACTTGCCGAACTCGCCGACCAGCTGGCCGTTGACATACACCTGGTAGGCATCGTCGGCCTCATCCGGCATCTTCAGTGCCAGCCTGTGGTTCGCGCCCTGCACGTTGACGCGCAGCCGGTACCAGGCATAGCCTGCGTAACCTGGATAGCCACGGCCGGCCCAGCCCGCGCCTTCGGTCCGCGGGGGCGTGGTGAGATCCATGTTGGCCCAGGAGGAGTCGTCGAGGTCGGCTCGCGCCCAGGCCATGTCGTCGCCGGTGCGGAACTTCCACGGACCATTCAGCTCGATCGAAGACTCGCCGAGCTCGACTGGGACCACCGCAGCAGCCTCGGGCGCTCTGGCGGTCGGCGGGGCCTGCGCACCAACCCGCATCGCGCACAGCAACAGCACCCACATCAGTCCGGCACGACCCATCAAGGTACTTCCCGCAACAGATCTCATGGATAGGCAACAGTCTACGACAACCTCAGGCATCCGGCCCATTCGTCGCCGGCGTCGTTGGAGCAACCCAGGCGAGCGGAATCCGAGGCGCGGCTCAAATGCCGGAGGCTAAAGCAAAAGGAGAGAGCTTTTGGCTCTCTCCTTCGCACATCTCCCGCAATCGCTAAATTGGGTTACTGCTGTTGCTCGGCGGCTGTCACCAGGACCTGGCGACGCCGGTAGGCGCCGAACAGCCCCAGACACAGTACGCCGGTGGACATCAGCAGGATCGAACTCGGCTCCGGAGTGAAATAGACCATTGGGGGGTTGGGATTATTCGCGTCGGTGCTGGTGTCGGTGTCAAAGAACTCGGTGATTTGCGTCGGCGTCAAGGGAGGATCGCCTGCGGGTGCAGGTATTCCGATTGCAATGGTGAAGATCGCCGGCGAACTGCAATCAACCCCGGGATTGTGGCCAAAGGGATCGAAATAGCAAAAGCTGTTGAAGATGTTTGCGCTCGGAATGTCCCCGCCGCTGAATTCGAGAAGATAATCGCCATTGCTGGCGTAGCCGCATGTGATGCTCTTGAATACGTCCGAGGTCTCCGTGGGGCAGCTCGGCGTGTCCGGCGTGCCGGTATAGGGATCGGTGAAAACAGGAAACTCGAGGTCGATGCTGGTCAGGGCCTTGCCGGTCAGGTTGATCCCGGTGAAGCACGCGTCAAAATCCTGGGGGTCCGAGACTCCGGGGAGCTGACTGGCATGGCACCCAGCCGCGGGGCCGGTGGTCGGGAAATCGACCGTGAAAGCGTCGGATGTGACTTGCTGGATCAGATCCAAAGGCACAGTCGGATCGACGATAACGTCCCTGAAGTCATCGGCCTTGGCCACACCGGCCAGACCGCAAACCAGGATCATCGCAAACAAGCATCGCAGCGTTCTCATCTTATGAACTCTCCCTGTGGTACCGCTGGTGACACCGACTCAGCCGGAATGCTAAGAGCAACCTCCAAGCGAAGTAGCTCCAAATGGGTGCAGAGGTCTACCTGTAGAGTCTATTAGCACGTTACATGCCGTATTAATAAACGCCAAAGAAACTGAAAGATGCGGGTTTATCAACAGGAATGTGCAAAAAACTGCATGCCCTAGGGAAATATTAATCACACTGAGATTGGTCTGGCATCACACTACGCAAGTGACTCTGCAACCTCAACCGAATCGCACATGCGCAGAACTGAATCAACCTTGGTCATCTCCAGCAGCGACTTGATCCGGTCGTTCACGCCGACCAGAAGCAGCTTGCGGCCGCTGCCCTGTGCGGAAACGAAGTAGTTCATGATCACACCCAATCCGGCCGAGTCCATGTAGGGCACCGAAGTCATGTCCATGATCAGGCACGCAGGCTTAAGCGCGCGCAATTCACCTTGAAACTGGAAGATGTTTCTCAGCGTAAACGGGCCGTCCAGCGTCAGAATGACCGTGCCTTCTTTGGCGCCGGCTGAGGTGTTGTACGTCAGTTCTTTATCAAGCATATCGGGGAGTATATACTAAGCCGCCCAGCCCCAGCCGATTACAGGAACGTGAATTGTCTCAGCCGCAACTCGGGCCCCTAACCCGCAAACCGGGCGCGATTTGCCGGCTCCCTCCCCGTCCGTCTCGCCGGTAAGTGCCGCGCCCTATGGCATATACTCGTCCACACACGGTCATCATGCGTTGAGGGGCACGATCCCATGGAAATCAGCGAAGAAGCTCTTCTGGCCCAGCAGCAGGTCGTCCGCCTGCAAGCTCTGCTTGAGGCCAGCCGCCAGCTCCACTCCACCATCGAGATAGACGAGGTGGTGCGCATCGCGCTGGAGATCGTGGTGCGCGAGCTGGAACTCGACGGAGCGTTCTTCACTGCCTTTCCCCAGGCCTACGGCGAGGTTCCCCCGGAGCTTCAGGCTGCCCTCAGCGGTCCGCCCGGCCACACCGCCGAGGACCTCCCGGCCCAGTCGCTGCTTCGCTTCTCCCTCTGCGACAAAGCCGGAGTCCAGTTCACTGAGCTGATCGTCATCCTTCCGCCTGATCGGGTCCTCGATCTCGACGAGACCGACTTCCTCGAATCGCTGTCGGTGCAGGCTTCGGTCGCGATTGAAAACGCCCGTTTCCACGCACGTGCGCTCCAGTGGCAACGGGTTGAAAGTGACCTGGCCTCCGCCCGCCAGGTGCAACAGAGCCTGGTTCCGCAGGACATGCCCCAGATCCCCGACTACGCTCTGGCCGCCCGGTCGGTCACTTGTTACGAAGTCGGCGGAGACTATCTCGACATTGTCTCCATGCCATCGGGCGACACCATTATCGTGGTGTGCGACGTGGCCGGCAAAGGTCTCGCCTCCGCTCTGGTGGGTGCCTCCTTCCGTTCCGCCTTCCGCGCCATGATCCATGCCGAGCTCAGCCTGCTGGACATCGCCACCAAGATGAACCTCCTCCACTACAGCGAGGGAGACGAAGCGCGCCATCGCTATGTCACCGCAATGCTGCTGCGTCTGGATCCCGCCGCCCACACGCTCGAAGCCGTCAACGCAGGCCACAACCCTGCATTTCTGGTCGCCGGCGACGGCACCTTGACCAAAATCGCCGCTTCGGGCACTCCCATTGGCCTGCTGCCGTTTTCCAGCTACGCCGCGCGCAAGTTCGACTTTAGCCCCGGTTCGCGCCTGTTGGTCTACACTGACGGCATGACCGAGGTCTTTCAGGACAAGGAAGAGTTCGGCGAAACCCGCCTCCTGGATACATTTGTCGCCAGCAAAGAACCCACGCCGGAGCAGATTCTCGCCTCCATCTGGAGTACCCTGGACGCATTTTCAGACGGGCAGGACCAATCCGACGACATGACTGCGCTGGTGCTGCTTAGGAACCCATAACGGAGCTGCCAATCGATGGACGATGAAACCAAAAAGAAGATTGAGCTCCAGCTTCCCTCCCGCCTGGGTTTTGAAAAAGTGGCGATGAACACCGCGGCCAGCGTCGCCCGCATGATGGGGTTCGGCGACGAGCGCATTGAGGACCTCAAGACCGCGATCGCGGAGGCGTGCATCAACGCCATGGAGCATGGCAATAAACTGGATGAGACCCTGTCGGTCGGCGTGGTGCTTTCAATGGATGCGGATTCGCTGGAGGTGAAGGTGCATGACACCGGCAGCGGCCCCCAGGCTCATGCGCCCGCCCCCGACATCGACAGAAAGATGCACGAGGAGGAAGGGGCGCGCGGTATGGGCATGTTTCTCATCGAATCACTGGTCGATGAGGTGGAATGGGTGAGCTCGCCGCGCTCCGGCAGCTACGCCCGCATGGTCATCCGGCTTCATCCGGACCAAGAGGCGGAAGCGATTGTGCTTGAACCAAACGACGGTGAAAGAAAGGGATAAGGAATGGCGGAGAAAGTCACGCAAGCCAAGGTTGAAGAGGTGCAGGGCCCAACCGGCGCTCCCATCACGGTGCTGCGCTTCACGGGCGACGTCACCAGTGCCTCGAAGGCCGCTGTCCTGGGCACCTATCAGGGGCTTCCGGCAGACGCAAAGCGCATCCTTCTCGACTTTTCCGGGGTGGACTACTTGAACTCCAGCGGCATCGCGCTGGTCATTCAGTTGATGATTGCAGCCAGCAAAAGCGGGAGGACTGTCCAGACCTTCGGCCTCAAACCGCATTTCATCAAGGTGTTCACCATGGTCGGCATTACCAAATACACGACGCTGCACCCCGACGAGCCGACCGCGCGCGCGGCCTTCCCCGCCTAAGCGCAATCGAATGAGAGACGATAGTAGACAGCCCGGAAGAAACGCCAGCGCTTGCGCAGCTCTGCCAGAAACGCCGGCGCTCTTGCAAGCATGCAAATTTCATGGTGGGCACAGCAGGATTCGAACCTACGACTTCCACCGTGTGAAGGTGGCACTCTACCGCTGAGTTATGCGCCCGGCACCACGCAGGAAGCCCCATCCGGCATCCGGTAACACCATACTCACTATAGCAAAATCAGAGTGGGCATGGGATCGCAATCGCCGTCCTCCTAAGCCCGTCTCCTTCCGCTTCCGTCGCGGCGGCCTTTTCTCCCAGGCCCCATAACTCCTCCGGCACTTAGCCGCCGCAGGCCTTGGTCTTCGCCAAGTACAATTACCAAGCCAGATGCCCGCTCGCCCACAGGATCCGCGCCCGCCCCACGCCCCGTCCCAACCCGCCGGAAGGGCCCACGGCGGCGGCGCCCCGGACACCCTCCCGCCGGACGAATCCGGCGATAACGAAATTCCCGCGGATTTTGCCGGCCCTCCGCAACCTCACGACGAAGATGGGGTTATGGAGGATATGGCAACCTTGGCCGTCAACCCGGGCATCCTCGATGGCGTCCTCCCACCCTCCGTCGCGCAGGGCGCGGACCACTTCCCTGAGATGGAAGACTCCGCGATCATGCTGGAGCTTCGCGCCGGCAATATGTCCGGCTTCGACTTCCTCATCCAGAAGTACCGCAAGCCGATCGTCAACTTCATGTATCGCATGGTGCACAACCAGGCCATCGCCGAGGAGCTCGCCCAGGAGGTCTTCCTGCGCGTCTACCGCTCCCGCGAGACCTACCGCGCGGAGGCCCGCTTCAGCACCTGGCTCTATCGCATTGCCACCAACCTGGGCGTCAACTATGCGCGCGACACCCGGCATGAGCGCTCCGCCTCGACCATCTATCTCGACGAGACCGACTCCGAGACCGGCACCACCCCCGACGTCGCCGACAGTACTCCGGGGGCCGAGAGCTCCCTGCTCCGCCGCGAGCGGCTCAACGCCATCCGCCAGCACGTCATGGCCCTCCCCGAACGCCAGCGCATGGCCGTGCTGATGCACAAGTATGAGGACATGGACTACAAGCAGATCGGCGAGGTGCTCAAACTCAGCGAGTCGGCCACCAAATCATTGCTGTTTCGCGCATACCAAACCCTGCGCGAGCGGCTCAAGGAGTTTATTTAGACAGAAACTTTGTTCCGGGCTTCCCGTCCATACCTCCAGGAAGCTCGGTTGAATGTGAATTCGATTCTGAAGCCCGCTTGGCCAAGTCCGCTCGCTCCAGATTGACAGACGCGCAAGCCCCAATATGACGCGTCGACGAGGGAAAGGAAGGACCCACGATGTTCAACAAAACGATGAATTGCAAAACTTGCCAGGCCGCTCTCTCCAATCTGCTGCTGGATCCCGCCGCGCCCGCCAACGCCGCCGCGCGAGCCCACATCGCCGCCTGCCCCCTCTGCGCCCAGGATCTCGCCTCGCTGCAGGCCACCATGTCTCTGCTCGACACCTGGCAGACGCCCGCCATCTCCCCTTACTTCGATCAGAAGCTTGCAGTCCGGCTGCGCGAGCAACAGGCAGCGCCGGCCCCCGGCTGGTTGGAGCAGATCAGGACCCGCCTGCTCTTCAACACCGGCCACCAGTTCCGCCCCGCGCTTGCAGGGGCCATGGCGCTCTTACTCATCGTCGGAGGCGGAAGCTTCGGCATCTCCAACCTGCCCCACTCCCAGCCCGCCCACGTCCAGACATCAGCAGCGGTCCACGATCTCCAGATCCTCGACAAGAACGAGCAGGCGCTGCAGCAGATGGATCAGCTCCTGCAGGATGACGCGCCGGCCGACAGCAATGGTGCCGCGCCTCCTCAAAGTTAGCGATGTTCTCCCGTGTCTTGGTGTTTTGCGCAATACCCTCATCGTGGAGGTGCAAAAAAAGAGTTTCGCAATTCCGGCCCCGCGCGGTAGACTTCAAACGCAGCAAAGGGTTCCGGCGAATCCAGAAGGCGACCATTGGAGTTGCGCACTCTGGAGCACGTTCGTTCGTTGAGCATCATCGTTTTGCACTTGCGGCCTCGCGGAGTGAGCCGCTCCAGTCATGAAATCGAATCGTCTATCCCGGCTTGGTCTCGGCGCGGTATTTATTCTGCTGCTCGCCACAGCCCCCGCGTTTGCCCGCGGCTTTGGACAAAATCGCCCCGCGCAGCGCGCCCAGACACGCGCTCAGGCACGGGCCCAGGCCAGGGCAGCCCAGCCCGCCCCCAAGACTGCACCGGCACCGGCCCTCAACGCGACTCCCCCGGTTCAGCAACGCCCAGGGCATCTCGAGCAGTGGATGGAGAACCATAAGAATCTCTCTCCGTCCGACCAGCGACGCGCCCTGCAGGAAGAGCCCGGTTTTCGCGAGCTTGATCCGGAGACCCAGCAGCGCGAACTCAATCAACTGGACCGCCTGAACAACATGAACCCGCAACAGCGGGCCCGCACCCTTGACCGCACCGAGGCACTCGAGCGCCTCACCCCGCAGCAGCAACAGCAGTGGCGCGGCGCCGTGCAGCAGTTGAGGACGCTTCCCCCGGCCCGCAGGCAACTCGCCGCCCGGGCCATCGTCGATCTCAGCGCCATGCCTCCCGGGCAACGCGAGCAGACCGTCGACTCCCCAGCCTTTCGAGCTCAGTTCTCCGACGAAGAGCGCCAGATGATCCGCACCCTGCTCACCGCGGAGCCTTATCCCCCCGTCCGCGCCGCCACCCCAGCCCCCTAAGCGGCGGGAGCGTATTCAGCGCATAGTGTTGAAGGGGCGCTGGCTCAATCGCACCAATAGAGCCAACGGCTCAGTATTGGGAGTCCTTAGGGAATGTTCGTCTGCCAGCTTACCCCTGTGCCTGGCTGCCCGGACTCACCTTCGCCTGCTGCACCGGAGCGGTCACCATCTTGCTGGTGTCCTTCAGTGCAGCGATGTCCTCGTCGTAGCGTCCGGCAATTGAGTTCGCCCGAATCACCGCCATCTCCTCCAGCATCTTCATGCCGTCCTTCAGATAGGACATCCGGCTGCGTTCGTCGTGCCCCCAGGTCACCGGCACCTCGCGAATCTCGTACCCCAGCTTGCGCGAAATGAACAGTATCTCCGGGTCGAACCCCCAGCGCTCGATCCTCTGCAACCGGAAGATCACCTGAGCCACTGGCCGCCGGAACGCCTTGAATCCGCACTGCGTGTCCTTGAACGGCAAGCCCATCACCGTCCGCGTCACCCAGTTGAAGCATCGCCCGAAGAATCGCCGATACAGCGGCTGATGGATGGTCTGCCGCGTCTTGTCCATCCAGCGTGAGCCGATCGCCACATCCGCACCGTCCGCAATCGCCGCCAACAGCCTATCCGCCTCTTCCATCGGCGCCGACAGGTCCGCATCGGTGAACATCACCACATCGCCCGCCGCCTGCAGCAGCCCGTTGCGCACCGAGTAGCCTTTGCCCCGGTTGCCCTCATTCTTGATCAGATGCAGCCGCGGATGCGTCTCCATCCAGCGCTGGATGATCGCCGCGGTCGTGTCCACCGAACCGTCGTCCACCACCAGCACCTCAGCGTCCCACCCCTGCTTCTCCACGCACGACATCACCCGATCCAGCGTCAGCTCAATGCGCGCGCTCTCGTTGTACGCCGGAATCACAATGCTCAACTGTGGACTTGCCATTTTGTTCCCCAGAGTCGACCTTTATGCCGCGCTCTCACAGCCGGATCGGCGCCGCATACTTGTGTCTTGCCACGGTAAGCTCGCCTCTCGCACTACTGGTGCCGGGACATATGTTCAACCATCCTACTACACGGGTTCGACGTTCCAACTACACACTTTGACCCATTAGTAACCTCGTTCGGGCGCGTCGCACTTCCCCGCAATTCTCCTCCGCGGCGCCTCACCCTCCCTCATCTCGCGCTCGCAATCCTCAAAAGCATCGCAAGATCAATAGAAATGGTCTAAACTCCTCATCATGCCGGAAGACCTTCCTTTTGCGCCGCCTCCACCGCCCCCGCCGCCTCCAGCTCCCACCGCTCCGCCGTATGCTCCGCCCTACTCCTATGGCCCGCCTTACGGCTATGCCCAGCCCTCGCCCTATCCCAGCTATGGCCTGCCTCCACGCAAGCGCCGTTCTCCCTGGTTCTGGGTCGCCATCATCGGAGGCTCCTTCGCCGTTATTGCCCTGCTCATCACCGCCATGGTCTGGTCCACCGTCCGCAACCTCAGCGGCGATAACGATGCCTCCATCGACGGCCTCGGCATAGGCCCCAAGATCGGCGTCATCGACCTCAACGGCGTGATCGGAATTGATGAGCTGACCCCCGACAAGATCGACACCGAAATCCGCAAGTTCGGCGACGACTCCTCCATCAAGGCCATCATCCTGCACATCGACTCGCCCGGCGGCGGTGCCGCGGCCTCCCAGGAGATCTACAACGAAGTCGTGCGCGTCCGCCAGGAGAAGCACAAGAAAATCATCGCCTCGGTCGAGTCCGTCGGAGCATCCGGAGCCTACTACATCGCCAGCGGATGCGACAAAATCTATGCCAACAACGCCTCCGTCGTCGGCTCCATCGGCGTCATCATGGAGTGGACCAACTACGGCGACCTCATGCGCTGGGCCAAGCTCAAGAACGTCGTCATCCACACCGGCACCCTCAAAGACGCCGGCGACCCCACCCGCGACATGACTCCCCAGGAGCAGGCCTACTTCCAGTCCCTGGTCGATAACATGTACGGCCAGTTCGTCCACGACGTCGCCACCGGCCGCCACTCCACCGACGACAAGATTCGCCCCCTCGCCACCGGCCAGGTCTGGACCGGCCAGCAGGCCATCCCGCTCGGCCTCATCGACAAGATCGGCGGCTTCCGCGTCGCCCTCATCGACACTGCCCGCGACTCCGGCATCTCCGGCGAACCCACCATCGCCCGCCCCGCCAGCGAAAAGAAAGGCCTCCTCGCCGCCCTCTCCGACGGCACCGACTCCCTCTTCCCCAACCCCGGCAAGCTCCTCGATCAGGCCCCCGGCTTCTACTTCATGTGGAAGTAAGCTCGAAGCAAAGGCACTCTCCAGGTTCGGGCGCCTCAGAACAGGCGTAGCCGGGTGCCCCACATCTCGCCTCTGAGATGTGGGATGATGCTAACGTCACCTGGACAACCCCCATGCGCCTCCCCTCAACTCTCGCCCTCTCCCTCCTCGTCACCATCCCCCTCCTCGCCCAATCTACCGCCCCTGCGCGCCCGCACATCACCGGCATCTCCCACGTCGCCTACTATGTCACCGACATGCCCCGCGCCCTCGTCTTCTGGCATGACCTGCTTGGCTTCGATCTCTCCTACGACCGAAAAGACGACCGCAAAGCCCCAACTCCACCACCAGCGTTGCCTTCCTCAAGGTCAACGACCACCAATACGTCGAACTCCTCGCCGACCGCCCCGCGCCCGTTAACGGCAACCCGCCCGACCCCAGAAACTTCATGAGCCACGTCTGCTTCCTCACCGACGACCTCGAGGCCATGCGCCTCTACCTCGCGGCGAAGGGTATTGACGTTCCCACCCACTCCAGCCGCACCCGCACCGGCGACCTCGTCTTCTCCGTCCACGATCCCGACGGCACCGAAGTCGAATTCTCCCAGCCCCAGCCCGCCAGCGTCGAGGCCCAATCCGCCGGCAAGTTCCTCTCGCCCACCCGCATCTCCGACCGCCTCTACCACATCGGCTTCCTGGTCGGAAACACCCAGCGCGCCCTCGACTTCTACGCCAACATCCTCGGCTTTCAGGAGTTCTGGCGCGGCACCTCCAACCCCACCCAACTCAGTTGGATCAACCTGCGCGTCCCCGACGGCACCGACTATGTCGAGCTCATGCTCTACGCCCGCCTCCCCGCCACCTTCGGCACCAGCAACCACGTCGCGCTCGAGGTCCCCGACCTCGCCGCCGCCATCGCCGCCCTCCAGGCCCGCTCCGCCTTCAAGTCCTACGGCCAGTCGATCGCCGGCCACATCGGCCACAACGGCAAGCGCCAGGTCAGCCTCTTCGACCCCGACGGCACCCGCGTCGAGCTCATGGAACCCAACACCGCCGACGGCAAACCCGTCCCCTCCTCCACCGCCCCACCCCCACCCCCCGCCCACGACTGAGGACGAAGCGAGCCCGCCCACAACTGATCCCCACTCATAGCCTTCATCCTCTACCGCTGGGGTGCCCCATCCATCGCGGCCGTTGGCGATGGGTGGGACGTAATCCGCCCACCTCACCTTCTTGTCTGTCATTCTGAGCGCGTTCTTCGAGCGCGAAGAATCCCCGCATTTGCTTCCTTCATTCAGCCATCACCGCTCGGGTGCCCCGTCCATCGCGGCCGTTGGCGATGGGTGGGACGTAATCCGCCCGTGTTCGCCTCTTCGGCGGTTGTCATTCTGAGCGCGTCTGCCAGCGCGAAGAATCCCCGCATTTGCTTCCTTCATTCAGCCACACCGCTGGGGTGCCCCATCCATCGCGCATTTGCGAACGGGGTCCCCGCCGGCTTGCTGGCGGGGCGGGATGGGTGGGACGTAATCCGCTCGCACCGCCCGTTTCGCTGTCATCCTGAGCGCAGCGAAGGAACCTGCTTCTGTTTCTCGCCGTCATCCTGAGCGCAGCGCGTAGCGCGTAGTCGAAGGACCTGCGGTTTAGCTGGCAGCCGTCATCCCGACCGAAGCGCAGCGAGCGGAGGGCCCCCCGCATTTGTCCCCTCTACATCCTGGGACACGGCGCGCTCCGTCATTCTGGGCCGTTCTTTGGCCCAGAATCTTCGTAGTTGTCCTTGCCCTTCCTGACACCTGACCACTGGCAACTAACACCCGGCTTTACGGCCTCGTACCCAGATTGCTCGTCCCGTTCGCCGTCGGCGTCGCCGGCAGCCCTGCGCAGATCGGCGTAATCACCGGCGTCGCCACGCCAATAAGTTCAGCAACGGTACCAGTGGTCGAGTTGCTGACTGTCCAAACATCTCCAGAGCCATCGATGGCGATGCCGCCGGAAAGGACTTGGCCGCCGCCGGTGTAGCCGTTAGTTCCCGAAAGCAACGTACCCGAATTTGAGAACTCGACGACGGCATCGCCCTCATAGACCCCACCATCGGTCGTGATCCAGGCATTGCCAGAACCGTCGATGGCGATGCCCGTGGCATAATTCAAAGAATTGCCTGTATAGACGTAGCCATTGGTTCCCGAAAGAACGGTGCCTGAATTGGAGAGCTCAACGACGGGGTTGCCCGCGATCCAGGCGTTTCCGGAACTGTCGATAGCAATGCTTTTGCCGCCGCCGGCGTAGCCACTGGTGCCGGAGAGTATCCCCCCTGAATTGGAAATCTTAACGACACTGCTGCTGCTCTGGTTTACGATCCAAGCACTGCCCGCGCCGTCAATCGCTATGCCTACGGGATAATCCAAGCCTCCGCCCGTGTAACCGCTGGCTCCGGAGAGGACCGCGCCGGAGTTGGAGAGCTTGGTGACGGTATTCTTGGTCTCGTTTGTGACCCATGCATTGCCCGATCCGTCGATTGCAATGCCATAGGGATACTGCAGACCCCCTCCGCTGTAAGGCGAGCCGGAGGCGGGGGAACCCGAACTGGAAAGCTTGGTGACCGTGAAGTTGTCATAGTTCGTAATCCAGGCGTCGCCGGAGGCGTCAATCACAATTTCGTAAGGCACATTCAACCTGCTACCAGGGTAGCCATTGGCCCCCGAGGGAAACGTGCCCGTAGTGGATATCACAGTCACTGCGTCGTTGTAACCACTCACGACCCACGCATTGTCGGAGCCGTCGATAGCGATGCCGACCGGCGAACGCAGACCACCCCCCGTGAAGCTCAGCGCCACCGTAAAATCATTCGGCTGGGCACTCAGCGCAGACCCAAACGGCGGATTCGCCGTCGAAAGCATATACAGCGGCGTGATGTTCGCTCCCGGATTGTGCGCCATGTTAATCGCAGCCGTCGCCGTATCCGTCGCCTGCGTCCCCGTCGATCCTCCCGACTGCGCGTCGTTGAATAGAGTCGTGCACGCCGATCCCGTCCCATTCGAGTTCACGCACGCCGCCAATATATTCGCCAGCGTATTGATCTCGCTCTGCGGGACCGTCCCATTGCCCGCCGGAGTCGTCGCCAGCGCTACGCCCGTTCCCAGCGTCTCCAAATTCGCCGCATTGGCAAACGCGTTCATGATCCCAGTCTGCGCCAGCGCCGTCCCCGAACTCGACACATGGGTCGCATCGGTCGCAAAACCGGCAAATGCATATGCCGTCGCAACCGTCGACACCTCGTTCACCACCACATACGAGATCGGTGAACTCCCCGAAAGAAAGTTCCCGCCCGTCGGACAGCTCCCCAGCGCCGCCAGCAGCCCCGCCGCCGGGTTCGTCCCCGTCCCCAAGCCAGGATTGCCGCCCAGCGCATACAGATACACCTGTTGCCCCAACGTACACGTGTAGTCGCCCGTAATGCTGAAGTTTCCATTCACGTCGGTGGTCACGTAGTAGTTGCCGTTGCCGTCCTCGCCGGAGTTCAACGGATTATTGGTGAACACCGCGGACGTAAGCAGCGACACCGAGGCATTGCTGCTCGACGCCGCCAGGCCAGGCCCGCCATAGCCCGTCGTGTTCGCGGCAAACAAGTACACATTCGCCCCGGTAATCGGATTCTGCCCTCCGTGTACCGTGCCGGTCAGCTTCACCCCGCTAACCTCTGCTCCCGCAGCCGGGTTCGCCGCACTAAACGACCCACCCGAACACCCCGCCAACCCCAACAAGCCGCACACCAGAACAACCAGACCCGCCCGCATAAAGCTCTCCCGGGAATTCGCCCTCCATGTTACCCCCACCCCCGGGAAAATCTACAACAATAAACGCCCACTCCCCACGTTGCGACCCGCCTTGATCGGTGTTGAGCTCTTCGAAGCCTTGTCAAGCCCCAAATCCACCTAACTCCATGACCCGCAAGGAAATAAACCTGGCATACCAGTTATGCTCAACCTGCTATGGTTAAGAGGTAAGTAAGAGAAGGGCCCGCTACCGCAGCTCGGCCCCTCCCACTGAACCTAGCTGTCCAGACCTGGAAAGACCAGCCTGGACCGACACCCAGACTGGCTCCAAGCCTAATTCCCCTAGAACAGGCACCTTACGACTTTAAGTACGGGGGGGAGGGGGTGGCGGGAAATTCCATCACTCCCGCCAATCCAATATCACCTTCCCTGACCGCCCGCACTCCATCGCCAGGAAGCCAGCCTCGTAATCCCGCCAGTTCAACCGGTGCGTAATCACGCCCGAGATATCCAGGCCCGACTCCAGCAGCACCGTCATCTTGTACCACGTCTCATACATCTCGCGCCCGTAGATGCCGCGCAGCGTCAGTTGGTTGAAGATCACCTTGTTCCAGTCGATCGCCATCGCCTCCGACGGCAATCCCAACATCGCAATCTTCGCCCCGTGGCTCATGTTCTCCAGCATCTCGCGGAAAGCCGCTGGATTGCCCGACATCTCCAGCCCCACGTCGAAGCCCTCCTGCAAGCCCAGCCGCAACTGCACCTCGCGCAGCCTGGTCGCGGTCGGGTCCACCGCCTCGGTCACGCCCACCTTCTCCGCCAGCGCCCGCCGAAACGCGTTCGGATCGGAGATCACCACTCGCCGCGCGCCTGCTCGCCGCGCCACCGCGGCCGCCATGATCCCAATTGGCCCCGCGCCCGTCACCAGCACGTCCTCGCCCACGCAAGGAAACGCCAGCGCCGTATGCACCGCGTTCCCCAGCGGATCGAAGATGGCCGCCACATCCAAATCGACCCAAGGAGCATGCAGCCAGATATTCGTCATCGGCAGCACAATGTACTCGGCGAACGCGCCGCTGCGGTTCACGCCCACGCCCTCGGTATGCGCGCACAGGTGCCGTCGCCCGGCCAGGCAGTTGCGGCAGCGTCCGCACACCACGTGGCCCTCGCCGCTCACCACCTGGCCACGCTCGAAGTCGGCAACATTCGCGCCCACCTCCACGATCTCGCCCACGAATTCGTGTCCGATGGTCAGCCCCAGCGGCACCGTCGCGCTCGCCCACGAGTTCCATTCGTAGATATGCAGGTCTGTCCCGCAGATGCCCGTCTTCAGCACCCGGATCTTCACATCGTTGATGCCCACCTCGGGCTCCGCAACCTCTTCGAGCCACAACCCGCGCTCCGCACGGCTCTTCACCAATGCCTTCACTCTATTTCCGCCTCTCAACAGCCCTGCGCTCACATCAGCGCAACACCCGCGCAGCTATCTACAGCGCGCAGCCATCTATTTAGATTCTAGACTTCGTCTGCCGATGCGGTCCTTCCGGTTCGGTATCCTTGACGAATGAGATGGTGTTCCTCGCTTCGAAGAATCTCAACAGCCGGCGTCGTCGTCCTCCTCGGTTTCCTGCCTGTATTGCTACCCGCGCAGAGCGTTCCCTCCACCTCCATCGATGCCACGGCTTTGGTGCGCCGCGCGGTGCAGCACCGGCTCGACGCCGCCAGGAGTCATCCGCCGAGCCGTTATCTGCTGCGCAAGATCGACGAGCATCACGACACCGTCAAGGTCATCATCGAGACCAAGGATGGCGACGTGGCGCGCCTAATCGCAAGCAACGGCAAGCCGCTCAGTCCCGAAGACGACAAAGCCGAGTTGGACCGCCTCGACTATCTGGCGCAGCATCCCGAACTGCAGGAAAAGCGCCGCAAGAGCGAGCAAAAGGACGCCGACCGCATCACTCATCTGCTCGGTCTCCTGCCCGAAGCCTTTCTCTATCGCATCGAAGGCACGGTTCCCTGCGGCGCCGGCCAGTGCTGCCGCCTCAGCTTTACGCCCAACCCCAACTTCACTCCGCCCGACCTCGAGGCCAATATCTTTCGCGCGGCGGCCGGCGAGATTTGGATCGATCAGGCGCAGGAGCGGATGACCCGGCTCGACGCCCACTTCATCGCGGATGTTGACTTCGGCTTCGGCATTCTTGGCCGAATCAACAAAGGTGGGACCGCGCTGATCGAGCAGACCGACGTGGGCGGCCACGACTGGGAACTTACCGGCATGAATATTCATGTCAACGGAAAGGCGCTGCTGGTGCGGTCGTTCAGCTTTCACGTCAATCAGCAGGCCAGCCATTACTCGCCCGTCCCGCCCACGCTCAGCTACCGCGACGCCATCCAGATGCTGAAGCAGGTCGATCCTTCCCAAACGCCCTATACTCCTTAAGGCGCAGCAACTTCGGTTCCTGCCAGCGCTTGAGGACGCCAACCCGATGGCCTCTGCTTCGCCCTTCCCGATTCTCGAACACCCCGCGCACAAGCATCCGCACGAGAGCTTCTCCGCGGCGCGTGCGCTGGAGGCAAAGCTGCGCAGCACGGTCAGCGGCGAGGTCCGCTTCGACGATGCATCGCGCGCGCTCTACGCCAGCGACTCCTCGAACTACCGTCAGGTGCCCATTGGCCTGGTTGTTCCGCGCGACACCGCTGACGTGATCGCCACCGTGGCCGCATGCCGCGAGTTCGGCGCTCCGATCCTCTCCCGCGGCGGTGGCACCAGCGTGGCCGGTCAGTGCTGCAACCTCGCCGTCGTCATCGACTTCTCCAAGTACATGGGTTCTATTCTGGAGCTTGACCCAGCCGCCCGCATCGCCCGCGTCCAACCCGGCATCGTGCTCGACACGCTGCGCAATCAGGCCGAGACCCACCAACTCACCTTCGCGCCCGACCCCGCGACCCACAGCCGCTGCACGCTGGGCGGGATGATCGGCAACAACTCCTGCGGCGTTCATGGCCTGTTCGGCGGCAAGACCGTCGACAACATCCAATCGCTCGACATCCTGCTCTACGACGGCACCCGCATGACCGTCGGCCCTACCAGCGAGCAGCAGCTCGCCGCCATCATCGCGGAAGGAGGTCGCCGCGGCCAGATCTACGCCGGCCTGCGCCGCCTGCGCGACACCTACTCCGACCTGGTCCGGCAGCGATTCCCCGACATCCCGCGCCGCGTCTCTGGCTACAACCTCGACCAGCTCCTGCCGGAGAACGGCTTCAACGTCGCCCGCGCGTTGGTCGGCAGCGAAGGCACCTGCGTCACCATCCTTGAAGCCGCCTGCGAGTTGAAGCCCAGCCCGCAACATCGCCGGCTCGTCGCCCTCGGCTTCGACGATGCCTTCATCGCCGCCGACCATGTTCCCGCCGTGCTCGCCTTCAAACCCATCGGCCTCGAAGGCTTCGACGGCCTTCTCATGGACTTCATGCTGCGCAAGAATCTCGCCGTCGAGGATGTGAAGCTGCTTCCGCCCGGCCGCGGCTTCCTGCTCTGTGAGTTCGGCGCGGACACTCCGGAAGATGCGGACCGCATGGCTGCTGACTTCATCGCCGCCTCAAAGCACTTCGACCGTGTCCCATCCTCTGCCCTTTACTCGCCACACCAGGCGGCGCGTGTCTGGCATGTCCGCGAGTCCGCGCTTGGCGCATCCGTCTTCGTCCCCGGCGAGAAGAGCGGCTGGGAGGGTTGGGAGGACTCCGCCGTTCCGCCTGCGCAGCTCGGCGCGTATCTGCGTGAGCTCTTCCAACTCATCGGCCATTACGGCTATCGCTCGCCCATGTACGGACACTTCGGCCAGGGCTGCGTTCATCTGCGCATCACCTTCGACTTCGAGACCGCCGAGGGCGTCGCAAAGTATCGCCGCTTCATCGACGAGGCCGCCGACATCGTCCTCAAATACGGCGGCTCCTTCTCTGGCGAACATGGAGACGGCCAGGCCCGCGCCGCGCTGCTGCCCAAAATGTTCGGCCCTGAGTTGATGCAGGCCTTCGCTGAGTTCAAGGCCCTCTGGGATCCGCTGAACCGCATGAATCCCGGCAAGCTCATCGACCCCATCGCCGTCTATGACCCCGCCGAGAATCTCCGCTTCGGTGCAGGCTATCGGCCAGCCGAGGTGAAGACCTGGTTCCAATATCCCGGCGACCACGGCTCCTTCAGCGATGCAACCCGTCGCTGCGTCGGCGTCGGCGCCTGTCGCAAAGTAGACAGCGGCGCCATGTGCCCCAGCTACATGGCCACGCGCGAGGAGAAGCACTCCACCCGCGGACGCGCCCACCTGCTGTGGGAGTTGATGCAAGGCAACGTCCTCCAACATGGCTGGCGCAACCAAGAGGTCCGCGAAGCGCTCGATCTCTGCCTCTCCTGCAAAGCCTGCAAGACCGAGTGCCCGGTCAACGTCGATATGGCCACCTGGAAGGCGGAGTTCCTCGCGCACCACTACCAGGGTCGCCTGCATCCGCTGCACCACTACGCGTTCGGCTTCATGGATCGCTGGGCCAATCTGGCTTCCATTTCGCCCTCGCTCTTCAATCTTCCTCTGCGCACACCCGGCTTGAACTCGATCATCAAGTCCGTCCTCGGAGTTGCCCAGCCGCGCCATCTTCCCAGCTTCGCCGCAACCAACTTCCGCGCCCAGTTCCACCGCACACCCAAGCAAGAAGCAGCAACCAGCCAGTCCGTCCTGCTCTGGCCCGACACCTGGAACAACTACTTCTATCCGCAGGCCCTCACCTCCGCGGCCAAGGTCCTCACCGCCGCCGGAACTACCGTCCAAATCCCCAGACGTCATATCTGCTGCGGCCGCCCGCTCTACGACTTCGGATTCCTCGATGCGGCTCGTCGCTATCTTCTCCGCATCCTCGATGAGCTCGAGCCTCAGATCGCCTCCGGCACTCCCATCGTCATGCTCGAACCCAGTTGCGCCAGCGTCTTTCGCGACGAACTCATCAACTTCTTCCCTAACGACGAGCGCGCGATTCGCCTCAGCAACCAGACCATCATGCTCAGCGAGATGCTCGTGCAGCGGTCGGACAATTGGCAGCCTCCGCAGATGCCGGATCGACGCATCGTCGTCCACGGCCACTGCCACCAGAAGTCCTTGATGACGATGAAAGACGAGATGAACCTTCTCCGCGCGACGGGTGCTCAAGTCGAGCTGCTCGACTCCGGCTGCTGCGGCATGGCTGGCCCCTTCGGCTTTGAGCGCGACAAGTTCGAAGTCTCCCAAACGCTCGCCGAACGCGTGCTGCTGCCCGCCGTGCGCGCCGCCGGCGAGCACGACCTCCTGGTTAGCAATGGCTTCAGTTGCCGCGAACAGATCAGGCAGAACTCCCCACGCCACGCCGTGCATCTGGCTGAAGTGCTGGCCGGCGATTGCTAATGCGATCCATCGCATCCTTCGAAGTTCGATACGATAGAACCTATGGATATGAAGCTTCTCTTTGATGACGTCACTGCCTTTGAAACCCCTATGCTGGCTGTCTTTGCAGTCGACCTTGCCAACGGCAAGGATGACGGCCCGCGCCCTGCGCTGCTCTCAGCCAGTCTCTCCATCAACTCCGCAGCCCAAGCCCTGCTGCAATCCGGCGAGTTCAAAGCCGCCCTCGGCGAGGTCGCCCTGCTGCACGCACCCGCCGGATTGAAGGCCGAGCGCCTATTGCTCGTCGGCTTGGGCAAGCTCAAGGATCTTTCCCTCGACCGCATCCGCAAAGGCGCAGGTACTGCGGTCCGCGCGGCCAAGCCACGTTCCGTGCGCCATCTGGCCATCGCATTCCCTGACCTTAGCGCGCTAGCCGCTGATCAGCCATCTGATCTCTCCCCGCTGCTGACCGCCCGCTTTTTAGTCGAAGGCGCGGAGATCGCCAACGTCGATTACGACACCTACCGCAGTGACCGTAAGGACACCTCGCTCGATTCGCTCGCCCTGATCGCGCCCCAATCCGACGCTGCAACCACCAGCGATACGCAACGCGGCTTCGACGAGGGCTTGATCGTCAGCGCCGCCCAGAACTTTGCCCGCTCGCTGGTCAACGAGCCGGGCAACGTGCTCACCCCAGCCGTGCTCGGCGCACGCGCGAAGGCGATGTGCGACGAGGCTGGCCTCAAGTGCGAGGTCTATTCATCCGAGAAGCTGCAAGAGTTGCAGATGAATGCCTTCTGGGCTGTCGCCAAGGGCTCCGCAGAGCCGCCCGCGCTGATCGTGATGACCTATGAGCCGAGCGCCGCGGCTGGTTCAGTAACGACCGCGCCCGCACCCAATGCTCCTGTCCTCGGCCTCGTCGGCAAAGGCATCACCTTCGATACCGGCGGCATCTCCATCAAGTCCGCGGATGGCATGGAAAAGATGAAGTACGACATGGCTGGCGCGGCCGCGATGATCGGCGCCATGCACGCTATTGCGCAGCTCAAGCCCGCAGTCAAGGTGATCGCCGTCATCTGCTCGGCGGAGAACATGCCCGACGGCCGCGCCTTCAAACCGGGTGACGTTGTCACCGCAATGTCCGGCACCACCATCGAGATCGTCAACACCGATGCGGAAGGCCGCCTCGTCCTCGCCGATGGGCTCCACTACGCCAAGACACTTGGCAGCACTCATCTCATCGACGCCGCTACCCTGACCGGCGCCTGCGTGGTTGCATTGGGCACGCTGAATGCCGGGCTCTTCTCCAACGATGAAGCAGCCTGCGCGAAGTTCGAGAGCGCCCTCGCGACGTCGGGAGAGAAGTTCTGGAGACTCCCCTGCACCGACGACTACCGCGACCAGATCAAAAGCGAGATCGCCGACATCATGAACACCGGCAAGAACCGCTACGGCGGCGCCAGCAATGCGGCCATCTTCCTCAAGGAGTTTGCCGGCGATACGCCCTGGGTACACCTCGACATCGCCGGCACTGCGTGGAACGAGGAGAAGAAGCCGTGGCTCGCCTACGGCCCCAGCGGTATCGCTGTGCGTTCCATCGTGGAATGGGTGCGCGGCTACTCCAACTGACCAGGCTACATAACCGGCGGCGCTTCAATCCCCAGGTAACCAAGTGCGCGGACCATCTCCCTCCGCGCCACCGCGGCGGTAGCCAGCAGCAACGCGCGGCGGTTGGGGTCTTGCTCATTCAACACATGGTGACGGTGGTAGAAATTGTTGAACTGCTGCGCCAGTTGGAACGCGTAGCGCGCCAGGTAGGCCGGCTCCGCGGTGGCAATGGCCTGCTCGATCAGCGCAGTCAATCGTGCCGCCAGTAGCCACGTCTCCCATAGGCTTGTGCCTTCTTCAGTTACAAGCTCGGACAGGTCTAAATCCCTCACCGCAGCCAGCGCCTCTTCTTCCGTCGCGCCGGTCTTGCGAAAGATATTCGCTGCGCGCACAATCGCGTACTGAACGTAAGGCCCGGTCTCGCCCTCGAAGCTCAGCGCATCCTTAAAGTCGAACGCGATAACGGTGTTGCGCGAGAACCGCAGCATGAAGTACCGCAGCGCGCCCACCGCAATCTGCTTGGCGATCGCGGCGCGGTCGTCCGCCGCAAGCTCGGGGTGGCGCGTATCGACCTCGGCCTGCGCGGCCTCCGTAAGCTTGTCGATCAGGTCGTCCGCCTTCACGCCGTGGCCCTTGCGCCCGCTGACCTCGATAAACGGCCGTGCCAGTTCTTCCTCGGATAATGTGTAACCAAGATCGATCGCGCAGCGCGGAGTCATGGCTACCATCTCATAGCTGAAGTGGGTGTAGTGGTCGGCTGCCTCGGTAAAGCCCATGCCCCGCAGCGCTGCGACCACATTGTTCTGCGGATCGTTCTGCCGCGAGTCGATCACGTTGTAAATCGCGTCGGCATGGCCGAAGCTCGGCGCGCCCGGGTCGCTCGCCGCAGCTGTCGAGATCCAGCAGGCATGCGTCGCGTACTCATGAAACCTCGCATAACCGAAATCCTTACCCGGAAGCAGGCCGAACTTCCAAAGGTGGTATGCGATGTCCTTGCCCACGTAGGTCACCGTCCCGTTCGAGCGCACGATCACCTTGGCATCCTCATCGGGCAGGCTTGAATCTTCGACCGCAATTCCTTCCGCCGAGCCGGCCCGGCTCATCACATAGCAGCCCTTGTTTTTGCCGAACTTCTCCAGGTAAATCACGCCGCGATCCAGCATTAACGTGCGCGCCGCATCCCAGAAGTGCAGGCTCAGAATCTCGCTCTCGCGCGGCAGAAAATCGTACTCGATCCCAAGCCGTTGCATGGTCTCCAAATGACGCCGCAAAACAGCGGTCGAGATGAGGTCGGCGATCTGGGCGGTCTCGTTACCCCCTGTCTCCAGCGCGTGCAGCGTGTCCAGGCGAATCTGTTTGCGCCGGGCAAGTTCATCCGCCCTGGGGACAGTTGTATCGTCCACTCCCGTCCCCGCATACCACTGGCTCACCCGCGCGTACAGGTCCCAGCAGTAGAAGTCGATGCGCTGGTTTGCCGCAGCCAGTTCTGCCAGCAGTTCGCGCGTGCTCGCCAGGTCGCGCCCTTCCAGATGCACCAGCCCAACCACCACATCGGCGACCTGCACACCCGTGTTGTCAATATAGTTCTGCACGCCCACCTGGTAGCCGCTCTTGTAGGCATCAGCCCGCAGCAGCCGCTGGAATGTGTCGCCCAGGATCGCATTGCGCAGATGCCCGATATGAGCGGCCTTGTTGGGATTAATGCTGGTGTGCTCGACCAGGCGAAACCCTGGACCTCCAATATCGGCATGGCGATCGGCGGCAATAGCGCGGACTGCGGCAGCTCGGGCAAGGCGAATGTTCAGGTAGCCGGCGCCGGCAACTTCCACCGATGCGATACCGGGTAGAGCTTCGGGCGAGCTCGCGATCATCGCGTTCAGCTCTGCCGCCAGTTCTGTGGCAATCGCGCGCGGGGCCTTGCGCAGCCGCTTGGCCAGTTCGAATGCGACCGGCAACGCAAGCTCGCCCATCGCAATGTTGGGTGGCTGCTCAATCGCTAACTGAGCAAGGGTTAGGTCGTATTTGGCGAGCAGGATGGCCTGAATGCGGGCCTGAAGCGAGAGCTGAATTGTGCGGACCATGCGTGTTTCGAGTCTACTAGACGCCGCAGCCGCGCCGCTCCAACCCCGCCAGCATCAGCGCTTGAAGGAAAACTTCTTATGGCCGAAG
>Ga0326727_10003951_pt1 | contig 45969 bp, 42 predicted proteins | sample MB2enrmetagenome_FD_207643 | JGI IMG/M metagenome (GOLD analysis project Ga0326727, IMG submission 207643) | Lab enriched peat soil microbial communities from McLean, Ithaca, NY, United States - MB29MY | ecosystem: Environmental > Terrestrial > Soil > Wetlands > Peat | place: USA: New York... | reverse complement strand
TCGATTCAATTCGCCAGGCATCGACCACAATGTCCTGTGTCGATGAGGCGAACGCGACGACGAGCGCAAGAGCGCCGAGTCGGCCGAGCCCGGCTTGCGTGCCGGTTCCTCCCATGGCGAACAGCGCCAGCCCGACGACGATCTGCGAGAACATCATCCATCCGCGCCGATGTCCGAGCCGCTTAAACAATGGCAAATCGACGCGATCCATCACGGGAGCCCACAGAAACTTCAGCGAATAGGCAATGCCCACCCAGGAAAGAAACCCGATCGCCGTCAGCGAGGTGTGTTCATCGCGCAGCCAGTAGCCGAACGTATTTCCGACCAGGAGAAAGGGGAGGCCTGAAGAAAATCCGAGCAACAACATCGCCAGCGTTTTGGGCCGCAGGTAATCGGCGATCCGGGGCTTGTGCGGACTCACGCGTTCATTGTCTATCGGAGCCTCACGAAACTCAACCCCGTGCTCCACAAAAAGTCCGTCTGCACTTGAAAAGGTGCGCAACTTCGCGCCCGCGCACTGCGCGCCACTCCGGCTCTCCTAAGTTCGTTAGGTTTTTCTGCCGGCCTTCGTCTGCGTTCAAGAAAGCTTCGCCGCTTACGCGCGCTCCCGGCGGCAATAATCCCATCAACGCGAGGGACAACATCGTTTTGCCGCTGCCGGATTCGCCGACAAGACCCAGGGCTTCGCCGGGGGCGATGCGCAGCGTCACTTCATTCACCGGGCGCAGCCAGCCCGCGGCAGTGGGGAGTTCCACGGTGAGAGCATGAATGCGCAGCAACTCGTCCATTGCCCTATCATACGGTTTCGCTGTTGTTCCAGCGCAAGAAAGCCAGAGTTGTTGCGCCGCCGCTCAGCAGTTCGGGATAGAACAAACTCGCCGACTCCCTCGCCCAATAAGCGAAGGCGACGGCTAGAATGGAGTTCATGAGCAACATCACCTGTCCTCTTTGCGGCTCGCCCATCAAACAGCGGGGGTTTTTCGGTCAGGGAAAACCGTTTTGCGTGCAGTGTGGCTGGAATCTGGAGCGGGCAGAGAGTTCACTGAGGGAAAAAGCGCGCGTTCCGCAGTTCATACTCGTGGCCTTTGCAATCATGGCGATTGGGTTGTTCTGGGTTTCCTCCAACGCAAACCGAGGTGACCACCTGTTCCCCGCCCTTCCGATACTCGCCATCTTTGTGCTCGCGGGTGGAATACCTCTTTGGAGCTATCTATCCACGAAGCGCGCCATTGGGCTCGCGAGATCTAGCGCGCCTGTGCAGGGAGTCCAGGGCCAGCCTCTCCCCGATGCATTTTTGCAGAGAATTCAATTCCTGCCGCGGCCACGCCGCGTCCGTTTTCGTTTTCCCGGAGCCTCTGTCGTAATTGTGGTGTTCGCCTTTGCCTTCCTCATTGCCATCCTGTTTTTCGGTGTAGCCCGAAGTGGGGCACCGCTGGCGCCAAAGAATGCCACGCCGGTATCGCCAGTAATCTTTTTGGGCGCGATTGTTTTTGTGGGTCTGGTAGTAGGCATCGTGATCATTCCGGCGCTGCTGAAGGAAAAGCGTAACCGTCCTCTCTTCCAGGACGGAGAAGTGGCCGCAGCCCGCGTTCTTGCGCAACGCACCGTAGCCCAGGGCAAGACCAGCTACAGTCAAATTGATTATGAGTTCCGCGCTTCCGATGGCCAGACGGTCCGCAACTCCGAGCGGGACTTGAGCCGGAAGGTCTTCGAGGACATGCTGATTCCGGTTTTCTACGACCCCGCAAATCCTTCGCGCTGCGCGGCGCTTTGCGCCAGCTACTCCAAGTTGCCTGACGCCGAGGGCTGATTCATCGCTTGGCCAGCGGAAGCATGAATTTCAGCGCGGTGTGCGTCTCGGAAAATCCGGCGACCTTTGCGTCCTTCCATCCCGCCTTCCTGTGAACGAAACTTCTTGCACGCCGGGATGTTCCCGACTTTCCGAGATTGCTACGTGGGAAGCAAGAACTTGCTGGACACAGCGCACGGCAAATTCTTTGCGGGTGGCACTGCCCGGTCCTAATCTGGAGCCGGAGACAATCCATGGACGATGCGCGCTTCCCCAAGATCATTTATTTCCTGATGCTCGTGGCGGGCCTTTTGCAGTGGGTGCGATTCTACCCGCTGCTGCCGGAAAGAATGGCATCGCATTTCCGATTCGACGGGATGCCGAACGGCTGGATGCCCAAGGACGGATTTTTTTTCCTTATGCTGCTGGCGGTGGGCTTAACGTTCGGCGTCTCTTTCCTAGTGCCGCGCCTCATTGCCGCTCGCCCCGACAACCGGATCAATCTCCCGCACAAGGCCTATTGGCTGGCACCCGCGCGTCGCGAGGAAACATTTCGTTTCATCGCCGCGCAGATGGCCTGGTTCGGCTGCGCCGTCCTGTTCATTGTCCTTTTTGCCACTTTTCTCGCTATGCGGGCCAACCTTTCGCCGGACAGTCATTTTGACAACGACACCATGATCAAAGCGCTGGCGGTATTTCTCTTCGCGACAGTTCTCTGGATGGTTCATTTCCTCCGTCATTTCTATCGCCTGCCGGCGGATTCCTCTGCCCACCGCTGAGGCAAGTCGGCGTTTTTGTTTCTCTCGCTATTTCATTACGCGCACATCCCGCGAATCTTCATTGACTCGCACACTGCAAGGGACTAGCGTATCGAAATAGAAGTCGGCGGTGTCATTCGTCCGTTGCGAAGCGACCCCAGGTTCCCGCTCAACGCGGGGCCGCGTTCGCCAAATTCAACGCCCGTGAACGTCCGGTCCTTAACTTTGCCCCGGCATAGCGGCAGACGAGTTGGCACGTAGCGCGCTTCTTTGCTTTCTCCAGTTCTCAGGACGGAGGCCATGAAAAAATATCTCATCGTGATCGAAGAAACGGGAGCGGGTTATGCCGCCTATTCCCCGGATTTGCCCGGCTGCGTTTCGTCGGGCCGCACCCGCAACGAAGTGGAGCGCAACTTGCGCGCCGCGCTGGCGCTGCACTTGAATGACTTGCGCCAGGAAGGCCAATCGGTGCCCGAACCGCATACTTATTCCTCTTATATGGAGCTTCTTCCCTGACCAGATAGAAAAACGGCCGGCTTTCACCGGGCGTTCTAGATGAATTTCGTTTTTCGAATTTCGATTTTCGCGTTTCGCTTCCAGTTATAGATAATCGCGCGACGGCCCTTCCAGGAAGGCGCGCAACTTCCGCGAGCGCGACGGGTGCCGCAGCTTCCGCAGCGCTTTCGCTTCGATCTGACGGATGCGCTCGCGCGTGACGGCGAAGGACTGGCCCACTTCCTCGAGCGTGTGCTCGCTGCCGTCGTCCAGGCCAAAGCGCATCTTGATGACTTTCTCTTCTCGAGGCGTCAGCGTCTTCAACACCGAGGACGTCTGCTCCTTCAAATTCAGGTTGATGACCGCATCCGAAGGCGACACCACCGCCTTGTCCTCGATGAAATCTCCAAGATGCGAATCCTCTTCTTCACCAATGGGAGTTTCCAGCGAGATCGGTTCCTGCGCGATTTTCAGGATCTTGCGCACCTTGGACACCGGGATGTCCATGCGCTTGGCGATTTCCTCGCTGGTGGGCTCGCGGCCAAGTTCCTGCACCAGTTGGCGGCTGGTGCGCACCAGTTTGTTGATGGTCTCAATCATGTGCACGGGAATACGGATGGTGCGCGCCTGATCGGCAATGGCGCGCGTGATGGCCTGACGGATCCACCAGGTCGCATAAGTGGAAAACTTGTAGCCACGGCGCCACTCGAACTTGTCCACGGCCTTCATCAGGCCGATGTTCCCTTCCTGAATGAGGTCCAGAAACTGCAGCCCGCGATTGGTGTATTTCTTGGCGATGGAAACAACGAGTCGCAGGTTCGCTTCAATTAATTCCTTCTTGGCTTGTTCCGCTTCCGCTTCGCCGCGCTGAATAATAGTGAGCGTGCGCTTCAGTTCGGTCAGCCCAACCTCGCTGGCGTCCTCGATGTCCTTCAACTCGGAGCGCCGCGTGCGTAACTCGCGGCGCGCTTCCGCAGCGTTCTCGCCCTTGGATACGTCCGCGCGGCGCTCCAGACGGCCCGCTTCGCGCTCGAGCGACTGCAGCCGCTCGACCGTGCCGCGCATCTTGTCCACCAGGCGCTTTTTCTCGAACGGGTTGAAGTCGATGTCGCGAATTTCCAGGGAAATTTCCACGCGCGTGCGGGCCACGGCCCACTTGGCGCGCACGTACGGCCGCTTCTTCGATTTGGCCGTGTTGTCGAGCTTGACCGCCTGCTTCAGTGCCAGTTCGTAGAGCTTGGCGATTTTGTCGATGTGCTTGAGCGTCTGCTTGGTTTTGTTGGCAATCTTTTCTTCGGTCAGCTCTTCGTCGTCAAACTGGACGATTTCCTTGATGGACCGCGCGCCCTTCCGCAGGTCATCTCCCACCGCAATGAGTTCCTTGATCACGATGGGCGAGCGCGTGATGGCCTTCATCACCACCAACTGCCCACGCTCGATGCGCTTGGCGATGGTCACTTCGCCTTCGCGCGTGAGCAGCGGCACAGTGCCCATTTCCCGCAGGTACATGCGCACCGGGTCGTTCGTTTTTTCCAGCGAGCCGGGCGTCAGGTCCAGGTCGCTGCCTTCTTCGGCGTGGGCGTCGTCCTTGACCACGGCGTCGTGGTCACCCGACTCGATGGACACTTCCACGGCGCGCGCCGCTTTGGCCGATGCGGCGTCCTCATAAATCTCGATTCCATTGCGCTCGAAGGTTGTCAGCAGGTCGTCGATTTCTTCCGAAGAATGCACTTCCGCGGGGAGCGAGTCGTTGACCTCATCGTACAACAAATAGCCGCGCTCCTTGCCGACGGCAATGAGCTGCTTTACCGCATCATATTTTTCTTCCAACCCGGTAGCCGCCACAACACTCCTCCCGCACATTTATCCGGATACTTCATTGCTGGCATCTGGCGGGCAAGGCACCACACTCCTCATACCGAGCACGAAAGGACGGCTCAAGATATCGAAGGGGAGGGATGCTATCCTCCGCGAAGCTCTTAATTTTTTCTGTGAAGCCCTGTATGCCGCGCCCTTTGCCTGCTGCTCCCCCACGCTTAGCCCGCCTGCCGAACCGATCCCTAAACGGTTCCTCGGCATCCCGCACTAATATATGGATGCCTGGAGGAGCGAAACCGTTATCCGCATAACCTTTTTACGCTACACGTTTAAATCCTGCCAAGTCAACCATTTCCTTGCAAGAAACCAGGGCCGCCCAATCGTCTTTCCTGCCGCAAACGGCTTAGCGTTCCGCCGCCAGCCGCTTCATCAATTCCTGCTTTCGCGTCAGCAGTTCGCGCAGGTCCGGCCCGGCTGGGTTGGCCTCGATGCTGCGCTGTACTTCGGCGAGTTCCTGCTCGATCAGCCTGCGCCGCAGCACCTCCAGGCAGCTCTCTGCTTCTTCCCAGGTACCTTCCTGGGCGGGCTCGAAGAGTATCTCGAAAAGGATCCGGCGGTCGCGATCCTCCAGGAGCGCCCCGATTTCCGTGGCCTGCATGGGCTGATCAGAAAGTGCGGCCACGATGAGCGCGGCGAAGACTTTTTCCGTTTCCAGGCCCCGGTACAATCCTCCCTGCTGAAGCCGCTGCGCCAGTTCCCGGCGGAATCCCTCCGCTTCCATCAGCATGCGTATCAGCCGCCGTTCGATCGGCTTGGCGCTCTTTCCCACCAGTTCGGGTTGCGTCTTCACCTCGCTACGCCGTTCGGCCGCGGCTTTGCTCAGCGCCGCGCGCAGCACCGGCTCATCGATGCGCAGTTGCTGCGAAATTCGCGTGGCCCATTCCGAGCGCAACAACCGGTTGGGAATCTTCTGCAAATAGGGCATCAGGAAATTCAAGGCGCGCAGCTTCCCTTCACCGGTCGTCAAATCCATTTGGCGCGCCCGTGTAATCAGGTAATCCACGTAGGGCGGCGCATCTTTCAACGCCTTGATGTACGCCTCCGCGCCCTTCTCCCGGATGAACAAATCCGGATCGGCTTTCTTGTCGCCAATCGGCGGGAGCGCCAGCACGCGCACCTCGAAATCCTGCTCGAGGAGCAGCGAAATGGAGCGCTCCGTGGCCGCTTGCCCTGCTGCGTCCGGGTCATAGTTCACGATCACGCGCTTCGTGAACCGCCCCAGCAATTTGATCTGCGGCTCGGCCAGGCTGGTGCCGCAACTCGCCACTACGTTGTTGATTCCCGCGCGCGCAACCGCGATAGCGTCCATGTAGCCTTCCACGAGCACGGCAAAATCCTCCCGGCGGATGGCGTCCTTGGCGCGGTCCATGTAATAGAGGACGTTGCTCTTTGAGTAGATGGGCGTTTCCGGGGAGTTCAGATATTTTGGCAGGTCGTCGCCCAGCGCACGGCAACCGAACGCCACTACTTTCCCCGATTCGTTCGCGATGGCGAAGGTGATGCGGCGGCGGAACCTGTCAAACAGCCGCCCGCTTTGATCCCGCGAAATCAGCCCTGAATCCACCAGCAACTTCTCTGCATATTTTTGTTTTAGGTAGCGCAATAGCGCATCCCCGCTGCTGGGTGCATAGCCGATGCCGAATCGCGCGACGGCCTCGGCATTCAACCCGCGATCTTCCAGATAGGCGCGCGCCGCCTTTCCCTCCGCCGTGGTTTCCAGTTGCTTCACGAAAAACGATTGCGCTTCGCGGTGCATCTCCACCAGCGCGGCCCGCTGCTGGTTCTCTTTCCGTTCTTCCGGCGAACGCTCTTTGGGCCGCGGAATCGCGATGCCGCATTTTTCGGCGACGATTCGCACGGCCTCCGGAAACTGGCACTTCTCCATCTCCATGACAAAACTGAAAACGTCGCCGCCCTTCCCGCAGCCAAAACAGTGGAAAATTTGTTTTACCGGATGCACAGCGAATGATGGCGTCTTCTCCCCGTGAAACGGGCAGAGTCCCGTGAAGTTCTGTCCGCTCTTCTTCAGGCGCACGTACTCGCCCACCACGCGGACGATGTCCGCCTGCTGTTTCACCTTATCCGCAAATGATCCCGCTTCCGCCATGTGATTCGAAATCCGAAAAACGTCATATCTACTCCGGAAGAATGTGGAATCCCATGCCTACTTGCACAAAATGGCTATCCGCCGTCAGCACTTCCGATATCCCGAGCTCTTTCATAACCACCATGCTGGTCAGGTCCGTAAAGGAAATCCTAGGTTTGTCGGCGAATTTCAGGCGCAATGCCATCGCCGCTTTGAAGCGCTCTGGCGTCACCAACTCTGTCGCCACCGCGGGGGACGCAAAGATCGCGTTCGCGAATCTCGCTGCTTCGGCAAAGGGAAGCCGCAGAAATAACAGAGTCAGCAGTTCATCCAGAACAAAATTCGAGGTCACCACATGCCTGTGGAGCCTGCTCCGCTCACGATAACAATCAGCCGCGCGCCCATGCTTTGCGTCGTTGCGGTCCGCAAGCGCCAGCCACCCCCAGGTGTCCACAAATAGCCTCAATGGGAATCTTCACCATACAGCTCGCTGTCGATGTCTTTCGTGAGCTGCCCATCCCGCGCAATCCCAATGACCTCTAGCAGGGGATCCTGGCTGCCAGTGAGAATTGCGCGCAACTGTTCGAGCGTCTGCGCGTGGAAGACGCCCTTGGCCACAGCATCGCGAAAGAGGTCCACGAATTCCGCCTCCCCGATGACCAAGTGCACACGGTTGTGACGGCCATTCCGGTTCTTACAAAACCGCAATCCTTCCCAGGTGTCCCCGTTAAGCGCGAACAGGTTGCGCTCAATGCGCGCTTCGTCTCGTTCGTCCCAGTGGTAGGAGCCCACCGCGCGTTGCTCCAGGGTGATCATTTTCGCCATGTCGCCCACCTCCACTCCCAGTAAAGTCCAGTAAATTCTACTGGTTTGCACTGGTTTCGTCAATCTCCCCTATCTAATTAGTTCTACAATAGTTATGGCCTTTCCTCCCTGCTCCTCGCTCGCGAACTCCGCACGCGCAACGAGAGGATGCGATTTCAGGAACTCCCCCAGCCCGCGCCGTAACGCGCCTGTACCGTGGCCATGGATGATGCGCACCTGTTGGCGATGCGCCAGCGCGGCTTCATCGAGGAATTTGTCCACGCGCTCGCTGGCCTGCTCGACCGTCAGCCCGATCACATTGATCTCGCCCGTTGCGCCGCCTTCGCTGGACTGCGCGCTCACGGTGATGTTTTCCCGCTTCGCGGGTTGCACCAGCGCCTTCGCTGCCGGGGCGCTTTCGATGCCCGTAATCTCTTCCACGGCGACCTTCATGCGCAGCGGTCCGGCTTCAATTTCCGCTGACGAGCCCTCCACGCGCCGCAGAATCACCGCCTTGCTGAAGCCTCGCACGCGCACTTTCACTCCCGGCTGCAGCTTTTCGAGGCTCACTGCTTCGAGCGATTCGGGTTTCACGCCAAGGTCCTGCTGCGACTCCGAAATCGTCTGCACCACGGCAGCGTTCAGCTCTTCTTTGGCCTCACCGCGCACATCCTGCATTTTACGCCGAGTGGTTTTTTCGAGTTGCGCGCGCAGTTCCCGCTCCTTCACGGCATCCACGACTCGCGCCACATTTTCCTCGAAGCGCTTCTGCATCTCCGCGAACTTTTGCTCCAGCTCCGCGATCCGCTGCTTCTGCCGCTCCACCCATTCCGCGCGCAACTTGCGCCGCTCTTGTTCCAGGGCGTGGCGTTCGTCGGCCATCTGCCGTTGCATGACGTCGAGTTCGTCGCGGCTGCGATGCAAGTAGGCGATCAGGTCAGCGGCTTCGCGCGATTCCGGGGTCAACAGCGAGCGCGCCTGTTCAATGATCGAATCTGCAAGCCCCAACCGCTGGGCAATCGCAATGCCGCTTGACCCGCCGGGCACGCCGACCATCAATCGGAAGGTTGGCCGCAAGTTCACGTCGTCAAATTCCACCGCAGCATTCACCACGCCCGGCGTTGTCGAAGCGTACGTCTTCAGGCGGTCGTGGTGCGTGGTCGCCAGCACAAAGCAGTTCTTCTTGCGAAATTCGTCCAGCAACGCCACCGCCAGCGCCGCTCCCTCTTCCGGCGCCGTGCCCGTTCCCATTTCATCCGCCAACACCAGCGATTTCGGCGTGGCTTCTTCCAGCATGGACTTGAGATTCAGCATGTGCGCCGAAAACGTGGAAAGGTCCGTCGCGATGGATTGCTCGTCGCCAATGTCCACCAGCACGCGATCGAACAGCGGCAGCACCACGCGCTGCGCCGCCACAGGAATCCCCGCCTGCGCTGACATCGCCGCCATTCCGGTAGTTTTCAACGCCACGGTCTTCCCACCGGTGTTCGGTCCGCTGATCACCAACAGGCGCTCTTCGCCGCTTAGCGCAAGCGATATCGGCACAATCGCGCGATGCTCTTTTCGCAGTTTGTCTTCCAGCACCGGGTGCCGCGCGGCGTCCAAGCGCAATTCGGCGGCGGCGGAAAATTCCGGCACGCACGCATCGAAATCCCGCGCAAAGCGCGCCCGCGCGAATACGCTATCGAGTTCCGCGATCGTTTCCACGACGGATTGCAGCGGCCCCTGCATCTCGCGCAGGCGATCCGTAAGTTCCTTCAATATCCGGAAAATCTCCGCCGCCTCGTCTTCGGCAAGTTGCACCAGTTGGTTGTTCGTCTCCACCGTTTCGAAGGGCTCGACAAACACGGTTTGTCCCGTGCCGCTCGCGCCGTGGACTACGCCCTGTACGCTGCGCCGGTGCTCCGCGCGCACGGGAATCACAAAGCGGTCATTCCGCAACGTGACGTAGTCTTCTCCCGCCTCCGCCTGCCTGGCGCGCAGAATCTGTTTCAGTGTGCGTTGGATGGACTCGCGCGTGTGCACAATGCTGGCGCGAATCCGGCGCAAAGCGCTCGATGCGTCGTCGCTGATTTCTCCATTCGGCAGCACGCATCGCTTAATCGCGGCCTGCGAATCCCGAAAATCCGCCAGCGTCGCGCAACGCGCCGCCAATAGCGGGAATTTGGCCGCCTCTTCACGGAACTGCTGCCGCAGCCACGCCGACGTTTCCAGCAACGAACCGGCATCCAGAAACTCCGCCGGCTCCAGAACCACTCCGGGCGCATCCAGCTTTTCCAGCCACGGCGCCGGATCGGCCAGCGCTCCGAATCCCAGTTCGCGTTCCGCGCGCAGCCACTCCCGTCCTTCGCGGATCAGTGCAAAAACACTTTCCAGCGCGACGCGATTCGTTCCCGGCTCGAGTTCACCGACATGACGCCTGCCAGGCGCGCAGGTTGTCCTCAACCGCAGCAATTCCCGCAGCTTGTCGAATTCGAGCACTGCTTGCGCCGATCGCGACATTCTCTCTACCTGCCCCTCTTCATTTCTTCAGCCAGATACGTGACCGCTTCTTCCGGCGTGGTTGCACTGTACACCAGCTTCCCGTTGGCCTCGCCCCAAACCCGCGATGCACTCGAGGCCCGCGGCCCCTGCTCCACTTCTCGCACCCGCTCCAGAATCGGTTGCCAGAAATCTCCCAGCACGGCAAAGGGTTTCCTTGCCATTACCGATTTGTTCAGCATCTCCCAAACCACCGCGAGTTCCACCAGTGTGCCCGTGCCGCCTTTGCAAGCCACAAATCCATCCGCCAGCCGTACCAATTCAAACAGCCGCTCTTCCCAAGTTTTCTTTTTTATCTCGACCTCAATCCACTCGTTCACCTTGCGCCCAAAAAATTCCGCGGTCACGCCGTAAGTTTTTCCGCCGGCTTCTTTCGCGCCGCGCGACGCCGCCTCCATCACGCCGCCATAGCCGCCGCTGCATACGGCGAAACCCCGCTCCGCCAGCCGGCGCCCCAACTCGCGCGCCTCCGCGTACTCCGCGTCGCCTTCGCCCGGGCGCGAACTGCCAAATACCGTGACGATCCGTTCGCCGTTCATGCCTTCCTTGTCCGCTTCCGCAACTACTTCTTTACTTCATTCACGTCGAATTCTTCCACCATGGCCATGCACAATCCTTCCAGCGCGTCGTGCACCTCATGATCCTGCACGCTCTCGTTGTTGCTCAAGAACGAGAAAATCAGACGCCTCCCGCCCGGCGTATCGGCAAAGCCGGAAAGCGTTTGCACATGCGTGACCGACCCCGTCTTCGCGTGAATCCTTCCCATCATCCCGGCCTTCTTCATGCGGTCGCTGAGTGTCCCGTCGATTCCCGCCACCGGCAACGACCCGAAGAAGACGGGAAACCAGGATTGCTTTTGCGCGTACAGCAGCAACGCCACCAGGGCCCGCGGCGTCACCAAGTCATGCCGCGACATTCCTGATCCATCCTCCTGCACCACATCTCCCGGCGCAATTCCCGCCCTGGCATAGAACTCCTCGGGGAATTTCAGCAGATCGTCCGACTTGGCCCAGCGCCCCTGCTGCCGCGCCGCTGTGCGCAACAATATCTCGCTGTGCAGATTCTGGCTGATTTTGTTCACCAGTTTCAGCGTGTCCCCCAGCGGCAGCGACACATGCTCCGCCAGCACCGTGCGCGAGGCTTCCGCCGGGTCGGGCTCGTGGTTCGCCCGGACTGTTCCCCAGAATTTCACCCCGCGGTCCGCGAGCAGCCGTGCCAGCGTGCTCGCCGAATGTTGCGCGGGCTCCTGAATCGCCAACACGCGCTTTTGCGGCGCACTTTTTGCCGGCAGTGTGCCGCTCACCACCACCATAGTTGAGCCCGGTTCGCGCACCAGCGTCAGGTCCGCCTTCTCCGCCTTGTCCGAGGTCGTCACCTCACTCCTGAGCGCGAAATCGGGCGTCGTGGGTTCCACCACTCCCACGAGGCGATCACCGGCCTTGTCGCCCGGAGTCAGCGTCAATGTGACCGTATTGTCGTCCAACACAATCGCGGAAATGGCTGCGCCGTACTCCCACACCATGTCGTCAATTTCCCAGCCATCGGGATAGCGATCGCGGGGAAAATAGCTGTCGTCCCCGACGATGTCTCCGGAAATCTCCTTTACCCCGCACGCCACTATTTGATCCGCCAGCTCGAGCAGGACTTTTTCCGGCGGCCCGTCAAACTCCTCTTTCACGTCAAAGGGAAACTTGCGATTGGAAAGATTGGGGTCGCCCCGTCCAACGAGAATCAGGTCGCCCGAAAGGACTCCCTGCGCAATCGCGCCGTGCGTCTCCACCGTGGTGCGGAATCGGAAGCCGGGCCCCAGTTTGTCGAGCGCCAGCGCGGTCGTGAGCAGCTTCATGTTGGAAGCCGGAGTAAAGTACCGGTCCGCGTTTTTCTCGTAGAGGGTTTCTCCCGTCGCCGCATCAACCACCAGCACGCCCCACTCCCCCTTGTTCACCGGTGCCGTGCTCACCAGGCTCTCGGCCCTCTCCGCGAATCGCTCCTGCGCCTTGTTCTCCGTCGCTTCTCCGCCTTTTCCAGCGGCTTGCTGCGTCGCGGGCAAACTTTGCGGACGCGCTACGCCCGCAACGCTCCAGGCTGCGAGCAGCACCAGGAAACAGAATGTCAATCGCCCCGCCACTCCGGGTTTTCGTTTCATAATTCCTCTATTGGCAAAAGCCACCGCATGAAAGTATATTCGAAAGCCTGCGGGAGCTCCCTACGGCGAAGTTCCACGGAGGCGGAGCAGGCACGGTTCCCTCGAGCTGGCTTCGATTCGCCGATTCCGCCGCCCAGACCATTTCGTCATAAACTAGGGGAACCTAACAGCAAAGAAGGTGGCAACGCATGAAAAAGATATTTCCCATTCTCTTGGCTTATTCGCTCATCGCCCTCCCGCTGCAGGCCGACGACAAGAAGGAAAAAGACCGGCTGGAAAATTGCGGCACGGTGGTCCAGGAGATCATGGACATCCCGGACAACATCCCCCAAGACCTAATTGACAAAGCCGATTGCATCATCATTTACCCGTCCGTCGTCAAGGCCGCCTTCGTCTTTGGCGCCAGCTATGGCCGCGGCGCCATGACTTGCCGCACCGGCGAGAATTTCACCGGGCCCTGGAGCGCACCAACGATGATGGCCCTGGAAGGCGGGAGTTTCGGCCTGCAGATCGGAGCGCAAGCCACGGATTTCGTGCTCCTGGTCATGAACGAGCGAGGCGCCAAGTCCATCCTCAGCAGCAAGGTGAAACTCGGTGCCGACGCTTCTGCTGCGGCAGGTCCTAAGGGACGCAATGCTGAGGCCTCCACCGACGTCACGATGCGCGCGGAAATCCTCTCCTACTCCCGTGCCCGCGGCCTCTTTGCTGGCATCTCCCTGGCCGGCTCTACGGTTCGCCCGGACAATAGCGCGAACGACAGCCTGTATGGCAAGAGAATCGACCCCGGCGACCTCATCTTCAAGGGCGTCGAGCCCGTGCCTCCCTCAGCGCAAAAGATGATTTCCTATCTAAACCAGAAGTCTCCCAAGAACCGATCTTCCGGCAAGGAGATCTAACCCCTTCATATCATTGAAGATCCGCCGCAGAGGCCCAGCCAGTTTGCGGGACTCTTTTTGTTGACATCGCCGGCTAAATGACCTATAGTCACGTATGAATGGAGGTCATTGTGCCCACTTTTCCCCTCCCCCATCCCTCCAACCGCCGCGAACGTCATAGCATGGAGCTTCGCGAACGTCTTTTTCGGGCCGCCCTTGACCTGTTCGCCAAGCAAGGTTTTGCCGAAACCACCGTCGAAGACATCACCAACACCGCCGACGTGGGCAAAGGCACTTTCTTCAACTATTTCCCCAGCAAGGACCACATCCTCCTGGCCTTTGCCGAAATGCAACTCGGAAAGCTTCGCCTCGCCGTCGAGGAAGCTCGCCGCACGTCCGTGCCCATGCCCCAATTCATGCGCTCGCTTGCGGCGCTCATGACACAGGAACCGATGCGCAATCCTGCCATCATTCGCGTCCTTCTCCAGGCCTTTCTCTCCAATTCCCAGGTTCGCGAGGCCATGCTCGATCTCCAGGCTCGCGTCCTGGCCTTCCACACAGAGATGATTCAGGTCGGCCAGGAACGCGGCGAGATTCGCGGCGACCTCCCTGCCGCGGACATTGCCTTGGTTTTTCGGCAAACGATCTTCGGCACCTTGCTCATCTGGTCGCTCTACGGCGATTCGTCGCTGCAATCGCGCATGGATTCCGCGTTTGAAGTCATTTGGTCCGGATTATTACCGAGAACGCCGGGTAACTTTTCGAATTCGGGCGTCGTACCTTCTGTATTCAGGTAAAGGGACAGGGCTTATGAATCGCAAGCGCATTCTAATCATCTTGGTGGTGGCCGCGGTAGCGGCCGTGGCCGCCTATTCCGCGGGGTGGTTCCATCACCCGACGCAATTGCAGGGCTCCGGCACGGTCGAAGCGCGCAACATTCGCGTCGGCTCAAAGATTGGCGGGCGCATCGACAAGGTCCTTGTCCTGGAGGGTGATTCGGTGGAGGCGGGCCAGGTGCTGATTACATTTGACGATCGCGAGTTGGAAGCTTCGCTCGCGCTGTCGCGCGCTAATGCGGAAAAGGCGGAGCGTGGTTTTCGTCCCGAGGAGATTGCCGAAGCCCGCGCGGCAGCGGCTCAGGCAAAAGCCGAGTACGACCAGCGCAGAAACGGCTACCGCCAGGAGGACATTGACGCCGCGCAAGCCGACCTCGACCGCGCCACTGCGGACGAGATACGCACGCACCTCGATTTTCAGCGCTACGATGCACTCGCCGCGAAAGACCTCGTTTCCAAGCAGCAGCGCGATACCTCCGAAGCCAATTGGAAGATGGCCCTGGCCCAGAAGGAAAACGCCCAGCAAAAGCTCGATGAACTCAAGCGCGGCTACCGCCCCGAGGAAATTGCTTCCGCGGAGGCCCGTTATCACCAGACGCAAGCCACACTCGAAAAATTCGAGCGCGGCAACCGGCGCGAAGACATTGCTGCCGCACGCGCAGCCCTCGCTTATGATGAAGCGCGTTTCCGCGAGCGCCAGGTTCTTGCTCCCTCTGCTGCCTCGGTCGAAGTGCTGGACGTTCGTCCGGGCGATCTGATCGCCCCCAACACGCCGATCGCCACGCTCCTGGAGCGCGATCAGATTTACGTGCGCATCTACATCCCGGAAACCCAGATTGGCCGCGTGCAACTCGGGCAGAAAGCCGAGATCCACGTGGATTCCTTTCCCAACCAGTCTTTTGCCGGGGTGGTCGAGCAGATCAACCAGCAGGCTGAGTTCCTGCCGCGCAATGTGCAGACCGTCGAGGAGCGCGTTCACCAGGTCTTCGGCGTGAAGGTACGCATTGACGATTCCTCCCATCGCGTCCGCGCCGGCATGGCCGCGGACGTGAAGCTTTCGGCTGCGAGTTGAATCGTGATCTCCTCAACAAAGCCCTCCATTTCCGCGCAACACCTGGTCCGGCGTTTCGGCAATGTCACCGCCGTGAACGACGTCAGCTTCCGCGTGGAAAAGGGAGAAATCTTCGGGTTTCTGGGCCCCAATGGCAGCGGCAAAACCACGGTCATCAAGATGCTCACCGGTCTGTTGCCCCTCAGCGGAGGTCACGCCGAAGTCGAGGGATTCGATGTCAGCAAGGACGCGGAAGCCGTTCGCGAAAACATTGGCTACATGTCGCAAAATTTCAGCCTTTACACCGACCTTACCGTTTCCGAAAACCTCACCTTTTACGGGCGCATCTACGGCCTATCCAATGATCACCTGCGCAAACGCATGGACGATATTGTTCAGCTCAACGGCCTCGGCCCGTATGTCAATCGGCTGGCGTCGCAGCTTTCCGGCGGGTGGAAACAGCGCCTCGCCCTCGGCTGCGCCATGCTGCACGAGCCCAAACTGGTTTTTCTGGATGAGCCCACGGCGGGCATTGACCCGGTGGCGCGCCGCCAGCTTTGGGACCTGCTCTTCGAGCTCTCCGGCCACGGCATCACTTTTTTCGTCACCACGCACTACATGGACGAAGCGGAACGCTGCAGCCATGTGGGCTACATTTATTTCGGCCAGCTCATCGCCGACGGCACGCCGGACATGCTTCGTGAGCTACCTGATGTGCAACCCGCCGGCACCCTACGCATTGAAATCACCACGCCGCACGTGACGCGCGCGCTGCGCCTGGCGCGGCAGATTCCCGGCGTGCGCAACGCCACCATTTACGGGCAATCCATCCACGCGCTGGTTGACGAGCACTACGATCTGAACGGACTCCGAGAAGAACTCCTGAAGAGAAACATCACCGTCGCGGAGATTCGGCCGCTCGCTCCGAGCCTGGAAGATGTGTTCGTCGAGCTCACCAGCAAGCGCCAGGCGCAGCAGGAGGCCCCCCGTGAATAACCTCTTCCGCGGTTTCAGCGCCGTCTTTTACAAAGAATCCCTGCATATCCGCCGCGATTTCTCCACGCTGTTTTTTTCTCTGATCATCCCGATTCTGCAGATGTTTCTCCTTGGCTTTGCCATCGACACCAACATCCGCCAGATCAACACGGTCATTTACAATGCCGATGGGCGCCGCGAGAGCCGCGAACTCCTCGATCGCCTGAAGAATTCGGACACCTTTCACCTCATCCGGTATGTCAACAACGACCGGGACCTCAATGACGCAATTATTTCCGGCAGATGCCGCGTGGGCGTCAAGATTCCCGTGGATTACTCCGACCGGCTGCTGCACCAGACCGGCGCGCAGGTCCTAGTGCTGATTGATGGCTCCGATTCGTCCGTCGCGGGCCAGGCCATCAACGTCACCACCGCCATCGGCCTCGATGAATCGCTCCGCCGCGTCCTGGCCAACTCCGAGGCCACCTTCCCGGTGGAAATGCGCCCGAAAATACTGTTTAATCCCGATTCGCGTTCGCCTAATTTCTTTTTGCCCGGCTTGGTGGCGGTTCTGCTCTTAAACGTGACGACCTTTCTCACCGCGTTTTCCATCGTGCGGGAAAAGGAACGAGGAACGCTTGAGCAGCTCTTCGTGACTCCCGTGCGCCCCATGGGCCTGTTGCTCGGCAAGTTGCTCCCGTATCTGGTGATAGGTTTCTTCGAGCTCAGCATGCTGCTGGTGGCGATGCGCTTTCTTTTTGGCGTGCCCATTCATGGCAGCGTCATTCTTCTCGCGTTTCTCTCGCTGCCGTACCTCTTCGTTTCATTGTCCCTGGGCATTCTGATTTCCAGCAAAGCGACATCGCAAGCCAACGCCATGCAGCTCGCGTTTATTACCATCCTCCCAAGCATCTTTTTCTCCGGCTACATCTTTCCGCGCGAAACGATGCCCAAGTTTTTCTATTACCTCAGTTATTTTGTGCCCGCCGCTTATTACATCAACATCACTCGCGGCATCATCCTGCGCGGCGCCGGCTGGATTCATTTGTGGTCCGACGCGCTGGTTCTTTTCCTGATGGGTGCGGCCCTGCTGATCATCGCCGCCCGCCGCTTCCACAACAAAATCATCATGGCGTGATATCCTGACTTGCTCACTCCAGGGGATCATTCGTGTTTTGTCCAATTTGTCAGAAACGCAAGGCGGGCCGTTTCTGCTCGGCTAAGGCGGAAAAGATCTGCGCGGTGTGTTGCGGCACGGAACGTGAAGTGACCATTGACTGCCCCGCCGACTGCGCCTACCTGCTTGCCGCGCACCGCTACGAAGAGCAGCATCCGCGCTCGTTACCCGCGAACAACCCGCTCCTCGACGTCCGGCTTTCCTCGGACATCGTGCACCGGCACCCGCAGCTTCTTTCCGCGATGGCGTTCACCATCGCCAAATTTTGCGCGGCGCAGCCCGCCACGACCGATCCGGACGTCCTCGCCACGCTGCAGGCTCTCGCCCAGTCGTACAAAACGCTCATCGCCGGCATCGTTTACGAGCAGCCTCCCGCGCCGGCTCTGCAGCACGAACTGTACGACTCGCTTGCCGCGTTTTTCGCAGAGGCGAAGCAGAAGCCCGAGCAAGCCTCTGCTGGTTCCATTAAGGATGCCGATATTTTTCAGTTGCTCGTGTTTCTGTTCCGCATGGGAATTCTGCGCACCAACGGGCGCTCCCGTTCGCGCCGCTTCATTGAATTTCTCCGCAGCCAATTCCCCGGCGCGCAGGAGTTGAAGCGCGAGGAATCCCGCATCATCGTTCCTTGAGCGATTTCTCTCTTTGCAGATATGCTGCGGCGGGTGTGCCTTCCCGCACATTTGCCGCGGCAAAGCCTTACAATGAAAGGCCGGGCGCCCTGCGGAAAATTGCGCAACCCATCGCCGGACGGACGGAGTGCCATGAAATCGCGTCTACAGGTCATGAAATTTGGCGGTACCTCGGTGGGCGATGCCTCCTGCATTGCCAGAGCGGCGCAAATCGTTGCGGCAGCCGCGCGGAATACGCCGTGCGTGGCGGTCGTTTCCGCCATGAGCGGCGTGACCAACCGGCTCATCGAAGCCGCCAAAGCCGCGCAGTCTGGGGACCATGGCGCCGCCTTTGGCGTGTTCGACCAGCTTCGGACACAGCACGACGCTGCCCTCGACTCGCTCATTCCTGACGAAGAGCGGCGGCTTCCCATTCGCCGGCGCATGGAAGAGGTTTTTGCCGAGGGACGCCGCCTCTGCGAAGGCACGGCTCTTCTCCGCGAACTCACGCCGCGCGCGCTGGACGCCATCTCGAGTCTCGGCGAACGCCTTTCGGCTCCCATGGTGGCGGGAGCAGTTTGCGAACTGGGCTTGCAGAGCGAGGCCGTGGAAGCCACGCAATTGATCATCACCGATGCGTTTCACGGCGGCGCGGAGCCGGACATGAGACTGACGCGCGATGCTTCGCAAGCCCGCTTGCGCCCTCTGCTGGACGCCGGCGTGGTTCCCATCGTCACCGGTTTCATCGGCGCCACTCCCGCCGGACAGCTCACCACGCTCGGACGCGGCGGCTCCGATTATTCCGCGACGATTCTCGGCGCGGCCCTGAATGCGGAAGAAGTGATTATTTGGACGGATGTGGACGGCGTGCTGACGGCCGACCCGCGCTTGGTGCCGCAGGCCCGCACTATCCCGGTCATTTCCTATCGCGAAGCCGCGGAACTTGCTTATTTCGGCGCGAGAGTCTTGCATCCGAAAACATTGCGGCCCGTGGTACAAGCGGCGATCCCCGTGTGGATCCGCAACAGCTTCGCCCCCGAGCGGCTGGGGACGAAAATCACTCCGGAAGGGCAAAGCACGGGAGGCGGCGTGAAGGCGCTGACCGCGATCCGCGATGTGACGCTGATTAGTCTTGGGGGCCCCGGAATTGTCGGCCTGCCGGACGTCGTAGGGCGCACGTTTTCGACGACCGCGGATGTGCGCGCCAACGTGCTGCTGATTTCGCAATCGTCTTCACAAAACGATATTTGTTTCATCGTCTCCTCCGCGGACGCGCAACGTACCGTGGAAGCGCTGCGCAAGGAGTTCTCCCAGGACCTGGCGCACCAAAAGGTGGAACATATCAACGTGGATCCGACCATCGCCATCGTGGCCGTTGTCGGCGAGAACATGCGCGGCATTCCCGGCATTGCGGGAAAAACCTTCAGCGTGCTCGGCGATCAGCATGTGAATATCATCGCCATCGCGCAGGGTTCATCGGAATCCAACATTTCCTTTGTCATTGAAGAAAAAGCGGTGAAAACGGCTCTGCTGACGGCCCACCGCGAATTCGGCCTGGACGCGTCACCGCGCTGAGCGCTGCGCTCGACGCGCGGCCTAACCCCCGGCACACGATCGCGTGCGCTCCAATTCTCCGCTGATCGCCGCAGCATCCCAACCAAGGGACAACTGTGCACGCGTTGCCGTTGGACGAATGCCTTCCCAAGGCCGCGCCGCAAAGCCGAATTTCTGACGGATGCGCTGGACGCGCTCGGAAGCCTTGCGCCGGTACTCCTCGGGCGCATAGCCGTTGCGGCGGTACCAATCGTCATATTGTCTGGCCAGGCGCGGGAATTTCTCGCGCACGAACGGGAGGAACTGCCTCGCCGACGCGGGCATCAGGAATAGCACGCCGGAGAAGAACCACTCCGCGCCCGCCGCTTTTGCCGCTTCCGCGACGCGCTCCAACTCCCCTTTGCCGTCCGTGATCCCCGGCAGCAGCGGTGAAGCCGAAACGCCCACGTGCAATCCCGCCTCGCGCAATTCCTTCACCGCGCTGAGCCGCAAGTCGGGCCGCGGGGCGCGCGGCTCCAGCAGGCGAGCCAGGCGCGGCTTCAGGGTCGTGAACGTGATGTTGATCGCCAACGCGGATTTGGAGGTGATGACCTTCAGGATGTCGATGTCGCGCACAATCTGGTTGGACTTGGTGATGATGGAGATGCTCAAGCCCTCGTGCTTCGCCAGTTCCTCCAGGCAGGCGCGCGTGACGCCGTACTCGCGTTCCGCAGGCTGGTAAGGGTCCGTGGCCGTGCCGATGGCGATGTGTTCGGCTTGCGTGTAGCCGGAAGCTTTCGATTCGTAGGAATACTTTTGCGAGACGTCGCGCGCCAGCAGCGCGGCGGCATCCTGTTTCACGAAAATCTTCTTCTCGAAGTCTCCACCATCGATTTCCATGTATTCGTGGGTGTACCGCGCGTAGCAGTATTTGCAGGCAAACTCGCATCCCCGGTAGGGATTGATGGTCCATTCAAAAGGCACGCGGTCGGAATCGCAGCGGTTGAGGATGGATTTCACGGGCAGGAGGAAATACTCCGGCTTCTCCGCCGACTGGCGTTTCGTTTCCGCCGCCGGCGATTGCGCAGCGAGGCGAGCAATGCCCACCAGTGGCGCACGGGGAATCTGGAGTTGAGGCGGGGGGCAATCCGCCGTAGGGCTATCCAGATTTCCCTTGCACCAGCCGGGTGCACCCTGGGCAAGGGCGCCGGCCTCTGGTCTTGGGTTTGGCTCAACAGGGCTAAAAGGAAGGAAGGAAACAGCGGGGCGACGAACGGGGCGGCGCCGGATGGTGAAGATTGGCGCCGAATGGGGGAGAACTGGGGACATAGCTCACCTCGGAGCGGGATCTAGCATTTCGCTTTTTCTTCGCCTTGTCAAGAGCCATTTCAGTTCCCAATAAGAGCGTTCATGCAGACAAGTGGATTACTTCCAGGCTCGGGACACCGGGGGTTGCCAATGTTGCCCGCAATCAAACGACCTTCGCGCTCGTTTTCTGGAGAGGGCGCCGTGGTCCAGGCACAATTACGGAGATGACACGGACGAGCACAGCATCGCTAGGCCGATTAAGCAACCACTAAGCTCAAGTGATATAACCTCGGCCTCAAGTCGACTTGTTCCGGCAGGTGCAGAAGTTAGTCCATCAGCGCCATGGCGGAATTCAGGATTTGTCGAATGAACTTCCGTTCCACGTTCGGGCGGCGGCCTTGCGTGGCCTCTAGGTCGAGCAGTGAATCACTTCATCGTCTGCAACAGAGCCACGGACCGTTTTTCGTCAATGAGGTGACGCCGACCGTCTTCGCTGGTGCTTGCGCCTTGTTTGATGAGTTCGATGGCTTGCGCGGGCGTGAGAGCAGGGTCCAGGGCAAATAGTTTGGCTGCGAGATTCACGACGTTGGGAGTTGCCATAGAGGTGCCCGACAGTTTGAGCTTCGCCCCTCCGGGAACATAGCTTTCAACGTTGTACCCATCCGCGTCCACCACAACGGTGTCACCGTAGCTGGTGAAGGAAGTTTCGTCCCCAGCCTGATTAACCGCGCCGACCGTAAGGAGGTTCGGCAGATGCAGCGAGGCTGGGACTTCTGCGAGAAAGCCGGCGTTGCTATTGCTGTTTCCGGCGGCGGCAACGAACAGCGTGTTCGGCGAGTTCTTGATGGCACTCTCGACGGCCGCACGCCACATGGCGTAGAGTTCAGCGGCACGCTTTTTGCGTTCGGCGGGATCGGCGCCGCCGCCGGTCTTCGAAAGCCACGATTCGAACTCCTGAAGATCGTCTGACCAACTCATGTTGACCACGCGAACGTTGCGTGTCCGGAAGTAGTCAGACATCTGCTGGAAGGCAGCGCTCAGGTGGCGAACCCATTCGGAGGTTGGCGGAAATGGCAGGTCCGCCAACTGGTCGTTGAAACGGGCAACCACGAGGCGCGCGGCAGGATTGCCTCGCACGGCGATGCCGGCACAATGGGTTCCGTGGATGTAGAAACCGATCACCTTCTCCATCTCATTGAGTTGGTGGATCTGGTCCGGGGACAGCGTGCCGAACTTTTTTTGCACCGCCTCGGCTTCGGTCGAGTCGATACTATTCTCGAGGTCCAGGAACCCCTTGATCTCATTGCGGACTTCCGGGTAGACCTTCTGTTGCTCCGCTGTTAGCGGATACAGCCACGTTGTAGATGGATTCCCCTGATCATCGACTGCGAGTCCGTGCGTGCCGCTGGTTGTCGGCTGGGGGTCGGTATAGAGCTGATCGGGAAACAGTGAAACATCGACACCGGAGTCCCAAATTCCGACCAATACCGGCGTTAATTTCTGATCCTTGCTGAGAGTGACTTCACGGGCCGTCCAGATGTCAGGTTTAATCACATTATGGGCCGCGATGTACTGCTTCAGAATTTCGCCCCGCGCATGTTCCAGCGGAAGGAACCATTGCAGGTAAACTCGCGTCGAGATCAGGTCCCAGGCTTCGAGGTTGTCGAGCGCACCGGACTTGCGAACGGAAGGGTCGAGCTCCGTCATGACCTCGCCGAGAAGAAGCGATTTCGTAACGATCCGGGCACCGGCATAAGCTTGTTTGATATTGTCTTGCACCACATCCCAAGGGAGCGCGTTGATCGCTTCGGTATAGTTCTTCGTAAGGGCCTGCTCGAAAGCAGGGCCGCTGGTGCTCTTGGTGTCGATCGCAGCTTGCAGCACCGCGCGACTGTAGAGTCCGGAGGTCAGCTTCGCTGCCGGCTTCTCCTCCAGAGCGCGGATAGCTTCGACGGTCTCCAGCGCCGCCCGGTATTCGCAGGTGAGATACTGAAGGTCGAGCTTAGCGTCGAGCAAGGTTCGCATCGTTGACTTGTCTTCGATTTCGTAATCACGAAAGACGGTGTCGAGGTCAGCGCGGACTTTTCCGGCAAAGGTGTCGAAGGTGGCCTCATCGGCCTGCACCAACTCGGAAGCTGAACCTTTTACCGGATAGCTGAAGCGAGGCAGATCAGCCTGGCTGCTGACTTTCTTCTTCGGGTTCGACTGTGAGTAAGAAACAGGGGTGACAAGCAGGAGAAGCAATATAAGAAGACCGCATGCGACGCAATGACGCTTCAGCATAAAACACCTCGCATTGAGATTAAGAGCAGAAGGTGCAACTCAGCGCACGGAGAAGTCTAGGGACCCAGGGAGGGCCCTGTCAATACGCACGCCCGGGGGCGCGTGCAAACTACGCACGACCTCAGGCTTGCTTCGATCACTGCCTGGGACGACTGGTAGTCGGGCGACTCGATACGTGCCAGAGAATCGCGTTATGGGAAACTGAGCCGCTGCCTGTGAGGGACTCTTTCAGGCCTGTATCTCCCGTCGGGGCGGGATTTGTTTCGCTTGCGCCGCGCATCTTGGTTCTGTTCTAATTTCTTCGGTGTCTGCTGCGCCGGCGGTTTTTTGCGTGTGATGATGGTTCCGAGGACGGTTCACGTGCGCATGTTTCTTCTTGCTTTCCTTCTTGCGCTGTTCCAATTGACTGCTCCAAATAGAGTGCTCCTGGCCCAGGCCCCTGCTCAACAGCCCCCGGCAAAAACTCCCCCGAAAACTCCGGACACGGTGCCGGCGCCAGCCGCGCCGGTTTCCAAGCACTATCCGATCCTGGTGATCGCTCATGGCAACGAGCCAGTCTGGAGTCTTCGACTGGGCATGAAGGGTCCGGAACGCCTGGATCGCGCGAACTACCCGCCCATCGTGCTGGACCCGGGCGAAACTTCGGCCGATGATCCCGGCAAAGCCTGGACGTACCATGCCAAGGACGAGGCCACGGGCGCGGACGTGAGTGTAAAACTTTTTCGGGAAGCATGTTCGGACGCGGCGGCGGCGGAGATCAAGTATACCTTTCGCGCCGTCGTGGACCACGCGCAGATCGGCACGCTGAATGGTTGCGGCCAGAGCATGCCCGAGCTATTTCCTGAATTTCGCAAGAAGAACCAGCTCAATCCAGACGACAATCCGGATGCGAACGACAAAGATAAAGACAAAGACAAGGATAAGAAGACGGTCCTTGAGCCCATAACGAACTTCAAGCCACCGGTGGCGATTGCGTATCTCGATTCCGTGGGGCGCGTGATCCTGAGCCGCGGCGCAATCAAGAGGACGGTGGCGGCATCCGGCACGGAGATGTCTCTTTCGCATGATGGGAAAAAGCTGCTGTACACGCGATCAGATTCCAAGAGCGGGCCGGAGCGCACGATTGTGCTCTATGATTGGGATTCCGGCCGGGCAAAAGATATGGTGCATGGCAATGTGCGGCAGGCGTTCTGGTCGCCGAATGATTCGCGTGTCGCGTTTTTGAACCTTCAGGACCAGAAGTGGCAGGTGTGGACTTTTCCCGCAGGCGCGCCGGAGAAAGCGGCGGTGTTTTATCCGGAAAATGTCCTGGCGCTGCACGGCTGGGCCGGCGCAACGACGCTGCTCGCGACGGACCTGCTGAATGCGTATTGGATCAGCGAAGATAAACCCGCGCAGACCGTTCCGCTTAAGGAGATCTACGGCGAAACCTTTCAGGTGATGAGCAGCGACACGCTGCGGGTGCATCCGCTCAATTCCGATCTGCTGCTGATTTCGGCGTATTACACGAACGCGCCCGCCGGGGCTCCGGTGGATTCCATGGGACTGAACGCTTCGTTTTTCCTGTACGAGATTCGCGCGAAGCGGCGCGTGGTGCTGTGCCCACTGGATACCTGGGGGCGTTCGGCGGAGTGGTCGCGGGACGGCTTGCAGGTGTTTTTTTCGCGCTTGGTGCCGCCCAAGGCATTCCAAGACACGCGAATTTTCTGGGATGGCACGGGATCGCGTCGCTATGAAGGCGCGAGCGATCTGACGGTCGGCCAATGAACTGTCCCTTGCACCTGGAATCGTGAGGGGTGAACTAGGCTTGCACCAGGCACCCAAGTCCCCGGCAATGTAGCCCTGAGTTTCCGCCCGTCCCTCGGGACAGGTGCCCTTTACGAATCCGCGTCCTGGCGAGCACTGCCTACTACCTTCCACCGCAATATACTTCTCCAATGGCGACCCTTCCCAACGCGGCGGTGCCGCAGGTCGGAATCCTTGTCCTGGAAGACGATCCCCAAAATTCCGGGGCGCTGAAGCAGATACTGGACTCCGAGGGCTGGCGGGTGCGCATTGTGCCGGATGTGCCCATGCTGCACGCCGAGCTGAAGACCGGGGAGTACTCCCTGCTGATCGCCAACATCGCGCTGATTGGGGTGGAATCCCCCACATTTCAGGTGTTGCGAGAGCTCGCGGGCGTGGCCCCGGAAGAGGGCGGGCGGCTCCGCATCCTGTTCGTCGTGCCGGAAACCTCCGGCAGCTCGTTCGTGGGCCATTTGGAGATCTCGCACCTTCCGTATGTCGTGCGGCCGTTCCACCTGCATGATTTTCTGGAAAAGGTGAGCGACCTGCTCGTGGAGATTAAGGCCATCGAAGCGCCACTGCGCATGACGCGCTACGAATTCGGGGAAGCGCGCAAAAAGAAGAAGGCGGCCAGCCGCACCACGTCCATGTTTGCATCGCGCGACTCCTATTCCTATACGGAAGAGGAAATCGCCGAGTACGAACGGCAGGAAACGGAAGCTTCCCGTAGCCGGCGGAGCAAGCCGCGCACCAACCTGGGCGACCCGCGGTCGTAACTCGCATACCGCAAGAATCCGCAAAAAAGACGCCCCGAAGGCTGAAATCCGACGTTTCGGAGGGATTCATCGCACAAAAAGCGTGCGATGGAAAACCGTACCTCCACTCCGGGGCGGCAAAGAGCGCCGTCCCTCCGGTCGGAATGACAAACTGGGGGTAGGAAAGATCGAGAGAGAATTGAACGTTGTTGAAGCTAGACCTCCCCGTAGCAACCCATTGAATCAGAAAGGCCTTAAGCTGTTTGTTTCTTCGACAAGCTGGCCTGCAAGGAAGTTTCGCTGGTCCGTTCTAACTCCAGGACGTGCTCACGCCGCACGCACAGGAGGAAAGTATGGACCATTCGTTCTTCACGTTATTGGGAAGTGGTCTCCTTGGCATCTCTGCACTGGGCCTTGCCTGGTCGTCGCCCGGTTCACCGGCCCAGCCGGGGAAGCCGGAAAGCGATTGGCGGCTGCTGGAACCGATTACTTACGAAAATCTCACCGTGTTTCCGGTAGTCAGCTCGTCGGGCTATGACACCAGCGTCTTCCTGACCTTGGAAGATGGGTTGTCGCGGGGCGAAGTTACCGTCCGGGAACAGGGCGCCGAGACATTGATCCGCAATCGCGGCAACGAGCGGCGGATTCCGCAGGGCTACAGCGGCCCGTCCGTGAATCAACTGGTGCTGATCAATCACAGCAAGCGGCCGCTGCTGTTGCTTGCGGGCGAACTGGTGAGCGGCGGAAAACAGGATCGCATTATTGCCAAGGACCGCATTGTGGCGCCGTTTGGCGACCCTTTGCCGCTCGATGTGTTCTGCGTGGAACACGGGCGGTGGTCCGCGGGGTCGTCTTTCAATGAGGCGAAGACGATTGTGCATCCGAGCGTGCGTGAAAATGCCGCCATCAATCAAAAGCAGACGGACGTTTGGGCTGCGGTCGCTGCCGGGTCGAATGTCTCCGGCAGATTGGCCAGCCCATCGGCTGCTCCTCCACGAGTGAACTCCGCGGACATCAATGAGACCGTGACCACCGAAGCGCAAACGCAGTCCTACACGAAGATCTATGAATCGCGGCGCGTAGGGAGTTCAGTGGATGCTGTGGTGGCGGAGATGCAGCGCCGCTTCCGCAGGGAGACGTCGGGATTGAAGGGCGAGCGCGTGGTGGGCGTCGTGGTGGCGTACGGCGGAGAAGTGGCCTGGAGCGACATCTTCGCGTCGAGCGAGCTCTTCGATGCGTACTGGAACAAACTACTGCGCAGCTATGCGGTGGAGGCGGTGGCACGGCCCAGTTTGCGCGAGAAGGCGTCGGTGGACGATGCGCGCGAATTTTTGCGGCGATTGGACGGGCACGAAGAGACGGAATCCGAGCCCGGCGTGTATCGCTGGCGCGAGACCAGCGAGGGCGGCCTTTCGCAGATCGAATTGGATGCGTTGCAGCCGAAGCTAATGACGCTGCACCGGCTGATGGTGCGGCGGACGAGTTAAACGGTCTGTGCGGGGACGGCAGGAGAGGGAGGAATTGCGGTTGGCCGCGGGGCGTGCAGTCGTAAAAGCGGCGGCAAGCCGCCGCACTCCATATTGGCCGAGGCAAGACGCAGAGCAGTGCTGCGCCCCCGCAAGGACAAATCAAAACGAAGACGTGAGGCGGACGACGCTGGGGTCTCTTAGGGTAGCTAGGAGTTGCTGCGCCGTGGCGGGCCACGAGGGGTGGCGGAGCTTAGGAGCGATTTCGCCTAAAGGAACAAGGACGAAGCGGCGTTCTAACATGCGGGGGTGCGGCACCTCAAGTTCGGGAGTGGCGATGGCGTCGTTGCCGTAGAGGAGTATGTCCAGATCGATCAGGCGCGGGCCTTTGGCGAAGGCCTTTTTGCTGCCCATGGCGGATTCGATGGAGCGGAGCTGGTGCAATAAATCGAGGGCGGGCAAATCGGTCTGCGCTTCGAGAACGGCGTTGAGAAACCAGGCTTGCGCGAGATAGTCCACGGGCTCGGTTTCGTAGATGCTGGAGATTTTCAGGATGTGGATGCCGGCTTCGGCGAGAAGGCGGAGCGCTTCGCGCAGATTGTGTTCGCGGTCGCCGACGTTGGTTCCCAGCGCAATGTAAGCCGTGGTCATGCCAAACCTTCTCGGACTTCCCTGCGGTGAACCCGGAGCCTACTTCACTCCAAAGCGCCGGCCAATCATCCCAATCATCGACTGCGCTTCGGGCAATTTCAGCGCGAGGCTCGCAGCAAAGAAAACTAGGCCGTAGACGCCAAGGACAAGAACGGCGAGAAGAATCGGTCCGCGCGGGCCGAGGGCGTAAAGCAAGCTGCGAGAGATCGCCGCGGCGAGAAGTGCGGCAAGCCAGACTTGTGCAAGAAACGCGAGGGGCACGCCAACTTGTCCAATGCGGCGGCGGATGCCGCGCTGCAGCAAGGTGAATTCGACCCAAGAGGCGATTCCGGCGGAAATAGTGAGGCCCGCAACGCCCCAACGCGGCTCAATGCCTAAGAGGCGCGGAAGCGGAAGGGCGCCCAGGTATCCAAGAATCGTGGTGAGCAGGACGCGGACGATGGCAAAGCGCAGCGGGGTGCGCGTGTCACGCAAGGCGTAGAAGCCCGACGAATAGAGGCGACCCAGAGTGGAAGCGAGCAGGCCGACCGTCGAGCCAGCGAGAATGCCCCAGACGTAGAGCACATCCGCGTGGGTGAAGCGGCCCGTCTGGTAAATGGCCGCGACGATGACGTCACCGAGCACGAGGAAGCCGACGACCGAGGGAACCACAAGAAAGGTGATCTGGCGGAGGCCCGCGTTCAAACGGCCACGCAGGAGGCGGGCGACTTCATCGGCTTCGCCGACCGCGCCGCTCATCACCGGCAATTCCGCCGCAGAGACGGACATGCCGAAGAGGCTGACGGGAAGCGTGTAAAGCGTTTGCGCGTAGGCGAGTGCCGCGACCGCGCCGGTGGGAAGGAAGCTGGCGAGAAAAGCGTCAATGTACCCGCTGATCTGCACGACGCCGCGGCTGATGAAGACGGGAAAGAAATTGCGGATGACCGTGCGCACATTTTCGGCTTGGTGAGCGAGGGAAAGTTTTAAGCCCCCAAGAAGCTTGAGCACCATGGGGAGCTGCACGGCGACCTGCAGGGCGCTGCCGACGACGGAAGCCCACGCGGTGATGACCACGAGTGAATTTTGCGCGCGGCCGGCACCAAAGGCGATCATGCCGGCGATCATGGCGATGTTCCAGAGAACCGGGGCCGTGTAGGAAAGGAAGAATTTGCGGTGACTGTTCAGGACACCGAGACACCAGGCGGAGCCGACGAGCAGGCCCGCGCCGGGAAAGAGTATGCGCACAAGGAGAATGGTGAGCTGGCGCTTTTCACCATGGAAACCTGGAGCGATGGCGTCAATCAGCCACGGGGCGGTGAGGACGCCGAGGAGGACGAGGAGCGAAGTGCTGAGTGCGAGAAGCGCGGCGACGGCGCCAGCGGTCTTGCGCGCTTCTTCTTTATCGTTGCTGGCCAGCAGACGCGCATAAACAGGAATGAAGGAAGCGGAAAGCACGCCTTCGCCAAATAGATTTTGCAGGAAATTGGGAATGCGGAAGGCGGCCTTGAAAACGTCGGCGGCGTCGGAATTGCCGAAGTAGTGGGCAAAGACACGATCGCGGATGAGGCCGGCGACGCGGCTGAGAAAAATGCCCGAGGCAACGAGAAAGGCGGAGCGGCGCAAACTGGCAGGTTGCGGTTTGGTGGCGGAAGAGTCGGTCACAGAATTTCCCAGGCGAGCGCGAACAGAAAGCTTGGCGCGGCTCTGTAGATTGAAGATATCGTACTAGCGCTGGTTGTTTGGAAACGAATTGGCAAGGTGTGACGTGAAGTTACTTTGTGGGGGAAGGTGGTAGAATGCGGCGCGAATTGCGAGGAGGAACTATGAGGAAGAAAGGCTGGATGGGACGGCTGGGAATTTGCGCGGTGCTGCTGGCATGGATGATGGCGGTTGGGCAGGCAGTGTGGGCGCAGCAGGACAGGGATTTTTCTAAGGTGCAAATCAAGGTAACGAAGGTTTCCGGGAACATTTACATGCTGGAGGGCGAAGGCGGAAACATTGCGGCGTCGGTGGGGGAAGACGGGATCGTAATTGTGGACGACCAGTTTGCGCCGCTGGCGGAGAAGATTCAGGCGGCGCTGAAGGATTTGAAAATCACGGACAAGCCGGTGCGGTTCGTGATCAACACGCATTATCACGGGGACCACACGGGCGGAAACGCGCCGTTTGCGAATGCGGGATCAACGGTAATTGCGCAGGACAACGTGCGGAAACGGCTGGAGTCCGGCGGGACCGGGGGCAACGGGAGTTCAATGAAGATGGACTATAAGGCCGCGCCGAAGGCGGCGCTGCCGGTGATCACGTTTGAGCATGACGTGACGGTGCACCTGAATGGCGAGGATATCCGGGCGCTGCACTTCCCGGCCGGGCACACGGACGGCGATGCGGTGATTTTCTTTCCCAAGAACAACGTGGTGCACATGGGCGACGATTTTGTGCGTTATGGATTTCCGTTTATCGATGTGGCGAGCGGCGGCAGCGTGCAGGGGATGATCGACGCGATGGAGAAGGCCAGCGCCATGCTGCCGGCGGACGTGAAGGTGATTCCCGGACACGGCGCGCTATCAAACCTGGATGACGTACGGGAGTTCGTGAAGATGTTGAAAGAGACGTCCGCGACCGTGCAAAAAGCGCTGGACGAACACAAGACGCTGGAACAAATGAAGCAGGAGAAGATCCTGGAGCCGTGGAAGAAATGGTCGGGAGACTTCATCGATTCAGACAAATTCATTGAGACGCTGTACAACTCGCTTACGCGGAGCAAAGGGCAGTTCATCAAGCACAATTGAAGAAAGTCATTGCAGCCATTCTACGTTGGAGGAAACTCGCACCACTCACTGGGTGAGCGGCGTGCTTATTCGGTGATTATGCGGTCGGCCCACTCGACGAGGCCGACAAAGATGGCGGGACTGCCAAATTTGGCCCCCCACTGCGCCAGATCGTTTTCCGTGACCCCACGGGCCCGGCTGCAGGCTCCACAAGAGAAGACAGGGATGTGTTTCGCGGCGATTTTTTCCAGGGCTTCATTGAGGGGCGGCCACCCAACGGGAACGACAGCGCTGGCCGTGGCCTTGCGCATCAAGTAGGTGGCTTCGCCAAGCAGGAAGATCTGGACCTCGTGGCCGGCTTCGGCCAAAGCCAGGCCGTGGTGGAAAGGGAAAGCCGCTTTGGTGGGGTCGTCCGAGCCCCAAGCACTTTTCATCATGATCTTGAGGGCTTTTTTGGGCTCCTCGGCTTTGACACCGAAGGAGAGGAAAGGAAGGCCCATTAGCTGGGCGAGGAATTGTCGGCGCGCCATACTCTGCCTCCTTGGATGGAATGGGACCGCAGAATGCCGGGGATAGTACTGATCCGGAGGGCCGGTGTCCAATGAATTCTGAGTGCGGGTGAAAAAGAGTCCAGCATACCGGGAGCTCAGAGTCTGCAGGGGCGGAAAAAGATCAGAAGAGGCGGGGCTGGCGCTTGGGGAGGTCGCGGCCGAAGTATTCGTACGCGCGCGGAGTGGCCACGCGGCCGCGAGGCGTGCGGTCCAGCATGCCAATCTGCATGAGATAGGGCTCGTACATCTCCTCGATGGCGTCTTCTTCTTCGCTGAGGGCGGCGGCGAGCGTGCCCACGCCGACAGGGCCGCCATTGTATTTGTCGAGAAGGGCGAGGAGAAGATTGCGGTCGACTTCGTCGAGGCCGTGTTCATCCACGCCGAGCTTGCCCAGCGATTCCTGAGCAACTTCGCAGGTGATGCGTCCGGCTGCGCGGACTTCCGCAAAATCGCGGGCGCGGCGGAGCAGGCGGTTGGCGACGCGCGGCGTGCCACGGCAGCGGCCGGCGATTTCCTCGGCGCCGCCCTCATCCATCTGGATATTCAGGATCTTGGCGGAGCGATGAAGGATGATGAGCAGATCTTCGGGCGTATAGAACTCGAGGCGATGAACGATGCCGAAGCGGGAGCGCAGCGGCGCGGTGATGAGTCCGGCGCGGGTGGTGGCGCCGATGAGAGTGAAATGGTTGAGGTGGAAGGGATGAATGCGCGCGCCGGGACCCTGGCCGATCACGAGGTCCACGCGGAAATCTTCCATGGCGGGATAGAGGACTTCCTCGACGGCAGCCTGCAGGCGATGGATTTCGTCGAGGAAGAAAACTTCCTTTTTTTCGAGAGCGGTGAGGATGGCAGTAAGGTCGCCCTTGCGTTCGAGGAGCGGGCCGGCGCTGGTCTTGATGGGAACGTTGAGCTCGTTGGCGATGATTTGGGCCAGCGTGGTTTTGCCGAGACCCGGGGGACCGTAGAGGAGAACGTGATCGAGGGCTTCGCCACGGGAGCGTGCGGCTTCGATGGCGATGGAGATGTTTTCCTTAACGCGTTTCTGGCCGATATATTCTTCGAGGCGCTTGGGGCGGACGCTAGCGTCGAGGCGGGCGTCGTCGTCAATGGCGGCGCCGGAGACGATGCGCGAGGGGCGCGCGGGATCGTTTTGGGGTGGAATGTTGGGCATGTGAACCGATATCAGATATCAGTGATCAGATATCAGAAGGCTGCGATCAGAGATCAGCGACCAGCGATCAGGAAACAAAAAGGTAGTTGCGCTGGGTTCCTGATTTCTGATAACTGATCTCCTATATCCGCTTCCAATCTCAATCGTTTTATCTTCACGTTCTCCTTGCGTGGACGCCATGCGTTCATCTCGTCTGCGAGCCGCTTAGAGCTGACAGAGTAACACGGAGAAGTTGTTCAAAGCCGGAGGAGCCGGTGCGGCGGCGAGCTTCGGCGACGGCGGATTCGGCAGTGCGTTCGTCGTAGCCCAGATTGATGAGCGCAGACTTGACGTCGGCTTCCACGCCGGCGGGCGAAGCAGCCGCAGGCTTTTCGGTTTCGATGGCGACGGCTTCAAGCTTGTCCTTCAGTTCGACGACCATGCGTTCGGCGGTCTTGCGGCCAACGCCAGGAATTCTCGTCAGGCGGGCGAGATCACCGCCGCGAATGGCGGGCACGAGTTCTTCAACGTTCATGCCAGAGAGAATTTTGAGGGCGAGGGTGGGGCCAACACCGGAAGCGCCGAGCAACAGCTCGAAGAGGTGCTTTTCGCGGGCGGAAAGAAAACCGTAGAGGGAGAGGGCGTCTTCGCGGACGTGCGTGTGGATAAGCAGCGTAACTTCGGCGTGGAGTTCGCCAAGAGCAGCGAAGGTGGAAAGAGGCACGGCAACGAGATAGCCGACGCCGCCGACGTCGAGGATAACCTGATTGGGCCGCTTTTCCAGGAGGCGGCCGCGCAAGAGTCCAATCATCGCTCACGAGTATTGCCGTGAAGGAGGCGGCTGTCAATTCTCTGATGCTCCAGCGGCCGAGGTCCAGCGCCCGCTGACCGCATCCGAATGACATTTCAGATTCAGTGCCACTTGTCAGCGGAATGAATTCCCACAAGTATGACCGTGAAATCCCGCTCAGGGGACGGCTTCGACGGTGATTCTCAACCCGATGGCCTTCGTGACCGCAACCAAGGTGGACAAACGCGGGTTGCCGCGTGCCGATAGCGCCCGGTAGAGACTCTCGCGCTCGATCCCCGCGGCCCTCGCGACTTTCGCGACCCCCTGAGCCTGCGCCAAGTGCCGCAGCGCGATGAGCAGCGCGCGCGGCTCCCCATCATCTTCCAATGCCGCTTTGAGATACGCAGCCGCAAAGTTCGCGTCCCTCCGGAGGCGTCGAATGATGGCCTCATCGTGCGAAATGCTCGTTTTGCGTTTCATCGGATTCCGGTCCTTTCCTTGTAATCCCGCAAATATTCCAAGGCCCTCTCAATGTCCGACGATTGCTTGCGTTTGTCGCCACCACGAAGAAGCAGGACGCAGGCCTTGCCTATCGTCGCGAAATACACTCGGTAGCCTGGTCCCCAATCGATGCGTAGTTCGTACAGACCCCCTCGCAAGGCCTTGCAATCTCCAAAGTTCCCTGCGCCCAGCCGGTTGATTCGGGTCGCCACCTTCGCTTGCGCGCGGACATCCGCAAGTTCCGTCAGCCACTCGTCGAAAATATCCTTCCCCGCGCGGCTGACGTAATGGCGAATTTCAAACTCGCTTCCAGTGTAACTCATAAATCACACTCTCGCAATCTGGACGGGTGGCCAAATGCATGCTGCCGGGACTTCACTTTTGAAAGTTTACCCGCGATTCGAGTATACCAATGTGTTTAATTGCTCATAGCGTATTAATGCGAGAGCAGTGGGCGATCAGGGGGAAGTGGGTTTCCACCTGTTGAGGAAGGCGAGGATGTCGGTGTTGGCCAGGGAGCGGGCAGCCTCAAACTCGCCGTTTTTCTGGCTGAAGAGGAGCTTACCGGCGGAATCGAGCACGGCGATGGCGGGAATGCCGCGCTTGAGAGGCACATCGTACTTTTGGGCAAGGTCGAGATTTTTGTCGCCCTGGCCGATGTCCACGTGGACGACAACAAAATACTTTCCGAGGGTGGGGGCGATTTCGGCGCTGTGAAAGGCGTCGTCTAGGGCGTGGCAGTCACCGCACCAATTGGCCCCAAAGACGACGAGAACACGTTTGTGCGCGGGCGAGGCGGAATGGAGCGCTTCGTCGATTTCCTTTTTGGCGTCGACACCGGCGGGATAGAGATCCTTTTTCTGGGGAGCCTCACGCCGAGCCGCGGAGCCAGAGGATGGGGCGAGGGGCAGGGCGAACGGATGCAAGAGAATCAGGAGCAGTGCGATTGAAAGAGCGTTCATAGGAAGTCAGTATCGCGGACGTGGATTGGTGGTGTCAATGAGAGGAAGGGCGTGGAAGAGGAAGTCGGGCTGCCGCGCTCGGAGCGAGAAGAGTAGCTACGCGCTGCCGAGATGGGGTCGAGCGGTGCTCGACCCCTACCCGGACGGCGCGCCCTCCCGACTGGGTCGGGGTAAACGCCAGGCGGGCCCTACACAAGAAAGAGGCGTGGAGATTAGCGGCGGGAGGGACGAAGGAGGAATTCGTCGACGAGGAGGCGGGCGAGGCGGGGAGAATTGTGGCGGATGAACCCGTGTTCTTCGAGGAGATTGCCGAGCATAAGTTTGACCTTGAGCTTGAGGACCTTTTCGGCATCGACGAGGACGGCCTCGGCGCCTTCGGCGCGATAACGGCGTGCAACATCGGTGGAGACGGGCTGGCGATTGGCGACAACCCAGTCTATGACGCGCTTGCCGACGTGGAGCTGAATGGCGCGCAAATGTTCACTAAGAGAGTAGTGGGTGGTTTCGCCCGGCTGGGTCATGAGATTGGCGACATAGACGCGCGGGGCTTTGGAACGCGCAATGGCCTGGGCAATTTCCGGGATGAGGAGATTGGGAATGACGCTGGTGTAAAGAGAACCGGGACCCATGAGGATCAGGTCGGCTTCTTGGATGGCTTCAATGGCTTTGGGAAGGGCGCGAACGCGGCGAGGCACGAGCTGGATTTGCCGGATGGGCACGCGGCTGCGGGAGATTTTGGTTTCGCCGCTGACGCGCTGGCCATCAGCGAGCGTCGCCGTAAGATGCACGTTGGAGACGGTGGAGGGAAAGATGCGCCCGCGTATGGCGAGAACTTTACCGGAGACGCGAACGGCTTCGGCAAAATCGCCGGTGACGTGGGTGAGGGCGGCAAGGAACAGGTTGCCGAAACTATGGCCGATGAGTCCGCGGCCGGCATGAAAGCGGTACTGGAAGAGACGGCCAAGCAGCGCTTCATCTTTCGATAAAGCGACCATGCAGTTGCGGATGTCGCCGGGAGGCAACATGCGATTTTCGCGGCGAAGACGGCCGGAGCTGCCGCCATCATCGGTGACCGTGACAATCGCGGCGAGGTCCGCGATGGGACGCTCGCCGGAAGCGTGCCGGTCCGTGCGGCGGACGACGTGCTCTTTCAAGCCACGAAGCAGTGCGGAGAGGCCGGTGCCGCCACCGAGTGCGACGACGCGCAGACCGCGCGATTGCAGGGATTTATTGCGTCGAGACCTGTTCACGTGAGGCTCAGCTTCCCATTGACGCGAGCGAGGCGGCGATCCACATCCGGAGAAACTATCCCGTGTAGCCGTCCTTTTCAGGATACAGCAATTCCGTGAAGCGGGGGTCTTCCTGGAGGAACGCAAAGTCCTCGTCGTTACGCGCGTGGTAGCGGTTGGAGGGGCGCAACTCGATAGCCACTTTGAGGTTGGCCATGGCGGAATCGGCTTCGCCGGTGAGGCAGTCGAGGGCGGCCAGAGCGTAGTGAACGTGATCGGCCTTGGGGGCGAGTTTGCGGGCCTTGTCGAGGCTTTCGCGGGCTTCGTCCCAGCGGCCGAGATTCATCATGGCGACGCCGCGCTGGTAGTACTCTTCGGGCGATTTGGGATTCTGCTCGGAGAGGGGCTTCATGCGCTGTTCAGTGATGCGGAGATGCGTGCGCGCGCGATCGGCAAGTTCCTTGCTGGGCCCCTCGAGGACCTTTTCCAGTTCCTGTTTGGCGCGCTGGAATTTCTGCTGGTGGAAGAGAGCCATGGCTTCTTCGTAGACTTTCATCTGGGCCTGCACGCGCGGGTCAATCATCTCGACGCCACCACGCTGCGGGGGAGGAGCTGGTAAGTTATTCTTTTTCTTAAATTTAGGCTGAGCACCGGACGGGGGTTTGGTCCGCCCGGCAGAGCCCGAGGAAGATTTTTGGGGTTTCGCCATGGCGCGAATGCTAGCAGAGGGCTGCGCCTTCGTCAACGGAAGTCAGAATGGGGAGGGAGGTACCAGGATAGATAGTCTTTACCGACCGGCAGCATATGAGAAAATAACTTTCCCGAAGAGGGCGCTTCTCCGTGACACTAGGAACAGCGTGTACAGAGACGGCCACGCAAGAGCGACGTTGGCCTGCCGTGCGTGCGTGTGCTATAAGTTTCAGATGGTATTCAGGTTGACGACTCGTGCCTTTCATCAATTTTCCTGCGCGCGAAATTAACTGCAAGCTGGTGTACTACGGTCCGGGCCTCGGCGGGAAGACCGCTAACCTGCAGTGGATCTACGACCATACGGGGCAAAACCTGAAAGGGAAGATGGTGTCGTTGGCCACGGAGACGGACCGGACACTGTTTTTCGATTTTCTGCCGCTGGACTTGGGAACGGTGCGCGGGTTTAAAACGCGCTTTCACTTATATACGGTGCCTGGGCAGGTGTTTTACGAAGCGAGCCGGAAGCTGATCCTGAAAGGTGCGGACGGCGTGGTGTTTGTCGCGGATTCCCAGGAAGAGCGGCTGGACGCAAACTTCGAGACGCTGGACAACCTGCAAGAACATCTGAGAGAGCACAACCTGGACTTTGCGACGATTCCCTATGTGCTGCAGTTGAACAAGCGCGACCTGCCGAATGTGTTGAGCGTGGAAGATCTGACGAAACATTTGCGGAAGAAGGGCGAGCCGGTGATTGAATCCGTGGCGATCAACGGGCTGGGCGTGTTTGAGACGCTGAAGGACCTGGCGAAAATGGTGCTGGCGGAATTGAAGAAGAGCAGCTAAGCGACAACGACCTTCGTTGGCTACGCCTGGAGTGTTCTCGGGTTGTAACTGTCATTCAGACTCATTCGCCTCGAAGAAAGGCTTTCTGGCGCACTTCAACAAACTGCCAAGGACTTAAACCTCATAACTTGGTTCAACTCGCCACACCTCAAAAAAAGTCCGGCCCGTGCTCCTACTTCTTGCCCCGGCTCTTCTCATGGTTATCGAAGGCTTCGCGCAATCCATCCAGCAGGTGACCGTTCTTCACCTTGCCGCCTTCCGTCTTGCGCAGGTCGGACCACAGCGTCGCTCCCGTCTTCGGATCCAACAGCGCCACGCGGGTGTGTCCCTTCGGCACCGCATCTTCGGTGAACGCGTTGAGCCCCGTGGGCCGCGGATATTGTCCATCGGGCAAGGCGCGAACATGCGTCCCGCTGCTCAGCAAAAGCACCAGGTCGGCCTTCTCGCGGCTCTCGGCAATTTCAAAGTGTCCCCACTTGCTCAGCTCCAGCACCGCCGTGTTCTGCAACTCCGCGAATCCCGTTTCATTCACAAGGAAGACGCTATGCGCGCTGACTACGGCCTCTGGCAGATTTGTTGGCTGAGCCGCCACTCCCAGCGCCCACGTGCAAAAGAAAATCACGAACAGAAGATGCACTTTCCTGGAGCGGTTGTTCCTCTGCATTCCGCCCTCCCCGGTACCGGCCGTTTTTCCCGGAACGTTTGCTTCGCGAAGCGCGTTTCCCCCGCACGCTTTTCCGCAGCAAGCCCTCTCCCGGATTTTGCTACGGTAGAGGCTCGGGGCAAGCCGCGGAACTGTCCCAAGGAACGGTAATGGTCCAACTGTCCCCTTTTTCAAAAAGCTGTTCGTGGTTTCTGACCCTCTCGATTCGTTGGTGCTTATCCTCGTGATCACTCCTCACGGCACCGCAAGTCACTTCGGGGCCGTTGCACCTTCAACCGCCCCGCTTCTGCTTGTGCCGTTCTAACTATTTGGACCAAATGATGGCCCAAGCATTTGACGCGAATCCGGAGAGAGTATTCTCGAAGGGATTTGCTAGAACAAGTTGGAACGGCACTAGTACAATCTCTCCGTGCGCGTTCTGCTCTTGAACCTCTACTATCCGCCGGACACTTCTGCGACCGCGAAGATGGCGCAGACCGTCACCGATGCCCTTGCCGAAAAGCATGACGTCACGGTTCTCTGCGGACGCCCTTCCTATGATCCCGCCGAACGCCGGCCCTGGCGCCTCTACCAGTCCGAGAATTGCGGACGCGCGTGGATCATCCGCGCTGGCTCCACGGATTTTCCCCGCCGGCAAATGAAAAGACGCGTGCTCAATTACCTGAGCTATGTTCTCTTGGCTGTTCCGCGGGCCCTCTTGCTTCCGTGCGATGTCATTCTGGCCATGACCGACCCGCCGTTCGAGGGCATCGTCGGCGCCTTCGTCGCCCTCCTGAAACGCAAGCCTTATATCTACAACATCCGAGACTTGTATCCCGATATGGCCCTGGGAGGTTCCATCGTTTCCCCCGGCTTGCTGGCGCGCCTTTGGGAAAACCTGCATCGCTGGGCACTGCGCCGCGCCACCCGGGTTGTCGTGCTCGGCGACGACATGCGCAACCGCATCCTCGCCAAAGGAGTCGCTCCCGCGCATGTTGCCGTTGTTCGCGATGGCGCGGAGCTCCAGCCTCGAGGATCCACCCCGTCTTTCGATCCGCAAGTCATCCAAGCCATTCGCGGCAATTCCCAATTTGTTCTCCTGCATGCCGGCAATCTCGGGTTCTATGGCGCGTGGGACACGCTGCTAACCGCCGCACGGGAACTCGCACATGACGGCATCTCCATCGTCTTCGTCGGTGATGGCGCGGAGCGCGAACGCCTGCAGTCCGCCGCTGCCGGACTTGCCAATGTCCGCTTCCTTCCGTTCTTCCCCAGCAGCAAGATTCCTTCCGTTCTTGCCGCCCCCGACGCCCACATCATTACCGTAAAGCGCGGCCTCGAAGGCGTTGTCGTCCCCAGCAAGATGTACAGCATCCTCGGGGCCGGGAAGCCGGTCGTGGCGGTCGTGCCCGACGAATGTGATGTCGTCACCATCGGCGCCCGGAAAGGTTTCTCCGTCGCGGCAAACCCCGATGATCCCGCGCAACTCGTTGAAGCGGTCAGGCGCATCTCCCGCAACCCGGATCTTCTCCGAAGCATGGGTGCATCAGCAGCCGCGGCTGCACCCGAGTACGAGAGAAACAAGGAACTCGCCAAATTGGTGGAAATCGTTTCCGCAATCGGTTCGTCTTGATGCCGTGAAGACCTTCGCCGCCATGGGGCTGCGGCCGGCCATAGCCCAGCGGACGCCGCCGGGGGCATGGGAGTTATATTACCTCACAATAAATTATAAATTGTTATAAGATAAATTAACCGGCGCGCTCGTGCAATTTATCTGGCATTCGTTTCCATTTCGCGTTATGGTGTCTTGGTTGCGTGGGGCAGCAACGGAGGCTTTCTCTCGGCCGCCGTCCTTGTGGTGACTTGGGAGCCGGATCCCAAACCGGCATCGTCTCTGTGAATGTCTGGCCATCTCGCCCGGGCTAGTTTCGCCAGAACGAGTGACGAGGGTGTATGAGTGCGGGCCTGCTGGCGTTTCTCATCGCTTTGTCAGCATCGCTGGTACTGACGGTGCCAGTGCGCGCGTTGGCCATTCGTGTGGGCATGGTGGATCTGCCGGGCCCACGGAAGGTTCATCTCAAACCCATTCCCCTGCTGGGCGGTTTGGCGATGTATGGCGGCGTGATGCTCGCCATTCTGATCGCCTTCGACGGCGCCGCGCGGGCGCAAAGTTTCGGTATCGTCACCGGCGCCACTCTTGTCGCCATCGTCGGTTTCCTGGACGACCGGGGCTGGCTGCATCACCAGATCAAACTCTTCGCCGGTATGCCTCTAGCCGCCGTGATTCTTCTCGCAAGCGGTATCCACGCGCAGGTCTTCAGCGTTTTACTCCGTGGCCGTCCCGGCCAGTGGCTTGATGCTGCGCTCACCATTCTCTGGGTCGTCGGCATCACCGCCTCGTTCAGCATCCTGGACCACATGGATGGCTTGTGCGCCGGCGTCGCGGCCATGGCCTCCATTTTTTTCGCCATCATCGCTTACCTGAACGGCCAAACGCTCGTTACCACGCTTGCGGCGGCGGTCCTGGGGGCGGCCGCAGGATTCCTGCGCTGGAATTTTAAGCCTGCCAAAATATTCATGGGCGATGGCGGCGCGATGTTCCTCGGATTTCTGATGGCCACGCTCGCGCTGAAACTCCGGCTGGAACATGCCACCACGGCCGCCAATTGGCTCGCTCCGGTGCTCATCCTCTGCGCCACGATTTTTGACACGACGCTCGTCACCATCTCCCGCTCGCGTCGCGGCTTGCTGCCTTTTGCCACTCCGGGCAAAGATCACTCCGCACACCGCCTGGCCAATCTTGGTTTAGGACAGCGCGGTGCCGTTCTCGCCATGTATATGGCGGGCGCCGTCTGCGGAAGCGCGGCCGTCCTGGTTACGTACTTGTCGAGTTCGGGAGCAATTTTCATCGGTGCCCTGGTCATGATTTCCATGCTGCCCGCCCTAGCCTGGCTGGAGCGCGCTCCCTACGAGCGCCAGGTAGACAAGACCGCCGCCTAAAGCCTCTGGAGCTATCCCTGAAGGAAAGGCTTTCGCTCCTCTCTCGGTTTGGCCCCGGACATAGGATTCGTTATACTTTCTGGCGCAGTCCGCTCGCCAGAGTACGGAGCCACCCCAGGTGATGATGCGGATCCGCGGCAGTGGCAGGGCGTGCAACGGCGCATTCCTTCAGCAGGGTGAAGCAGCGACGGTGGAAAAACTAGAAAACGAGATCCAGCAAGACCGGAACGCCGACGAGGTTGTCGTCGTTGGGGGCTCCGCAGCGGGCTTGCATACCGCAACACACGTCGCACGTGGGGGCCGCTCTGTGCGCGTGCTGGAATCCATGCCGACTTTAGACCCCACATCCCGCACCCTGATTGTCACCGACCATTTCAAGAACCAGATCGGCCAGGCTGCGCGTGCCAGCATCACGAACGAAATTCGCCGCTTCGAACTCTTCACCGACGGGCGCTCTGCTGTCGTTTCCCTGCATCGGCCGGATCTCATCATCGAGCGTTCCCGCCTGATCCCCGCGCTCGCCCAGGAAGCCCAGGCGGCCGGCGCCTCAATCGACTATGACACCCGTTTTCTGGGACTCTCTCCCAACGGTCACGGCTTGCGCGTCGAAATTGATCGCGGGGGCCAGCGTGAAGAATTGCACGCCGCGAGTCTTGTCGGCGCCGACGGAGCCGTCAGCCGTGTGGCCAAGGCCGCCGGGTGGCCTCCCGTCGATACCGTCCCGCTGATGCAAGCGGTCGTGAAGCTCCCCAAGGACTGTCCTCCTGATACCACGCGCGTATGGTTCATTCCGGACGATACGCCCTATTTCTATTGGCTCATCCCGGAATCGCCGGAACGCGCCGCCGTGGGTGTTATCGGAGAGCACGGTCAAACCACCAAACGCTGCTTTGACCGCTTCCTGCAAAAGAAGGGTTTCGACCCGCTCGAATGGCAAGGAGCGCGCATTCCCGTTTACAAACGCTGGGTTCCCGTGCAGCGGCGTGTTGGCAGTGGCGACGTGTACCTTGTCGGCGACGCGGCAGCACAAGTTAAAGTTTCGACGGTTGGCGGCGTTGTGACGGGATTTCGCGGAGCGCGCGGCGTGGCCGATGCCATCCTGCTTAAAGGCAGCCACGAATTGCGGGTCTTGCGCCGCGAATTAAGCACCCATTGGCTCATCCGGCGGACCTTGCATTACTTTCAGCAGGAGGATTATTCGCGCCTGGTCGACTTGCTCAACGTCTCCACCCGGGAATCGCTTGGCGAGATCAATCGGGATGAGTCCACTCGCCTGCTCTGGAATCTAGTTCGCCGCCAGCCGCGCCTCGCTCTATTAGGGCTTCGCGGCCTGCTCCTCGGAAAGAGGTAGGTTCCAGCCCGCGTATTGGATAATCTGTTGGATAATCCTTGTAGCGCGGTAGCAATCGGGCGGGAACGTTCCTTCCCTCCTCCATTCAAGGTGCAGTTCCTGGAAACGGAGTAACGACAGTGCGTCTCACGGTAATTGGTTGTGGCTACGTTGGCCTCGTCACCGGAGCCTGCCTTGCGGCGGCGGGCCATGAAGTTATCTGCACGGACATCGACGAGAAGCGCATCGACCAGCTCAAAGCGGGCAAGGTCCCCATTTATGAGGAGCATCTCGACGAAGTGCTCCAGCGCGCCGTGGCTGAGAAAAAAATCTCTTATACCTCTAACGCTGGTGAGGCTATCCGTGCCGGCGACGTGATTTTCATTTGTGTCGGCACACCGCCGAAAGAGTCCGGCGAGGCCGACCTCTCCGCCATAGACCACGTCGCTCGTCAAGTTGCCACCGAGGCGCGCTCTCCGAAACTTGTGGTCGAGAAGAGCACCGTCCCCGCGCTCACCGGTGTGCAGCTCCATAAAGCTCTCGCCGCTTATTCCCCCGGAAGCGGGCCGAAATTCCAGGTCGCATCAAATCCAGAGTTTCTCCGCGAAGGCACGGCTGTTGGCGACTTTTTTCATCCGGACCGCATCGTCGTCGGCGTGGAAGACGCCACCTCCGCGGCCAGGCTCCGCGAAATCTACCAGCCGATTCTCGACAGGAAATTCCACTGCCCCATTCACGCGGGCAGTTGCCCCAAGGAGCCGACCGGGGAATTGCTCGTCACCACCATCAGCAGCGCCGAACTGATCAAGCATGCTTCGAATTCCTTCCTGGCTCTGAAAATCAGCTATGCCAACGTCATCGCCGATCTCTGCGAGCGCATTGGCGCCGATGTCGAGGAAGTGACTCATGCCATGGGGCTCGATCCCCGCATCGGGGCCCAATTCCTGAAGGCAGGTCTGGGCTTCGGCGGGTTCTGCTTTCCGAAAGACATTCAGGCCTTCATTCACCTCTCCGCTTCTGTGGGCGTTGACTTTGAGATGCTCAAGGCCGCCGAGCGCGTCAACAAGCAGCGCCTCGAACGCTTCTTCGAGAAAATCCACCACGCCTTGTGGGTCATCAAAGGCAAGCGCGTTGCCGTGCTCGGACTCGCCTTTAAGGCCAACACCGACGACATCCGTTTCGCCCCTGCGCTGGAAGTGATTCGCAAGCTCCTGGAAGAAGGCGCCATCGTTCACGCCAGCGATCCGGAAGCCATTGCCCGCACCCGGTCCATCTTCCCGCAGGTGGTCTATCACGAAGATCCCCATGACGCTCTCAAGCAGGCCGATGCCGCGCTGGTCTGCACGGAATGGCAAATTTTCCGGGAGCTCGATTGGGAACGTGCCGGCCAGCTCATGGCCCGCCGCCTGGTGATTGACGGCAGGAATCTCTATTCCCCAAAGAAAATGCAGGAACTGGGTTTCGAATATTACTCGTTTGGTCGAGCCTGATCCCACACAGAGGCGTCCCTCGCCCCAACCTCAGCGGCTCGCTGCCATCTTGCTGAATTGCGACTTGAAATATTCCAGCGTTAGCCGCAGCCCTTCCTCAAGACCCACCTTCGGCTCCCAGCCCAGCAGCTTCTTCGCCTTGGTGATGTCCGGGCAACGCTGCTTGGGATCATCTTCCGGCAGGGGTTTGTGAACGATCGCCGGCCCGTTCGGGAAGTGCGCGCGAATGCGTTCCGCGAATTCGTTAATCGTCATTTCATTCGGATCCCCGATGTTCGTCGGGTAGTGCTCATCGGACTGGCTGAGCCGGTAGATTCCCTCGATCAAGTCCGAGACGTAACAGAAACTCCGCGTCTGCTCGCCATCTCCATACACAGTCAGCGCCTGCCCGCTGAGCGCCTGAAACACGAAATTCGGCAGCGCCCGGCCATCGTTCAAACGCATACGCGGCCCGTACGTGTTGAAGATGCGCACGATGTGCGTATCCACGCCGTGGTACCGGTGGTACGCCATGGTGGTCGCTTCCGCAAAGCGTTTCGCTTCGTCGTAAACGCTGCGCGGTCCCACCGGATTCACGTGGCCCCAGTAACTCTCGCTTTGCGGTGAAACTTCCGGGTCGCCGTAGCACTCGCTGGTGGACGCCAGCAGATACTTCGCCTTCTTCGTCATCGCCAGATCCAGCGTGCGCATGGTCGCGATCGACCCCACCTTCAGCGTCTCAATCGCGTGTTTCAGATAATCCGGGGGACTCGCGGGAGACGCAAAATGGAATACGTAGCCGACTTCCCCATCCACCAGGAATGGCTCGGTCACGTTTTGGCGATCGAACTGAAACTTCCGGTTCGTTTTCAAATGCGCGAGATTTTCTGCGTCCCCTGTCACCAGGTTGTCAAGCGCCAGCACTTCCCATCCTTCGGCCAGCAAGCGGTCGCAAAAATGCGATCCCAGGAACCCCGCACCGCCTGTTACCACAGCTCTCATGCGTCCTCCGGGCAATTCCGAATCTTGGATTTTACCGCGAGGCCCGGGAAATTGGCCAACGAATCCCCCCGCTGGCTATCGCGATGAGCGTTTGACCTGCAACACCTTGCACGTTACGATGCGCTGCCATGGGGAACATTCTGATCGCAACGATGCTCCCAACGGAGCCCGCTCGCAAGCCGCGTGTTTGGCCTTTTCTGGCCCTCTGCCTGATCAGTGCGTGTCTCTTCGGTTTCTTCCATCTCGGCCGCTGGCTTATCGTCGAAGATCCCCTGCAAAACGCTGCCGCCATCGCGGTCTTGAGCGGCCGCATGCCCGGCCGGGCGCTGGAAGCCGCCAGAGTGTACAAGCAAGGATACGCGCCGCAGGTTTGGTTGACCCATTCCACAGAACCCGGGGCAATGCTCGCGCAACTTTCCGTGCCCTACCAAGGGGAAGACGCCTACGACAGGCTCATCCTTATCCACGAAGGCGTTCCCGAATCCGCTATTCATGTCCTTGATCCGCCCATCGTCAACACCGCCGATGAAATGGCCGCGATCGGCCAGGCTCTTTCCAGCGCAAACCCGCGTCGCGTGATACTCGTGACTTCTAAAGTTCACACCCGCCGCACACGCACCCTCTGGAAACAACTTGCGGGCGCCAACGGCGAGGCCATCGTCCACGCTGTTTCGGACGACCCCTTCGACGCCGATCACTGGTGGCGAAATACCAGCGATGCCCTGGATGTCGTAAGAGAAGTGCTCGGCCTGTTCAACGCCTGGGCCGGATTGCCCTTGCGGCCCGCCGCATAAATTCGCCGCGCCATTAGAAAACCCTTCAGAAAAAAATGAACCGCTTGCGTTTTGCGCGCGGTGGATCGGCGGAAACCTCCGGAACATAGGGAAGGGGCCGCCCCTCAAACGCAGCCAGCGGATTCTCCATCAGCAGCGCCCGCGCTTTTTCCTCTCCGAATCGTTCTGCAACGGCGTCGTAGGCAAATCTCAGCTTCAGCGGGCGCCGCGCCGTATTGTGCGCATCGCTGGCAATGAAGTGCACCAGTCCTCTCCCAATCCACGTCCACGCATCTTCCTGCGCGCCCGGGCCAAATACGCCGGTCAGCGATCCCGCCGTGATTTGCGCGTAGCAGCCCAAGCTGACCCAGCGCAACAATCGTTCCGGTTGCACCCGCAGAATACCGTTGCGTTCCGGGTGCGTGATCACCGGGCGCAAGCCGGCAAGCTGCAGTTCGTGCAGCCGCTGGTCCATCGACGGGGGAATGG
>Ga0326727_10003950_pt1 | contig 45972 bp, 41 predicted proteins | sample MB2enrmetagenome_FD_207643 | JGI IMG/M metagenome (GOLD analysis project Ga0326727, IMG submission 207643) | Lab enriched peat soil microbial communities from McLean, Ithaca, NY, United States - MB29MY | ecosystem: Environmental > Terrestrial > Soil > Wetlands > Peat | place: USA: New York... | reverse complement strand
GGTCCTCAAGGTTGGTTATCTCGCCGTCGAGCACTTTCTTGGCCAATTCTTCGCGGTTGATCAGCATGGAAACCTCCTGGGACTTTCGCCCCCTATCGGAGGTTTACACAGTTTTCGTTACAGGCCCTCGCCAGCAGCCAACAGCCACAACAAGCTAAACGTTCACGGTTCTGCTTCTGTTTCAGCCTCGTCTGAACATGTTTCTTTCCAGGTTTGCGAAATGGACCAACCTCTGGCAATACGGCTTATAAGTTGACATCGGAAGGAAAAGCGTGATTTATTCGCCCCGTAGCTGGTTTTCGAGCGCGGAATACGGTTCAAATCCGTAGCGGTCCCGCCACTGTAACCGGGGATGAAAGCGACGCTCCCGCCTAAAATATGGTGGGTGACGCCATTGTGGCGCAAGCCATGAGAAGGTGTCGCGAGTAAGACGATCCGGAAGCCAGGAAACCGTCGAAAGCCGTAACCCTCGAGGTAAGGGGTGACTGGGATGTCGAGTTATCGATGGCTTCCTGCTTTATCTTATTGTATCGTCAAGTTATTTTGTAGAGCTAATCCCTGCCACGAAAAAGCTCCAACCGAATTGTCCCCAGGGAGCACGATTATGCCCCCTTTCGTGGGGGGACTATGTTCGCCGTGCGCATTAACCCTGCCCAACGGAGCCGCCGAACCATTAGGCCATGCGTTCCCGCCACATATTTTTTTGCGGAACACGCGCTCATGGCTTGGCATCATGCCGATCATCATAGCCATGGCGCTGGCCCTAACGCGCCCGGGACTCGCGGCGGACAGCCCGGAACCATCTTATACCCTGCCGGAAATGTTGGTCACACCCACGGCCACACCGTCTTCGGCCAGGGAGGTTCCAGTCCATGTGGAGGTCATGGACCGCTACGACATCGATCAACTAGGTGTGGACACGCTGGATGAACTCGTCACCAAGAAATCTCCGGGAACTTTGATCAAGTATCCTGGGGCCTACACGAGTTTCCGTCTGCGCGGTTTCGACTCCTATGTCTCGCCAGGATCGAACATGGACGCCAAGACCCTGGTGCTGGTGGACGGCAACCCCTTTGGCTCGGGGAACCTCTCACTGATCCCCCTGGATAACGTGGAGCGCGTGGAGATCATGCGCGGCCCGGGTTCGGTGCTGTACGGGGCCTCGGCCATGGGCGGGGTGATCAACGTCATCACCAAGCGCGGCCAGGGCCAGCCGTCCGGTTCCATGGAAAGCGAATACGGCAGCTTCAACCGCTTTCAGCCCAAGGGCTCATTCCAGGGCGCAAGCGAGAACGGCAAGCTGGGCTTCTCCCTGGCGGGCAGGGGCACCACCGTGGAAGCTTACGATGCCGGGGGCGGCTGGAAGTACCGCAACACCGCCTATCACGACGGCGCGGCCTCGGCCACGGTCACCGCGAAACCGGCGGACAACCACACCATCCACATACTAGGAAATTACTTCGACTCCTGGGATGTGGGCGATCCCGGCCCCACTTATTCCCCTACTCCAATCGCCAAGATCCGGGACAGCATGAAGAACCTGGCTGCCGTGTACACCGGGTCCAGCGAAAGCAAGGACCTAAACTGGCGGCTTTCCGGCTGGGCCAACGAGCACAACTACACGGACAGCGACAACCCCTATTACCACCGCTCCGCCTTCGTGACCGACCAGGCGGGAATAGACGGGCGCTTCAGCGTTCCGACCTTTTCCTTCGGCTCCTTCACCCTGGGGGGCAGGTATCAGAATATCCGCGAACACCGTTATGGCGACGGTGTCTACGCCCCGGACTCCCAGTACGACAACTGGTCCGCCTATGGAGAGGAGAAGGCCGACGCCGGGGACTTCACCTTCCTGGCCGGCCTGCGCTACGACCTGTATGGTTTGCGGATCAGCGACAACAGCACCTTCACGGACGTGGTTTCCTCGCGCAAGACCATGGAGCACCTAAGCTGGCGGGGCGGGCTAAACTGGCGTGCGATCTCCTGGTTGACCCTGCGGACTTCCGCCGGTTCCGCCTTCACGCCCCCCGACGCCTATAAATTCAGCGGAATATATTTAAATTCAGGGACCAACTACATCGGCAACCCCAGCCTGAAACCCGAAACCAGCACCTCCTGGGAAGGCGGTTTTGATGTTGAATGGAAGGACCTGCAACTATCGGGAACCTGCTTCTACACTTTTTATACCGATGCGATTTCCACGGCCCAGACGACCGTGAACGGCAGTTCCAACTGGCAAACCTGGGTGAATTCCGCCGGCTGGCGGCTGGCCGGCCTGGAGGGTTTTGCCCGCTACTCGCGCTCCTTCAATATCGGCGAGCATCGATTGTCCGTGACCCCCTCCCTGAACTGGGTCTGGTACTTCGAACGCAAGGAAGAGGATTCCACCCTGGTCAACTCATACGGCACGGACACCGTGCTCAACTTGTCGCAGTACAGCCTCAACCCCGGGGTGGAGTTCGGCCTGGACCACCGGATCACGCTAAGCTTCACCGGGCAGTGGCAGGGACCGCAAAAGGTCGTGGACTGGAACACCAATTCCCCCAGTTACGGTAAAGCCATCAACAAGGATCCCTTTTTCGTCATGAACACCAGAATTTCAGTTAGACCAATCGAAAGATTGGAAGCGTACATTTATGCGAACAACCTGGGAGATGAACGTTACAGCTATGTAAACGGCTACCCCATGCCAGGTAGGACGTTCGGAGTTGGACTTCGCTATGAATTCTGAATCGGGGCTGGCCAGCCAGCGGATCGACCGCCTGCCGGCGCAGTTGGCCGGCATAAGAATCAGCCTGACGGACAAACATGTCCGTTTAGAATTGCCGGAACCATGGAGGGTATGTGGTTGGGCACCTTTGGGCGGCGGCTTGACCATGACCCGGCAGATGTTCATCCTCAAGGTGGCCGGAGATGCCGGGTGTCCCTCGTTGGGCTACTCGCCGCCAGAGACCACGCTTGAACGCTACCACGCTTATCATGGCTGGCCGGGACCGGTCATGGGCATGATGACCGCAGCTTCCATGGATTCCTGTCGCATCTCTTGGCGGTTGGAAAACGGCGTGGCCGTGTTGGTTGTATTGACCGCCGGTTTGACCAATGCCAGGCGAGCCGGAGACAGGGCCGACTGCCGCTGGGATGACGAATATTCCCCGCCTGCGGGAACCATAAACATCTTGGCCGCCACCAACGCCAACCTCGCCGACGCCTCCCTGGTGGAGGCCCTAATGATCATGACGGAAGCCAAATCCGCAGTGCTGCAAGAGCATGGTGTCACCAGCCCGGTCAGCGGGCTTACCGCCACTGGAACTGGAACCGATTGCGCCGCCGTGGCCTGCGGGTATGGATTGCCGATTCGCTGGTGCGGCAAGCATGTGGCCTTTGGCGAAATGCTGGCCAAGGCTGTCATGGAGGCTCTTGCCTCCTCGCTTGCATGGGATGGATGAAATGGGAATCGACCGCCGTTTTTTCCTTGCCATATGGGCGCTCTGCCTCTTCCCATGCCTTTGCCTGGCCAGGGAGGTGGGAGGCTTGGTCGTGGATCAAGCGGGCCGGGAGGTCCGGGTCCCCGATCATCCCGAACGGGTCATTTCCCTGGCCCCGAGCCTGACGGAGATTGTCATTGCCCTGGGGTGCGGTAACCTGCTCGTGGGCGCGACCACATACAGCGACTATCCGGATGAAGCGAAACGTCTGCCACGAGTGGGTTCCTACGCGCAGCCGGATGTGGAGCGCATCCTGGTCCTTCGCCCAGATATTTGCCTGGCTGTGGCTGACATGACGCCTCGGACCGTCATCGATCGACTGACGGCACTGGGTGTCCCGGTCTATTGCCTGGACATAACGAACCTCAATGCCGTGCTGGACTCCATACAAAAGGTCGGGCAAGTGCTTAATGCCGTGGATAAGGCAAATATGCTGACCAGGGACATGCGTAGACGGATGGACAGGGTCGGTGAAGCGTTCGCTAACGCGGGCAAGCCTTCGGTGCTCTACCAGATCGGCGTGGCTCCAATGTACGCCGCCTGCAAAGACACTTTCATCAACGAACTCATTGATATTGCCGGCGGCAGGAACGTGTGCGCCTCCATGAGCGGATATCCGATGATAACCAGGGAGATGGCGGTTTCCTTCATGCCGGAGGTCATCCTCATCCCCACCATGGGCCGCGATCAGTTCGAGGCGGCCCGAGCCCAGTGGGCCAGATGGCCCGAGGTGCCCGCCGTGCGCGATGGGAGAATCTTCCTCCTGGATTCCGACCTGTACGATCGTCCCGGCCCGCGTATCCCTCAAGGCTTGGAGGAGTTGGCCAGGCTTCTTCACGACACTCCCAGCCTACAGGCTGATACCCACCCGTGAATGCCGCGAGACCAAGTCTATCCTGTCGGCTGATCCGTGTCTGTCTGCCTCTGATTTGCCTGTTGCTGGCGGGGCTTGTGGCTGGTCTAATGGTAGGGTCGAGTTCCTTGTCAGTGAGGCAGGTTCTGGAAATTATTTTGGCGCGGGGAACAGGCGATCCCACCATGTTAGCCATTGTCTGGAAGCTACGGCTTCCCCGAACCCTTTTGGCTGCCTTGGCGGGCGGTGCCCTTTCCTTAAGCGGCCTCGTTTTTCAGGCCGTGGTGCGCAATCCCCTGGCTGATCCCTACATTCTCGGCGTCTCCGGTGGGGCGGCTCTCGGGGCTGTGGGTGGGATTTTTCTAGGGCTCCCCGCATTTTGGGGTGCAGGACCGCTGGCCTTTGCCGGAGCACTAGCCGCATTCGCGGCCGTCCTTGGTCTCTCCCTCCAAAAAGGCCGCATTTCCCCTGCCTCTCTCATTCTCTCCGGAGTCATGGTTAACGCCTTTTGTTCAGCTGTCATCATGTTTGTCATCTCCATCGCCAACGACCACACCCTGCACTCCACCTTGGTCTGGCTTATGGGGGACACCTCCTCGGCGGGCCTCGAATCCCTGCCGGCGCTGACTTGTTGCGTGCTCCTCGGCGTGGTGCTGGTCTTCTTACTATCACATCGTATGAATCTGCTGCTTCTAGGCGGCGAGACCGCTGCGAATCTGGGCGTACGCGTAGGCCTGGTGAAAGGGCTCCTTGTCCTTGCTGCCGTGCTCATGACAGCGGCCGTGGTCAGCCAGACCGGGCTTTTGGGATTCGTGGGACTGGTCTGCCCCCATATCATGCGCTTGGCATTGGGACATGACCAACGCATCCTGGTCCCCGGTTCCGTTCTCTTCGGCGCATGTTTTCTGGTCTTTTGTGATGTGGGGTCGCGTGTCCTTTCCCTCCAAGGGGTCATGCCCGTGGGGGTACTGACCGCGATGATTGGCGCGCCGGTCTTTCTTTATTTGCTGCGGCGGGGCAGGCAATGATGTTCGCCTACGACATGAGCGGCCTAACGGTCTGCCTCGATGGCAATAGAGTGCTTGGCCCCCTTGATTTGTGCGTGCGTCAGGGCGAATTTTTCATTGTCGTGGGACCAAACGGCTCGGGCAAAACCACGCTGTTGCGAACGCTTGCCGGACTTGTCCGGGATTTCAAAGGTAGCCTTCACATACAGGGAGAAGACATTTACTCCATCCCTCCCGCCCGTTTGGCCTTGACCGTTTCCCACCTCCCGCAGTTTTCCGCCACGGACGTTCCCTTTACGGTGGAAATGGCGGTCATGTTGGGGAGGGCTCCCCAGATGGGTTTGATGGGTCTTGAAAAAGAACAGGACATAGAGGCCGTTCAAGATGCCATGCGATTAACCAGGGTCATGCACCTGCGTGATCGGTCTCTGGCCAAGCTGAGCGGCGGTGAATTGAAACGGGTTTGGATTGCCCAGGCCCTGTGCCGTGAACCCGAAATCCTTCTTCTGGATGAGCCGACGGCAAGCCTGGACCCCGGGCACCAGATGCGTATCATGGATTTATTGGACGACATCCGCGTAAGGCGCGGAACCACCATGATCATAATCTCCCACGACCTGAATCTGGCCTCGGCTTATGCGGACAGGATGCTGCTCCTGAGAGAGGGATGCTCCGTGGCCATGGGGCCTCCCTCCGAGGTACTTGAGGAAGACCATCTAGCCAGGGCGTATGATTGGAAACTGGCTGTCGATCTCGATCCTTTTACTGGAAAACCCCGGGTGACGGCCCTACCTGGCAAACATCGCGCTGGGAGCGTTCCTGTCCACAAAAGTTGGTCCCCCTGATTTTGGCGGCGTGTCGAGTGGTGTTCAAACCGACCCAATAATTGCCATCACTATTCGGTTTTAGGTGAACCGAAACTGTCAACCTCGACTACAGCAACCAGCGGGACTGCTTTCGTCTGGGGTTATGCCCAAATAGGCATCCTATACTCCATATGGCTCTGCATATCGTCCTGAGGAAGTGTCCCAAAAACTGTGAAAATTGTCCTAGTCAAACTCTGGTCCGAAAAATGTACCCTTTAGATTACATGTAACTTTTTACGCTGATTTTTCCATAAGCAAAGCCAAAAAGAATTATGACTATAACTAATTAAATCAGAATAATATCATATTGGCACAGGGATTGCTGTTTAGTGGTGGAAGAAACTTATTGCTGACAATGAATAATCGCGACAGGGCCGGGCAGAAGCAAGCCCGTCAACTGGGCAGGAGCGCACCGGAATCCGCCGGGATACCGGCCTGCGGCTTGGTGCGGCTTTTCCGAAAACTGACGGCGGTCGTGCATTATGAAACCATGTTGCCCTGGCTGTTGCCGGATTCGTTCGTTGAACCGCAACCGCAGCTCCCTAACAAAATCTCTATTAACCAAAACATTGAACAATCGCCGGGGAATGCATCCATTGTCAGGAGCACTGAGGCAGGTCAGATTTGTCGGCACACTGAAAAAGTGGAGAAATAAATATGGAAAGCACCGCGCGTTCCATTGCTTTTTTTAGCAACAACGCCTGTTCCCAGGTAATACTTATGACTTATGACTCCTCTATAGATTATTTTGTCTCCAACAACCTGAAAAAGAAAAAATACATCAAGTGTCTTGAGACCACCTGCAAAATAATCGACTCGATAATTTCGAAACCCACTGCTCATCAAGGAGAAAACTAGAATGAAGATTCTAGATAAATTGGAGAAATCAAATCTACGCGACATCACCTTATCGCGCGAAGACACTGAAGAACTCCTGAACATCTGGACCTTTGGTGATGATTATTATAGATTGCTAGCCCTATCAAACAAGTTGAGCAGGACTAAATTCAAGGATCGTGGGTATGTATTTGCCCAAATCGGGATCAACGCCGCCCCTTGCCCCAAGAATTGCTTCTTTTGCTCAATGGGGAACGATCACTATGCCATGGATTCGAAATGGCAAAAAACCATACCGGAAATACAGAATGAGGTTCGCAGGCTCCTTAAAGAGGATATTGACGACCTGTTCTTGATGACCACCGCCGATTACCCTCACGAGAAGTTCATTGAAGTGGTCAAAAACGTTAGGCCCATTTTACCCTCTGAAGTACGCCTCGTGGCCAATATAGGCGATTTTCCCCTGGAAACCGCCAAGGCCATGAAGAACGCAGGCTGTACCGGCGCGTATCACATTTGCCGCTTGCGGGAAGGAAAAGATACAGGGATCGATCCAAAGGACAGGGAAAATACTTTCAACGCCATCATGGATTCCGGCCTTGAATTCTATTACTGCATAGAACCGATCGGTCCCGAACACGGCTATGACGAAATGACTTCCGAGATCATGCGCGCCAGCAAGATGGGCGTGCAGGCCATGGCCGCCATGCGTCGCATCCCTGTCCCGGGGACTCCCCTGTTTTCCCTCGGTCAAATCTCGGCTCTGGAGCTGACCAAGATCGTCGCCGTGGCCAATCTTGCGGTTAATCCCGTCCGCTGTATGAATGTCCACGAGCCCATGCAGATGCCCCTGTTGGCCGGAGTGAATCAACTGTATGCCGAAATAGGGGCAAACCCGCGTGATACCTACAGCCTTACAGAACAAAGTCGAGGCTTTTCCCCGACCAAGGCCTGGGAACTGCTGGCCGAGGGCCATTGGTTTCGGAAATCAAAGTAGCAGCGCCGGGACAAGCTAAGCTTGCGCTGGCAAGCTGATCCGGAAATGAGGCCAGACCCCATCAGTGATGAGCAACGCGAAACCATGATGGCCTCGATTTGCGCCACGCTGCCTTGCACCTTCAACTATTTCATGAAACATCGCAGTAAACCGCCAATTCAATCTGGCCCGAGAACCCCATACCGAAAAACATCAAGAAAGATTGGCCGGAATGAGCCATGCCTGACCTGCCCCCCCCCAAACCTAGTCCACCATGGAAGTTAGGGTTAATGGGCCAACGGCTACGACCATGAACACTCGCATCCCCATGAGCACCCAGGGCAAGAAGCGGACCACGAGCACTCGCACCCCGGCGAGCATGGCCCTCACGAACACCAGCATCGCGACCATGCCTCACAACCGCACGGTCACGGGCGTTGAGGATTTTCCGCCATTTACCCAGAAGCTCAGTCGGAACTAAACCTCTGGGCGTTCGGAGCGCGCCCGAGGCAGCGCCATGGGTAATGGACGAAAATGCGGTAGGCCATGTCTTGCTTTATGACCCGCTAGCTCGCGGCCAGTTGGAACCTAACCCGCAGCATGGCCCGGCTGGGGACCGCCCGGCCCTCCACGGTGGCCGGCAGGTATGAGGAGGACTTCACGGCATCCAGGGCCTCCTCGTCGAAGCCCGCCCCGGCCTTCTCCACGATCTCGGCCGTTTTCAAGCGGCCGGATTCGTCGATGATCAAGAGCAGAACCACCACTCCTTCCTTGCCAAACTTCCTGGCCTGGACCGGATATCTGGGTTCGACCCGCTTGGCGAAGCGCGGGCCGTTGCCGGACCCGAACTCACCCTCGTACCGGCCGGGTCCGTTGCCCCCGCCGCTGCCCTGACCCTGGGCCGCTGTTCCCGAGCCTTGGGACTGCGGTCCGGCATCGCCGGACCCGGCCGCTTGTGACTCCGACGGGACTTTCGCCGGCGCTTGGGTCTGGCTGCTCGGTCTGGCCTGGGGCTTTTCCCGCCGGACCTCCGGTCTGGACCTTGTGGTGATTTCTTTCGGCGGCTCAGACGCCGCAACCACCGCGCTCTCGCTGGGGACCGCCGCTGTGGCCGGTTCAGCTTGGGCTGAGGCGGCTCCGCCTGGCGTGCCGTCCCCACCGAGGCTGGCCAGAAACACCTCCTGCATGACCACCGGGTATTCATACGCCGGCGAGACCAACAGCAAACCCAGGGCCACGGCCGCGAAGACCACTGCGGCGTGAACCACCAGGGAGGCGCACATGGCGCACCCCAGCTTCTGATCCAAGGCCTGGACGGTGTGCACCTGGTATTCGAGCCCGCCCCCCAAGCAGCCCAGCCACATGGCCGGACCGTCTTGTCCGGCTGGGGGGCTGTCGGGCTGGGGTGTGTTGGCGGCGTTCATTCACGGACTGCCTTGCGAAAATTGCGAAAAACACTTGAAACAAAAACGAATGACGCATACGATATTAAAAATCGTATGCGCGTCAAGCGCTTTTTAATTGGTTCGTGCCACCCATGATCTCCGCCATCGACCTGAAGAAATCCTACGGGGGCGTCCCCGCCCTCAAAGGGGTGAGCTTCACCGTGAGCCCGGGGGAGTTGTTCGCCTATCTGGGTCCCAACGGAGCGGGCAAGACCACCACCATACGCATCATGACCGGGCTGACCCGCCCCGATTCAGGGCAGGCCTTCGTGGCCGGGCATGATCTCTTCCGCAACTCCTCGGCCAAGGGCCAGGTGGGGGTGGTGGCCCAGACCATCAACCTGGACATGGAACTGACCGTGGCCCAGAATCTGGACATCCATGGCCGGCTCTTCGGCATGGACGGCGAGTCGCGCCGTAAAAAAGCCGATGAACTGCTTGGGCGCATGGGCATCGCGGATCGGGCCGGCTCCATCGTGAAAACCCTGTCCGGAGGGCTCAAGCGCCGGGTGATGATAGCCCGCGCCCTGATGCACGGCCCATCCGCCTTGTTCCTGGACGAACCCACCGTGGGACTGGACGCGGACATCCGCCGCTCCATCTGGGCCTTGCTCAAGGACCTTCAATCCTCCGGCGTGGCCTTGTTCCTGACCACGCACTACATCGAGGAAGCCGAGGCCCTGGCTGGCCGGGTGGCCTTTCTCAAGGCCGGGGAGATCACGGCCACGGACACTCCGCGAAATCTGATCGACGCCGTGGGGGCCTGGGCGGCCGTGGACCTTTCCGGCCGGACCGACACCGCCTTCTTCCCGGACAGGGAGAGCGCCATAAGCCGGGCCGCCTCGCATTCCGGGGACGTGACCGTGCGCCGCACCTCCTTGGAGGACGCCTACCTGAACGCCATGAGCCAGCCGGAGGCCGAAAAATCCGGCATACCGCTCGCCAGCCCCGTTCCGGCCAAGACGCACGGGCGTCAGGGGCACAGCCAAGCACAGCCCCGTCACCCTGGAGTTGGGGCATGATCCAGGGGGCCTTGGCCGTCTATTACCGGGAAATTCTTATAATGCGCCGCCGGGGCTTGCGCTTGCTGGCCGGCATGGCGGTATCCCCGGTTTTGTACTTCGTCACCTTCGGCCAGGCCATTGGGCGCTCCGTGCAACTGGACGGAATTTCCTACACCGCCTTCCTCCTGCCCGGGCTGGTGGCCATGACCTCCATGATGCAGGCCTATTCCCTGGCCAGCGAGATCAACATCGCCCGGTTCTACTTCCGCATATTCGACGAAATCCAGGCCGCCCCGGTCGGCCCGGGCGGCTATGTCCTGGGCGAGGTCCTGGCCGGGACCACCCGGGGCCTGACGGCCGCAGTGGTGATCGCGATCATGGGCTGGCTGTTCGGGGTGGGCTTTCACGCCGGGCCGGTCTTCTGGCTGGGCTCGGCCCTAAACGCCTTCTGCTTCGCCAGCCTGGCCGTGGCCCTGGCCATGGTGGTGCGCTCACATGCGGACCAGGCCATGCTCACCAACTTCATCATCACCCCCATGGCCTTCCTGGGGGGCACGTTTTTTTCCGTGAACAGCCTGCCGGGCTGGGCCTCGACGCTGCTGAACGTCCTGCCCCTGACCCAGGCCTCCCACGTCATCCGCCAGGCCAGCCTCGGCCTGCCCGTGGACTTGCCCCGGCTGGCCATCCTGGCTGGACTGGGCGCGGCCTGCTTCGTCCTGGCCGTACATCTCACCCGAAAAGTTCAGGATTAAACCGGGATTGATGGAACAATTCACAGGCGGGATGGATCTCATGGGTAGCACGAAATCAAAAATATTATTTGCAATCCTGGTTTTCGGCTTCGTCCTGAACCTGCCCACTTGGGCCGTACAGGCCAGGACAGTCGAGGACACTTACGGCCGGAGCATCGAGTTGCCGGACAAGATGCGTTCCGTGGTGGTGCTCAGCCGGGACGTCTTGGAGATTCTGCGGGCCATGGACGCCATCAATCTCGTGGCCGGGGTGAGCGACACGGTGCGGCGCGACCCCGCGTTCTGGCCGGAACTCAAGGACGCGCCCTACATAGGGCGCTGGAGCGAGCCGGACTACGAGGCCGTGGCCCTGCTCAAGCCGGACTTGGTGCTGGCCTACGGTCGCTACCCCGGCCCGGAGGCCGAAAAAAAGCTTGGCGCGGCGGGCATCGCCCTGCTCAGGCTGGAAGTCTACATGCTCTCGGGCTTCGACCGGGAGGTGCGCACCATGGGCCTGGCCTTGGGAAAACAGGATCAGGCCGAGGCGCTCCTGGCCTGGCGGCGCGAGAAATTCGCGGCCCTGGACCGCTGCCTGGAGGCCGACCCCAGACGCCCCCTGGTGTACCTGGAAGGCTACCAGAAACTCCAGACCTGGGGGCCGGGCACGGGCGGCAACGAGACCGTGGCCAGGGGCGGAGGCGCGAACATGGCCGAGGGCATGCACTCGCAATACGGGGAGATCACCCCGGAGTGGGTGGTCACGGCCAGGCCCGAGGCCATCATCAAGGTTTCCCCTTCCAAGGAGCGCTATGTGGCCGATACCCCGGAGGATTTGCGCCAAAGCGCCCAGGAGATCGCCCAGCGCCCGGGCTGGGAGGTGCTGGAGGCCGTCAAGTCGGGCAGAATCTACGTCCTGGGTTCGGAAATACAGGGCGGCCCCCGGGCTCCCATCGGGGCGGCCTACGTGGCCAAGTGGCTGCACCCCCAGGCCTGCCGGGACATCGACCCCGAGGCCTGGCACCGCGAATACCTCGAACGGTTCCAGAAAATGCCCTACCGGGGCAGCTTTGCCTGGCCCCCGGCCGGCCAGGCTCAATGAGCACCGTGGCTTCTCCGGAGTACCGGGCCTTGGCCGCCCGTCTGTCGGCCGTCGCGCCCGAGCCCGGGGACGTGTTGCGGGCTCAAGGCCGGCGGGCCGCGCGCCAGAGGATGTGGCTGATCTTTTTCCTGGGGCTGGCCATGGGCGGGGTGGCCTTGAGCCTGTTCTGGGGGCCGGACGGGTTCGACGGCCCCAGGGTGCTGGCCAGTTTCCACGGGGACAACGCCGTGGCCTCGGCCATGATCTGGAGCATGCGCCTCCCGCGCCTGGCCATCGGGGCTCTGGCCGGAATGGGCCTGGCCCTGTCCGGCTGCGTGGCCCAGGCCGTGTTGCGAAATCCCCTGGCCTCGCCCTTCACTCTGGGCATCTCCTCCGGGGGGGCCTTTGGCGCGGCCCTGGCCATGATCCTCTGGCCCTGGTCCGCCCCGGCCATCCCGGCCATGGCCATCATCTTCAGCCTGCTGACCTCGCTGACCGCCCTGGGCGTAACCAGGCTGCGCAACGCCACCACCGAGACCCTGGTCCTGGCCGGGGTGGCGGTCATGTTCCTGTTCTCGGCCCTGACCTCGTACATCCAATACACCGCCCCGCAGATGGAGCTTCAGCGAATAGTTTTCTGGACCTTCGGCAGCCTGGCCAAGGCCGGCTGGGGAGACATCGCCGTCGCAGCTGCTATGATCCTGATCCCCGCCCCCTGGGTGGTGCTGCGCTCCTGGGACTTGAACCTCATCCTGTGCGGGGACGAGACGGCCCAGAGCCTGGGCGTGTCCGTATCCAGGCTCAAGGTCCTGGGCATAGTGGCCATGTCCGTGATGAGCGCCGGGGCCATCTGTTTTTGCGGGGTGATCGGTTTCATCGGGCTGGTGGCCCCGCACATGGCCCGCCTGGCCGTGGGCAACGACCACCGCATCCTGCTGCCCGCCTCCGCAGCCCTGGGGGTGGCCCTGGTGATCCTGGCCGATCTGGCCGGGAGAATCCTGTACGCGCCCCTGGTCATCCCCGTGGGCATCATGACCTCCTTCGTGGGCGTTCCGTTCTTTTTCTGGCTCATAATAAGGGATTCCCGGAGGCGGTGGTGAGCCTGGCGGTTCAGGGCCTGTGTTTTTCCCGGCCGAGCGGGAGAATCCTGAGCGATGTCGGTTTCGACCTGGAACCAGGGCAGGTGCTGGCCGTGGCTGGTCCCAACGGGGTGGGCAAAACCACCCTCATACGCCTGCTCATGGGGCTTTTGCCCCCCTGCGCCGGGCACGTGAATCTGCGGGGCAAGGAAATCCCGCATTATTCCCGATCGGCCCTGGCCAGGCTGGTGGCCTACGTGCCCCAGGGCATGACCGGCATATTCCCCATGAAGGTCTTCGACCTGGTGCTTCTGGGCCGCCGGCCGCACCTGGCCTGGCGGCCCAGCCGCCGCGACCTGGAGCGCACCGCCCAGGCCCTGTTCCAGCTCGGCATCGAAGGCCTGGCCGAACGCGACGCCCAACGGCTCTCCGGTGGCCAGTTGCAGAAGGTCCTCATCGCCAGAGCTCTGGCCCAGGATACTCCCTTTCTCTTCCTGGACGAACCCACCACCAGCCTGGATCTGCGCCACCAGTTGGAAGTTATGGAACTGCTGCGCGGCCTGGCCAGGGACAAGGGGGCCGGCGTGCTGGCCAGCCTGCACGACGTGAACATGGCCAGGCGTTTCGCGGACAAGGTGCTGCTCCTGGACCAGGGCCGCACCTATGGATTCGGTTCCCCGGACGAAATTTTAAACGAAACTTCCCTGCGCGAAGTTTACGGGGTGGAGGTGGCCCGCCTCAGCGGGTGCGGCCTCACGGGGTTTCTGCCCCTGAGGGCGAGCGTTTAATCACGTTTGAAGGAGGTTACGGTGAAGACGTTCCCGCGCATGATTAAGGCCGTTCTGGCCGTTGCCCTGGCCTGTTGGCTGTGCGGCCCGGCCCTGGCCCAGGAGGACAAACCGGCCGGCGAAAGTGGCAAGACGGTCCAGAAATCCGACCACAAGATGCAAGACCTGGTGGTCACGGCCACGCGCACCGAGGTCGAGGCGGACAAGGCCCCGGCCTCGGTTTCGGTCATCACCCGCCAGGATATGGAGAAAAAGAACATCCGCACCGTGGACGACGCCCTCAAGTACGAAGCCGGGGTCTACGACTTCCGGCCCCGGGGCATCCAGGATTCCACGGCGGCCGTGAGCATGCGCGGGCTTTCCCAGCAGAAGCGCACCCTGGTCCTGGTGGACGGCATCCCCTTTCAGGACGGCTATTCCAGCTCCAGCATGTGGGCCAACATCCCCACCGATTCCATCGAACGCATCGAGATTATCCGGGGGCCGGGCTCGGCCCTGTACGGCGGCAACGCCATGGGCGGGGTGATCAACATAATCCTGCGCGTGCCCATGAAGACCGAGGCCATGGCCCGGGGCGGCATCGGCACGGGCTGGGACAACACTCCGGGGAGCAAGGGCGAGTATTACGACTACCGCACCGGGGCCAACGCCGGGACCAGGCTTGGCGACAAGGTCAGCGTGTTCGGCGGGTTCGAGAGCGAATACAACACCGGCTACCCGGCCTCCCTGGTGGTCAAGTCGGCCACCACCAAGGGCACGGGCAACCTGGTGGGCGGCTACCCCACCCAGAGTTCCACGGGCACTGCCTCCTGGGTGGTGGGCGACGGCGGCAATTCCATCGGCCAGCGCCAGGTGGCCAACGGTCTGGTGGCCTGGGACCTGACCGATACCGGGCGGCTGCGCTTCGACGTCCTGTTCGGCAACCAGGCCTATAACTACGGCAGTCCCAACAGCTATGTGGGCGGAGCCCTGAACGGCTCCCCCCAGGCCCTGCCCGGCTACACCGCCGGGACGATCGTGCCCGGGAACTTCCTGGCCGGGCTGGGCCAGACCCAGGACTACCAGTACCGGCTTTCCTACGACGAGATGTTCGGCAAGCTGAACTTCAAGGCCAAGGCCGCCTATATTGCTGAATACAATTGGTACACCCAGCCCACCTCCACCTCCACCCTCGGCTACGACGCGGCCCCCGGTGCCTATACGAACAACGTCCGCAACTCCCTGTACTTCGACGTCCAGGGCACCTACCCGATTTTTACGACCAACAACCTGACCGTGGGCGGAACCTTCCGCAACGATCAAATTTTCCTCTATGACCAGAACATGATCAATTACGGGGACATCGGCTCCACCACCACCACCCTTGACCGCACCAGGGGCCAGGCCAACAACTGGGCGGTGTTCGCCGAGGACGAGTGGAAAATCTTCACTCCCCTTAGTCTGTTCACGGGCCTGCGCCTGGATTACTGGACATCCTACGACGGCTCTTCTGGAAACGTAGGGGCCATCCAGTCCATCAAACCCCACCAGGATTCGTCGTTGTCCCCCCGGGTGGCCCTGGTCTACTCCCCCTTCGACGACACCACCCTGAAGGGCCAGATATCCAAAGGTTTCCGGGCTCCCAATCTCTATGAACAGCTTAGGGCCTGGACCTCCAGCGGCACCTCGCCGGTGCAGTACCTGCCCAACCCCAACCTGAAGCCCGAAACCTTGTGGACTTACGAACTGGGCGGAACCCAATACCTCTGGGACAAGAAGATCAAGTTGGGGGCCACGGTCTTCCATACGGACTTCACCAACTACATCGATTCGGTGTCGGTGGGCGGCAGTTCGTCCATGGTGCAGCAGCAGAACGTGGGCCAGGTGGCCATCAACGGTTTGGAAGCCGAGGCCTCGGTCAAACCCTGGGATTGGGTGAACCTGTGGGGCAACCTGACCCTGAACGATTCCAACATAACCAAGTTCAGCCTCTACCCGCAGTACGTGGGTCACAAACTGCCCACAGTGCCCGGAATTCAGGCCAATACAGGCATAGACTTCATCTGGAGACAATGGAAGCTGAGCCTCATGGGCAATTACGCCGGCCAGATATACTCCAATTACCAAAACGACAACGTGTTCAAGGCCTACGGAACCTATACCTCCTGCTGGGTCTGGGATTCCAAACTCACCTACTCGGTGAACAAGCACATGGACATCATGTTCAGCGTGTCCAACATGTTCAATCAGAAATACTTCCGTTACTACGCCGGGCAGCCCGCCACCGGGCTCCTGGAGCTTAAATTCAAGTTTTAGGAGTTCGCCATGCGCATTGCCGCGATGTTTTGGCAATCCCACGTATCATGCTGGTCCAGGCAGAGGTTCTGCATTTGTCCTTCGTTTCGCCAAGAAAGCCGATGTCATTGTCGTCCATCCATCCGGTCTTCCTCAAGGTCGGAGAAATCACGGACAAAGGCACACAGAGGTGCCAGATGCGCGCGTTGACACGTCACTCCAGATCGGTATACGATTTTTTTGTTCAGGTGCCCTACGGGCTCAATAGAGAATCCGGTGCGAGTCCGGAGCGGTCCCGCCGCTGTATCCGGGGACGAAACCCGCCATGGCCACTGCCTTTTGTAAGGTGGGAAGGCGCGGGGAGTAGATTGATCCGGGAGCCAGAAGAACTGCCTGCACACCGATGTCGGCCTTGCGAGGTTCATGGGCCTGCAAAGCCGGTGCGCATTCCTGCGGACCGGTTATCATATCAGCACGCCCCATCCTTCATGACTGACTCGAATAATCCCGAGGAGGATGAGGCATGAGTATTCAAGCCCTTTTCGCCCTTTTTTCCCCAAGCTCATTTGGGTCGAATCCATGGGACACAGGTCCGCACCGGATGTCTTTTGCCTTTCAAGCCAACTTTTTGGTGTTTTCCGGGAAGCTGGAAATCAATTTTCAATTCTAGGAGGCCGCCATGCGCATCGCCGCAATATTTTGGCAGTCCCATGTATCCATGCTGGCCCAGGCCGCGCCGCAAGCCCCCGGGGTGGAACTGAACCTGTACGCCGCCAAGTCCCTGGACGAGGACCCGGACATCTTCGCCCGGGCCGTAAGGGACATGGAACAGGCCGAGGCCGTGGTCCTGTACCGCTCGTCCGAGACGGTGTGGGTAGAGCTTGAGCCGCACATCAAGAGGCTGGCCATGGTCAAGCCCCTGTGGAGCCTGTCCCACGATCCCTCGCTGTGGGCCGATTCCAGCCTGCCCATGGCCGCCGTGCGCCGGGCCTACGACTACGTGGTCCTGGGCGGCCGGGAGAACTTCGCCAACCTCATCAGGTATGTGGCCGACGTATCCTCAGGCAGGGACGGATCGAGCGTCCCTGTCCCGGCCTCCCAGCCATGGGAGGGCTTCTACCATCCCCTGGCGTTCAGACCCTTTTTCCCCGCCCTGGAGGATTTCCAGACCTGGCACGGCTCATACTTGGCCGAAAAGGGGCTTTCTGCCGCTCCCAAGGTGGGCTTGCTCTTCTCCCGCCACTACTGGGTCAACGAGAATCACGCCGTGGAGGACGCCATAATCGACGCCCTGGAGGCCAAGGGACTGGCCGTGATCCCGGTGTTCTCCCACGGGGTCAAGGACGCCAATGTCGGCAACAAGGGCTCCCTGGCCATGGTGCGCGAGGCGTTCATGGATGAATCGGGCCGGTCGCGCATCGAGGCCCTGGTCAAGCTCTCCACCTTCTTCCTGGGCCAGGAGCGCGACCAGGATGACGAGGACGGGGCTCAGGCCTCGGGCGGGGTGGAGCTTTTCACCCAACTCAACGTGCCGGTTTTCCAGCCCGTGGTGGCCAGCAACCGCACCGTGGAGGAATGGCGGGAGAACCCCCAGGGCCTGGGCCAGGAGATCGCCTGGAGCGTGGCCATGCCCGAGTTCGAGGGAGTGATCGAGCCCATGTTCGTGGGCGCGGTCAGCCGCGACGGCCATACCGGCACGGGGGCGGACCTGGAATCGCGCGTCCCCGTACAGGAGCGTTGCGCCAGGCTGGCCGCCCGGGTCAGCCGTTGGGTGGCCATGCGCCGCAAGCCAGCAAGCGAGCGCAAGGTGGCCTTCATCCTGAACAACAATCCCTGCGCCTCGGTGGAGGCCTCGGTGGGCGGGGCGGCCAAGCTCGATTCCCTGGAGAGCGTGGCCCGGGTGCTTTCGGCCATGCGCGCCGCCGGATACGAGGTGGAGGTTCCGGCCTCCGGCAAGGAACTCATCGAGAACATCATGGACCGCAAGGCCATATCCGAGTTCCGCTGGACCACCGTGGACGAGATCGTCAAGAAAGGCGGGGCACTGGAACTGTTACCCCTGAAAGTGTACCAAAAATGGTGGGACGACTTCCCCGAGAAGGTCCGAAGCCGCGTGGTGGAGAGCTGGGGCCAGCCGCCAGGCGAGCACCTGCACGGCGTTCCTCCGTCCATGGTATACGAAGGGAAAATCGTCATTTCCGGCGTTCGCTACGGCAACGCCGTGGTATTGGTGCAGCCCAAGCGCGGCTGCGCCGGGCCGCGTTGCGACGGCCAGGTCTGCAAGATCCTGCACGATCCGGAGATTCCCCCGCCGCACCAGTATCTGGCCACCTACCGCTGGCTGTCCGAGCGCTTCGGGGCGGATTGCGTGGTGCACGTGGGCACCCACGGCAACGTGGAGTTCCTCCCGGGGAAAAACATGGGCCTTTCCCATGAGTGCCTGCCAGACGTGTGCCTGCACGAGACCCCGCACCTCTACATATACAACTGCGACAACCCGCCCGAGGGCACCATCGCCAAGCGCCGCTCCTACGCCACCCTGGTGGACCACATGCAGACGGCCATGACCCACGGCGGGCTCTACGACTCTCTGGAGGAACTGGACGCCCTGCTCGACCAGTACGAGCAGGCCAAAACCCAGGACAAGGCCAGAGCCCACGCCTTGGAGCACCTCATCCTGGGGGCCGTGCGCCAGGCCAACCTGGACAAGGACCTGGGCCTCGATCCCACGAAAACCGACCATGACCAGGATTTCCCGGAGATCGTGCGCAAGACCCACGAAGCCCTGTCCACGGTGCGCAACACCCTGATCGCCGATGGCATGCACATCTTCGGGGACATCCCGGCCGGGGATCGCCGGGCGGACCTGATCTATTCCATCGTGCGCCACGACGGCGGAGAGGACCATACCCTGCGCAAGACCCTGGCCAGGCTCATGGGCCTGGAACTGAAGACCCTGCTTGCGAACCAAGGAGAAATGAATCCCCTGCACGGGGCCAGCCACGGCCGCCTGCTGGAGGAATTGGACCTGATGGGCAAGACTTTGGTGGCCGGGGTCCTGGAAAGCCCGCAGGCCATGGGCAACGGCGGCTTCACCGGCCTGGCCAGAAAGCTTCTGGCCGGGCGCATGCGCGATGACAGCCACTTGCCGCGCTTAAATCCCATCCGGGACCGCATCGCGGGCATAAATGCCCGGGTCGAGGCCTCCCGGGAGATCGAATCGCTCCTGAACGGATTCTCTGGCGGGCACATCCCGGCCGGACCGTCCGGAGTGCTCACCCGGGGCCGGGAGGACATCCTGCCCACCGGGCGCAACTTCTACTCCCTGGACCCCAGGCGCGTGCCCACCAAGGCGGCGGCCATGGTCGGCCGGAGCCTGGCCGAGGCCCTCATCGCCAAACACATCAAGGAAGAGGGCCGCTATCCCGAGAACGTGGCCGTGTTCTGGATGGCCAACGACATCATGTGGGCCGACGGCGAAGGCATGGGCCAGATCATGAACCTCATCGGCGTGCGCCCCGTGTGGACTTCGGGCCGCGTGGAAGGCTTAGAGATCGTTTCCGTGGCCGAACTCGGCCGGCCCCGGGTGGACGTGACCATCCGGGTGTCCGGACTCATCCGGGACAACTTTCCGGACAGGATGGAACTCCTGGACCAGGCCATAGCGGCCGTGGCCGAACTGGACGAGCCCGAGGACATGAACTTCGTGCGCAAGCACGCCCTGGAAAAGCTCAGAGCCGAGGGCCAGGACCCGGGGGACCGCGAGGCCATGCGCCGGGCCACCCTGCGCATCTTCACCTCCAAGCCCGGCACCTACCAGCCCGGGGTGAACCTGGCCATCTACGCCTCAGCCTGGAAGACCCAGGAGGATCTCTCGGACATCTTCCTGCACTGGAACGGCTACGCCTACGGCAAGGACTTCTACGGCCAAAAAGCTGTGAAGGAACTGGCCTCGTCCCTGGCCAGCGTGGAAGTCACCTACAACAAGGTGGTCTCGGACGAACACGACCTGCTCGGGTGCTGCTGCTACTTCGGCACCCACGGCGGCATGACCGCCGCCGCCCGCCAGCTCTCGGGCAAGGCCGTGAAGAGCTATTACGGCGACACCCGCGAACCCGAGAAGGTGGAAATGCGCGACCTGGCCGGGGAAGTCCGCCGGGTGGTGCGCACCAAGCTCCTGCACCCAAAATGGATCGAGGGCATGAAGCGCCACGGCTACAAGGGGGCCGGGGACATCTCCAAGCGGGTGGGCCGGGTCTACGGCTGGGAGGCCTCCACCGGCGAGGTGGACGACTGGATTTTCGACGACATCGCCAAGACCTTCGTGCTCGACGACGAGAACCGGGCCTTCTTCGAGGAGAACAACCCCTGGGCTCTGGAGGAGATCGGCCGCAGGCTCCTGGAGGCCGCCAACCGGGGGCTGTGGCAGGCCGATCCCGAGATGCTGGACGAACTCAAGGAACGCCTGCTGGAAATCGAAGGCTGGCTGGAGGAGCGCATGGGCGAGGTCAGCGGCGAGTTCCAGGGTTCTTCCGTGGACATACTCACGGCCCAGGACGTGGACCGCTGGAAGGCCGCCCTGGATGAAATGAAAAACGAACTGAAATCGGGAAGATCATGAGTGCAAGACCATTGTATCCGTTTTCCGCCATCGTGGGCCAGGAACGCATGAAGCAGGCCCTGCTGCTCAACGTGGTCCTGCCTTCCATCGGAGGGGTGCTCATACGGGGCGAGAAGGGCACGGCCAAATCCACGGCCGTGCGCGCCCTGGCGGCGCTGCTCCCGGACATCGAAGTGGTGGAGGGCTGCCGCTTCCATTGCGATCCGGATGATCCCTCCCGGCACTGTCAGGAATGTCTGGAGCGCGCGTCAAGCGGCCCTCTGCCCAGGGCGCACGTTCCAACCCGGGTGGTGGAACTGCCCGTGGGAGCCACAGAGGACCGGGTGGTGGGGTCCCTGGACCTGGAGCGGGCCATCCGCGAGGGCCTGAAGAGTTTCGAGCCAGGGGTGCTGGCCCGGGCCAACCGGGCCATCCTGTATGTGGACGAGGTGAACCTCTTGGACGACCACGTGGTGGACGCCCTGCTGGACGCGGCGGCCATGGGCGTGAACACCGTGGAGCGCGAGGGTGTGTCCATGAGCCATCCCTCTCGCTTTGTATTGGTGGGCACCATGAACCCCGAGGAAGGCGAACTGCGCCCGCAGCTTCTGGACCGCTTCGGCCTGTGCGTCGAAGTGGAAGGCATCATTGATCCGGCCGCGCGCATGGAGATAATCCGCCGGTTGGAGGCTTACGAGGCCGATCCAGAGGGCTTCGCCCACCGCCATAAGGCCGACGACGCGGCCCAGGCCGACAGGTTGACCCAGGCCAAGCGGATCATCTCCGAGGTCACCATCTCGGACGAAATGCTTTTGGATGTGGCCAGACTGTCCATAGCCCTGGAAGTGGACGGACACCGGGCGGACCTGGTCATGATGCGCGCGGCCAAGGCCATGGCCGCCCTGGACGGCAGGACCGAGGTTCAGCGCTCCGACCTCAGGCGGGCGGCTGAACTGGCCCTGCCCCACCGTATGCGCCGCAAGCCCTTCGAGGACGTGGGCGTGGACGGCGAGGCCATCGAGCGGGTTCTGGGACAGGAGCAATGAACTCCCAGACCCGTCCCTGGCGCAAAGGCACGGTCTTCCCCTTCGCGGCCTTCCAGGGGCAGGACCAGGCCCGCCTGGCCTTGTGCCTGGCCGTGGTCTGCCCGGCCATAGGCGGGGTTCTGCTCTCCGGGGAAAAAGGCACGGGCAAGTCCACCCTGGCCCGGGGCCTGGCCTCGGTCCTGCGGGGCCTGGGCGGCGGGGCCTTCGTGGATCTGCCCCTGGGCGCGGGCGAGGATCGCCTGTCCGGGGCCATCGACCTGGAAAAGGCCCTGCGCCTGGGCCGAATCGCCTGGCAGCCAGGACTTCTGGCCCAGGCCCACGGGGGGGTGCTCTACGCCGACGAGGTCAACCTGCTGCCCGACCACATCGCGGACATGCTCCTGGACGCCTGCGCCAGCGGGGTGCACCGGGTGGAGCGCGAAGGCGTGTCCATGGAGCATCCCAGCCGGTTCGTGCTGGTGGGCAGCATGAATCCCGAGGAAGGGGAGCTTCGCCCGCAACTGGCCGACCGCTTCGGCCTGTGCGTTGCGGTCCAGGCCTCGCGAGAGGCTTCCGAGCGGCTCAAGGTCCTGCGGGCCATAGAATCCTTCGAGGCTGATCCGGCCGGATTCGCCCAGGGCTATGCCGGACAAAGCGACGACCTGCTGAAAAAGCTGGAATTGGCCGTCAGGCTTTATCCCGGCGTGGCCTTGACCGCCAAGGCCCGCGAATTGTGCGTGACCCTGGCCGGGCAGGCCAATTCCGCCGGGCAACGGGCCGAACTGGTCATGGCCAGGGCCGCCAAGGCCCATGCCGCCCTGGACAGCCGGGCCGACGCCACGGAAGACGACGTGAAGGCCGTGGCCGAGATGGTCCTGGTCCACCGCCGGCGCATGGCCCCGCCGCCTCCGCCGCCCCGGCAGGAGGAACAGCCCGAGCCTCCGCACGATCATGAACACGAGCCTGACCAGCCCGAGGAACAACAGGAAGAGCCGCCTCAAGACCGGCCGGAATCCGGCCAAGCCAGCCAGGAGCAAAGCCCCGGCCCGGACCAACCCAGGGACGACCAGGGCGAAGGCGCTCCGGACACGGCCGCGCCGTCAGCCCCAAAGGAGGAGGTGTTCGAGATCGGCCAGACCTTCCAGTTGAAGCCCATCCGGTTCCGCAAGGACAGGTTGCGGCGCAAGGCCGGTTCGGGCCGGCGCACCCCGACCCGGACCATCTCCAAATGCGGCCGGTACGTTAAGGCCAGGCTGGACGAACGGGCCACGGACCTGGCCCTGGACGCCACCTTGCGCGCGGCCGCCCCTCACCAGCACGGGCGCAGGGCCATGACCGCCGGCGGCCCGGCCGTGATCCTCAAGCCGCGCGACCTGCGGGACAAGCTTCGCGAGAAGCGCGTGGGCACGCTCATCGTGTTCGTGGTGGACGCCAGCTCCTCCATGGGCGCGGCCCGGCGCATGAGCGAAGCCAAGGGCGCGGTGCTGTCCTGGCTGCTGGACGCCTACCGCAAGCGCGACAAGGTGGCCTTCGTGGCCTTTAGGGGGGAGAAGGCCGTCACGCTGCTGCCGCCTTCTTCCAGCATGGAGCGGGCCTTCCGCCTGCTGGAGGAGCTGCCCACCGGCGGCAAGACCCCCTTGGCCCACGGTCTGGCCGAGGGCTACCGGATCATCCAGACGGAGTTGCGCAAGAATCCCTCCACCATCCCCATGCTCCTCTTGATCTCGGACGGCCGGACCAACGTATCCTTTAGCGGAGGCAGGCCTTTGAAGGACGCCCTGGCCATGGCCGAGTCCATTGCCTGCGACCCGCGCATCCGTCCTATCGTGGTGGATACCGAACCCGACCACATAAACGCCATGGGCCTGGCCAAACGCCTGGCCGAGGCCCTGCGGGGCAAGCACTTCAAAGTTGAAGACCTGAAGGCAGAAAGCCTGGTCGGCATAATCGCTGAAGGTCGAGCGTCGTAGGCCAGCGTTTCGCGCAACGACCGGCAATATAATATGAATCCTTTTGTAGTCAGGAGATAATTTGGCAAAATCGTCCGCTATGTCTAAAGGTGCAAAGTATCGTCCAAAACAACGCCGCTCTTGGTGATGGCTCATTGGATGATAGGGAAATCCCGATTTTGCCGGACAGCGACATCTTGCCTAACTCGGCAAAGTTCGTCGCCTGACGGAGTACGATCTCGACGTTGTCCGCCACATCAAAGGGTTGGCCGAATTTAATGGGCACCTTGCCCAGGAAGGCTTGAATCCTTTCGACTGGACCATTGCTTCGAATGTCCGTGAGTGTGTATCGCCCGGCGGCAAGTTGGATATTCGTTTCCGGAAGCCACGGGATGGTGATAACTTTGCCGGCATCTGAAGCTAGTACTAGGGCGGTCACCTGGCGAGGGACAAGTCGGATATGGAAGCTGACCTTTTGCGTCCCAGGGGTCTCTCGCACGACTTCACACAGGTATTCTCCGGGAGCCAGCAGCTTGAGGAGATATTTTGGAATAAAACTTTTGGGGTCCAGAATTATTTCCAGGCCTGCGTCCAGCCCGCTGTTTCGTGCGTCCCTGGATAGATTTCCTTTCAAGCGCAGCACGTCTGGGCGAGGACTTCCATTGATCCCTTCTAAGATTAGCTGATCTCCCTGCACAGCGGTAAAAGTCTGACCAGGAGAAACGGCTTTAAGCTCCCCGTTGAGCCAGTAAATTAAATCCCCAGCGTTCCCGAACCGTGATTTGAAGGTTGGGTTGGTCCAAGAAATCTTCGCCTTGTCCAAAAGCAGCCCATCGGAACGTACCTCCAAGCTTTCGAACGAAGTCATCGTCAGGCGGTTGACCGTGAGCATGTTTAAGTCGGGGCGGTCCGAAGCGAATACGGAAGCGATCGGATCCAAGGGATGATGCTTACCAGCGACTTCACAGCGCACATTCAAAGGGACTCCAGTGGCAACCTTCAAAAGTGGTTTGGCTGGGTCCAGGGTCTGTCCGTTCACTACAACCTTGATGTTTTTGGGTGGGTATGCCTGGAAATATTCAAGTTTGACCGGCGGAGCCTCCAATTCCAGGCCGAACTTTTTAAGAAACAACACCGTGGCCTGCATCTGATGGGATACCTTCCAATAGCTCCAGTAAGGCCCGACAAGATTTTTGCTCACCTCTATATCCAAGGCTGGAGCGCCGACATTGGTCAGAGTGTAATAGGTCAAGGATTTGCGCTGCTCAAGGTATTGGGAGCGGTCATTGAACGTGTCCATGTTGAACAGCTTGAATTTGTATTTTTCCGGTTTCAGGTCATCATTGAGCTGCGCAAGGACTTGTGTGACGGTTTGCTCCAAATGAATATTTTTGTAGTTCGTGGCGTCGATCACCACGGATTGGCCATAACGCTTGGGACCGTGCAGGTCATCCAGCTTGACTGGATTATAGAATCCCGAGCCTTCATGCAAATGGATGAGGCCTTGACTCTGGCCGACCAGGTAGCGGACGAGCCTTGCCAGGCGATCTTCAAAAAATTCATTGTAGTCTTTGTCGAAACGACGATTCATGTCCACGTTAACGAGCCGCTTGCGCTCATGAATAGACGGAGGATTGGCTCTGGGAACTACAATCAGTGTGCCTTTGCTCACTTTAGCTGTGGTAAGCAATTGGGCCGTTAGATAGCCACAAAATTCATCTCCTTGAATACCGCCCTGGACCATTATAGTTGGGCCAGGTTTTTCTCCGTGTAAAAAGTACACGTCCAGGGCGTACTGGGTGCCTGCGAAGAAGGTATGCATCTCAGCGAAAACATCCGTGGTGCAGATCAACATACTGATGAGGTTGAAGATGAGAAAGCTGCGCTTAAGCATTAGATATATGTTGCAAAATATAAGTTAATTTGTGCTGTGCTCGACATCAGGCATGACGTTCTGAATAAATATAAAATATTTTGGACCTTGGTGTAGTTTATACCATAAATGAGATTATTGCGCAACTACCCATTTATGTCGCGATACAAATCTGACTTCTGTTTAGCTTAGGGCTGATCAGGTGGTAGAACATAAAAAATGAGGCATTTAGTGTATTAGACGCCCCCCCTTTCAAGCTGAAGGAAGTCTATTTGCCCGTTTGGACTTCCCTCAAGGGGACGCCCTGCTCGTCGGCGACACCTTTGCCATAAGCCGAATCGGCTTTCAGGCTGTTGCAAATATGACGGATCTGAATTTCTCTGGGAGCTTCACCGGCTGAACGGGCCATGTTGGCGAAGAGCATCTGCTGTTGCTCAGAACTCATAAGCCGAAAGAGCTTGCTAGGTTGTGAATAATAGTCATTGTCGTCGGCACGGTAGCTCTACTGCACCTCGCGGCTACTATAATTTGCTGGAGGAAGGTCGCGCCTATTTACGGATAAGTTCTTAGTGTGGACCAAGATATCGACCAGTCTTTCCTGTTGTCTCCTCCCTAAACCAGATTCCGCCCCGTGGTGGTCAGGGTCAGCTTGCCGTGCTTCACCCCTTTGGTGGAGATGAGCTTGTCCGCCAGTATGTTGATCTTCTCGCCTGCCCCCTTCAGGATGAGGACTTCCAGGCAGTTATGGTGGTCCAGGTGCACGTGCATGGTGGTCAGGATCACATCGTGCTCGTCATGCTGTATCTCGATGAGCCGCTGGGCCAAGTCGGAGACATGGTGGTCGTACACCAGGGTGAGCACGGCTGCTATCACCGTCCCGGTGATCTGCTGCTCCTTCTGCACCAGTACGTTGCGGATGAGGTCGCGGATGGCCTCGGACCGATTGGGATAGCTTTTTTCCTCGCACAGCGCGTCGAACTGCTCCAGCAGTTCCGAATTCAGGGAAACCCCGAAACGAACGATCTTGCCCATGATTTCCGCTCCACTGAATTAAGGGTGACCTTCACTGCTGATCGCCAGGTAATACCTTTTGTTTTTTTGTGACACTTGGAACGCGTTTAGGTCCCTTGGCCCAGTCTGTCAAGACGGCTGTATCACCGGTAAAGATTGGGCCTTGCCCAGGGTGAAAATCCATGGGTGTGCGCGAATGGCGGAGGCCTGCCTAAGTTGCCGACCGAGCTGTTGGCCGAGGCCTGAATGTTGGATTCGGCCAAGGCAGATGTACCCTTGGCTTTGTGCCACGAAATTGAGCTTCCGGCATACCAACATGGGGAGGCAAACTTTCCTTACGCGGTAAATTTGATGTAATCGTGCCGCCTTGCTTAGCATCAATATATTTATTGTGCCTCTTTACATTAAAATTTTTCTGGATATATATTTGCACAAAAGGAGGATAACCATGAAAGGCGACCACGAACACCATCATGAGCACTCCCACGAGCATATGCACGAACATGAACACGAGCATGAGCATCCGGGAATTGGAAAGCACACCCACAAACATTCGCACGTCCACACCCACGGGCACGACCACGAACACTCGCATCCCCATGAGCACACGGGGCAGGAAGCGGACCACTCGCACTCGCACCCGGGCGAACATGGCCCGCACGAACATCAGCACCCCGGACATGCCACCGAGGTGCACGAGCACTCCCATTAAGAAAAACCGAAACCATCCGGACGCCGAACGACAGACACATCGCGCGGCGTCCGGTTCCGGTTAGGCCCAGATTGCCATACAGAACATCTAGCCGGACTGGCGGACACTGCCAGATCTGACCGTAGACCTTTGACTTACCAGGCAATATATTTCGCCCTGACAAAAAATCGTGAATTAACATCTTTATCGCACTGAAGGCATTGACAATAGCACGTATCACGGATAAGTAACACTTGCGCATAAGGCCTGGTCCCCCTAAAGGACTACCTCTCGTCATCCGCCCCGGGCGTTCGGAGCACGCCCGGGGTGGTTGCGAAACTAAACGAGAGCATCCTAACTATCCGCTTTCTCAGCATTCCGATTTTACACTATTCTAACGCAGAGAAACGATCTCTTCTGCTTGCCAGGTCAACGTATGGTTCCGCCGATTAGAACCGCTAGCGCTTACGGCCTCCAGGAATCACTGCTCACGGATATTCGGTGGTTCCGCTTATGCCACTATGGACTCACGGTTGCTATTGAACAGTCGGCCAGAAAACGGCCTGGACCACGCAGGATAAGCATGTTTCATTATCCCGGGGAGAGCACAGATCGATTCCGCTGCTGGTCGGGGACCATTTCTGCTTTCTTTATAGACAAGACATCCCTTCCAGCACCGTCGCCACAAACGCCTAACCTTGCCGCGCATGCGGAAATACCTCTTAGTTTGAGTGCACTAGCCAGGTAAAAGCCCGGACAGTCGATTATGGATGGCTCAGAAAATCCAACCTCACGGAAAATTCCGCGCATGGCTTCGTCTTCCGGCAGAACATCTCGAGAAACAACGGTCTTTTCCCCGTGGTGCCGGCAGAGTTCCTCGCGGCTCAATAAATGGGCTATGTGTAAGCTTGCTCCGGGCTTGGCCACGCGAGACATTTCCGCCATGGCCGCTGACTTGTCAGCAAAATGGGGGAAGGCGGCGAAGCATACCAGGGCGTCGCAAGTGGCGTCCTTCAAGGGCAGAAACATGGCCGTGGCCTGCATGCGACACATGGCTCCTCCGGAATCCTTGGCCATGGCCTGGCGCATCATCTGGAAAGATATGTCGAAGGAGATGATCGTGCCCTCCGGCCCCACGGCGCGGCGCTCGTATGGCAAAAGAGTTCCAGGTCCTGAACCCATGTCCAGGACAACCCCGCCCCAGGGCAGTACAAATGAGCGAATCAGCGGCCATAGCCTAGCCCGCACGGGTTCAGGGTAGCATCGCGTCTCCCAGCCTGCTGCGCGCTCATCAAAAAACGCGGATCGAGGGTCCATCGAGACCGCCTCCATCAAATTGACAGAAACCCATGCTTATTATCGAATAAAATTCACTTCACGAAAGCCAACACGGCGTAGAATCGATCCGGATCGTTCCAGAGCACCTCCATGGTCCAAAAACCCGCCATTGCCGCCATCCCTGCCAGTACGGATGGATTTTCCTGGTGGCCGTGCCTGGTCCAGTGACTCAAGACCAAGTCCTTCTCACTGGCGCTCAATTCGCTCCATCCCGGCCGGCAGACCACCGATAGCCGGCCCATGTAGCCATCGCGGGTCTCCTCTCCCTGCAGAACCTGGGCGTGCGCCAAGACGACCCCGCCTGGACGCAAGACCACGGCGGCCAGTTTGAACAATTCCTTCTTCTTTTCCCCAGACAGATGATGCAGGAGCATTCCCAGCCAGATCACGTCATACTCTGCTCCAGCCATGGCCAGGGCATCATCGTAGCCCCCCAGGAAAAAACCGTGAGGCACGGAGAGACCGGCGGTGTTTTCGGTTGCCCGGCGCAGGGCCTCACCATCGATGTCCACGCCTAGGTAGCTTTCCACGTACGAGTATCGCAGCACCCTGGCCATGTCCCGGCAATCGCCGCATCCAAGGTCGAGTATCCGGGGAGATCGGGAGAACCTATCGATCAGGTCGTGGGTAAGCGCGGCGTAGGCCTCGGCGTGGCGCATCCGGTTGGCGTCCCTGGCCTTTTCGAACGCCGGCCTGAACTCGAACCAGGACCGACCTTCACCATTCCTGGACATATCCTCATCGCCCGGGGTTTCTCCCAAACACCCATATTTCGAATTCATCGCTGTCTAACCCTAGAAGTAGAACAACATCCCCGTCACAGCGTTGGGGGCTGCATGGGATGACTGTCCACCTGATTGTCTTCGGCCACGGCCGGGGCGACCACCTTGGCCTCCTGGAAGGTCGCTTCCCTATGTCCAGTCTGGTCGTCTCGGGCTGCCGGCCGGTCAAGGCAGAGTGTTCCGAACAGGATGGCCGGCGTATCTGAGGGACGAATACTCATGGTGATTTCCTCGAAATTCGAGGTGCCGGCGGCTTTATTTCCGGGTTCTTTTTTTGGCTAAGGACAATTTCTGGTGACATTGTTTATATTTTCGTGACACGAGCATCGTGTTATAAATTTTAATATTTTATGTCAATAGCGCATACATTATCTTAAATCTCAAAGCAGGCCGTGCTTACCGCCAACTATAAACATCAACGATCATGTTGACATCCGGATTAGTCTGGACCATACGTAGCACGTTTATAAAAAAAATATGCTCTTCATATACATATTGCAATGATCAAATCTCGCTCAGCCAGGCACGTCGAATCGAAACCACCCCGGTTAACGCCGGAACGGCGGGAGGACGACGCCCTTTCCCGCGTGGCCTCTGTGGCGGAAAGTCCTTTCGCCGGCTGCGTCCTAGGCTTCGGGGACATCCTGTGCGGGGACCGGGCCTTGGGGTGCGCGGTCATCGACGCCCTCCTCCAGGAATGCCTGGGGCAGTCGGTGACCCTGGCCTATTGCGGTGCGGATCTTCGCGGCATCGAGGCCTGGATGCACAATGCCCGGGTGGTCCATGTGGTGATCGGGGTCTGCATGGGGTGGCCCGTCGGCAGCGCTTTATCCTTTGATTGGGCCGGAACCAGCCGGATCTGCTCGGCGAATGGCGACCTCGAGGTGTTCCGGCAGCCCTTCGGGGAGGCTTTGGCCCGCCTGGACATGATCGGCGCATCCCCAAGCCGGGTGATGCTCCACCTGGGGCAAACGACCTGTGAATCCGGATTCGGCATGTCGCCAGAGGCCTTGCGGGCGGCCAGGACAACCGCATGGCGCATCCGCCGCGATCTGGTGAAAACAGGGCTGGCCCCTGGACCGGTCGGCCGCGAGAACAGGCTTTACCACTCGGTCCTGCTGGACAGGATGTATTGAGAGCGATTCACAAGGGGGGCGCATGCGCAAGCGCGTGGGTGTGGTGGCCGTTATGGCCCGAAACCGGAACAACTCGGCCGCAGCCATCAACAAAATCATCAGTGATCACGGATCGCTGATCCACGGCCGCATCGGGCTTCCCTTCAGGGAAGGCGCGAGCAGCGTTATCGCCCTGATCGTGGAGGCCGACACCGACGAACTGGGAGCCTTCACCGGAAAACTCGGCATGCTCCCCGGGGTTGAGGCCAGGACAATGCTGTTTGGCGGCCCCGTGAGTAGCCGGGGCGAAGAGGCCTGAGCATGGGCGTGCAGAACGCCGGGGGGGCAAGGACCGCCACCCGCACCGAGCACGACCTTCTGGGGGCCAGGGAAGTCCCGATAGACTCCTATTTTGGTGTCCATACGGTCCGGGCCTTGGAGAACTTCCACTTGACGGGCCGGCCCATGCACCCGGCCTTGGTGCGCGCCCTGGCCCGGGTCAAGCTGGCCTGCGCCCTGGCCAACACGGAGCTCGGCTTTCTGGGGGAATCCGTAGGCTTGGCCGTGGCCCGGGCCGGCGAGGAGATGATTTCCGGAGAACTGGCCAGACACGTGGTGGTGGACGCCCTGCAAGGCGGGGCTGGCACCTCGGCCAACATGAACGTGAACGAGGTCCTGGCCAACCGGGCCGAGGAGATTCTCGGCGGGCACAGAGGGGACTACGCCATGGTCCACCCCCTGCGCCACGTGAATCTGCACCAGTCCACCAACGACGTCTTCCCCACGGCCATCCGGGTGGCGGCCCTGGAAGAACTCTCGCGGCTCGAACCGGTGGTGGCCGGCCTCCAGGAATCGTTCCAGTCCTTGGAAGGCCGGTTCGCAGGAGTGCTCAAGCTGGGCCGCACCCAGCTCATGGACGCCGTGCCCATGACCCTGGGCATGAGCTTCTCCGCCTACGGAGAGGCCATGGGCCGTGACCGCTGGCGCATCTTCAAATGCCGCGAGCGGCTGCGGGTGGTCAACCTGGGCGGTACGGCCATCGGCACTGGCCTGACCGCCCCCCGGCGCTACATTTTTTTGGTGGTGGAAAAGCTGCGCCAGGTCACGGGCATGAACCTGGCCCGGGCTGAGAATCTGGTGGACGCCACCCAGAACCACGACGCCCTGGTGGAGGTCAGCGGCATCCTGCGCGCCCACGCGGTCAACCTCTTCAAGATATCCTCGGATCTGCGCCTGCTGGCTTCCGGCCCAACGGCCGGGCTAGGCGAGTTGAAGTTGCCCGAAGTCCAGGCCGGGTCCAGCATCATGCCGGGCAAGGTCAATCCGGTGATCTGCGAGGCCGTGGGACAGGCCGCCATCCGGGTCATGGCCGAGGACCACGCCCTGACCCAGGCCGCGCAGCAAGGGCAGCTGGAGCTGAACGCCTTTGCCCCGCTCATGGCCCAGGCCCTGCTGGAGAGCATAGAGCTGCTCATAAACGCCGGGAAGATGTTCCGCGCCCGGTGCGTGGAAGGCATCGAAGCGGACGCAGCCCGTTGCGCCGCCCACGTGGACGCCTCCTGGTGCGCGGTGACCGCCCTGGTGCCGGCCGTCGGCTACGAGGCGGCCACGGCCATAGCGGCCCGGGTGCGCGCGGAGGGTATCGGCCTGCGCAAGGCCGCGACAGAATCCGGGTTGCTTTCCCTGGAAGAGCTCGACCGCCTGCTCTCTCCCGAGGCCATGACCGCCCTGGGGCATGCCGGATGATGAACACCCCAAAAGGCCTGCGCCTGCACATAGGCATCTTCGGAAGGCGCAACGTGGGCAAATCCTCGCTCATGAACGCCCTCACCGGGCAGCAGGCGGCCATAGTCTCCAGCCAGCCGGGAACCACCACGGACCCGGTGGAAAAGGCCATGGAACTGTCCCCGCTGGGTCCCGTGCTCTTCGTGGATACGGCCGGGCTGGACGACCAAGGGCCGGTAGGGGATTTACGGGCCAAGCGCTCCCTGGACGCGCTGACCCGCACGGACCTGGCCTTGCTGGTCACTGGGGAAGGCGAGTTCGGCCAGTTCGAGCAAACCCTGGCGGAACTTCTGGCCAAGAATGACATCCCCTTCGTGGTGGTGGTGAACAAGACCGACTTGGCCCCGTTATCCTCGGGCTTCGCCGCACAACTGGCGGAAAAGGGCCTGGCCGTGCAGGGGGTGAGCGTCGCCGACGGTTCAGGCATGGACGAACTCAAACGCCTGCTCCTGGAAAAGGCCCCGGAACAATGGTTCGAGGAACCCAGGCTTCTCGGCGATCTCGTTAAACCCGGCGGGTTGGCCGTGCTGGTGGTGCCCATCGACCTGGGCGCGCCCAAGGGCAGGCTCATCCTGCCCCAGGTCCAGGCCATCAGGGACGTGCTGGATTCGGACGCCTCGGCCCTGGTGGTCAAGGACCGCGAACTGGCCGACGCCCTGGAGAATCTGCCCCGCGAGCCCGACATCGTGGTCTGCGACTCCCAGGTGGTGCTCAAGGCCGCGGCGGACACTCCCCGAGGCGTGCCCCTGACCACCTTCTCCATCCTTATGGCCCGGTTCAAGGGCGATCTGCCCGGTTTGGCCGCCGGGGCCGCGGCCATCGACGGTCTGGCCCCAGGCGACAAGGTGCTCATCGCCGAGGCCTGCACGCACCACCCCCTGGCCGACGACATCGGCCGGGTGAAGATTCCCAGGTGGATCAACCAGTACGCCGGCGGAGGGGTCGAGGCCAAGGTGGTCTCAGGCAGGGATTATCCCGAGGACCTTTCCGCCTACAAGCTGGTGATCCATTGCGGCGGCTGCGTCATCACCCGCCGCCACATGCTCTCCCGGATGCACGCGGCCCGTGCCGCCGGGGTGCCCGTAACCAACTACGGCGTGGCCATTTCCCGGCTCCAGGGCGTCCTGGAGCGGGCGCTCAGGCCGTTCCCGGCCGCGCTGGAGTCGTTTAGAGCCGCCGGTGCGAAGGAGGTGAAACAAGCCGGTTGAGTTGTTCGTTCAACCTACAATATCTGGAGGATTACTCATGGCGCGCATTGAAATGGAGAAGGTCTTTTACGAAGATCACGCTCCCAATCCCAAGGACGATCCGGACAAGCTCTTCTTCATCCAGATCGACGACAAGAAGTGCATCGGGTGCGACACCTGCATGGGCTACTGCCCAACGGGGGCCATTTTCGGCAATTCCGGGGAACCGCACTCGATCCCGCACGAGGCCCTGTGCATCAACTGCGGCCAGTGCCTGACCCACTGCCCTGTGGGGGCCATATACGAATCCCAGTCCTGGGTGAACCAGGTGAGTTCCAAGCTGGCGGACAAGAAACTCAAGAAGATCGCCATGCCCGCTCCGGCCGTGCGCTACGCCATCGGCGACTGCTTCGGCCTGCCCGTGGGCTCCGTGAGCACGGACCACATGCTGGCCGCGCTCAAGGCCCTGGGCTTCGACCACGTCTGGGACAACGAGTTCACCGCCGACGTGACCATCTGGGAGGAAGGCTCAGAATTGGTGGCCAGGCTGACCAAGAAACTCGACAGGCCCCTGCCCCAGTTCACCTCCTGCTGCCCCGGCTGGCACAAGTACGTGGAGTCGTTCTATCCCGAACTACTGCCCTACCTGTCCTCCTGCAAATCGCCCATCGGCATGCTGGGAGCGCTATCCAAGACCTACGGGGCCGACTCCATAAAAACCAAGCGGGCCGATATATACACCGTGTCCATCATGCCCTGCACGGCCAAGAAGTACGAAGGCATGCGTCCGGACCTGTGGTCCAGCGGCTACCAGGACATCGACGCCACCATAGACACCCGCGAGCTGGCCTACATGATCAAGAAGGCCGGCATCGACTTCACCAAGGTCAAGACCGACAGGGTTGACCCGCTCATGGGGGCCTCCACCGGCGGGGCCACCATCTTCGGCGTGTCCGGCGGGGTCATGGAGGCGGCCCTGCGCTTCGCCTACCAGGCCGTGACCGGCAAGCCGCCCCAGAGCATGGACTTCAAGGGCGTGCGCGGCCTGGACGGGGTCAAGAAGGCCGACGTGCAGATCGGGGACGTGAACCTGAAGGTGGCCGTGGTCAACGGGCTTAGAAACGCCAAGCCCATCCTGGAGGAAGTGAAGGCCGGCAAGTCGCCGTACCACTTCATCGAGATCATGAGTTGCCCTGGCGGATGCGTCTGCGGCGGCGGCCAGCCGGTCATGCCCGGGGTGCTGACCTCCATGGAATGGAAGGCCACCAAGCTCTACGCCAGCCTGCGCGAGCGCCTGAGCATGTACAACGCCAACAAGGCCTAGGAGGACGATATGAGCTTCGCAGACTTCACGCGCCGTCAGTTCCTGAAGGCCTCCTGCGTGGTGGCCGGAGGCATGGTCATCGGCTTGCGCACCACCAGGCTGGCGGTGGCGGCCATAAAGCAACTCAAGGATTTCATGCTGGACCGCATCAATGGGGTCTACGGCGCGGACGCCAAATTCAAGATCCGTGCCTCCCAGGACAATCCCCAGGTGAAGGCCCTGTACAAGAATTGGCTGGAGAAACCCATGAGCCACAAGGCCGAGCAGTTCCTGCACATGCACTTCACGGACCGCTCCAAGAACGTGGCCGCCCTGACGGCAGCGGGCAAATATCCCAACCCGCGCCAGGCCGAGTTCGACAAGCCGTATCCCTTCTAAGCGTCAGACACCTGACTTGGCCTGCGGGAAGGGGATGCCTGACTCCAGGGCCGCAGGGCTTGGCGCGAAGTTATTTCGACAGGGGTCCTTGAGTTCATGAGAAAAATTCGCCGAGCTTTGATAACAGGCGGGGCCGGCTTCATCGGCTCGCACTTGGCCGACGCCCTGGTGCAAAGGGGCGTGGTCGTGTTTGTCCTGGACAACATGGCCAACGGCCGGCTGGAGAATCTTTACCAGGCCATGGACCGCGGCGTCTGCCGCCTGGTGCAGGCCGACCTGGCCTCGTTCGAAATCCTGTGCCGGATATGCGCGAATGTGGACACGGTTTTCCATCTGGCCGGTCTGGCGGACATAGTGCCCAGCGTGGGGAACCCCCGCTGTTATTTCAACGCTAACACCAGTGGGACCATCAACGTCTTGGAGGCCGCCCGCTCCACCGGGGTGGAACGTTTGGTCTACGCGGCCTCCTCATCATGTTACGGGATTTCCCAGGTCTGTCCAACTCCGGAGACAGCCCCGATAAATCCGCAATATCCCTACGCCCTCTCCAAGTGGCTGGGAGAGGAATGCCTGATGCATTGGGGCAAGGTCTACGGCCTAGCGGTCAATTCCTTGCGCCTGTTCAACGTCTACGGACCCCGCGCCCGGACCAGGGGGGCCTACGGGGGGGTGTTCAAGGTGTTCCTCCCCCAGAAGCTGGCCGGCAAACCTTTCACCATCGTCGGCGACGGGCGGCAGGTCCGCGACTTCATCCATGTGCGCGATGTGGTCGAGTCTTTCGTGGCCGCCGCGATTGGCGATCCGGTTAACGAGGTTTTCAACGTGGGCGGCGGCCAGCCTCAATCGGTCAACCACCTGGCCGACCTGCTGGGCGGTGAGCGGGTATATCTGCCCAAACGTCCCGGCGAACCGGAGGCCACCTGGGCGGACATCGGCAAGATTACATCGTTGCTGGGCTGGCGGCCCCAAATCAGGTTCGAGCAGGGTGTGGCCGAAATGCTGGGCAGGATCGAGGACTACACGGACGCCCAAGTCTGGGAGCCGGAGACAATAAACGAAGCGACTGGGTCCTGGTTCGCCAATCTGGGGAGAAACGCGGGAGCATGAGGCACCTGTATAAGATTTTCGACCTCCCCGATCTGGCCGCTACCATGGCCTCGCTGCGGTCGGCCGGGGCCAGCACCGCCCTGGCCCATGGCTGCTTCGACATCCTGCACCTGGGCCACGTGCGCCATCTGGGTCGGGCCAGAGAGCTGTGCGATTTCCTGGCGGTCACCGTCACCCCGGACCGTTTCGTGGGCAAAGGCCCCCACCGTCCGGTCTTCACCGCCGCCCAACGCGCCGAAGTGCTGGCCGCCCTGGCCGTGGTCGACGCCGTGGCCGTAAACATGTGGCCCACCGCAGTACAAACCATACGTTTGCTGGCCCCGGTTATATACGTGAAAGGGGCGGAATACGAAAAGTTGGCCGAAGACCAGACCACGGACATGGCTGCGGAGACCGCCGCCTGCGAAGAAGCGGGAGGGCGGGTGGAGTACATCGACGAGGTGGTCTTTTCCTCTTCCAGCTTGGCTCAATTGTTTTACGCCCCTCTGGTGGGAGGATGAAATGCCCGGGTTCACCGCATCATATTCTTCCGACCATGAACGTGACCGCGTACTGCGCATGCTGAAGGCCGACGGGCAGGGGCTAAAACGTCTGTACCGCGCGGCTGACCTGACGCGGCGTCGGCATATGGGAGAAGCGGTCTACCTGCGGGGCATTGTCGAGTTCTCCAACATATGCCGCAATAACTGCCTCTACTGTGGCATCAGGGCCGGCAACGACCGGGTCCGCCGCTACCGCCTTACGCCCGCCCAGATCATGGCCGTGGCCAGGCGCATGATCGGCTGGGGACAAACCACCATCGTGCTGCAATCAGGGGAGGCCCCATCGGTGGCCGAGGACCGTGAACTCGGCCGTCTGATACGCAGGATAAAGTCCGAGACCCCGCTGGCCGTCACCTTGTCGGTTGGCAACCGGCCCCCGGAGACTTACCGCTTCTGGCGCGACTGCGGCATGGACCGCTATCTTCTGCGCTTCGAGACCAGTGACCAGACCATGTTTTCCCGGCTTCATCCGGACTGTTCCCTGAAGGAACGTCTGGCCTGCCTGCACGATCTGCGGTCCTTGGGCGTGCAGACCGGAAGCGGCTTCATGATCGGGATTCCGGGAGAAACCCAGGATACCCTGGCGGACAACATCCTGCTGTGCCGGGATTTGAATCTGGACATGATCGGGATAGGCCCGTTCATCGCCCATCCGGATACTCCGCTCGGGGGGGAGGCCAATGCCTACGCCCAGGAGCCGGATATGTATTTCAAGGCCCTGGCTGTGCTGCGTCTTTTGAACCCCAAGGCCCACCTCCCGGCCACCACGGCCTTCGACGCCGTGTTTCCCCGTTCAGGGCGCAACCTGGCCCTGAAACGCGGGGCCAACGTGTTCATGCCCAACGCCACTCCTCGGACGTACCGCACGGAATATCTTCTCTATCCCGGTAAGCCCTGCGTGGACGAAGGCGGAGAAGACTGCGCCGGATGTGTGGTCGGGAGGCTTCGAACTCTGGGGCGTCCCCTTGGAATGGGTCCCGGACATTCCGCCAAATGCAAAGTATTCTTATTTTCTGGGAATGCCACCATGACGAACGGCATCCCCGGACAAGGCGACCCAAAAGGGCCTCCAAAGGAGTGTGCGACAATGGGAAAGAGGCTTGGCAACTACGACTCGGATTTCATCAACGAACCGATCATTCATCAACTCTTGCACGACACGGCCGAACTGCCCCGAGGGGATATCGAGGCCATCATCGAAAAGGCCTCGGGAGCCAAGGGCCTGACCCCCAAGGAAGTGGCCGCCCTCATCCAGTTGGAAGACCAGGACCTGCTGAACAAAGTCTTCGCCACGGCCCTGGCCATCAAAAAGAAAATATACGGCAAGCGTCTCGTCCTTTTCGCCCCTCTGTATATCAGCAGCTACTGCGTCAACGACTGCGCCTACTGCGGCTATCACTGCACTGGCAACGCCATCCGCAAGAAACTGACCATGGAGGAGATACGCCAGGAAGTGGAGGCCATCGAGGAACTCGGCCACAAGCGGTTGATGCTGGACATGGGCGAGGACCCGGTGCGCACGCACATCGAATACGTCCTTGAGGCCATGAAGACCATCTACGAGACCCTGCACGACAACGGGGCCATACGGCGCATCAACGTGCAGATAGCCGCCACTACGGTGGAAGAATACCGGATGCTCAAGGCCGCAGGCATCGGAACGTACGTGCTGTTCCAGGAGACCTTTCACCGCGAGACCTACGCGAAGATGCACAAGGGACCGAAGCGGGACTACGACTGGCACGCCACCGCCCTGGCCCGGGCCATGGAAGGCGGCATCGACGACGTGGGCACCGGCGTGCTTTACGGCCTATACGACTACCGCTTCGAAGTGGTGGCTCAGATGTTCGCCGTCAGGCATCTGGAGCAAATCTTCGGGGTCGGGCCGCACACCATCTCCGTGCCCCGGATGCGCGCGGCCAAGGACGTAAACCTGGAAACTTTCCCCTATCTGGTCACGGACGACCAGTTCAAGAAGATCGTGGCCGTGCTGCGCCTGGCCGTGCCTTACACCGGCATGATCATCTCCACCCGCGAGGAGCCGTATTTCCGCGATCAGATCATCGACCTGGGCATTTCCCAGATGAGTTCCGGCTCCTGCGTGGGCGTGGGCGGCTACAAGAAGCACCTGGACGCCATCAAGAGCGGCCTCACCGAGGGCGAACCGGACAACACGCCGCAGTTCCAGGTGGGCGACCACCGCACCCCGGACGAGATTCTGCGCAACATCTGCCTGTCCGGCTACATCCCCAGCTACTGCACGGCCTGCTACCGCAAAGGCCGCACTGGGGACCGCTTTATGGCCCTGGCCAAGACCGGCCAGATTCAAAACATTTGCCAGCCCAACGCCCTACTCACCCTCAAGGAATACCTCATGGACTACGCCACCCCCGAAACCAGGACCATCGGGAACCAGGCCATCGAAAAACACCTGGCGGACATCCCGGACCCGGCAGTGCGGGAGAAGACCGTGCTGGAGCTGAAGAAGATCGAGAACGGCGTCCGTGACTTGTATTTCTGACCGTGAACCACTCTACCGAATGCCTTACCCAGAGCACGAGTGATCAAGACTTCATGTTTCGTGGAGCCCTTACGCATCCCAAATGCAATATGGATTTCAACCATTATTCAAGGATAATGGTGGCAACATGTTTGAAATCGGGGTGATCATTGACGGTAATATGCATTATAAATTAGTATTACTTCATTACTACCTACGCCGCCATTTGATTTGCGCACGACAGAAGGGGTGTAGCCATCTTGACTTGTCACTAAAAAATGGTACCATTCCGTTGTGAACAGCAAACACCGCAAGACCTTGGCGGCAATTTTCGCTGACCCGGCCAACGCGTCCATCGTGTGGGAGGACATCGAATCACTCTTTCGGGCATTGGGTGCGGAAATCACCGAAGGGCGAGGGTCGCGGGTGCGCGTGGATCTTAATGACAGATTTTCCGTTTTCCACCGGCCGCATCCGCAACCCACGACGGACAAGGGTGCGGTGAAGTCGGTTCGGCGTTTTCTGCAAAACGCGGGAGTGAAGCCATGAACATTTTGACCTACAAGGGCTATCAGGGACGCTTCGATTACGATCCTGACGCCGATATTTTCCACGGCGAAGTCATGAACCTCGCCGATGTCATCACCTTCCAGGGCCGTGCCATCGATGAGCTCAAGCAGGCCTTGGCTGATTCAGTTGAAGACTATCTGGAGTTTTGCGCCTTGAAGGGCAGGAAGCCTGAGAAGCCATATTCTGGACGATTCAACGTCCGCATCGCCCCGGAACTGCACCAGCGCATCGCCGTGAAGGCAGCGACCGACGGCAAGAGTATCAACCATTGGGTGGCGGATACCCTTGGCCAAGCGGTCGCGTCAAATCACGTTTGAGTGCGAATCCGATCTAACGCCCTAATTCCTGACCTCGTTCTCTTCCAAGAGGTCTTAGTACATTTTTGTCCAGCTTGTGCCACTTACCCCATTTCGCGAACGCGAATTGCTTGGCCGCCTCTCTAGCCGTCTCATCATGCGCGGAAAAGCAGACCTGATTTCCCATGTCCCGGATCATCCCACCGTTGGCCAGAGTAATGAGCACCGTGCCACTGGAGTCGATGGCGCTGGTGAATCCAACAAAGAGCGGTTTTTTGTTCGGCGACAATGCTTCCAACTCGGCAAGCTCGTGAGCCTTGGCTACAGCCAGGAGTCCCCGGCGGACACGGCGAGTGACATCTCTGGACTCGGCCAAATCAAGCTGTTGGTCGATCCACTTCTCTCGGATGTCCTGCCGCCGGTCTTGGTTTGAGCGAAATGCATTAACCTCGGGTTCGACCAGTTCCCCCTTGGATCGAAGGATGGCCAGGGCCACTTCATCACCCTGGGCGGCCTTCCAGCGCAAGAAATCGGTCCAGGACAGATACGGCGTTTCCTTCCTCACCGCTTCCCGCTTGGCGCGGGCCTTATTCCCCACCTGGAGCCGATGCTCTGCCTCGCGCAGCCGCGCGATTTTGATGAGGTCATACCGGTGCCGCCCAAAGAACTGTTGGGTGATTTTCTCCCGCTCCAGGCTCCATAGCTTCCGCACGGATTCCAAGTCTTCACGCTCACGGTTCGCCACCTCGCTCAGAGCAGCCTTTTGAAGAACCATGCTAGCCTGATATTCCCGGTAGAGGCCACCACGTTCCGGGCCGCGATGCATCGGTCTAGCTGTGAACGTCTCGTCCTGAGGATATTTCTCCTTGGCCATGCCCGGCGGGACATACGCTCCAAAACGCCGGGTGAGCTTCGTGAGAGACAGAGACCGGTCCAGTCCGCTGGCTTTGACGGCATGCCTCCCCAGGCGATCCTTGATGATCAGACCATTTCCATGCGGCTTGATCTCCATGCCAAACGTGGCGAAGGCGGCATGGACCTGTTCCCATCCCGTAGCCTGACGCAAGGCCTCCAGAATGCGCTCTCGTCGTTCCTTGACGTATCCGTCGAAGGACTGTTGGCCGGTATGGGCTTCAACCGTGGCTGCGACCGGAGTCAGTTTGGAGTCCGTGTTCTCCAAGGAACGACCGTTCTCGATGGCCAAGCCGTACTTCTTTTCCAGATCTCGGCATGTTTGGTCCCGCTTCCAGAAATCACGAAAAGGCTCATGTCTGGTAAGCTTCTCCGGGTGGATCATGTTGTAAGCCATGTGCATGTGCAGGTTGGCGGTATTTCGATGAACCCCGCAGTGCCGCTGGTGTTCCTCAAAGCCCAGTGCCTTCGCGAATTCGGCCTCGATCTCCTTGAGTACTTCTGGCGTCAATCTCACCTCGTCCTCAGGGCGGAAGCTCACGATGAGGTGGTAGGTCTTTTCCTTGGCGGTCCTGGTGTTCAGAGCCTGGGTATCGACGACCTCCTGGATGGCCAGTTCATAGTCGTCACCTGCCCAGCATCCAGCGCACCAACACAAGAGGGCCTTTTCCCCCGTGTGTCCGGCTGCGGCGATGTAATCGGCCAGACGACGGTAGTTGTCGTTTTCTGGCTTTCGAGCGATCCGGCGACTGATCATGGCTTCTCTCACATAATCCGCTCAAATCCTGGCCACAGCGGCCTTCAATTCCCGTTGCCGGACTTCGATTTCCCGGAGCACGCGCCTCACTTCTTGGTGAAGTGACTGAATCTGGCCCTCCTTGCTGGAAAGGCACAGCTTGAAAAGCCCTCCCAACCTGCCGAGGTCGGCATTGATCTTGAGCAGTTCACGCCGGGCCTGGTGAGTTTCCAGACTTGGAACCGTCTGCCCAAGGCAAACACGCTTGGCGAAAGTAGATAGGGATAGGCCTGCCCTGTCAGCGCTCTCCTGGATTCTTTCATATTCCTCTGGCGTCAAATAGGTTTTCAGTACAGCCTTCTTCGAGGGCATGAGGATCTCCACTTCCAACGTTATTATGCGTTGAGCCGAAGGCGAATAAGCCAAAGCCCCGCAGGGCAGGATGTGAGGTAGGCCTACCTTACCTGTCCTGCCTTCGGACTCGTTTGTTTCGTATTCCATCTATTTGTATTTTACGAGATTCACGCGACTATTTTCAACAACATTTAAAACTATTCATCACGCATATACATGAAACAATATGGCCCAACGAACTGATTACTCCATACAATATGATCATAATTTCAGTCTATTTGGCAGGCATATCGTTTAGCATAGTAGAATAGTGCAGGTATTTCGCTTGCTAGACCGCTTTATCTATTTTTGCGATCCCAAATGGCTGCTTGCTCCGTGGTTCCAGTTCTACCTTTGTTTTCATATTCTCGGCTGACTTCTCTATATTCTTGTCTCTTGGGATTTATGAGCGACACATACGGGCCAACCATGCGACACTTATTTGGGCTGGTGAGGAGCAAAGGGAGATTAATGCCTTCCGAATCATGCCAGCTCGGATTCCAGCTTGGCTGATTTTAAGGTTCAAGACGGTCTTTCTGAAGGGGATACAGGCGGAGTTGAAAAAGCCCCCGAAGGGGCCTCTCACTGGTCCAACTGATATGCCGCGTTAGGCTACTACTCTTGCCCTGGACTGTATCCCGGCGGATACTCCAATGCTTCATTTGTTCGCCGTTGGGCTTCAAGAGCATCAAGGCCTGCCCGGACATGTCCCGCCCACGCCTTGTTCCATTCGAGGGCACTCTGTTCCCTGACCTTGCCGTCCCGGCGAGCAAACGATCTCGGCTTGAAGCCGGACACGATGCGCCGCATGAAGTCGGCAATCTTGCGGTTGGCCCTTTCCGCTTTGCGACGCAAGGCTTCCGATGCTCTCGCTCGTTCCCGCCGGAGCATCGGCCCTAGGCCAAGCCATTCGAAGAGGACAGTGGTGATAACTCGAACGGCCCGGCAACCGAAGTATTTGCCTTCTTCACTTTTGCGTCTTGGCTGTGTCACGTGCATGAAACCGGCCTGCTTCAATTGCCCGATTGCTCGCTCGCAACGGCGCTGGCCAAGGCCAGAGCTTCTGACGATGGACTTCATGTCAATGTCGATGAACCCATTGGCCAGGGTTGGCACTCCAAGAGACTGCGTGGTCAGGTCGAGGTAGGACAAGAGTGTCTCCAAAACCACGAGACAAGCCTCTCGGCGTTCACTGCGTGCTTTCCGGTCTCCCAGTGTAAGGAGCAAAGGACATTTCCCCGGATGAACGTACCAAGCCTTGGTTCTCTCAGCTGCCAAAGACAGAATTCGGGGGAGGCCGCCCTTCCCTTTGCGTATCGGGTTAGCAGGAGTTAGCAACGGACTCTTGGGATCGTGACCACAGCGGTTGCCACTGGACGACCTGGCTGTAGACATCTTGTGGGAAGAACTTAGTGCCGGTGACATTCCGGGCACCTGGTGAAGCAGTGCCCAGACAGTATTTGACACACGGCAACCAGTGCCATATGAAAATAACCGTCTGGACAGTAATATGTCCCGTTTTCGGGGAAAGCGAACGAAACATCTTGGCGGGTGGGGCGTTCGCTTTCTGCTTTTGTTGGGGAAAATCTGCCATTGCCTGGACCGGCGATTGAACGATTGAGGTTAAATTTAGTGCGGGAAGGGGCTGATTGTTGCGAATCAAGTTCGCAATACGTTAGCAAAAACTGCGAAGGCCTTACGTTCTTTTGAGCGTAAGGCCTTGATATTCCTGGAGCCAGCGCGGGGACTCGAACCCCGGACCTGCTGATTACGAATCAGACCGGCCCTAATACCGGCGGGAAGGGCCTTTATCTCCGCGCAATTGATCCAATCCGTGAACTCGGCCATCAAGGTCTTTATGTCCGCCAGTATTTTAGGTGGTGTGTATACTCCGCCATGTTCTACATCCCCGACCTTCACTTCGGCATTGCGGTATTGGCCGGGGATGTTCTCCTTGTTGGCTAGGCCTTGGGTAATCAGGGAGTGGATGTCCTTGATGGTCTCTTCGCTCAAATCCAGCGGCTCTGTTTGGGCTGGGTAATCGGCGTAACGCCCATAGGCCTTTTTCAGATTGCTGATCTCTAGCTCGAATTCTCCAGGTTCGGCGTGGGTCTTCCCGGCCAGGATATCACCAACCTGGGCCTCGTCCAAAGTGTTGCCCTCGATGGCCGCTGTCCCGAAGATGGAGCGTCTAATCAGCTCAGCGTCAAGTTGTGCGAAAAATTGTGGCAGCATGGGATAATCACCCAGAGTACGGCACACCGCCTCGGCCGGGAGCAGCACCTTGAGCGCCTCCAATTGGTCGAAATTGGCGCTGAACACGAACTGCCCGGACTTATGGGTGAGGACTTTTTTAAGATATTTTTGATCGCTCATATGAAAATGCAATACCTTGGTTTAGTTAAAAAATAACTAATACATTTGATAGTTCATGATAATGAATATGTCAACATGCAGCGCCGAGCCCCGGGTTCTTGACCGCAAACCCCAGCCTGTTACTAAGGCATTGGGGAATCCGTCCCCGCGAGGTGTTCCATGTGCAAGCCCAAGTGTTTTTTCTCTTGGCTGGCTGCCCTGGCTTTGAGCGGCGTGCTGTGTTTCCAGGCCGGGCCGGTTCCGGTCTGGGCCGCCGAGGACTCGAACCAGGCCGCGCAGCCCGCGCCCCCGCCCAAGCCCTTCACCAAGCCCAGCCGGGAGGAGCTGAAAAAGCGGCTCACCCCCATGCAGTTCGACGTGACCCAGAACGGGGCCACGGAGCCGTCCTTCAAGAACCCCTACTGGGACAACAAGGCCCCGGGCATCTACGTGGACATCGTGTCCGGCGAGCCCCTGTTCAGCTCCCTGGATAAATTCGATTCCGGCACGGGCTGGCCCAGCTTCACCCGGCCCCTGGAACCCGGCAACATCGTGGAGCGCCGCGAGAGGTCCTTTTTCGGGGAGCGCATCGAGGTGCGCAGCAAGTTCGCGGATTCGCACCTGGGGGACCTGTTCAAGGACGGTCCGCCGCCCACGGGCCTGCGCTACTGCCTGGACTCCGCGGCCCTGCGCTTCATCCCCAAGGACGACCTGGAAAAGGAAGGCTACGGCCAATACCTCACCTTGTTCAATTAGGGCCGGCCCGCAGCAGCCTGAGCCCGTTGGCGATCACCAACAGGGACACCCCGGTGTCGGCCACCACGGCCATCCACAGGGTGGCCAGGCCGCTTAGGGCCAGGGCGATGAACACGGCCTTGAGGCCCAAGGCGAACACTATGTTCTGGCGCACCACCGTAAGGGTGCGCCGGGCGTGGGCGATTAGCCAGGGCAGTTTGGCCAGGTCGTCGGACATGAGCCCCACGTCCGCGGTCTCCATGGCCGCGCCCGTGCCGGCCAGGCCCATGGCCACGCCCAGGTCCGCCGCGCCCAGGGCCGGGGCGTCGTTCACCCCGTCGCCCA
>Ga0326727_10003947_pt1 | contig 45983 bp, 38 predicted proteins | sample MB2enrmetagenome_FD_207643 | JGI IMG/M metagenome (GOLD analysis project Ga0326727, IMG submission 207643) | Lab enriched peat soil microbial communities from McLean, Ithaca, NY, United States - MB29MY | ecosystem: Environmental > Terrestrial > Soil > Wetlands > Peat | place: USA: New York... | reverse complement strand
ACCTGAAAGCGAAAAACAGGTATACCTTACTATAAGAAAACCAGCTTAATATCTCCGTTCACAGTAATTTTCGAGTCCGTATATACGGGAATTTTACCGTGGAAAGGTCTGACGGAGTGTAGTGTAGTTATCTCAAATTCATTGGGCATCGCAGATCCAATCTCGGTAGATGCCCTGCTCACTGTATCTCTGGCCTATATACAAAAGTATTTCCGACAAGATGAATTCGTTTAACTGCTCGTTCCATTACGATGACGAACGTTCGCGAGCTTTCTTAATATAGGCTAAATCTTTGGATTCGCGCATGTCCTGATCCAATAGTGTCTCCTCCTGCTCAGTCTTCTGGAGAATAGAGTATGGAAAATAGAATAGCTCTGCGGATTTCATGATGTTAACTTTATTGAATAGGCTATTAATAGTTGCCACTATTCTGCAACCGCTAGTCTCCAACAGGACTTATCTCCTATCCAGAGTCTTAAACGAGCGTTTGATTTGTTTATCTAACGAGTTTGTAGTCATGAATTTCTAGAAATCAAACAATCCAGGATACAAATTCGGGAGGAAGTTCTCAATGGAGTCATCTTAAATGCTCTACTAGAAATTAGTTTTGATCTCAACCAAGTAGATAATTTGGTAATTAGCCAGAAAGAAAACCTACATGGACAAAGTATTAATAATGCTAAAGAGATTAAGAAGCTAGACAAAGAATTAGACAAAGTCGAAAAGGCCTTTAGAAAGGACCTTGAACTGTACAGGGCTGAGGGTATCACCACAAATCAATTTAAGGATCTTCAGAAAGAAAACGCTTTAGTCCGGGAAAACCTAATGCGCCGACGAGCATTACTCGAACAATCTCACTCTTTAGAAGAATCTTTGGAGGGGCGCGTGAACTATGTTAAAGAAAAACTGTCAAGATTTTTTCAAATAGACAAATCCGACCATGCTCAATTAAAGATGTTCATTTCAGACGTAATTGAAAAAGTAGTAGTTAACTCTAAAACCGATGTCGAGATATATTACAGGGGATTAACACAAGAGCTACCTACTGCTTCCCCCTTTCTGGTACATCGGAAGTTTAACAGCTAACTAAGGCAAGTTAAGGGCTTTGATAACAAACATTATCAAAGCCCTTAACTATTGTGAGGTATATAACAGACAGTGAGTTCTCGGCTGCAACTCAGTACTTAAATCACCGTTCGAACATGCCCAATCATTATATTAAAGAGCTTTTAGGCTTAATTGCTGCAGAGGAAGAAAGCCACCTGGAAATGATCGCCTGTGCCATTAAAATGCTGGGGGGCCTTCCTCTCAGTTATGTAAATTCCCAAGGTGTCCCCTGGAATATAGACTATGTTGATCAAAGCCTTGACCCGATTGCCATGCTCCAGGCTGATGCCGAAGCAGAGATAAGGGCCTAGGCCTTATATAATCTACATCTCACACTGACAAATGATCCCAGCCTCAGACAAATGCTCAGTTTCTTAGGTGGCAGGGAAGATGTCCACAAACATCTTTTCCAAAAAGTTCAAGCTCTAATTCTACCAGAGAACAAATCCCGATCAGTTTAAGCAATTGATTTCTGAGTATAAGGTGAGCTTTTATAAACGTGACAGCGATAACTTCTTGAAAAAGCGCCGCTAGGTGGTGGTCTCGCGACCTCAACTCATGATCGGAAAGGTGTTTGCACCATGAGGCATTATATAAACGGATTCAGGTTCATGCCCAAGGATTTGCTGAGCCAATTGCAAGGCCTCGGCCGACGAATGGGCAGGAATCATCTTCACACGTTTAACAACATCCTCAGGTAAGGCGCTGATCAAAATGACCGATGTCCTGCGACAGATACTCGCCGTCCTCAAGCTTACAAACCCCGGCATCGTAAAATTAATCTGCAGCCGGGCACTCAGATCTTCAACCTCGCCGTGCTTAAAAAACTCCTCAAAGGGTCGAGAGCCTATTCCATCGGAACATTCACTTACCAGAATTATTACTCCGCCTTCGCGGACCGCATAAGTAGCATTGTCCAAAGCTTTGATCGCTTGGTAAAGCTGAATATCTTTGGGATACCCCCCACTCGAAACAATGACCAGCTCAGCTTTTTCTTGTATCTCAATCCCAAAAATTTCTTTAGTAACCCGACAGCCCGCTAAATGCGCCTGCTCCAATTCGCCGGCGGCAATATAGACAAATTCCTGCTTCTCGTTGACTACTACATTAAGAAGGAAATCTACTCCTACAATAAGCGCAATTTCCAGCATATCCTCGGCAACCGGATTGCCCTCCATTCTTCCGGTCTCAATGTTAGGATTAAGTCCCGATGGTCCTGCATCTTTAAGCGCCAAAGCATGATTTTTCTGGATCATCTCGTAGCCGCAAACTCCCGGAGCAATTGACTTACGACCGCCACCAAATCCTGCGAGCAAATGATAAGCAATCCCTCCGGTCAGAATCACTTTGTCGGCATCCCACACCCGATGGTTGACAAGAATCGGAGTTCCTTGGGAAGATTTGCCCAAATCCACTAAATCATCGGCCTGGCACTCATGATCGTAAATAGGCACCCTTGCTAAAACCTGGGCACCACAAATTGCCGTGTGTTCCGCTAAGGTTTGTACACGGTGATCTCCGGTTGCCGTGACAATCGAGATGTCCTTATCCGGTACGCCGGCCTCATTTAAGACATCCAGCAGGATCGGCAGAAGAACATCCGTTCGCACCCAAAGTCGCGTCACATCACTAACTACAATCACTACTTTATCCCCTGCTTTTACGACTTTCCTTAATGGGGCCGTTCCCAGGGGATGAGCCACTGCTTCGCGAATCGCCTGTTCAATATCCGGAATCGGCTGGCTGACCTTCGCTTCAATCACCTGAACTTGCGCTGAAGACGGAAGTTCAAAAGACAACTTTTCTTTACCATAAGCAAGATCAAAAATAGTCATGCATTACTCTCCTCACATACCTCATAAATTTATCTTTGCTTTCACTGCCCAAAGCGACAATCGCCAAGAAAGCACTTTAGCAAAGTTTGCGTAAACCAATGCCGACAATAAAACGTAAGCGCGCCAACAGTTCACAGCCGACGAAATAGGAGGTTCCTAGTGTCGAATGCGCCACAAATGGCACAGCAGAATCATCAACGCGCTTTCGCCTCATAAGCCATTTCCAAAAGTTGTGCCGTATGCATCACCTGCACCGCAATGTTCTGTCGATTAAGGCCATCCGCGATGTGCATCCGACAGGCGGAGCACCCCGTAACCAGCACCTCGGCACCTGTTTGCTTTATGTTATCCACTTTATGATCATTAATTTTAGTCGCTAGTTCATAGTGAGCTAAACTAAAGGAACCACCGCTACCACAGCAAGTATCTGAATTTTTCATTTCATTATAAACCACTCCGGGGATATGCTTAATAATCTGTCGAGGCTGTTCCTTTACCTTTAATCCTCTGACAAGGTGACAAGGATCATGATAGGTCACCTTTATTGACAACTCACCCATTTGGTCCTCAACCCCCGGCAAGGAAACCACCAGTTCTGTAAAATCCTTAACCAGGGCACCCAATTCCTTGGCCTTTTCGGCATAAAGCGGATCATCCGCCAGTAACTCAGCATACTCTTCTTTAAGAGCCAAGCCGCAGGTTCCACAGGCTACGACGATCCAATCAACCTTTTCTTTCCGGAAGACATTAAGATTCGCTCTGGCCATTTCTTTAGCAGTTTCAAAGTCCCCGTTAATCCTCACCGGAGTACCACAACAGTTTTGTAAAGCTGGAATAACGACTTCGACTCCATTGCGTTTAAGTACGTTCAAGACGGCCTTACCGGTGTCAGTATAAATGTAGTTAATCATGCACCCCGTAAAAAAAGCGACCCTCAACTTAGCATCCGGAATTTTAATTACTTCAGGATATTCCGCCCGCAACGATTTCGGTGCCAGGGGAGTTAGCAGCCTTCTCTTATCAATTCCCAGGGACATTCTTGGCAACATTCCTTGACCCTGAGGCCCTTTGCGGAAGAGTAAGCCCTGAAAGCTGCTTCCCGCCTTCATTCCTATATTAAATACCCAACGATTTTTTAAAACTAAACGAAAGATCAGTTTTTTAAGCAGAGAGAGTCCTTTCTGCTCGACGATTTCCTTACGGGCCGCTTCCACCAGTTTGTCCACTTTCACACCGCTGGGACAGTTAACGACGCAGGCTTTACACATCAGACACAACGACATTTTATTGCTAAAGCCTTCGGTTAACTCCAAGTCTTTAGTAATTACTCCGCTGATTAGCTTAACTCGCCCTCTTGCCACTGTAGATTCAGCCTGCAGTTCTTTAAATACCGGACAGACATTTTGGCAGGCCCCGCAGCGAATACAGCGAATGGCTTCTTTCTGCCAAGACTCAAATGAACGTTCCATCCCATCACGCTCCAAACATTACGCCGGGGTTCAAAATGTTGTTAGGATCAAGCGCTTGTTTAATCCGGTGTTGTACTTCAAGTCCAACCTCCCCGGTCTGTCGAGTAATAAACCTGGATTTTGCCCGGCCGATACCATGCTCACCGCTTAAGGAACCGCCCAATTCCACCGTTGCGATAAAGATCTCGTCAATGGCCTTTTCTACCCGCTCCGCCTCTTCCCGGTCCGTTTCATCCGTGAGAATCGTAGCATGCAGATTACCGTCTCCGGCATGGCCGAGAATAGCAATGATAATATTGTACTTAGCCGCGATTTCCTGAATCTTCCTCACCGCAACAGGAATACTGCTCCGAGGAACCGTCGCATCCTCACCGATAATGGTTGGTTTGACTCTGGACACAGCCGCAAAAGCTGAACGGCGCGCCCGCCACAATTCGTCGGCTTCTGCTTGCGTCTTGGCTATGCGGATCTGGACTGCCCCCAGCCGCTGGCAGATCTGTTCTATCTTGGCAATCTGCTTAGTTAAAATTTCCGCATCCCCATCAACTTCGATTAAGAGCACGGCACCAGCCTCCGTGGGTAAACCAACCTTGGCATATTCCTCAATGTTTCTAATATAGATATTATCTAATAGTTCGAGCGAACAGGGAACCAAGCCGCCGGCAATGATTTCCGAAACCGTCTCACAGGCTTGATCGATCTCCGGGAAAACCGCCATCATCGTGCTTTTGGCTTCAGGTAAAGGGATAAGTCTCACAATGATTTTGGTTATTACGCATAAAGTTCCCTCTGAACCCGTAAAGAGCTTGGTCATATCGTAACCCGTAACGTTCTTGATCGTCCTTCCGCCGGTATTAATAATTTCTCCAGTCGGCAGCACAACCTCAAGGCCGATAACGTAGTCCCGAGTCACTCCGTATTTAACCCCCCGCGGTCCTCCTGCACATTCCGCCACATTCCCGCCCATGGTGGAAAAAGCTTGGCTGGCAGGATCCGGCGGATAAAATAGGCCTACTTTCTCGACCTCGCTCTGCAATTGACCCGTAATTACCCCGGTCTCTACTACGGCAATCAAATTTTTCCAGTCAAGCTCAAGAATCTTGTTCATTCGCTTCAGAACCAGAACGATGCAATCCCCTATCGAAATAGTCCCGCCACTGACATTTGACCCTGCGCCTCGCGGAACGACCGGGATCTTTTCACTATTGGCCAGCTTAAGGATTTGCGAGACTTCAGCTGTGTTTCCTGGGTACACGGCAACTCCCGCCAAATCTTTCTTGATATCGGCCTTAACAAAGGAAGCATCATAGGTATAACAATATAGATCCTCTAAAGATGTATAGATATTGTCTTGTCCAACAATTGTTGTAAGCTTTTGAATAATCTCTTGTCTCACAAGCGTTGCCTCCTTCCAGGTTTAACTGACTCTATATTACCGAGCCTTCTATAGCTCGGGATGGTCCTAATCCTCTGCTCGCAAATTCCTCAGTTCGACAGAATCCTTCGAAACTCCCCGGATTAAGTCCTTTTCTTGCTCTCTGTTGTTATAGTAACACGTTTCAGCCACTTTTTAAAAGCCGGATTTCTTGACAATACTCTCAAGTTTAAGCTTGCTCCCCTTCTCCCTTGCTGACAACGACACCTGGCGTTATTGGCTTCCAACCTATTCAGGCACTTCTTAATAAATATTTTCCGCATACTTATTGAAACGATCGTAAGCTTAAGCTTACTTTGGCAAATGAGTGCTATTCCGATTATACAGAACCTGGTTGCGTTTGCAGTAAGTACACTTCTATGATACTAATTCATTATAATGGAAGAGGAGGCAATTAGATGAGAGCCAAAAAAAGATTGATTTGGGTGGCGCTGGTAGTAACTTTATTTCTTGTTCTGACAGGGTGCAGTCCAAACCAGCAGGAAATTTTTAATGCTGCCCTGAATACTCAAAGTGCCAAGTCTATGCAGGTCCATACAACAATGACCTTCCAATTGAGCGGCTCGGATTTTGACCCTGCAGTTCAACAGCAATTCGATCAAGCTGCCTCGTATATCAACAACGCTAAACTCGATCTCGATGTAAAAACTAATGGCAACGAACAAAAAACCGCAATCCAATCTCAGGTCGACATGAATGTGGCCTTACAAGGAATGAACATTGATGTCCCCGTATGGGTAGACTCGGATCTCACCGGAAATGCGCCGAAAATTACAGAGATTATTAAAGTACCGGCGATTGCCAAAGCCACTCTCCCCCCACAGTTTGTGAATAAGGATTATATGGTTATAACTCCCGGCGACATGGGTAATTCAGCCCAGGGCAGTATCGACATGACCCAACTTATGAACTTCAGCAAAACTTTTCAAACAACGGAAACTAATTTCTTAAAAAGTTATGCCCAACAGTTTAATCCTCCAGCGGTTACCCTTGATAACGGAATTCAAAACCTGCAAACCGACGATGGTCAAAAACCGGCACGAATTTACGAGATAACCCTTAATGACGCTCAATTCAAAGATTTCATTCGTTATTCTGTTAACAATTTTGTACAGGACCAAGAGGCCATGAATTTTGTCAAGTCGTTTATGGATCAAATCTTGGGATTTAGTCAAATCCCAGATAAAGCGAGCAGCTTAAGTAATTTTGATCAGGCATTTGCAGAATTCAATTCTAATCAGTCACAGTTTTTAACTAAATTCAATACCGCTATGGATCAATTAAATGATGTAACGATTCTAGGCGATAAAGGTATCGATTTGCAATATGCTATTTCAGGCGGTTATTTGGCGCAAGAAAGTGGAACCATAGATCTCAAAGTGGACCTGGCCCAAATTAATACCTTTGTGAATAGCCTCAATGGTCATTCCGGCACACCCGTCGAAGCTAAAGGTATTGTGAATCTGACGGTTAATTTCAAGTCAGATATTTCCAACGTTAACGTTCCTCTATCGATTCAGCTTCCGACTGTAAACAGCGATAATTCATTTAGTAACAAGGATTTAATGGATTTAGCTCTTAAAAATGCTGCTCAGAAAAAATAGTCTGCAACTAGTTACCTTGTTTATTCATCAATAGTCACCGGATCGGTTCTCCCAATTTGGGATACGTTAAATAGACTCTAAAAAATTAAGGCACCCGTCAAATAGACGAGTGCCTTATTCTCATTTTCCGATGAGTTTTCGCAACTGTTTAGCAGCCTCTAAAATGTCCGGTTTCGCCAAAATTGCGGAAACGACTGAAACTCCGTCAATACCGGCAGTCAGTACCTGCTTTAGATTCGTCTCATTAATTCCACCGATCGCTACCACTGGTATAGTGACCGATTTCTTAATCTGCTCTAATTGTTCGAGACTAACCTCAGAAGCATCCGGTTTGGTAGCTGTGCTGAACACAGCTCCAACTCCTATATAGTCAGCCCCCTGGCGTTGGGCCAGCAAAGCCTCCTCTATGGTACCGGCCGAGACCCCGATAATTTTATGAGCTCCCAGGAGCTCCCTCGCTTTAAACAGAGGAAGGTCATCTTGTCCAACATGTAAGCCATCGGCATCGACAGCAAGGGCAATGTCAAGACGGTCATTAATAATCAACGGAATTCGGCAACGAGCGGAAAGCTCTTTTACCTTGATTGCCAACTGAAAGAACTCCCGAGTCGAAACCGATTTCTCCCGGAGCTGAACCAAGCTAACCCCTCCCTGAATAGCCTGCTCAATACTCTGCACCAAATCCCGATCTCCAAGCACAGTCCGATCTGTGACCAGGTATAGACTATAGTCCACCTTAACTTTGACCTCATTCATTACTGATTTTACCTTCTCTTGCCAGGATCTCGGGGGTCAGATTGTAGATACTGTCCAATAACCGCGCTCTAAATGTTCCGATCCCTTCTCCATGATGCAAAGAAGCCTGAGCAATCTCACCCGCCAAACCCATGCTTATTATCCCAGCCACGGCTGCCGTGAAGTAGTCATTGCTTGCACCGCAAAAAGTGCCAACCAGGGAGGTTGTCATACACCCTGTACCGGTAACATCTGCCAGGATTCGATGTCCATTATCCAGTAAACAAACTTGATGACCATCGGAAACGACATCAGTTTTTCCGGTAATGGCAATCACACAGTCTAATTCAGACGCTAGTTTTTTGGCAATTACCGAGCTATCTTGCTCATCGGCAAGCGAATCGACGCCCTTAATAGCTACTTCCAGTCCCGCTAAAATTTTGATTTCAGACATATTGCCCCGGATTACCTCAGGGTTTAGCTCCTTAATCAGTCTTTCGGCGGTATTGTTGCGCAGTCTGGTTGCTCCTACCCCGACCGGATCTAGAATCACCGGAACGCCCAATTCTTTCGCCCTTACCCCGGCAACCAGCATACTCTCAATTGTTCTGGAATTTAACGTGCCGATATTTAAAACTAAGGCAGAGGCAAAGCCAACCATTTCGGAAACTTCCTCCAGGTCATCCGCCATTACGGGGGAACCTCCGAGGGCCAGGACGATATTCGCGCAATCATTGACAGTTACATAGTTGGTTATATGGTGAATTAACGGGCTTATTTCCTTAACTGCTCTCAAGTTTGCGGATATTTTCTCGCGTATTTCCATTTAATATTCAACCTCCAAGTTATTAAATATATTATGCTGACAATCAGCATAACCGGAATGGTATCGCCCAGCATAAAATTCAATTTTACAAACCAATAGTATAATGCCGTACCTATTACACAGAGGGCTAGTGTACCCCAGTTTGCCAGCAGTTCCGGCTGGATCTTCTTATTTTTTAAAATGAAATAATCTGTCAAGAGGATGGCAAATAGGGGCGCAAAGACTGAACCGATTGCATAGAGAAAATCCTGATATTGGTAAATATTTACGATAATTGCCAGTCCGGTTCCTATCGCTGTCATCACTAAAGCAACCGATCTTTCGTTTAATTTTGGAAAGATATTCAGAAAAGTAACCCCCGCCGAATAAGCATCCAGAAAGGTCGTGGTTACCGTCGCCAGGACGATAATTCCTAAGGCTACTATGCCAAGATTGGCGGCCAGCAACATAGCCGAGGGGTCAGGATCAGAGGAGATGACCGCCGCGCCCAAACCGATAATGTACATCCAACTGCTGCCTAAAAAGTAACCGAGCCAACTGCCCCCGGCCCCGCCCCGTTTCGTCTTGGCAAAGCGAGTGTAGTCGGAGATCAACGGCAGCCAGGATAAGGGCATGACCACGACTAATTCTAAGGCTGAACCGAACGCCATATCTCCGGCAACCGGTTTTCTGAACAACAACGGATTACGGAAAATAATAACACTTAAGACAATCGTCAACAAGAACAATAAAATAACGGCAACGTGGTTAGCCTTTTTCCAGCCGCTGTCTTTTCCTAACCAAACCCATAGGAAAATGAAAGCACCGATGATTAAGCTCCAAACGGTCAGATGATCAAAGGACCAGAGCAGCTTAGTAATCTGGTTAACCGATCGGGCCCCGGTTATAATCATCACAGCTGTCCACCCTAACAACTGCAAAACGTTTAAGACAGAAAACACATAAGAGCCGTACTGACCAAAGGAGATTCTCGTCGACACCAGAGCGGGAATCCTCTCGATGGTTCCGATGATTCCGCCCCAAACCAAAAGCGTTGTTCCCACCAAATGACCAAGCAGGATCGCCAAAAGTCCCATCTTAAAACCCAAGGGGGCCAGCAACCCGCCGGCTATAATCTCGGCCACTGAAATAGCGGCACCAAACCAGAGGGTTGTAAAGTTAAACATGCTCAGGTTATTCTTCGCAGATATACTCACTCAATTAATCCCGCCTTTTTGTAAAGAGTATAGAAGTGATGAGTTGGTCCTACACCTTTGCCGATTGATAAGGAGTGCTGAATAGCTATAGTAATGTACTCCTTAGCCAGAGAAACAGCCTCCTTTAAGCTATATCCCAAAGCCAGATTGGCAGTGATCGCGGATGATAACGTACAGCCCGTTCCATGGGTATTTTTCGTAGCAATCCGAGCCGAGTAAAAATAATTCACTTCCTGCCCATCATAGAGGATATCAACGGCATCGCCTTTGAGATGCCCCCCCTTAAGCAGAACGTTCTGAGGACCCATTTGGTAAATAGTTCGAGCAGCATCTTCCATTTGCTCCAGCGTTTGAATAGATTTTTTAGTCATGACCTCGGCCTCCGGGATATTGGGCGTGACAAGCATAGCCAAAGGCAGTAGCTCCTTAATCAGGGTTATTTCCGCCTCCGGGTGCAGCAAGTGGTAGCCGCTTTTAGATACCATGACTGGGTCTACAACGATCGTCTGAGGTGCATAGTGCCTCAAGCACTCGGCAATTACCTCGATCGTTGGGACTTGCGAAACCATCCCGACTTTCACTCCATCGACTGCAATATCGTCAAAGATGGCCTCTAGTTGTTGGGCAATGACATCTCTGGAAATATCCTCTACAGCAAAGACTCCTTGGGTATTTTGGGCAGTGACTGCAGTGATTACGCTCATTCCATAGACACCATGAGCAGAAAACGTCTTTAGATCGGCCTGAATTCCAGCTCCCCCGCTACAGTCTGAACCGGCTATGGTAAGTACCTTTTTCATGACGTCCTCCTCTTCTCTTGTAAATTTTCTATAAATAAAAAGAGCATAAACCCAGAATAGGGTTTATGCTCTTTCATTTTCTAAAAAGAGTAAAACTGCTTACCTACGCTGGTATTATCCAGATCAGGTTATTAAGGGTCCCTAGACCTTATCGGGTCTAAATCTCAGCCGGCCTTTCCAGCGCCCCTGCCCATGACAATATTTACTTTTGTTAAATCTAACATGGCAGAAGTTTAAAGTCAACGCCAATCTATCGCTCAAGTATGATAAAGTGTTAATGAAAGACACACTACATAACAGGAGGCCTTTAATTTGATTGAACAGTTACTGATTGGCTTAATTATCCTTGTCGTCATTGCCATCCTCTTACTCCTCTTCTTATTGACACGTTCGTCACATACCCCCTTTATCCAGTTTGAGAATAAATTCGGCTCTTTAGAGAGAGCCCTGGAACGCAACGAACGACTTGTCAATGGAGAAATCTCCAAGAACCGAGAAGAATCATCTACTAATGCCCGACATGTTCGCGAAGAGCTAAACCAATCCGTCCATTCCTTCAGTGAATCTGTACTAGCGCGCATGGCGGAGATTGCCACCCTCCAACGCAACCAATTGGATATTTTTGCCAAACAATTAGCCGCCCTAACGAATACCAATGATCTAAAATTTGAACAACTGCGCAAAACAGTGGAAGAACGACTGCTCCTCCTCCAACAAGATAACAGCCAAAAATTAGACCAGATGCGGGCAACCGTCGACGAAAAGCTCAAGGCGACCCTTGAACAACGTTTAGGCGAATCCTTTAAATTAGTCAGTGAGCGCTTAGAAGCGGTGCATAAAGGGCTTGGAGAGATGCAAACTTTAGCCTCCGGCGTAGGAGACTTAAAGAAAGTCCTTACCAATGTCAAAACTCGCGGTATTTGGGGAGAAATTCAATTGGGGAATTTACTGGAGCAAATCCTAACGCCCGAACAATATGCCACCAATGTCATAACTAAGGCCGGAAGCAACGACCGGGTCGAATTTGCCATTAAACTTCCCGCCCGAGACGGACATGACAAGATTATTTGGCTTCCCATCGATGCCAAATTTCCTATCGAAGATTATGAACGCTTAATTGAAGCACAGGATCAAGCGAACCTGCCGCGCATCGAAGAACTTGGTAAATCTCTGGAAAACCGTATCAAGCTGGAGGGCAAAACCATTCAAACCAAATACCTTGATCCCCCGAATACCACGGATTTCGGCATCCTATTCTTGCCGGTCGAAGGCCTGTACGCCGAGGTTTTGCGCCGCCCCGGCCTTTGTGCAATCCTCCAGCGGGAGTACAAAGTCATCATCACCGGACCAACAACCCTCGCTGCGCTTCTCAATAGCCTCCAAATGGGTTTTCGAACCCTAGCCATTGAGAAGCGCTCCAGCGAAGTCTGGACTTTACTAAGCGCCGTAAAAACTGAATTCGGGAAATTTGTAGAGGTCCTGGAAAAAACCCAGAAGAAACTCCAAGAAGCGAGCAACACGATCGAAACCGCGACTAAAAAGTCACACACGATTGCCCGAAAGCTTAAAAATGTGCAGACCCTGCCGGCCCACGAAGCCGAATCACTTTTAGGAGAAGGGGCAGAGAACGAATCCCTATCAGACTAAGCTTGCCTGTTATCCTCCAATATTCAACTTAATATTGAATTTTGTGCCTTTCTCCGGAGTGCTCTCACAATCGATTGTTCCACCAAATTTTTGGGCTATTAACGTATAAAGAATATATAGCCCAAGTCCGGTTCCACCGTTACCACGATTTGTTGTAAAAAATGGATCGAAGATTTTGGGCTGTACTTCGCTGTTGATTCCGTTGCCGTTGTCCGAGTATTGTAGTAATAACCAGTTGTCTGCTTTTTCTGCCTGAATCACAATCTTACCTTTACTCGCCGAATCAAAGGCATGAATTAGTGAATTTATGATTAAATTCGTCAGTATCTGAGAAAACGCCCCAGGAAAGCTATTAATATCAATATTATCCTCACAGATTACCTCTATTTGAATTTTTGTCTTTTTCAATTTGGGTTGAAGACTGAAGATTATCTCCCCAATATAACTCTTGACATTAAAGGTCCTTTGTTCTTCACTCGACTGATCTGCCGAAACCTGCTTAAAGCTCTGTATAAGACCGGAAGCTCTCCTCAGGTTGGACTGAATGATCGATGAGACTTCAACCATATCCGCCAAATATTCCTCGATCATTTGATTATCGAGGAAACCCGCCTTGAATTCGTTCTTTAAATCTTTGGAAAGTTCCGTAAAATGGGAAGCGGCGGTAATACTTACTCCTATTGGCGTGTTGATTTCATGGGTTATACCGGCTACAAGTACGCCTAAAGAGGCCATTTTTTCTGATTGGATAAGATAAGACTGCGTACTTTTCAGGTTTTCCAGCGCAATCGACAGCTCAGAATTCTTTGCTTGAACTTCCTGCTGGAGTTGGTAGCTGCGGTCTATTTCAGCGTTCAATTTGTCATTCGCTTTAAGTATCTCTTCATTCATGACAATAAGTTCCTCATTTGTCGCAGTAAGCTCTTGGGTGCGAAGGGATACTTTCCTCTCTAACTCTTCATTGCTTCTTAAGAGAGAAATATTCGCCGAGTCTAACCTTTTGAGAAATATAATCACCAATATCACAATCAGAATGACAAATCCTAAGGTTGTTCCAAAGGCTACCATAAGCATCTTGTTTAAAGAACTTGTATATTCCTTTACCGGTACGTCAAGTACAATCAGCCAATCTGTGGCAGGTACGGCTTCAGCAAATAAAATTCGGTCCTCTCCGTGAACCGTAATGCTCTGACTCGCACTTTTTAGATTAATCAGGTTTTTTATGGCATTTCTATATACTTCATCTCCGTCTTTCAGCATATTGTATTTTAGTTCCATATTTTTTTGGGGATGTTTAAGCACTAATCCCTGTTTATCTATTATAAATACTTCATCAGTCTTTAAAAAATGGAACTTGGTATTAGCATCAAATACTGTGTCTATATTACAGGCTCCGCTTACCAGACCGACAACATTTTCATTTTCGTCTTTCACAGGTACCCCTACCGTGATAATTTCTCTGGATTCATCGATTTGATTTACAAAAGGGTCAGAAATAACACTTTCTCCTCTAATGATTTTGGGAAATGATTCCTCTGTATGTATGTCGATTGAAGTAGTTCCGCCCTTTCCATCCTGTACCATGATTTTTCCATTTGTGTCACATAAACCTATATTTGAGTAGAAGTTATTTAGCCTTTCATATTCTTGATTAAGATAAGCCATACCAGTCGTAAAATTCATGGACTTTACTTCTTTAGTATTGGCCATTACCGTCATTTCGGCAAGTCTTGTCTGTACCCAGGCCGATAATTGATAAGCGTTAATTTTAACTGTCTGTGAAGCACTCATGTTCATTGTGCCTAGGATCTGCTGTCGTGCATTTAAATAATTCAGCCAAGTAATCAAGCTCGAGCTTAAGAGTAATAGCGCAAAAACTGCTATGATTGCTTTTAAGCGGAGTGAATTGCTAAATTTCAGCTTGTTCAAACTATCCATCTCCTATCAATGTCTGTTACAAAAGCTAAAATGCACTGTACGTAAATTCTTAGCAATAATAATTATCATTTTAAAGCTTTCGTGATAGCTTCAACCACACGATCCGCTTGGAAGGGCTTAACAATGAAATCTTTAGCTCCGGACTGAATCGCTTCAATAACCACAGCTTGTTGACCCATAGCACTGCATATGATAACTCGGGCTTTCGCATCCCGTTTGCGAATTTCTTTCAACGCTTGGATACCATCCATTTCCGGCATCGTAATATCCATAGTCGTTAAATTTGGTTGTAATTCCATATATTTTTCCACGGCAACAACCCCATTTTCTGCTTCTCCAACTACATTGAAGCCATTCTTAATTAAAATATCCTTCATCATCATCCGCATAAACGCGGCATCATCGACAATCATTACGGTAGCGCTCACTTAAACTCCTCCTTAGTCTTAATAGTTAAACAATTCTCAAATAAATATGTCCAAACGTTGTTTGGACATATTTATATCCGTCGCTCATTCCAGATAAATGCGACCTATCCTGAATTAAGAATATTGCTTTTACATATTATCTTAAGCTATATCTGTTAACTTTTAACGAAATTTATGTAATTACAATGTTAAATTATGCTGAAATTTGCCTAATTACACATGAAAAAGAAACAAACTGATACCCTGGTTTTGATTATGCTCAATATTCCACCCTTAATGCTTTCTTTTGAACGCCAATATGTTGGACGTTTAAAAATGTAGCGGACTATGTTGAATGGCGGTGATACAATCACCGCCATTCAACATAGTCCGCTATGATCATGGGTGTCTAAGGCACTTTTGTTCAACTCCAACCAAATTAAAAACCTGCCAAACCTGCATACAATTAAAATAAAGTTACTGTGTTACAACAACCGTGCAAGTTGCCGTTTTGCCGCCACTCAAAGCCGTCGCTGTAATTGTTGCTATTCCTGCACTTAGTGGAGTTATTACCCCGCTAGATACAGTCACTACAGTGGAATCACTTGAAGTCCAATTTATAGCACTATTTGTAGCATCTGAAGGCAGCACTGTCGCAGTTATACGGCCCGGCGTCCCACCGGCTTTCAAGGATATAATATCCCGGCTTAAAATTATACCACCTACCGGTTTGATGGAGCTAGAGACCGACACTAAACAAGAGGCTAAATAAGCTCCATCTTGAGAAGTTGCTGTTATGGTAGCTTTACCAACACCTACTGAGGTTATTCTTCCATCTACTACAGTTGCTACAGCCGTATTACTCGTTGACCAAAGAACAATTTTATTTGTCGCTGTTATCGGAGTCAGCGTTGCAGTTAAAGTTCCGGTTGTTCCGGACGTTAATGCCAGAGTTGTCTTATCCAGAGTTAAACCGGTTACCGGAACTACTACTTCAGGTGCAACAGTAACAATACTCGAAGCAGTGTAAACACCGGATTGGGTTGTGACAGTAATTGTTGCCGTTCCTGCACTTACTGGGGTAACTACACCCGTTGAAGATACAGTTGCTACACCTGCGTTACTTGTAGACCAAGCGACCTGGGCAATTGTAGCGTTTTTTGGTGTGATCGTGGCAACTAACGGATAGGTTGCACCTCCAGCCGTCAGAGCTACTGTTGGAGTGTTGATGCTCACACCGGTTACCGGAAAGAGAGTGCTAACAGGATTGTCAGAGTTATCATAGCTGACAGAGTTACTTGGGTTACTTGGGTTACTTGAGTTACCCCAATTTACCGGCATTGAACCGATTTTTACCTTCTCAGTTGAATCTGAGTAAAAATTTAATGTTTTAGCACTAATTTGGGCTCCCGAGCTTAATACATAATTATTGGCTGTTGTGGCCGCTGTAGAAGTAGCTACATAGGATACATTACCATCTGCTAAGGTTAAACAAATCGTGCCATCGGCACCAGTCTGCAACGCAATAACCGGAGTTGTTTTAAGATTATGTACACTTATACCCGATACGTCCACATCATCATATGCAGGTACATTTGAAGTTATATGGAATACCGGAACCGGCGTATTTATCGTTTGCATTGATATAGCGCCGGTAGTCCCCATGTTCACACTACCCGTCAGGGTTACTCCGTTTACTTGTGTGATCCATAATCCCGGCAGATCCGCGCCAAGATATACAGTTTTATCAACTATCGGATTTCCGGAAGAATCTACCACAGTCAAGACGATATTTCTTGAACCACCTAATGTGTCATTGCTGATTGTTGTCTCATCAGCAGAACTCTGAGCTCCAGCACCAAGTACGCGGCCGGTTATAGAAATAGCCTCCGGAGAGACTGGAGTGACTGGAGACTGTGGGGGCATCGGATCAAGCAGCGAGCCGGCAGTTACTTGCTTAACATTAGAATCGGGAACAACCGCAGTTCCCCCTAAGGCTGTTACAGTAGAATCAGCTGTCAGTTTAACATGCACATCAGCGGCTGCCAGGACAGTAGCGGAATCGGTGCTGCCCAGTATAATTGGTGCATTGTACTTAGCTGCAAGTGATGAGGCAACGAGTGAGTCTACCAAGTGTGCGTCTGTACCGTTAGCAAGGTAGGCTTTGTCGTATTTATACGTTAAAGCCTTGATAACTGCCTGGTTCGTAGCGAATCGATCTTTTCCGAAAAGACGAGTAGCACTCGGTATGTCGGCTACTAAAGTAGAACCGCCGATCAGGTAGACGTTAGATCCTTTGTAAATGGCTTCAGAATCCGGCAAAGTACCGTCTGGATTTGCTACAAGAATAGAGTAGTTGTTAGCAGCAGCGTAAGATGCTACTGAGAGAGCATCAGCCAAGGCACCGTAGCCAACTACAAACGAGCCGGCCGGCGAAACTAATTTAGCGGCAATGGCAGACGCCGTACCAATACGATCGTCGCCCTTCAATACTATAGTGTGGATACCACCTAAGGCATTAATCTTGTCAACAACGGATTTATTAATTGCTCCAACTATGTATACAGTTTTCGCGCCAAGTTTTACTAATTCCGCTTCGGTGGTGTCTGTTAATATATTGTTGTCAGTTAAGAGAATGGGAGACTCTTTACCGGCTAACGGTGCCGCTGCTAAAGCATCGACTAGGTTAGCATCTGCCGAGGAAGCTAGTATTACCGTTCCGGCCGTTGACCAACCAGCATCGGCAACTGCAATTGCGGTTCCGACTCTGTTCGAACCGAAAAGGCGTGCGCTCGTTACCGTTGGGTCCGCCAAGGCCTTAAACGGAACCATTGTTAGGGCCATACTTGCGATAGCTAGGGAAGCTAAGGCTTGTTTAGCTCTTTTCATATAATGACTTCTCCTTTTAGTTTATTCGATTTTAAGCGAGAACCTTTTGATTAGACTTTCTGCGCTGAAGCCTTTATTATATAGTAAAATAAAGGCTTCAGCTAATTGCGGATCAAATTGAGTACCCGAGCCTTTTTGTAATTCATCTAAAACCTGTTCAAACGTTCGTGCCAAACGATAGGGACGACTGGATGTAATTGCATCCACCGTATCGGCGATACTAATGATGCGAGCAAGAAAAGGTATGTACTCACCACTTAAGCCGTCAGGGTAACCGCTTCCATCGTAATGTTCGTGATGATGTCTAATAATTGGCAATATTTCTCTGGCAAAGTTTAACTTGGAACAAATAATCTCCCCCCGCTCCGGATGAGATTTCATAATTGACCATTCTTCACTCGTTAAAGCGCTTGGCTTATTCAAAATTGCGTCAGGAATACCGATTTTCCCAATATCATGTAAGATCGACGCCCGGTAAATATTAACCTGATCAAGCTTACTTAGATTTAGAAACTTGGCAAGCTCTAACGCATAATCAGCCACCCGCTCTGAATGTCCATGTGAATACGGATCTTTTGATTCGAGAGCTAGAGCAAGGGTAAAAATAATGTTCTGGGATTCGTCCAACGCCAAGAGTGACACTTGGAGCTTTTTATTAATCGCTGTAAGTTGTTGATTAGCCTCTTCCAGTTCGAATTTCTGATTTACGATCGTTTTCCGGCTTAGGAAATCTCTGACCTTGGCATAATATAGAATGATAGAAAGAAACCAGGCAACTAAAGTAAGTATTGTACTATTAACATAATGCCCTCTTAAGAGGGCAGGGTTTTCATGGACAATTGTTATACCTATAATAAGCATAAAATAATTAATTGAATAGATTCCCAGACTGATTAAAGGCTCAAAATTGTTCATTACAGCAATTGTAAACGCCCCAATTATATAAACTGTTATTTCGCCATGTATAAGTTGATCAACAATAGATGTTAAGGTACAATTCGTAGTAACAAAAAAAGTAAACAAGATGACAAAAATTGATTTCATCCGCTGCCGATTAACTTGTCTGATAATATGTAAATAAAGAAATAAGATAAGTGGTACAATCATTAGCATTAGATGTGTAAAAAAAAGGTACCTATATCCTGGCAAAGACAGCCATAGTCCTCTTTTCTCATAAAAGAAGTCGAGAAGCAGCAATATTATCGAAAAGATCAATAATATAAAATTCAATTTCTTTGATCGTTCATAATTAAGGTTAATAAGTTCTTGCTTGAATTCTTTTTTTTCACTATCGGAGATATTATTAGGATTAAGTAGGCTTTTCATTTGTAGCAATGATAGGAATAGATTTTTTAAAAACATTAAAACACCAAAACTTTCAAATTTTGTAAATGAACTGGTTTTTGTTTTTTGGCCTAAGTTTCCCTGGATTATCGTCCTAAGAGATAACTTGCTGCGGTATAATGACGAGTTATTGATTCATTAATAAAACCAACTTCACGCATATACCTCAGAACTTTAGTAAGGTATTCCAGATCGGGCTCTGGCCACACAAAACCGGTTCTCTTCAAACAGCTTATAGTGAAAGTTGAATCAACCGTAATGATGTCACCGTAGTTCAATCTCTTATTGACACTGAGATCGGCAACAAGACCACTTAATGTTTCCTTTCCATCTTTAGTTTTTGACAACTGAGCTAAACAGGCCTCAAATTCCAAATTCGTGAGAGTTTGCACAGAGATGTCCAATTCTTTTAAGAGATTTACAAGTTCAATTGCTCTGATCTTTTGATGATTGAATATATGGAACACCAAACCATTTGCCTGATTGACCTTAATAATCTTCACAATGCCTTGGGCGGCATAGTCCACTGGCGTAAACTCTAAACTTTGGTTATGAAAACTTTCAGGAATTATCCTTAAAGATACAAGTGACTTAATTTTACGATAAAAGGCATTCTGCTCAATGTTACGCTGAAATTTACCGTCCAGGTAGCGCCCCGTTAAGATTCCAACCCGAAAGATAGCTGCTTTTAACCCTTCGGTTTCAGCTTTATACACCTGGTTCTCCGCAGCAAATTTACTCCGCACATAAACATTGGTTTTATAGGCTTGTCCGATATAAAAATCGCTTTCTCGGAAAATAGTCTTAGATTTAAATTGGTCGACGTCAAAGTCTCCAGATACACTGGTCGTGGAAATAAAATTCAGCCTCTTGTCGAATTTTATACAAAAATCGATAATTTCGCAAGTCCCTTGGACATTATTCTTTTCAAATTCACTGTAATTGCCATAATGTTTAACCAACGCGCCACTATGAACGACAGTTTTCACATTGTGAGCTAAATGATCATATTCGTTAGCGCTTAATCCAAAATTAGTATCTGTGATGTCTCCATTAAAGACTGCTATTCTATTTTTCAATAGCGAGGGGATAGCCGTGAAATAAAAGCCCAGTAATTCAGCTAATCTTTCTTTAGCTTGTTCTCCCCGCACCAAGCAGTAGATTAAATTGTCTGTCTGAAGCAATAATTCCATCAGTAGGTGTATCCCCAGGAATCCAGTCGCACCGGTCAGCAGCACATTGCCGATGTCCACTGGACTGAAAATATTTTCTTTTGAGCTTACTTTGCCTGGGGCATAGAATTTTTCTTTTTCGGCATCAGCTTGGCTCCATCCGCTTATTTTAGAGGAAAGCTGCCTAATAGTTGGACATTCATAGAAATTCTGGGCATTAAGTTTCCAGTCATAAGCTAAGGCCCCTGACATAATTTCCAGGATTGTTAAGGAGTCTCCTCCTAACACAAACAAATTGTCATCGATTCCCACTCGCTCCACTTCGAGAGCCTCGGCCCACAACCTCGCTAAGTTCCCTTCCAAGTCATTTCTGGGAGCAGTATAATCCTTTGTTAACTGACGGCCATAAGCCATTTCGCTCGGTTCAGGTAAAGCTTGGCGATTGATCTTGCCATTCGGCGTTAAAGGCATTGTTTCGAGCCAGGTAAACCAGGCAGGAACCATATAATTTGGCAGAGAATTTAGAATATGGGATCTGAGATCTTCATGACTCGTCCTTGTCACTCCAATTAGATAAGCACAAAGATGTTTCTTGCCCGCTTTGTCTTCTCTGACCGTTACACTGGCCTCATTAATTGCAGAATGTCCTAATAGGCAGGCTTCGATTTCTTCTAGCTCTATTCTAAAACCCCGTATCTTAACTTGGTTATCATTCCGACCCAAACATTCTATTTCACCATTACTCAAATGCCGTCCCAAATCTCCGGTTCGGTACATTTTCTTATTTGGTACAAATGGATTAGCCAAGAAACGCTCGTTGGTCAATTCAGGATTGTTTAAGTAGCCTAAAGAAACTCCATCTCCGCCAATAAAGATTTCACCTACTGACCCAATAGGAACAGGTGATAGATGATCATCCAAGATATAAATCTGGGTGTTAGCTATAGGCTTACCGATCGTAATCTTTTCCCCTTGGGTAACATTTTTCATCGCTGACCAAACCGTTGTTTCAGTAGGTCCATACAAGTTATAGACTTCAGCGGTTGTAACATTTTTTAGACGGGATAACAATGACATAGGGAACCCTTCCCCGCCAATTAATAGATGGGATAAACTATTTAAGCATTCTAGGCCATGTTGCTCATCAATAATTAGTTTCATTCTTGACGGCGTGGCTTGGAGGACTTTTACTTGGTGTTTGATAATCAGCTCAAAAAGATATCTGGGAATCGTTTGCTCGTCTTCATTGGCGATAATCACCTTCATGCCTTTAGCTAACGGCAAAATCGTTTCCAGAAAAAAAATATCAAACGATATAGTTGTTAACGAAACAATGGTTTTGTTCTGGAGATCGATTTTAGCGGTGATACCATTAATGAGATTACACAAAGCACGGTGGTGAACCATGACCCCTTTTGGTTTACCTGTCGACCCCGACGTATAGATCACATAGGCCAAATCATCGGAACTTAGCTTAGAGTTTGTATTTAAATCCAGCGAATCAGCAAAATAGACAGCAGGGTTGCTCAAGGAAATATTGACAAATTCACAATTTGTAGTGGATATAACTTGGTCAGGATTATCTCTGTCCGTAAGAATTAAGTGAGTATGACTTTGTTTAAGCATATAGGCAATTCTGTCACTTGGGTAACCGGGATCAATAGGCAGATAGGCTGCTCCGGCCTTAAGTATCCCCAGAATACCTATTACCATTTCTAAAGACCGGTTGACCATCAACCCGACAAGCGAATTGCGGGTCATCATTTTACTCCGGAGATAACGGGCGAGCTGATTAGCCCTCTCGTTAAGTTCATGATAAGTTAAGCATTTGTCAGCAAAGACCAGAGCCGTACTATCCGGCGATTTTCTAACCTGCTCTTCAAACATTCCGGAGACTGTCTTCGCCTCATAAGGCAACGCTGTCTGATTGAACCCTATCAATAGCTGGTTTAACTCTTCAGGGGATAACATTTGCAGTTCATAAAGCTTTTTACTGGGGTTATCCAGGGCATTTGTCAACAAATTGCACAGATGGTTATGCATTTGATCAATCTCTTCTTCGCTGTAGACTTCAAGCAGGTAGTCATAATCCAATACCGGTAAGCCCGTGTCCTTGTTGTCACTAACACAGATTGATAATGAATTGGACTGGGCACCGGGATAATTCCAGATTGCCTCGTACTCAATTACCGAATCAAGCTTGAAATTATGATAATTCAGGGTAACATCTACCAAGGTACCAGAAAATTGGTGCTTTTCGCGAAAATCTCTTAATACACTACTATAGGGATAGCGTTGATTTTTCATGAACTTTTTCAACTCTCTAAAAGACTCGTTTACAAAGGCCAGAAAGTCAAGACTTGGCTCAACATATATTCTAGTGGGTATATTGTGCATAAACATCCCTGCCGTGTTCTTTTCTGTTTTTCCTGTCCGATTCAAAATAGGTGTTTCAATCGCTATATCCTTCTTATTACTTTTTTTCGAAAGATATAAGACAAGCAGGGCATAAAAGACACTGAACGCCGAAACTTTATTCACCTCACAAAAATTGTGCAATTTCGAACTTAATGACTGAGCTAAGATATAACTCTTTCTTTTCCCAGCCAAGCTGTCAAAGCCTTTATTGTCAGTCAGCGATATGAACTCCGGAACGGTCTCAAATACACCTGACCAGAATTCCCTGTGCTTGTCAAAGCGCTCGGAAACAAGATATTGCAGTTCATCATTAATATGGTCAATAAAGGAGGGTTCCGCGTCATTTTCCGCTGCTATGCCGTTGATTAATTGCCAATACTCTTTCAAGGTCTTTCTAATTACCAAAGCGAGTCCCCAAGCGTCGGTAATCGTATGATGAAATTTAAAGAGCAAGGCGTTTTTCTGTTCACCCAATTTAACCATTGCAAAATAAAAAAGCTCGGAATCGACCAAGGCAAATGGTATTTCGTTAATTTCCTTTTCCCACCGTTTGTAATCTATCTCGCCGTTTTCATAACTGAAATCCAAAATATCGAAATCCTTATTCACAAAATCACCAAAATATTGTTGCGGCGTACCGTTATGATTGACTAATCTGATACGAAGAGCATCATTGTGTTTTATCACACTGTTTACTGCCGCATTCATTAAACCGAAACTAATCTTCTCACGTACAAGCGCAGTCGCCGATGAAATGGCTTGACTCGTACCAGGATATAGATTATCAGCGACCCAGATAGATTTCTGTGCATTTGTTAAAGGATATAATTTGTTCACAACTTATTACCTCCTGCCAAATTTTAAAAATCCGCATTAGATTATTAAGTGCTTACCACACACCCGATTTCTTCTGCTTCACTCGTCTCTCTGAAAAACCTCATCCATATCTAATAAAAAATAAAAATATCAACCGTAATCACCTGACAGTCAGCTAATCACTTTTAAAGTAAACAGAGAATGTAGAACCTGCAGGACCTGTTTCAATACTGATCCTCCCGTTGTGGCGTGAAACTATGCCGTAACACACTGCTAATCCTAAACCTGTACCTTGTTCTTTTGTAGTGAAAAATGGTGTGCCCAACTTTTCGAGCGTACACTGTTCAATTCCAGTACCTTCATCCGATACAACCAAGACTACATCATTGTTCGTAAAAAACGTTCTTATTTTTAACTGTCCCCCACTAGACATTGCTTCCAATCCATTACGAGCAAGATTTAACAAAAGCTGCCGTATTTCCTGGATGTCTAGTTGTAAATTCGGGACATTATTAAGCTCAACCGTCAGTAATTTATCATTAGTTTGCGCGTCTGCTTGGATAAGGGGTAAGGTGGAGTTGACTATGTCATTAACATTGTGCCATTCATACATAGTTGGTTTCGTTTTACTGATCGATAGAAACTCCGTAAGTATACAGTTGGCGCGATCCAGTTCTTCGATCATGAGATCAAAGTATTCTTTCCCCTTGGAATCTTGTTTGTTCTTAAGCAACTGTAAAAAACCCTTTACTGTTGTCATAGGATTCCGAACTTCATGACTGATACTGGCAGCCATTTTACCGATTAAGTTTAACCTATCCAGCCGCGCCATCTCTTCTTCAGCTCGTTGACGTTCAAAGATTTCAGCTTGCAATTCCTTAGTCCGCTCTTTAACCAAATCCTCCAGATGATACTTATACAGCAACTCCTGTTGTTTAAATTTATAAAGTACCGTGGATAGGAAATAGGATATTACAAGTAATAACGATGCGTTAAGATAGTTTGCCTGTCGTATATTTAAGTCATTTTGAGTAATACTTATTAAAGCTATAAAGACAACACCGGATGATCCATATAAAAGTGCTGTAATCTTTGGTTTATAATTGTGCATTACGGCTATTGTAATGCAGCCTATAATGTAAACAGTAATTTGGCCATGAATTTTTTGATCAATGAAACCGGATGTTACAGCTGTAAGACACAGTATAAAAACTGCAAAAATTATTACATAGGATCTATGTAATAAAGTTATGTCGTTGGCGGAATTCGCTATAATTCTGTAATAAATCACAATATATAGCAGAGTCACCAAGCCTAAAATGACATGAGAATAGAATAAATATTTATAACCCAGATTAATAACCCAGAGACCCCTGACTTGGTTGATATAGTCAATAAACAGAAGAATTAAATTGGCCAAAAACAAAATAACCGATAACTTTCTGGTTCGATTGAAGTTTTCGAAAGTTATAATCTCCTCAATGGCATTTTCGTAGTACTCATTTATAGGTTGAAATTGAAAGAGTTCCATGTGTGCAATTCCTTTCGTTGTTTAGTGATGCATTAATATTTGAACAACGCTTAAGACAACACCACTATTAACTCCAATGTCTCATAATAACATCATCTCATAACTCTCTTGCGAAATTAAGGGAAACTTGTCTCACAAAAATAAAGACCCTACTGCAATAGCAAGGACTTTAGTTGAATACCGTTGCTGTCTCCCACATTTGCCGATAGAGCCCTGCGTGTTGAAGCAGCTCCTCATGCTTTCCTCGTTCTATGATCTGGCCTTGGTTGAGAACCAGAATCTCATCCATCCGCTCTAATCCTGTCAGACGATGAGTTATAACTATACTAGTGCGCCCTGCCATCAGTTGATAAACTTCAGCCATGACCTCACGTTCGGTCAAAGGATCAAGCCCTGACATAGCTTCGTCGAGTATCAAGACCGGGGCATTTTTTAATAAGACCCGGGCGATTGCCAACCGCTGTCTCTGTCCCCCCGAGAGCATATAACCACCTTCCCCGACAAGGCTGTCATATCCTTGAGGCAAAGACAGGATAAAATCATGAAGCTTAGCCTGTTGAGCTGCTTGAATCAGTTCCTCATCCGTCCCCTCGGGTTTGGCCAGCAGAAGGTTTTCTCGAATCGTAGCGTTGAAGAGATGCGTTCGCTGAGTCACGACTCCTATGAAGTCCCGAACCTCCTCCTGGGTATAATCTCGCAAAGAATGCCCCCCCAACTCAATCCGCCCCTCGTCGTATTCCCAAAAGCGCAGCAACAGATTCACTACACTGCTTTTACCCGCTCCACTCGGACCGACTATCGCCACCTTACCTTGTTGGGGAATCCGAAACGACAGATGATTAAGAGCCCAAGGCTCGTCTTGGGCATACCTAAAACACACCTCTTGAAAGTTCAAATCGAGTCCCTCCGGTTGGGGAGAAAGCGCAGCATAGTTTTTTACGGCGGGTTCAGCTTCGATCAACTCCAGTAAGCGATCTGCTGCCGCACGATTTTGGGCCAGATGATGAGGGACAAGACCTAAGGGAAAGAGCGCTTCAAAGCTACTAAAAGTTCCCAGAGCTAACATCCCTAAATTAACCCCGCTCAATTTCCCTTCTTCCACAAGTAGGATTCCCAGAACGAGGACAAGCCACAGACCCAGATTGGCAATCATCCCCGTCAGAGCAGAGGATAGTGCAGAAAGCCGTGCGATTCGGCGCTGCTGATCTATCAGCTTCTTGTCCGTTTGCTGAATTCTTGCCAAGTGAGCTTGGGCTTGACCATAGACCACCAATTCCGTGATTCCCAACAGACTGTCCGCAACCTGTGTGTTCAACTCAGCTTTTAAGGAAACCAACCGCCCCCCAACACCTTGACTCAAACCTTTTATTCCCCAGGGAATCCCCAACCCGGCTATCAGAAAACAGGCAGCAAGAATCAAGGAAAACCGCCCATCAAACTGGGCCAGAAACAGTCCATAACCACAGAGGACCAACAACGCGACAAGCGGCGGCGCAATAACGCGCAAGAATAAATTTTGCTGAATCTCCACATCTGCTACGATCCGGCTCAGCAGATCCCCGCTGCGAAAGTTTAACAAGCGAGCCGGTGTCAAAGGTTCTAATCCTTGGTAAAATTTTACTCGAATTTGACTTAAAACCCGAAAGGTCACGTCATGGGAAACATAGCGTTCTAAGTAGCGACAGACCGCACGCGAAAGTCCAAAAAAACGAACTCCGACGATAGTTACCATTAAATCGAGAATTGGCGGATGCAGGGCGGCCCGAGCCAACAGGTAGGCTGATGTCGCCATTAAGCCGATGTGACTTGTAATCGTAAGCGCACTTAAAATCAAAGCCAGGATAATTTGCCGCCAATAAGGCAACATCAAACGGCTTAACCAAGTCATACTCTTCATCTGGATTCACCTCGATATTCTGTAACCATTCGGTAGTAGAGCCCTTGCTTGCTCATTAATTCCTCGTGCTTGCCTTGTTCGACAATTCCCCCCTGCTCCAGCACTAGGATGCGATCTGCTTGACGCACCGTATTCAGTCGATGGGCAATGATTAAAGCAGTTTTGCCCTGGACTAGTTGTTTCAAAGCCCGCTGAACATACTGCTCACTCTCTGGGTCTAAACCGGATGTTGCCTCATCCAAGATAAGCAAAGGGGCATCCTTTAAGATGGCCCTGGCGATGGCAATCCTTTGCGCCTGTCCACCGCTTAAGCGAGTGCCTCCTTCGCCCAGCAACGTTTGATAACCGTCAGGAAGTTCTGATATAAACTCATGGGCAAAGGCCTTTTGGGCTGCAAGCTTGACCTCTGCGCTCGTTGCGGAAGGCCGACCAAAGTGAATATTGTCCACAATGCTCCCGGCAAAAAGAAAGGGATTTTGAGGAACATAGGCAATCTTTTTCCGCCAATTCTCCGGGGAAATCATCTTCAGTGAACTTCCGTTGAGATAAATCTCCCCTGCAGAGGGTTCAATAAAGCGGAGCAATAACTGAGCCAGTGAAGTTTTACCCGCTCCGCTAGGGCCGACAAGCGCAATTCTCTCGCCGGAATGTAAAGATAAATTGATTCCGCTTAAAGCCGGAGTCTCTCCCGCTTGATAGGTTAAGCTGACGTGTTGAAAAGAAATCTGAAAATCAGAAGATATCTCTCGATCCTCTTCCCCTTCACCCACTAAAGGAAGGTCCATAATCGCAAAGATTCGCACAGCAGCATTTACCCCAGACAAACCGGCGTGGAAATTTAAACCGAGAGTTCTTAAGGGAGTGTAAAATTCAGGAGCGAGCAGCAAGAGAAACAAACCTGCAGAAAATGAAATCGTTCCATAGACTAGCCTTAACCCAATGGTTACGGCTACTAAAGCTGTACTCATGGTTGCTAAGAATTCTAACACCAATGCCGATAAAAAAGCAATCCTCAACACGCTGAGAGTGGCTTCACGGAAAGAATCGCTGACTCTCGCAATCACCCGGGTTTGATCTTTAGCTCGGCCAAAAACTTTGAGCGTCGTTATCCCCTGCAAAACATCTAAGAAATGAGCGCTCATCCAACTCAGACTTTGAAACTGATGAAGGGCTTTTTGCTCGGCCAATTTACCAATCAGAATCATAAAGACAGGAATGAGCGGCCCAGTCAGAAGCAAAATTACTCCGGATTTCCAGTCTCTAGGAAAGACAAATCCTAAAATAAGCAGGGGAATTCCTGCGGCAAGAAGCAATTGGGGCAGATATTTAGAGAAATATTCCTCCAGCGATTCGATCCCATCCACCGCCGTGGTGATTAACTCTCCGGTTCTTTCCTTTCGAGCATACACCGGCCCTAACGAAACAATCTGACTCAACAAGCGTTGGCGCAGACTCAACTTGATGCAAGAGGAGGCTTCATGAGCGCTTATCTCACTGACCCATTGAAACACTGCCCGCAGCACAATAATCCCCAGTAGCAAGCAAAGGGAATTCCGGACTGTCCCGAGGGTAGCTCCTGCCAGAAAAACTCCGGCAACAACCTGGGAGAACAACCACGCTTGGGCGACAGCCAGCAAAGCGATCCCCATGCCCAGCCCGACTGTGAGTAACAGATACCCCCGGACAGGCCTTCCTTCTTGAACTAACCGCTTATTGAACATTTGGGTCATCTCCTAGTCGTCAGTAGGAGGAAGTTTCTTAGCACGATCGCACTCGCTCCATTGCTATTCGCTTGACGCAATTCCGCTAAAGTGCTCTCTTTGCTAAGAAACTTCCTCGGGTTTGGGGTCACCGGGGGAACGACGCAAGCTGGGGACGGTTCTTGCTTGACTTCTTGACTTCTCGCCAATACGGTCTAAGGCCTGTGCAAGAGCATCATCATTTAAATGTTCGGGCAAAACTCCTTTGCCAAAAAGTGTTTCCATATCGATCCCCTCCTCCATAAAAATGTCTTTCCACAGAGAATTTGACGCAGATCGATTGATTCTAAATCTAATAGAAAAGGTAAAAACAAACTGTAGTTTATGGCTGAGTGCTGAATGTCTATTACTAAAGGTCTAGTGTGAATTAATCATGTCCATCACGTGTCCATCAGATGCCTTTGCTATAGAGTATCCTAAAAGTTCTTAGGATGCAAAAATGAAGGGGCAAGACTTTACTTGCTCCTTCATTTTCATTCAATTCCTTTGCGTAGAAACCGTTCCTGACCCCGTCGACTCCAGACCAGAGGAAGTTTTTTAGCTAAGAGAAGCACTTTAGCGGAATTGCGTCAATGAGCGCAGAGGCTAAAGCGTTAAGAAACGCAACGGTTCACATGCAGTAATACCCTAAGGTTTTGCGTTTTAGCCGCAGCATCAAGCGAATAGCAATGCAGCGTGTGCGATCACGATAGTCTCCGGTGGAGACTATCGCCGAAGGCGCTAACCAATAACGAACACTTAACGCCGTAGGATGCTAAAAAACTTCCGGTCTTAATAATGAAGATCTTTCTCCGTGACGCGTTTGCGAAAAACCCAATAGGTCCAACCCTGATACAAAAGCACAACGGGGACCATAGTCAGAGCAATGATCGTCATAATCTTCAGTGTATACGGACTGGATGAGGCAGTATAGATAGTGAGACTCCAAGCTGGATTCAGGCTGGAAATCATAACGCGTGGGAAGAGTCCCCAAAATAAAGCTACTGTAAATAAGAGAATCGTAACACTATTGGCAATAAATGCCCAGCCCCCTTTGCGGGAACGTATCAAAACGTTGGTCAAAACCAGAGCTACACCGGAAGCGAGCAAAGTAATACCGGCCCCAAGATTAGCATACAGATCCGTTTGAAAATAGGTTAATCCCGCAAACAGCAGAACAACTGGGATGGCAACCAAAGCAATCTTCTCGGCGCAATTTGAGGCTCGCTCAGTCATCTCCCCGGTAGTCTTTAAGTTAAGATACAAGGCACCGTGAAGCATGAATACCAACAGCGTCGTCAGACCTCCGACGATAGCATAGGGATTGAGTAAGGTGAAAAAGGTCCCCACGTATTGCATTTTAGCATCGATTGGTACTCCCTTTACTATATTCGTCATCGCGACACCCCACAGGAGAGCGGACAGGAAGCTACCCAGAAAAATCATCCAATCCCACGTATTTCGCCAACGAAGGCCGCTGTCACTACTGCGAAATTCAAAGGCTACGCCACGGATAATTATAGCGGACAGCACCAGAAACAAAGCGAGATAGAAACCGCTGAACAACGTTGCGTACCAATTTGGGAAAGCCGCAAACATCGCCCCACCGGCCGTAATCAGCCAGACCTCGTTTCCATCCCAGACCGGTCCGATGGTATTGATGATCAAGCGACGTTCAGAATCATTTCTCCCCAGGAAAGGAAGTAAAATCCCTACTCCAAAATCAAAGCCTTCCAAAAAGAAAAATCCGACAAACAAAACCGTGATGAGTATGAACCACAGAATGTTCAAGTCCATAAAGACGCCCCCTTTATTCGACCTTTCCGCGTTGTTTCCGTGTCAACCTCTTCCGGACCCTTCTTAATATACTTTAGTAAGAGGTAAACGTCCGCTACAGCTACAACTCCATAAATCAGAGTGAAACCGATAAAGGTGATCAAGATTGATAGTGCCGAAACTGAGGTGGATAAACCAGCGTCCACTTTTTGCAATCCATAAACGATCCAAGGCATACGTCCGGCTTCAGCCATATACCAGCCCACGGTATTTGCAATGTAGGGTATGGGGATCGTCCATAAGACAGCTTTTAAGAACCACCTCTTTTGTTCTAAGCGATTTGACTTATAAAAGTAAAGACCGAGCAGCGGAATCAACACTAACCACATTCCAGCCAGCAGCATAATCCGGAAACTCCAGAACAAAGAAGACACCTTAGGAACATAGTTGCCTGGTCCGTATTTCTGAACTGCAGCAGCCTGAAGCTCATTAATTCCCTTAACCTCCCCTGTAAAACTGCTATACGATAGGAAGCTCAGCATACCGGGAATTTTAATCTCAAAGTTGTTCTTGTGTCCTTGTTCATCAATTGAGGAGAACAACGATAACCCCGCCGGATTTTCCGTCTCCCAAAGAGCCTCAGCTGCAGCCATTTTCATGGGTTGTACTTGCACAAGATGCATGGCTTGTAAATGCCCAACTCCTGCGACTGCGAAGGCACTGATTAACCCAAAAACCACTGCCAGATAAAACGAGCGGCGAAAAATGTCCAGATAATTCTTTTTCAACATATGGTAAGCACTGATTCCCATGACAAAGAACGCCGCGGTTACAAATCCACTGAGTACTGTATGCGGAAACTGGTACATGACATGGGGATTAGTAATCAAAGCTATGAAATCGGTCATTTCTGCCCGGCCATTTCGCAATACATACCCGACGGGTTCTTGCATAAAAGAGTTGGCAATCAAAATCCATAGGGCAGACAAATTAGTAGCTATAGCCACGAGCCAAATACTCAAAGCATGTACCTTTTTGGGTAATTTATCCCAGCCGAAAACCCAGACACCTATAAACGTTGATTCTAAAAAGAAGGCTACCAGGGCCTCGACGGCCAAAGGAGCTCCAAAGATATCTCCGACGAACCTTGAATACTCGGACCAGTTCATTCCAAATTGAAACTCTTGGACTAGCCCGGTTACTACACCCATGGCAAAATTAATCAGAAATAATTTTCCCCAGAACTTAGTCATTTTTTTATAGGTTTCATTTCCGGTTCGTACATACCAAGTCTCCATCATCGCAACTAAAACCGACAATCCCAGTGTTAATGGCACGAACAAGAAATGATAAGAAGTGATCACAGCAAATTGTAATCTTGACAAGATGAGTTCATTCATCGTTCCACCTCCAAATTATTAAGTAATAATGTATAATGCCTAAAAGTGTCTCTCTCAACTAAACCGAATCTTGTTTGTAGCTCATTCCCCTCCTCTCCTTAAATCATCGCTGTACCCTTTCGAGAATAATTTATAAAATTTTTATTATATCTTATTTATTATTATACTAATTATAATTTAATAAGTCAATCAGAATATTTGAGTCATCTTAGTTTTCCATTCATAATATCATCCAGCATCAAAGGCGGTTGATTGGTACAAAGAGTTTCAAATAGAATCATCATTGAGAAGAGCATTTATTAAGCCATCGACGTTATTAATCTGCTCTAAAATCGAATTATAAAGTCTTACTAAATCTGCTTGTGATTCTATATAGGTATTCAACTCAATAATTTTAGAGTTATCCTGCTGAACTCCCAAGATAAAATAGTTATTGTCGGGATTCTTTTCAGAAAACTCTTCAAACAGAAATACATATCCATTTCTATATCTCAAGTAATACGAGTTCTTTAATTCAACAAATAATTTAAAGTCTATTGTAACCTTACCGTCATGTTTATGTTCGGTCAAATAATTCGCTAAATTGACATCCCCTTGCAAATGGTCGATTCTATACCACTTCAACGTCATCTTTTCTGTAGCTTTGATCAATTTATTTAAAAGCATTTGAATTTTCATCATCAACATTACTCCTTAACTTAAATTTTCCCAGCGTAGTTCCCGGCAGACCCCAGTTTCTTTTCCAGACAAATTAAGACTTCTAATCTTTTACACCGGAATTTACAACTCCAAGAGCAATATCTGCAGTCATCAATAAACTTTAGATCAGGGTTTTCCTAATAGCCTTTTGGGTTATATTCAACTCACTCCTATAAATATCCTTTAAATTTACAAAAGACTTTAAACTTGTTTCAATTCTACCATATTAAGTAAAAATAAAAATCCGCATGAAAACATTTTAGTGATGATTTAGATGCCAGTCCTGATGCTGATCTAAATCAACCAAAATGAGGGGTTATCATGCGGAAATCTGTAGAGGAGATCATTAATCTCCCAAATTACCATTAAAGTGTCAGGTCTTCTACCTAAAGTTCGCTGCAAAATAAAGTTATTATAAGAGCCGGATAACCTCTTCAACGTCCGGGAGTTGATGAATATCGTAAATCTTCACCCATAGAACTTTACCCTCTTCATCAACCAGCACATTGGCCCGCTCAGAAAATCCTTCCAATTCACGAAACAAGCCATAGGCTTTGGCAACAGCCCCATGCGGCCAAAAGTCCGAGGGCAATTTGAGATTAGCAATCTTGAGTTCTTTGGCCCAGGCATTCTTAGACGGGACAGGATCAACACTGAACCCCAACGGAATCGTGGCCAGCGCTTCAAATCGTGCGTAATTAGCTTCTAATGATTTCATCTGTTCAGCACAAACGGAAGTCCAAGCTAAGGGATGCCAGGAAAGTAAGACTTTTTTACCTTTATAATCATTTAAGCTGACCATATTACCGCGGTTATCCTTTAAATTAAAAACTGGGGCAGTCGCTCCAATTGTAATAGGATTATCCATTGTTCACCCCTCCAATTCTTGACAAGCTCCTCATCTTAAACTCCATAGATAGATAGATCATCTCGTCTTGCGCCGGTTACTTGCCTGGATCTGCTCTGCTATTCCAGTTCTTTCATAAATCTCTCAGCATCTCGCGGTTCCCAAACCCGGTCGACGAGCGGAGGTCTGCCGGCCATCCAAACGAGTCGATCACTGAAGGTCGGTTTTTCCAGGCGGTAGAAGATACCGACCGGTATTTTCTCGCCCCATTCCAAGGCTCTTTCCATGGCTCCACTCAAATTACCGGAGTCATACTCCTCTGGTAATTCATAAACCCGATCCGCATACCAACGATGGGTATTAACTTTATTAAAACTGACGCAGGGCTGGAGAATATCAATCAAGGCATAGCCCGGATGGCGAATCGCTTCTTTCATCAGTCCAATCAGGTGTTCCGGATGTCCGGTAAAACCCCGGGCCACAAAACTCGCTCCGGCTGCCAAGGCCAACAGAAGCGGATTTAGCGGTTGGTCAATATTCCCCTGGGTCTGAATTCCAGTCACTTGTCCAAGAGCAGTCGTTGGTGAAGCCTGCCCTTTAGTCAGCGCATAAATCTGATTATCATGTACAAAATGGGCTATGTCTGCATTACGCCGGATATTGTGGATAAAATGATTGCCGCCCTCGCCATAAGTATCTCCATCACCGGAATGAACAATTACCGTCAACCCAGGATTGACGATCTTGGCCGCTACTGCCGGCGGCAGAGCACGCCCGTGCAAACCGTTAAAAACGTTGGCTCGTATATAATGAGGAAGTTTCGCTGCCTGGCCTATTCCCGATACCATCAGGACTTCTTCCGGCCGCTTATTTAATTCTGACAAGGCGGTCTTGATGGCCTTCAGAATGGCAAAATTCCCACATCCCGGACACCAAGCGATTTCGTCGTCAGAATCAAACAATTCTTGGCTCTGTTCTTCGTTAATCACTTGAGATGACCTCCTTAAGCCTATCCGAGATATATTGCCCGCTCATGGGTCTGCCATCATAGCGCAGGATGCTGTGGGTACAGGCAATTAAGGTTTCCTGACGAATCAGAGCAGCCAGTTGGCCCGTGGCATTCTGTTCCACATTAATCAGCATCGTGGCCTTAGATTTCAAGTCTGTTAGAAGTTTTGTTGGTAACGGGTGGATATCTCCAAAAATCAAGGCCCCAATGGAGTAGTCTTCTTCCATAAGTTCGATGGCTTCTCGCACCGGTCCGGCGCTTGACCCCCAAGCAAAAAGCAAGATCTTCGGCTCAGTCTGTCCGAAAACCCAGGGCTCCTGCACCTCTTTCCGAAGCCGCTCTAAACGCTGCATCCTTTTCTTGGTCATAGCTACCCGCACCTCGGCTGCTTCTGTGATATGGCCGTCCTCCGTATGCTCGTCACTGTCCGCAACAACGAGCTGGGTTCCGCACCTGCCGGGCACCAGTCGCGGTGAAATCCCATCTTCTGTTAATTTATAGCGTTGATAGCGTTCCTGTTGCTTCCATACCTCTTCCCCGGCTAAAGCGCGCTCAATCGTCAAACCCGAAAAATCAAAAGGCGGAATCGTCTGATAGTAATCTCCCAGGTATTGATCTCCCAACAGAATCACCGGAATTTGGAATTTGTCCGCAAGATTGAAGGCTCGGAAAGTCTGATAAAACGCATCTTCCGGATCACGCAGAGCTATAACCACGCGTGAAAATTCCCCCTGGGAGGCGGTCAGGACGAAGCTCAGATCAGCCTGTTCCGTCCGAGTAGGAAATCCTGTCACCGGTCCGGGGCGCTGAATTTCAGCAATGACAAGAGGCGTCTCGGTCATTGCCGCCAGGCCAAGGCCTTCAACCATCAAACAAAACCCGCCGCCGGAGGTTGCCGTCATGGCTCTGGCCCCGGCATAAGAAGCTCCGATAGCCATATTGATCGCCGCGATTTCGTCTTCTGCTTGTTCTACCACAATTCCTGCTTCTTCCATTTTGCCGGCTAAATAGGTCATGATTCCGGTAGACGGAGTCATGGGATACCCTGAATAAAAACTAACCCCGGCAGCCAGCGCCCCGAGACCAATTGCTTGATTGCCCGTAACCATAATTCTTGGTTGACTTGCAGGAAAATCGGGCTTGAATTGCGGTTCAACCAGTGTGTATCCCAATTCTAACGCCCGGCGGTTAACCTCGAAAATCTCATCTTTAAAGAGACTATGCAGCACCGGCCAGACCTTTTCAAAATCCAAATCAAATAAACGCAAGACAGCACCCGCAGCCACTGTCCCGTCCGTCAATTTTGACCCTGCCTCCACGGCCTTGTCTTTCAACGGGAGCCATAAGGCTTTTCCTTTTCCCAGCTCTGTACGGTACGTCTCATCACTGATCAGCACTCCTTGCGCAGACAGTCGGGAGGAATGAGCCTCCACCGTTGTGGAATCAAGTGCTATAAGAACATCTAGATCGTCACGATGGGAGAAAAGTTGTTGATTGCCAAACCGGATCTGATGAAAGTTGTGTCCGCCACGGACACGGGACATATAATCTTTATGGGAAAAAACCTCAAGACCTTGTTTCTTCAGGACTAATTCCAGGGCTTTCGCGACTGTATCAACCCCTTGACCCGCAGCACCACCCACCAAAATATTAAAATCCAAGTTCCTACCTCCCAAGCCGGTTACAACAGCTTTTTAGGATGTCTCAGGCCTTTCCATGGTTCAAGGGCGTCATTTTATTTCACAATTAAAACCGAACATTTTGCTTTGTGGAGGACGTGCTGACTGACACTACCTAACAAAGAACCGGCAATCGCACTATAACCGTGGCTTCCTAAGACGATCAAGTCAAACTCCCCTTCTTCGGCTTCTTTTAAAATAACAGGTGCCGGTTTTCCCTGCAATTTTTTCTTAGATAACGGAACATCACTGATATCGAGTCCATCAATGGTAGTTTTTAAAGCGACGTTACTTTCTTGTTCAATTTGTTCCGGCGCTATTATATAACTGTTAACACTTGAATCATACACTAAGGGCAAGTGCATAACGAACAGAAGCTCAACTTCCGAATTAAATTTTCGAGCAAGCTCCAATGCGGTTTTTAAGGCTCGTCGTGAATACTCTGAAGCATCAGTTGCTACTAATATTTTTTTCAACATATAAACCCCTCCTAATAATTCGCTATTCTTTCTATTCCACGCATTACCTAAATTTCCTTCTTTATTTCGATGAGAATTATTGTAATATTTGTTTAAATACTTTTAACCGAAACGAAATAAACATTAATATATTATGTGATAAAAAAACATAATTAATCATGGAACTTCTTTACTTGCTTAAATCTATCCCCCAAAGAACCTTTCGATCCATCCGGTCCAGGCTCCTTTTAATACATCTGTGTCCTATCACAAGCGGTCCGGTCGTCTCGTCAAGCTGCTCTAACAGGGCCTGTCCATAAGTCAAAGCTTCAACAACTTCAATAGGATGGGATCTAGCCAGCCCGATCTTTTCAAGTGCCGTTGAGGTCTTACCGCAGAGGTGCAGCAGCACTTTACTGCCGGCTTCTTGAATACCGTTGATAATTCGCCAGCTTGAAGGACCGCTGTATTCCCGATAGACTTTTGGTCCTACAATCCCGATTGCACCAACCGGATCTCCGTAAGAAATAATTGAGGCTCCCCTTTGGACACCTTCCAGGCTATAGCGGATGATCCCCTCTTCAACAATGGCCAGTATCTCTTGAATTCGCTGCGGGTCTTGGCGAAGGCCTTTATAGAAATTCAGGGGCTCGATCAGCGCTGAAATGATCGTGAAGGAACCCTCAACACTTAGCGCCACCTTTTCCCCTGCTCCCGCCAAGCTTTCTACAGCATCCAGAACTACCCGGAGACGACCTTGCGTGAAATCTAAAGCTGGGATTTGGGACATTTCTTCAATGGATGTAAAACGGTAATTTGCCACCCTTGGCCCATTCACGGCATTGCCCAGCTTGATATGCGCCCCGTAAGCTTCCGCTTCCACAGTAACACAGAAAGGAACCCTGGCTATGACATCCCCATGGTGTTTTTTGAGCTCTCTGGCCAGGGCCGCCATGCTGTTTTTATCAGAATGTGCGCTCGGAAAATTGATGCCGGTTTCTCTGATTACCTCTTTCGGGATCAGCTCCAAATCGTCTCCCGTACATTTGAAATCCATAAGTCATCCCCCCAATAAATAGAATGATTCCCCAACTAAGATACTGATCGCCTGTAAGACTAGGATAATCCCCAAAGTTTTCTTCAAAGGAAGTTCTCTAAAGAGTACCAGTATGCCAAATCCCGTATTAGCCAGCAGCCCCGCAAGCAAAGAGCCAAAACCCAAGACTCCTTTGATAAAGCCCTCGGCAATCAGCACAGAGGAAAAACAACTGGGTATCATGCCGATTAAAGATGCGAGTACCGGTTGGAGAAAGTTGTTCCGTCCCAGCAGAGCGTAGATCCCCTCTTCACCAAACTGATCCGCCAAACTTCCAATGACAAAAACCGTGATATACAAAAAGAGAGTGATTTTCAAGGTATGAACCAGACTATTGATGAAAATATTTTTATGTTTGCCGCATTGCGGGCAATCACAGTCAATGCCGCACCCTTTGAGACGGTTTCGTTTCTCCTTGACCAGCCGATTGATTAGCCAGCCAGCCCCGGTTCCGATCAAGACCTTGATAGCGATGATCCCTAACATTAGCGCCAGCTTATCGGGATGGGCACCGATGACAATCAGGGCTTCATCCGAACCGGCCAGAAAAACGGCCATCAGCATCCCTAAGGAGATATACCCATTCCCATAGAGTTTGGCAAAAGCCACTGAAATGCCGCACTGGGGGATAATTCCCAGCAGCGCCCCGCCCGGGACATCCATTCGGGCTAAGCGACTGAATAAAGGGGTTCCTTTTTCGACTTTACCGGTAATCCAATTGGTCAAGAGGATGATCAGAAACAAGACCGGTACAACCTTGATCACATCCCGGAAGCTGTCTGTCAGAATTTCAACCAACGAAACGTCCCTCCACTTTTAATCTTAAATAGGTTCTTAATTTCCTCTCCCTGAAGATTCTTTCCGATCAGACACATCTTCCCGCTCGACTTAAATTTACTGGCCGCTACCGTAAACTGACCGTTAGTATAACTAAAATCCAGGTAACCCTGAGGACTTTTCAGGAAACCCTTGCCCCTCAAGACCTGGCCATACCGGGGCTGGCTGAGCAGGGAAAGACTAAGCTCCAACTCATCTTGGCTGAAAGCGCGGGTAGTCTTTAAGGCTAAGGTTTGAAATTCGTTTTCACTGCAAGGCTTATACTCTGTATGGAGGATATCGCTGAAATCCAGATCTGCTTCCCCATCAAGCAGATTCTCGACTTCGTCCGGCCCCAAGCTGTCCCAAGGCTTGCCGATTATTTCCACATCCTGGTTATATTCCCTGAGAGAAGTGAGGATCGTAGCTATAGTTTCGCTATCCACGAGCTGGCTTTTACTTAAAGTCAAAACAGAGGCATTCGTGATCTGGTCCTCAAAAAACTCGCCGAAGACTTCGCACTGCTGCAGGTAATTAACGCTGTCTACAACGGTCACCAGCGAGTTGATCTGCAGGAGAGAAGCAAATTCCGGTTTGCGCAGAATATCAATAATCTCACTGAGGATACTAATGCCGGTCGGCTCAATGATAATCCTTTGAGGCTGGAACTCTTCGATAATTCGAGCGAGCATTTGGACGAAATCCTTCTGCATGATACAACAGATGCACCCGCTGGAGATTTCGAAGACCTCAAAACCTTCCCGCTCGATCAGTTCACCATCAATGCCGATATCCCCAAATTCGTTTTCAATCAGGACTACTTTTTCCTTTTGATGGACTTGGAGAAGTTTCATGACCAGAGTCGTTTTACCGGAACCCAGGAAGCCTGAGATAACATCTACTTTAATCATCGTTACACCCCTTGATTCTCCATTAAAAGCCCAGCGCTTTAACAAAGTAGTCCTGAAAACGAGGATTTGTGGAAAGTTCCAGAACCTCAATTCTCTGCTTCATTTCCCGGATCTGAGTCATCACACCCTGATTGATCAAGGCCAACCGGGCTCCTTCCGCCGAGGAGTTGCCGACAAAGGTTATCTTTCCTTGGAACCCTTTGGGGAGGAGGCCGATTTCCCGGATACTGTCCGGATTAATATGATACCCGAAGGCCCCGGCAATGACCGCTTCCTCGATGGCTTCCAGAGAGATGCCCGCTTCTTCGAGGAGCAAAGCTACCCCGGCGGCGATGGCCCCCTTGGCCAATTGAATCTGGCGGATATCCGTCTGGGAGATATAAATTTCCTCGGTCAGATAAAACCTCTTATCCCTAACTCTGGCCCTAATCCGGGGATCAAGGTTAGGGTTAAAGCGTCCGCCGGCCAGAACCAACTGCCGTTTGACCATGGCCGCAGTGATATCAATCAGACCGCTCCCACAGATTCCCTTGGCTTGAACCTCACCAATGGTTGTAAAATGAAGCTCAAATCTTTCATCGATCAAGCAGGAATCGATGGCCCCTGCTTCGGCCCGGCAACCACAGGAAATATTCATACCTTCCAAGGCCGGACCGGCAGCCGTTGAGGTAGCAATCAGTCTGCCGCCAAGCTTAGCCACAATTTCACCGTTGGTTCCGATATCTAAAAAAACTGCCGGATAGTCTTTCTTAGCAAAAGCCGTAGCAACCAGACCGGCCAGAATATCCGCCCCGACATACCCGGATGCAGAAGCCAACAAAGTTACCCGGCCTTCCGGACAAATCCGAATCCCAAGCTCCCGGGCCTTCAAGTCAACCTGTTCGAGGAAAACCGGGCGATAGGGAGCGCGGGCTATCGAGCCGGGATAAACACCGAGCACAAAGTGCAGCATGATGGTGTTGCCCGCTAAAACCACCTGATAAACCCGTTCCGTTCTGTCGGCACTGCCCATGAGGTCAGTCACCAATTGATTAATTTTCCCGATGATTACTTCCCTAAGCTGGGTAACACCCTGGGGATTTTCCAGACAATAGCTGATCCTGGACAACACGTCTCCCCCAAACTCAGCCTGGGGGTTCAGACAGGACTCTTTGGAGAGGATTTCTCCGGAGGCCAGATCCAGGAGGTAAGCGGAAATTCCGGTGGTACCAATGTCAATTGCGACTCCCAAGATTTCATTGGACTCAGTCCCAAGGTCAACCAGCAGATTGTCAAATAATACGCCATAGACTTGTTGTGCTCCGGTCTGTTCCAGGCGGCCCGCCTTCTGATAAATGTCTGCAGAGCAAGCGTTATAAGCAAGTCTTGCCAGGTAGGCCTGAGCTGTTTTTTCAGGAGGAGGCAGCAAAACCTGTTTTACCGGGCTGTCGACTTCTGCCTCGATTGCCCAACCTTGATTAATGGTCTGGAGCGGATTACCCTTGGCGGGAAGTTCGATCCAGACGTCACCCCGGGCCCGGGCAAGACAGGCCAAACGAATGTTCGAAGGATTAATAAATCCGCTTTCCGGATCCTCTGGAGGGCAAAGGTCACCCCAGGCCTTGACCCGGCATTTGCCGCACAGACCCAAGCCATTACAGGGAGTCTCCAAAACCAAACCGGCTGCCCTAATAGCTTCAGAGAGCCGTTCCCCTTCGTTAACTTCCAGTGAAATATTTTCTTTAGGGAAATGCACCTTAACCCTCTTAATTGTAAGAACCTTCTTTCACGTAATCTGTCATGGCTTTGAGATTGCTTATCGAAGTTGCCATACTGAGACCGCAAGCTGGAGCGACTATATCTACCTCTGAATGGAGCGCGTGGCGCGTAATGGACACAATCTTCGCTCTTTCTCCGGTGTGCAGAAGTTGGGTACTGACATTGCCCATCAGTCCCGTCTTGAGTCCCTCTCTGGCGACCTTCATGTTGACAACCGAATCAAAACTTACCGCATTGGGCTTCACCTCGTTCAGGGATTCGACAAGGTTCGTGGCATTGCCGCAAATATGGAGGATGACGGGGATGCCTTTCTGCTGCAAAGCGTTGATGATTTTATGATAATAAGGAACAGCGAATTTCTGAAAATTGCGTGGTCCCAGTATTTCCCCGGTAGCCGTGGGATCTGATATGGAGATAACGTCAACCCCGGCCTTGACCATCTCCAGGGCGTATCGAATCAGATAGTCATTAATGAAAGCCAGAAAACGGTCTGCCCGCTCAGGGTCACGTCTCAGCATTTTAAAGATCTCCAGAGGATCGACAACCGAAGAGGCGGTACTGATATGCCCGGAAACATTGCCAATAACCGGGACCCGGTCATTCCTGAGTTCACGGATCGCTTCTAAAACTACCCCCATTCTGCCGCCGGTTACATCCAGGGCAGAGTGGCTTTCCATAATGGCTTCAAGGGGCTCGTCATTATACTGCGTAACTCTGGGTTCAACAAGGTTATCTCCAATATTAACGTCGGCGCCCAAGGCTTCAACTTCAGAAGTCAGGCAATATGGCACCCCATAATTTTCAAAGCCTGTCAGCTCATTAATCATGCGCGCAGCCCTCACCATCGCTTCGGCACCTGAGTGATGGCCGCCCCCTATTTGATCGGATATCTCCGTAACGCAGGCACTCATCATGCCTCCTGGGCAGATAACAGGAGGCCGGTCAACCCGGTCTCCCTTTAAGACGCTTAAAAGACGTTCTTTTTCAGCCAAGATTATTCACCTACTTTATACTCGTTAAGACCGTGACTCCGGGCCACATCAAGCATCGCCTGAATATGCTCAAAGGGTACTTTATTAGCCGTTTCGCAGCCCGTGGAGAGGATAAAAGCAGGGGTATAGCCTTGCATGATATCCAGGGCTTCCCTGCAGACTCTATGAATCTCTTCCACCGGTCCGAATAAAAGTTCGTTAGCCGGATCAATGTTGCCGAGAATGACTGCCCTTCCGGCAACCTTTTCCCGAGCGATAGCCAGATCACATTTATCGAGACTGATCACATCAGAACCGGTATCCGTCATCTTATCCACAATCTTATGGGTCTTCCCGCAGATATGCAGCGGAACAAGGGCTTGGAGCTCATGGGCTAAGTCCACAAGTTCTTTAATATAAGGGAAGGCAATTTTGTCAAACATCTTGGGGCTAAACAGACTGCCGGAGGCAATGGGTTCCAGGATAATCGGCATGGCACCGTACTTGACTATTTCCCGAATGAAATTTTTACAACTGTCGGTGGCCATCCTCAAGAGGGTGTGGCAAAGTTCGGGATCGGCATAAGTATCCCGGGCAAAAGCTTCCACGCCCCGCAGCGTGGCGGCTGTGGAAACGGGTCCGGAAAAACAGACGGAGATAAAGACCTGATCGCCGACTTCTTTATTGAGGATCTCCAGGGCTTCGTAATAGACAGGAAATTGTCCATCATTCTTTTCGGCAACCTTAATCTTGCTCAAGTCTTCCCGGGAGTTAATCACGGGAACGTCGCAATTAGCCGGTTCATTTTCGGAGTAATCGAGGGTTGCACCCATTGCTTCCGCCACGTAGGAGCAGTTCGTGAAAAGATAAATCAAATCATAACCAAATCTCTTAAAAGCAGCGATGTGCGCTTCAGCCATGACCTGGCCGTCAAGTTGAAATTCCTTCACGGTTTTGCCAATCAGTTGGGCGGTATTGGTGGTTACAATCGGCATACAGATAATTCTGTCCAGAGGTTTTCCGGTAAGCAGGGCCAGGACCCTTTCTTTGGGGGTTAAAATATCTTCCCGAACTAACATATCAGACCCTCCCCATCAGGTCTTTAGCTTTTCTCACGGCTGAACTGGCGTCATTCGCGTATAGATCGGCCCCGATTTTATCACAGAAGGTCTGGGAAATCGGACCGCCGCCAATCAGAACCTTGTATTTATCCCGAATATTCCGTTCTTTTAAACGATCAATCACAGTTTTCATGCCGTCCATCGTCGTGGTCATTAAAGTTGACATGCAAATCATGTCACATTCTACTTCTTCAGCCTTTTCAATAAAGCGGTCGAGGGGTACATCTCTGCCCAGATCATAGACTTCAAAACCTGAGGCTCCCGATAGAATCCGAACCAAGTTCTTGCCGATATCATGAGTATCCCCTTCGATTACGCCAATGACCATTTTGATGGGCTTTTCCAGGGAGCTTTTGTCGAGATGAGGATTAACGACCTCCAGACCGGCATTGAAGGCATCCGAACACATCAAGACTTCTGGCAAGAAATATTCTTCTTCCTCATAAAGCCTGCCGACTTCCTTCATGCCCATGACTAAACCCTCGGTAATGGTTTCGTAAGCGGGGATATTTTGTTGCAAAGTTTTCTCAGCAAGCTCTGCGACTTTTTCCGCTTCAAATTCTACCAGGGCATGTGAGATTTCTTGAAACAAGGTTTCTTTATCCAATGATGTCCCCTCCAAGATATAATTTTTATTCGCTTATATATTATCATAACTAAATAGCTATAGTATAGGGGAATGTTTTTAGCCGGAGGTTTAGGGGCACCAAAAAACAGAAGCTATGCTTAGTTATCTGAACGAATAACTGCACAGCTTCCAATTCCAAGCTTTTGATTTCGCTACTTTAACATTCCCTGAACACTTAAAGCGTAATTGATATACTTTCTGTCCTCAAAGATATCCTGAGTAGTCAGAGGAATTAACTCTTTAACGCATCGGCCCACATCATCCGTATAACAATATTTTGTCAGCTTGTCCTGCTTATCGATCGTAATCGTTACGGGCAGATTATCAACAACCAAAGAGCCATCCTCGCCGGGCAGGTGACGATCATAGGTCCAACTCTGAACACCATACAAGGTTGTCGATTCGGCGCCGATCTCTCTAAACCGGTCAATGAAGTATTGGGCATCTTCTAAGGTCTCTATATTTTTCATGATTACAGCTCCTTATCTATTATTCGGGTTACGGCATATTCTTTGAGCAGAGGGTTCATTTTATCATTGAAAAGAGCTGTATACAATGAAAAACTCTTCCTTATCAGGGAAGAGTTACTGGTAGTCCCAGTTCCATCTAAGACCTTATTTGCGGAAATCTGCCCAATTCGCAGGATAAGTTGTATAAAATACTTTGCAAAACGTTGGGGAAGAAAAAACCACGTTGCTTCCCTTGGGAATATAAACCACATCTCCGGCTTGGGCACGGAAAACTTTGCCCTCAACCTCAAGCACAAACTCTCCTTCAATGACGTAATCCATTTCATCATAGTTTAAAAACCATGGTAATCTGGCCTGCTCAAAGGTCATAAAGCCGGAAGCCAGGTTGCCGACCCGCGCATCGATGACATCGACGAGTCCCACCTTTTGCCCCGGCGGAGCTTCCGGAAAGGGCCGGATTACCACGCTTTCTCCCTTCACATGAGTCGCAGCGGGGTTCTCACAGGCGGGTTTTAAGACCTCACCCAGAATTTTCTGCACGACTTTTTTAAGTTCCTCGTTTTGAATGAGCGGGTCTGTCTGTTGGCGAGGCTCGAGGTTCGAAGCTCGATGCTCGATTTCTGAGTTCTGTTCTTCACCCTTTACACTTTGCGCCTCGCGTCTCGCCTTGGGATTTTCTGCCGCTTGACCAACAACCTTGCGACTGACAATTTCTTGTCTCCCCTTAGTAATCGTTATCCCTAACTCTTGGGCCAGGTCTTTTGCCGAGGGGGTCAGTACGCTGTCTGCTTCTAAAATAATATTTTTATCCGATTGGGCCATTTCCCGCAATACTGCCTCCGAAATAAACCGTCCCATAGATACCTCCTTGTGCCTCGTGCTTCATGCCTCGCTTACACCAGGCTTTCAATCAATTGCTGCGCGGGGCGCGGTATGACGACCTGACGGATGAGCAGGCCCTTCTCGCCGGCTAGGGCACTCCCTTCTGCGACCGCTGCTTTCACGGAAGCGACCTCTCCGCTGAGAATTGTGTAACTCTTCCCGCCAATCCCAAAGGCCAGATGCAGAAGCAACGGCTCCACGTCTCCCGCTTTCACTGCGGCATCCGCTGCCTCGATCAAAGACGCCACGCTGTATGTTTCGATAATTCCCAAGGCTTTGATTGCTCTCAGGGCTGTCGTGCCGCTGATGGCCGGTAAAATTGAAGGATGAATGTTGGGAATTACGAAGTAATCCACGACCGTGTCAGCCCCTAACTCCCTGCCGGCATTTACGGATTGCTGGACACCCGACACATCTCCGCTCACCAAAACGATATATTTCCCCGGACAAGTGGTTTTCGCCAGTAAGAGGTTGACGTCCGCTGTTTTGACCATTGCATCGGCGCATTCTATCCCTTGCGCGATACTTGTAAACTCCACTAACCCAATTGCATGGATCACTTTTCAGCACCACCTTTTCGTACCGTGATCGTTTGCGGCGTGACCTGCATCACGGTTCCGTCAATACTGGCATGGACCCTGGCGCCTAAGGCTCCTG
>Ga0326727_10003946_pt1 | contig 45994 bp, 39 predicted proteins | sample MB2enrmetagenome_FD_207643 | JGI IMG/M metagenome (GOLD analysis project Ga0326727, IMG submission 207643) | Lab enriched peat soil microbial communities from McLean, Ithaca, NY, United States - MB29MY | ecosystem: Environmental > Terrestrial > Soil > Wetlands > Peat | place: USA: New York... | reverse complement strand
AATCGCTGCAAACCCCATTTGCGAAGAAAGCCGTTGAAGGAAATGTCCACGTGAACCAGAATCATCCGGCCTTTGGAGAAGAGCAGGTGAACGTCGTTGACCACTTCAGTGCGCCGTCCGTCCGTATCCAGAATCGTCTGGCCCATCAGGTGTTCGTTGAGCAGTATCCAGGCTTTCTGGTCAACAAACGGCGGATACGGCTGGCCGGTTTCGGTCGGGGTGATAAAAATGGCTTCGTCCTCAATCCGTGTGACCTTTTCCCACGGAATAAACTCGTCGGGATGTCCTTTGCCGTGTTCGATGTAAATCCCGACCGGTTCGGGATACGGTTCGGAAAGCCGGAACACCAGGTCGGTGAGACGGCCATTTTTCCGGTTGGTTTTGTCGTGGCAAATCCGGCGATTGAGCAGCAGGGAGAAATAGAGGAATTGAAACGCTTCAAATCCGGTCGGCTTGGGAGCGACGTTATTTTTGGGGTCATTCATGGCAGGTTCTCCTATGTGCCCGACCCGAACCATTCGGGAAACAGCACGGAAATGCCGTAGGCGGTCGAGATGACGATGACGAAGGCGGCGATGCTCCAGTTGGCGATGTTCTGCCAGCGGGTGTTGACGTAATCGCCCATGAGCGGTTTGTCGTTGAGCAGCAAAATCAAGAACATCAGCGCCGCCGGCAGCAGCGTCACCGCCACGACTTGGACGAAGATGGTGATGATGTTTTGCATGGGCACGCTCGCGACGAGCGAGACGACCCCGGCCGACATGAGCATCAGCGCGTAGGCGACGTAGAACCAGGGCGCATCACGGACGCTGCGGTTAAGGGAATGCGCCCATCCGAAGACCTCCCCCAGCGCCCAGCTTGTGGCCAGCGAAATACAGAGCGCGCCGAGCAATCCGGCGTCGAACAGGCCGATGGCGAAGAGCATCCTGGCCCACTGGCCCAAGTGCGAACCGCCGGGCAGGACCGCCGGCATGGCCTCGGCGGTTTTGGCGGCCGAATCCATGTCCTGCCAACTGTGGAACGAGGGGTCCACCTTCGACCAGGGGCCGGTGGTGATATGATCGGAGGCAGTGTCCGCCGCCAGGGTGGCGGAGGTGGGGTTGGACGGGTTGTAGTAGAAGACGCCGGCGGTGGCGATGATGATGAAGGCCGCCACCACGCAGGTCATCATCGAGCCGAAGAAGGTGTCGAACTTGCCGTATTTGATCTGCTTGACGTCCATCCCCTTGTCCACCACGGCGGATTGCTGAAAGAAAATCTGCCACGGCGTGATGGTCGTGCCGATGTTGGCCATGATCAGGGTCAGCAACGCCACGCCCGACATGCCCAGCTTGAAACTGGGATGATAGAAACCCTGCCCCACGGCGCTCCAGCCTTCCTTGACGTTGCCGGTGTGCATGGCCCAGATGGCGGCCGGAATATAGACCAGGTTGAAAAGACAGAAAAAGAGCGTAATCTTCTCGAACGTCCAGTAACGGCCTGTGATAACGATCCCGGTGAGCAAAGCGGTTACCACGAAGAAGGTAATCCACGGCGGAATATTGAACAGGCTCATCGCCTGCGTCATGCCGATGTATTCGGTCACCAACGTCAACCAGTTGATGACGGCAAGATCGAAAATGGAAAACCACCCCCAAAACTTTCCAAATCCATCAAAGATCGCCTCGGCGTGGCCGCGCTTTGTTACCGCGCCCAGCCGCACGGTCATTTCCTGCACGTAATACGCCATCGGCACCAAAATGATCATGGCCCAGAGCAAATTGAAGCCGGTTTTCGCCCCGGTCTGGGCGTAGGTGGAGATGCCGCCGGCATCGTTGTCGGCGATCATCGTGATAATGCCGGGGCCAAGGGCAGCCAGGAAAATCAAGGTCCGGCGGTTGAAGCGGCGGATTTGATGTAGCAGCTTGCTGATCCAATACATAGTTATCTCATGCCTGATCGAGGGTGTCGTGCGTTACTGAATACTTCCTGAAGATTTCTTAAGAATTCGTTTCACACCAAACCGTTGGGGATGACGGTTCAACTGCGTATCATGCGCAATCGGATGCGAAATACGCTGCCGCGTCCAGTTTCACTGTCCAGTCCCACGCTGCCTCCCATCCGTTCGACCGACCACTTGACAATCGCCAGGCCCAAGCCCACTCCGCCGTCCGCCCTGGAACGGGCTTTGTCCACTCTATAAAAACGCTCGAAGATCTTCTGGTGATGCTCCGGCGCGATGCCGGGTCCCTCGTCCGCGACCTCGATGACGACGTCATCCTGCCCAACGAAAGCGCGCAGTTTGATTGGTTTTCCAGCGGGGCTGTAACGAATGGCGTTTTGCACCAGGTTCATCAGGGCCAGCCGCAGCAAGGCCGGATCGAACACCGCCAGCAAATGGTCGGCGCAGTCCACCTCCAACCGCTGCTGCTTTTCCGCGGCCACCAAGCCCAGGGATTCACTAACTTCCAGCAGCGTCGCCCTGAGCAGGCCGGCCTCCAGTTTCACCGGCATTTGGTCGTCACCCGGCCTTGTCAAAAGCAGCAAGCGTTCGATAAGCTGGTTCATCCGGCGGATTTCCTCCAACATGCTGCCAACCGCGTCGTGGAGGACGGCCGGATTGCGCTCGCGCAAGGCAACTTCACCCACGGTCTTCATCGCCGTCAAGGGCGTGCGCAATTCGTGGGAAACGTCCGCGGTGAGGCTGTCCAATTGCGCGAAAGAAACTTCCAATTGTTGGAGGGTCTCGTTCAAGCCGGCGGCGAGCTGGCCAAGTTCATCCCGCGGATTGGCGACCGGCAATCGCGCGCCCAGGGCCTTGACGGACAGATGGCGCGTCATCCGCGCCATATCCCGGAGTGGGGCCAGCGCGCGCCCGGCCATCAGATAACTGGCGATGCCAAAGACCAACGCCGCCACCGCGCCTGAGAGCAGCGCCGCAACAAATTCCCGCTGGCTTTCCAATTTCCAAATTCCCGAAAACGCCAGCAGGGCCAGCCAAACGAGCCAGACCGCCGCGGCGGCAACCGCATTGCCGAGGGCCAATTTCGCCCGCAACGGGCACCGCTCCCACCATGATTTCATTCGGCGGCCTCCTCCCGCAAAACAAAGCCCACGCCGCGAACGGTGTGGATGAGTTTGACACGACGGCCCTCATCCACCTTGCGCCGCAGGTGGGCGACATGGACGTCAATTACATTATCCAATGGAGTGATGCGGTTGGCTTCGCGCCAGACGTCGCGCGCCAGCATTTCCCGTGTGACGATTTGGCCTGATTGGCGCAGCAAATAAACGAGCAGATCGAACTCGCGCGGAGTCAGCTCGATGAGTTGGCCGGCCCTGGAAACGCGGCGCGCCTCCAAATCGAGGATCAAATCGGCGATGGATTTCTTCAGCGGCTCGCCGGGCGCGGCGCGGCGGAGCAGGGAATGGACGCGGGCGACCAATTCGGCAAAGGCAAAAGGTTTGACAAGATAATCGTCGGCGCCGGTTTCCAGTCCCAGCACCCGGTCGTCCACGGAATCGCGGGCGGTGAGCAGGAGGACGGGCGTTTTGGTGCCGCGCGCGCGCAAGGACTTGAGGATTTCAATGCCGCTTCGACCCGGCAACATCCAATCCAGCACCACCAAATCAAACGCCTCGGTATTCAGCAGAAAAAACCCTTCCTCGCCGGTATGCGCCAGGCCGGTGGAAAAGCCGGCCTCGCTCAACCCATCGGCGAGCGCGCGGGCGGTTTTCACATCATCCTCAACAATTAAAATGCGCATACAATTCCCAGCCGCAAGCAGCATGGGCCAAATCGCGCCCGCTGGCCAGACGCAACAAATGAAGGTTGGTTGTGTAGTTTTTCGCCGAATTTTTTTTATTTTTTTTTACCTTTATTTACCTTTATTCACCTTTAGCTCTTCAGCATGCGGGAGGAGGAGGTTGGCTTGACCCGGCCCAGCGACAGAACTTAACCTTTGAAAAAGGCTATGACATATCAGCACCACTTTCCCTTGCGCCTGGATTGGAACGCCGTGTTGGCGGTAAGGTTGCCGGCACTCATGGCGATAGCTTTGGCTTTGCCGGCCTTCGGACAACCTTACTATGTCGCGCCTTCGGGCAACGACGCCAATCCCGGCACGATGGGGAGACCTTTCGTCACTCTCCGGCGCGCGCAAGCGGCCGTGCGGCAAAAAGGGGGCACGGTGTTCCTGCGAGGCGGGACGTATTATTTGCCGGAGACGCTCGTCTTCACGGCCCAGGATTCCGGCACGCAAGACGCTGCGGTTGTTTTCCAGGCCTACGAGAACGAGCGGCCCGTCCTCAGCGGCGGAGTCCGGCTGGATAAACTGGAGTGGCAACCGTATCAGGGCGGCATTTTTCAGGCGAAAGTGCCGGAGGACCTGCTGACGGAAGAGATCTTCGTGAACGGTGAGAGGCAAATCCTGGCGCGCTATCCAAATTTTGATCCAACGGCACAATACTTCGACGGCTTCGCGGCCGATGCGATTTCCTCCAATCGAGTTGCGCGGTGGGCCGATCCGGCGGGCGGCTATTTTCACGCCATGCATCCTGCGCTCTGGGGTGATTTCACCTGGCGCATCACGGGTAAGGATGCGCAGGGCGGTGTGACGATGGAAGGCGGCTGGCAGAACAACCGCGGCGCCGCCGCGCACCGGACGATTCGTTTCGTGGAAAACATCTTCGAGGAGCTGGACGCTCCTGGCGAGTGGTTTTTGAACTCCAAGACTCACACTCTGTATTTTTATCCGCCCGCCGGGCTGGATCTGGCCCGGGCCACGGTGGAAGCCACGCGGCTGCGCAGCCTGGTTGAGTTTCGTGGCAGCGAGGAAAAACCGGTGCGTTTCGTCACGCTTCGCGGGCTGACTTTCCGCCAGGCGGCGCGCACGGTGATGGAGACCAAGGAGCCGCTGGTGCGGTCGGACTGGGCGATTTACCGCGGCGGGGCGGTCTGCTTTGAGGGCGCGGAAGATTGCGCCCTGGAAGACAGCCTGCTGGATCAGGTCGGCGGCAACGCGATTTTCGTCAACAACTACAACCGCCGGGTGGCCGTGCGGGGCTGTCAGATAGCGAAAGCCGGAGCGAGCGGCATCTGTTTCGTGGGCGATCCGAAGGCCGCGCGGAATGTGCTGTACAATTACAATCAAGCGAACAAGCTCGAGGACCTGGACCGCACGCCAGGCCCGCAGAGCGACAACTACCCGGCGGATTGCGTGGTGGATGATTGCCTGATTTACCTGACGGGGCGGGTGGAAAAGCAAACCGCCGGGGTGGAGATTGACCTCGCCCAGCACATCACGGTCCGCCATTGCTCGATCTATGACATGCCGCGCGCGGGCATCAACATCGGCGACGGTTGCTGGGGCGGACACGTCATCGAATACTGCGACATATTCGACACGGTGAAGGAAACCGGCGACCACGGCTCGTTCAATTCGTGGGGACGGGACCGATACTGGCTGCCGAACATCAACGCGGTCAACGCCTGGGTGGCGCAGGTTCCCGATTTGCCCAAGCTGGATGCGGTCAAGCCAAACATCCTGGCCAATAATCGCTGGCGCTGCGACCACGGGTGGGACATTGACCTGGACGACGGTTCCTCCTACTACATCATCACCAACAATCTCTGCTTGCACGGCGGCATCAAGAATCGGGAAGGCTACGGGCGCGTGGTGGAGAACAACGTGATGGTGGGAGGGAGCCTGAACCCGCATGTCTGGTTCGCCGCCAGCGGCGACATTTTCCGGCACAACATTGTCTGGACCGCCTACCGCCCCGCCAACATGCATCGCCCGCCCTGGGGGCAGGATATGGATTACAACCTGATGGAAGAGGTTGACGCGACGAACCTTTCGCCCGCCACCGCCTTGCAGCGGCAGAGCGGCCGGGATGAGCATTCCATTGTGGCCGACGCGCAATTCATTGATCCGGCCAAAGGAGACTATCGCGTAAAGGACGGCTCGCCCGCGCTGGCCTTGGGTTTTGTGAATTTTGCCATGGATCAATTCGGTGTCCAGAAACCGGAATTGAAAGCCATCGCCCGGACGCCGGTGCTGCCGGAGCTTAGGGCGGCTGGCGCGGCGCCGGCGGCGCGCGACACCACGCCGCGCGTCTGGCTTGGCGCGAGCGTGCGCAACATCGCCGACGCCGGCGAAATGTCCGCATTCGGCCTGCCCGGCGTGACGGGCGTGCTGGTGTTGGAAGTCCCGGCGGACACCGCTCCCATGAAGGCCGGGTTGCAAAAAAATGATGTGATTCTGTCCGTTGACAGCGGCCAGACCACTGATGTCGGAACGCTGTTGCGGCAGACTCCGGCGTTGGCCGCCGGGCAGACTCTCAAGGTGAACGTGTCGCGCAGCCAGAAGGAAATCACCATTAGTATTGCGCCTTAGTTGGTCCAGGCAGTTATCTCAATTGAAACCACAAGGGGCAGTGGCCGTTGACTTTAGCGCGGTATTAGGCCTTTCGGCGTAACAATCCGATAATACCGCAAATGGCTCCTCCGGCCAAAATCGCAGCCCAAGAATACTGGAAATAAAAAAGCCACGCCATCTCATCTCGCGGCCGTCCGAAAAACCAAGGCCAAATCATAAAAAGCAGCAACAGGTCGGCACCAACAATCCCGCCGTATAAAAGGCGGTGAATTCTGACCGGCTTGCGAACCGCCAGCCAAATAATGCAACAAAGCAACCAACAAACGACCTGCGGAATCGAAATCAGTGCCAGATTGGGAAAAATGTCAGCCAACTCTTGCCGTTCGTAAGGATAGAATATAACCAGCGTGGCCAATACCGGACCAAGAATCGCCAGTAAAAAATCTCGGAAAACTTTCATACGCCTACCGTAAAAAGTTGAGGCACCGCCGACTCGCGGCGTGAACCGCGAGAGATGAATTGACAGTGCCACGCAGCGTTGGCTGCAGTGATTCTGTTGGACCGCGACTTCATAATAACATGGGTAATCCAAGGTCGAGGATCAACAGCAGAATCAAAATCAGATACCATCCCTTCTCATGCCGCGCCAAGGCTGTGACCATACAGGCCAGAGACAATGCCGTAATCACAACACCGACAGTGGTAAGGACTCTAAAAGTCCTGCTCGACTGAAGAGCCTGCGCGTCAGGTGTGTAAACGGTCTGCTCCTTCTGTAGCTGCTTGATGTGCGCAGCTTTGCGGTGCATGGCGTCCTCAAGGAAACCTCGAGCAACACAGTGGGTGACAAAGGCAGTCAGCGCCAACAGGACCGCTCCCAGAAAAAACGCGCGCGTATTCATGACTCGGCAACGCAATCCAACAATTTGTGATCTTCGGCTAGGGTGTCGTCCCACCAGGTGGAGTCAATTCTTTAATGCGATTCTGCCGTACGAGAACGAGTGTCAAACGAGAACGAGTGTCAGTCCTCACTATTGACACAAATTGGGTGTTTTCGATTTCCATGCAACAGGTTGGAAACATAAGTCCAACTGCCCATGTATAGTCGCCGCGCGATCCACTTCAGACTCATCGTCGTTTCCCGGCGGAGCCGCTGCGCCAGCGACACTTTCACCTTGTCCCCCTTGCGCATCCCCGGCAACTCCTCTTCTCTCACCCCTCTCCGCCGGAGTTCCTCCCGGACGATACGGCTGGCCTTTTCCTCCCCGCTTTCCCGGCGTTCCTCCCCATAATGGCTGGCCCCAACGCGCTCCGCCGCCGCAGCCAGAAGTTCGTGCCGGAACTCCTCGCTCCCCAGGCACCAGCCTCGCCTCACCGCGTCAAACTCCGACCCGTCCTCCTGTCGCCGCCGTTCCATTTGCCGCGAAAACTCCCGGCGCCCCGCCGCGCTGTCCCGCCCTATCCCCTTCTCCCCGAGAAGCCGATCCACCCGCAGCCATCGGGGCCGTTGACCCGGCGGCTTCAGATACGCCGGATAGCTGCTCCAGGCAAAACTCTCCACCCGGCTGGCCGCTGCGATCAACCCGGCCCGCGCCGGATTCAAATGCACATAATCGCACACCGTCCGCAGGTAGCCATCCCCGTTCCCGTCCACTGGCAAGGCCTTGTAACGCCCGGCAAAAACATGCCCGCACAACTTATGCCGGATGTTGAATCGCTTGGTGTAAACGCCCAGCAACCATTTCATCCCCGCGACCAGGTTGCCTTGCGGCGTTTCGATCACCAGGTGGAAGTGGTTGCGCATCAGGCAGTAGGCATGCACCTGCCATTCTGTCTTGTGGCAGGCCTCCTCCAAGGTGGTGAGAAATTCTTTGCGGTCCAGATCGTCCTTGAAAATATCTTCCCGGCGATCTCCACGATTGACGACGTGGTATATCGCTCCCAGATACTCCATGCGCAGCTTGCGGGGCATTCAAAAAGAAACTGCCACCACCCACCCAGCGGTGTCAATCCGCGCAGGCCCAAAAAAGTGTCAATAGTGAGGACTGACACCGTACCCTGAGCGGCTGGCAGACAAGGGGCTGGTGGGCCTGCTCGGATTCGAACCGAGAACCAAAGCATTATGAGTGCTTTGCTCTAACCGTTGAGCTACAGGCCCATAAAAATTCCGAATTGTCGCGCCCAACTCTGTTACAGAGTTGGGCGCGCTGAATTTACTTCGCCATCGCTTGTTGGACGGAAACGTTCGCCGCGGCGGACATTTTTTCGTAAAGGGCGAATTTGCTCAGGACTTCTTGCTGCGCCGCTTCAAGAACGGCCTTGCCGACCTGCGGGTTCTGGCTGGCGATGGTCTGGAAACGGCGTTCGGTCGCCCAGAACTTTTCCAGCGGAACCTTGGGTGCGGCGGAATCCAGCCGCAATCCCGGCAGGCCCGCTTCCACACGGCGCGGATCGAAACGATAGAGCGGCCAGAAGCCGGTGTCCACCGCCAGCTTTTGCTGGTCCAGGCTCTCCCCAAGGGTGTAACCATGCTCGATGCACGGACAATAGGCGATGATCAGGGAAGTGCCGGGGTAGGACTCGGCTTCCTCGAAGGCCTTGACGGTTTGCAAGTCCTTCGAGCCGAAGGCGACCTGCGCCACGTAAGCCGTGCCGTAAGCCATAGCGATCAGGCCGAGGTCCTTTCGTCCCGTGCGCTTGCCGGCGGAAGCGAACCGGGCGGACGCGCCCCGCGGCGTCGCCTTGGATTGTTGACCGCCCGTGTTGGAATAGACCTCGGTGTCGAGCACCAGGATGTTGACTTTGGCGTTCATGGCCAGGACGTGGTCCAGGCCGCCGTAACCGATGTCGTAGGCCCAGCCGTCGCCGCCGAGAATCCAAACCGATTTTCTGACGAGCGCGTCGGCCAGCGTGTGAAGGGTCGAGGCTTCCTGTCCGGGCATTTGTTGCAGGCGGCGGCGCAACTCAACCACCCGCACCCGTTGCGCGTTAATTTCCGCTTCGTTGTCCTGTTTGGCTCCGAGCAATCCGTCCACCAGCTCCGCGCCCAATTGCGGGGCCAATTTCTTGACCAGTTCCGAGGCGAACTCCGTTTGCTTGTCGAGGGCGATGCGGTGGCCGAATCCATATTCGGCGTTGTCCTCAAAGAGGGAGTTGGACCAGGCCGGGCCGCGCTTGGCGGCGTTGACGGTGTAAGGGGTGGTGGGCAGGTTGCCGCCGTAAATGGACGAACAGCCCGTGGCGTTGGTGATGAGCAGGCGGTCGCCGGACATCTGCGTGAGCAGTTTGACGTAGGGCGTTTCGCCGCAGCCCGAACAGGCCCCGGAATACTCGAAGAGCGGCTCGCGGAATTGACTGCCTTTGACGTCCATGGCCAGCTTGGTCCGGTCGGGCGAGGGGAGGCTGAGGAAGAACTCGTAGTTGGCCTTCTCCTGTGCGCGCAATGGAGGCATCGGCACCATGTTGATGGCCTTGTGTTTGGCGTCGGTCTTGGATTTCACCGGGCAAACCGCCACGCACAAATTGCAACCGGTGCAATCCTCCGGCGAGACTTGCAGTGAATAGACCGAGTCCTTCCATTCCTGCGAGCGGAAGGGGGTGGACTTGAATTGCGCCGGAGCGCCGGTCAGATTGCTGGGGGCGTAGAACTTCGCCCGGATGGCGGCGTGCGGGCAGACCAGCACGCACTTGTTGCATTGAATGCAAATCGCCGAGTCCCATACCGGGATTTCCAGGGCGATGGCGCGCTTTTCCCAGCGTGTCGTTCCGGTCGGCCAGGTCCCGTCCACCGGGAAGGCGCTGACGGGGAGCAAATCCCCCTTGTTGGCCAGCATGAGGGCGGTGACCCGCTGGACAAAATCGGGCGCTTCCGCCGGAACAATCGGCGGTTGATGCTGCTTGGAAGTGACCGTCTGCGGGATCTTGACTTCGTGCAAGGCGGCCAGGGTTTGGTCCACCGCCGCGAAGTTCTGCTGGACGACGGCGTCGCCTTTCCGCGAGTAGGTCTTGCGGATGGTTTTCTTGATCTGGGCGATGGCCTCCTCGCGCGGGAGGACGTTGGAAATGGCGAAGAAGCACGCTTGCATGATGGTGTTGATGCGTCCGCCCATGCCGGTGGCCTTGGCCACGGGGTAGGCGTCAATGACGTAACATTTCAGTTTCTTGGCGATGATCTCGCGCTGGGTTTCCACGGAAAAATGATCCCACACTTGATCCGGGCCATAAGGGGAATTGAGCAGGAGCGTCCCGCCTTCGGTGGCGTAATCCACCACATTGTAGCGTTCCAAGAACGGCCATTGATGACAGGCCACGAAGTCCGCCTTCTTCAGCAGATAGGGGGAACGGATCGGGTTCGGCCCGAAGCGCAGATGCGAAATCGTCACCGCGCCGGATTTCTTGGAGTCATAGACGAAGTAGCCCTGCGCGTACATATCGGTGTCCTCGCCGATGATTTTGATGGAGTTCTTGTTCGCGCCGACCGTGCCGTCGGCGCCGAGTCCGAAGAAAATGGCCCGCACTTCGTCCTTCGGCTCAATGCCGATGTCAAAGTCCGCGTCAAAGGGTAGCGATGTATGAGTGACATCATCCATGATGCCGCAGGTGAAATGATTCTTCGGCGCGCGCAACTTCAGCTCGTCGAACACGGCCTTGACCATCGCCGGGGAGAATTCCTTGGAAGACAGGCCATAACGGCCGCCCACCACCAGCGGTTCGGCGTCAAAGGAGGCCAGCCCTTTGTCGCAGGCCTCGCGCAATGCCGTCACGACATCCACATAGAGCGGCTCGCCCACCGCCCCCGGTTCCTTGGTGCGGTCGAGCACGGCGATGCGGCGGGTCGTGGCCGGCAAGGCGCCGACAAATGCCTCGATGGAAAATGGCCGGTAGAGGCGCACGCGCAGAACGCCGGTCTGCTCGCCGTGCTGGTTGAGCCACTGAGCCGTTTGTTCCGCCGTCTCGCCGCCCGAACCCATGATCACCACCACGCGGTCCGCCTGCGGGTGGCCAAAATAATCGAACAACCGATATTGCCGGCCGGTGATGCCGGCAAACCGGTTCATGGCCTCCTGCACGATATTGGGCGTGCGATCATAATAAGAATTGGATGCTTCCCGGGCCTGGAAGAAAACGTCCGGATTCTGGGCGGTGCCGCGGATGCTAGGACGGTCGGGCGACAGCCCATGATTGCGAAAGGCCTGAACCGCCTGGTTGTAAGGTTCCATCATTTGACTCAACTGTTCGTCCGTCAGGACGCGAATTTTGGCCACTTCATGCGAAGTGCGGAAGCCGTCGAAGAAATGGAGGAACGGCACGCGCGATTCCAGGGTGGCGGCATGGCCGATGCAGGCCATGTCCTGCGCCTCCTGGACCGAGCCGGAACACAGCAAGGCAAAACCGGTTTGACGGCAGGCCATCACGTCGGATTGATCGCCGAAAATGGAAAGGGCGTGGGTCGCCAGAGTGCGCGCGGTCACGTGCATGCAGAAGGGCAGCAGTTCGCCCGCGATTTTGTACATGTTCGGGATCATCAGGAGCAGGCCCTGGGAGGCGGTGAAGGTCGTGCTCAACGAACCGACTTGCAACATGCCGTGCATGGCGCCGGCCGCGCCCGCTTCCGACTGCATTTCCACCAACTTTGGCACGGTGCCATAGAGGTTGGGCCGGCCCGCCGCCGACCATTGATCGCACCATTCCGCCATGGGCGAGGAAGGGGTGATGGGGTAAATGGCGACCGTTTCGACGAGACGATAGGCAACGGAGGCGGCGGCTTCGTTGCCGTCGAGCGTGGTGAACTTGATGTTGGTTGAACTCTGGGTTGTGGTTGTTTTATTCATAATCTGATAACGGAATTTAGAATCGGATAATTGCTGCCTTTAGAACCAAGGGTAGTTTTCCCAGCAACAAGCCGGGAACGCACCCAAAAGCGATGACGAGGCCGGCCAGCAGCGCAATGGACAAAAGCGCGGCCCAAGACTGGCAAAGTGGCTGGCAGTCCTCCGTTGGCTCGACCGTATAAATCTGTTTGAGCACTTGCAGATAGTAGTAAAAAGAGACCGCGCTGGCAACAACTGCCGCAACAACCAGCCAAAGCATCCCCAAATCCGGCACGCCCGACCGCGTCGTCCCCCCAAGGGCCGCCGTGAAAAGATAGAATTTGCCGAAGAAACCGGCCAGCGGCGGAACTCCCGCCAGCGACAACATGAAAACAAACATGCAGGCTGAAAGCAGCGGCGCGCGCCGGCCCAGTCCGGCCCAGTCGGTCAGCTTGTCGCGACCGCCGCCGTTTTCCACCGTTGCCACCACGGCAAACGCGCCCAGCACGGTCAGCGCGTAAGTAATGACATAAAAGCCGAGCGCCGGAAGCATCTGGCGGGAGTTGCCAAAAAAAGCCATCAACGCATAGCCCGCATGGGCAATCGCCGAATAGGCCAGCAGCCGCTTCACGCGGGTCTGAACCAGGGCAGCGACGTTGCCGATCACGATGGAGAGAACCGCCAAGACCGCCAGCACGGGCATCCATCCGGCGGCAAACGCCTTCCACCCGGCGCTGCCGTGGAACGGGGCAAATCCTTCCATGAGAATTCTGGCGAAGACAAAAAAGCCGCCCACCTTGGAGGCCGACGCGATGAAACAGGCGACCGGCGCCGGCGCGCCTTCATAGACGTCGGGCGCCCAGAAATGAAACGGCGCCGCCGCCACTTTGAAGGCAAAGCCAGCCAGCGTCATCACCAACGCGACGTAATAGACCGGCTCCAACGGCGGCGTTTTCAGTTTCTCCGCGATGGTCCCGGCGAGCGTTCCAAGTTCCAGGCCGCCGGTCAAACCATAGAGCAGGCTGATGCCAAACAAGGTGAACGCCGCCGCCACGCTGCCAAAAAGAAAATATTTCAAGGCCGCTTCCGCCGAGGCCGCGCTGGACTTGTTGAAAGCCGTCAGCACATAAACCGGCAGGCTGAGCATCTCCAGCGCAAGGAATATGACCAGCAGGTTCTCCGAGCTGATCAGCAGCATCAAACCGGCGGTGGCAATTAACAGCAACGCAAAATACTCGCCGATGTGGCGCGTGAAGCGCGCGCCGAACGACAGCACCGCCACCACCAGCATCATGCCAAGAAGAACTACTTTTAAAAGTTGCGTCAGTGGACTCAACGAGAGCATCCCGGCCTCCGGACCGCCGGGCCTCAAGGCGATCCAGATCATGGCGGCCACGCAGCCCAGGCAAGCCGTCCCGCCAACTGCCGCCGCCCGCGCCGCCGGGGCTTCGCGCCGCACGAGGGCAAAATCCACCAGCAGCGCCGCCAACGCCGACACGATCACGATTTCTTCGGGAATCAGCGGCAGAACCCAATCCAGGGAGGCGTTCATGGCCGGCCTCCTTGCCAAAGCGGTTGGAACAGCGGCGAGCCAAGCGTCGGAGTGATCAGATTGAGCAACAATCCCGGCCACAAGCCGATCAAGACCGTGGTTCCCAGCAGCAGGCACGCCCCAACCCGTTCGGGAATGGAAATGGGTTCAATGTGGATTGCGGCAGCCTGCGCCGTGGTCTGCTTCTCCCCGAAAAAGGTCTTGATCCAGACCCGCACCATGAAAGCGATCCCCACCAGAATCCCGACCCCGGCCAAAATGGTCAGGCGCGGGAAGACTCCCCACGCGCCCGTCAGCACCTGCAATTCGGCGATGAACCCGCTGAATCCGGGCAGGCCCATGGACGCCGCCCCCGCAATGACAAATGTCACCGCCGCGAACGGCGCCAGAACGCCGAGGTTCATCGGCTCCAGCTCGCTCAATTGGCGCGTGTGAGCGCGGTCGTAAATCATCCGGCCAACCACCGCAAAAAGCAGGCCGGCGATGATGCCGTGCGAGAACATTTGCAGCACCGCCCCGCTCAACCCGATTTGCGTGAGCGTCATCAAGCCGAGCAGCACAAATCCCATGTGGCTGACGCTCGAATAACCGATGACAAATTTGAGGTCCCGTTGCACCAGCGCCACCGTGCCGCCATAGACGATGCCGATGACCGCCAGCAGGGCGATCCAGTTTTGCCAGTAATGAACCCCCTCCGGGAACAGCAGCATGGCCACGCGCAAGGCTCCGTAGGCCCCCAGTTTCATGACCACCCCGGCCAGCAGCATGGAGGCGGCCGTGGGCGCGGCCACGTGGCCGGTCGGCGCCCAGGTATGGAACGGCCACAGGCCCGCCAGGACCGCAAACCCCACAAACACCAGCGGGAAAGCCCAGTGTTGAAACGCGACCGGGAAGGACTGCTTCGCCAGGACAAGCAAGTCAAACGATTGCGCCCCGGAAACAACGTAGGCGGCGATCAATCCGACCAGCACCAACGCGCTGCCCGCGAACGAATAGAGCGCCAGTTTCATCGCGCCGTATTCCCGGCGGGTGGAACCCCAGACTGCTATGAGAAAGTACTTCGGGACAATGGCGATTTCGTAAAAAACAAACAGCAGGAAAAGATCAAAGCTCAGAAAAACTCCGTACACCGCTCCGATCAGTGCGAAATACAACGCGAAAAACTCCCGCGTGCGCCGCTCCACGTTCCACGAAAACAAGACTCCCGCCACAGCCGCAATCCCGGTCAGCAACACCAGCGTGACGCTTATCCCGTCCGCCGCCAGGTGATAGTTGATTCCCAAGTCCGTGATCCACGGAAGATTGACCAAATCCAGGCGGGTGTCAGACGTGGCGCGGAGTTCGTATTGCGCCGCGCCGCCCAGGGCGAGCGCCAGCCCCGCCAGGGCCGTGAGCAGCGCCAGAATCCGCGCCGCGCGCCGGTTCTCCCGCGGCAGCAACACCAATCCCGCCGCGCCAAGAAATGAAATGTATATGGTCCAGACGAGCATGGCTCAAAAAAGTTTCAACATGGCCAGCGCGGCCGGATTGGCCACGCTGACGAGAATTTGCGGACAAATTCCGATCCCAAGCATCAGCGCCATCACCGGCGCCAGCGTCAGCCGTTCTCCAATGGTCAAGTCTTTCCAGCCGGTCCAGCGCTCCTGCAACGGCCCGCTGAAGACTCTCTGCAAAATGGTGAGGAGGAATATCGCCGTGATCAAAAGACCCAGGGTCGAAACCGCCGCCGCCCAACCCGCCAGCGGCAGGACGCCTTTGAAAATCAGAAACTCGCTGACAAACCCGTTCAAGCCGGGCAAACCGAGCGACGCGAACAACGTGATGCCCATCAATCCGCAAAAAACCGGCGCGGCCTTGCGCAGGCCGCCAAAATCGTCCAACCCGCGCAACCCCCCGCTGCGTTGCTCAATCAGGCCGACAAAATAAAACAGGGCCGAGGCCGTCAGGCCGTGATTGAACATTTGCAGCATGACGCCGTTGAGGGCCGCCGCCTTGTCGGTGGCGGCATCCGCCGTGTCACCGGTAAGTTGCACCACGGCAAAAATGCCCAACAGACAATAACCGACGTGGTTGATCGAGGAATAAGCCACCATCCGCTTCAAATCGCGCTGCGCCAGCGCCGCCGCCGCCGAAAAAACAATCGTGGCCACCGCCAGGCAGAGCAGGGGCGTTTGCATCGCGCGCATCTGCGCCGGAAAGAGCGGCAGCAGGATGCGCAGGAATCCATAGACCCCCATTTTTGACATCGCGCCAGTCAACAGCATGGCTGTGCCGGTGGGCGCTTCGGCGTAAGCGGAGGGCAGCCAGGTATGGAAGGGCATGAGCGGCGCCTTGACCGCGAACCCAAGGAACACGCCGAGAAAAATCACCGTCGCCAGAGTTTCCCTGGATGTGAAAAAGGATCCGTGCAACTTGTCAAACAGCGCATCGGTCAACCCGCCGTTGCGGGCCAGCGCCGCCAGTTGGTCGAAATCAAACTGTCCCGTCGCCGCGTAAATGGCCAGAAAGGCCAGGAGCATCGCCACGCTGCCGGCCAAAGTGTAAATGAGGAATTGGTTCGCCGCCCGCGTGCGCTGCGGTCCGCCCCACAGCTTGATCAGGAAGTAGGCCGGGATCAGACCCAATTCCCAATAAATGAACCAATGGAAAAAGTTCAGCGCGGTGAACGTGCCAAACAAGCCCGCCTCCAAAAACAACATCAGCGCAAAATGGAGCCTCGCATTCGGCTCGATTTTCCACGAAGCCAGAATGGCAAAGGGCGTGATCAGCGCCGAAAGGCCCACCATCAGAAGCCCCAATCCGTCAACCCCCAGCCGGTAATCAATCCCCAGCGGCCCCACCCAGGTGGCTTGCTCCGCGAACTGATAGCCGGCCCTGCCGGTATCAAACATAGCCCACAACAGCGCCGCCACGCCCAGCGCGAGCAGGCTGGCCGCCAGGGCCACGCGGCGCGCGAGATTGGTGTGACGGGGCGCGAGCAGCGCCGCCACGCCGCCCAGCAGCGGGATCAATGTCAGAAAACTTAGAAGCGGAAACGTGTTCATCCGCACCCCCAGACTGAATGATTGCGGATTGCGGATTGCGGATTGCGGATTGGGAGAGCAAACGCGCTCATCCGAACGTGATGCGTTGCTTCCATCTGCGATAGGCAGGGCGAGACTCTGTCGAGCCGTGACTTTCTCCAGAACGAGAGGATTTCGTCTCGCCAGAATCCCGCCCTGTCTTTCTCCAATCCGCAATCCGCAATCCGCAATCCGCAATGGTTTGTCCTCCTCATGCGCACCCCCATATCAAAGCCAGCACCAGCAAGCTGAACGCCAGCCCCGCGATTCGCAAATAGCGCTGGACGCGGCCATTTTGCGCCCACGCCAGGAAGCCGCCCGCGTCGCGCAATCCCTTGCAGCCGAGATCAAAACCGGCGTTGATCCCCATTTCGTCAAAGGCGCGATTGAACTTCGCGCACCAGACGGTCAACCCCGACACCGCGTTGACCGCGCCCGCCCAGATCACGCGATCCAGCCAGTCGGCGCAAATCGAAAACGCCGTGTTCAGACGGATCACCGTCGCGGCGTAAATTTCGTCCACGTAAAACTTGTTTTGGAGCAGCCGAAAGACCGCCGGCAGGGATTTTTCCAGCGGGTCCATTTCCCGGCTGCTTTGCGCGGCGACGTTGGAATAAATTCGCCAGCCGAGGAAGAGGGCCGCGCCAACGACGAGGGTGGAAAGCAGCAAGAGATGGAGTTGCGGGCCGGCCCACAAAGCCGCGGGCGTGAACCGGACTTCTTCACCGTTCAAGTAAGAGGCGAACCAGGGCCAGGCCGGCGTTCCCAAAAACCCGGCCAGCACGGCGAACACCGCCAGGATCATGAGCGGAATGGTCATCACCGCGGGACTCTCATGAGCCGGAGCGCGCGAACCTGCTGTATTGGCCGGCTTTCCGAAAAACACCCAACTCACCTGCCGTGTCATATAAAATGCCGTCAGAAACGCCCCGATCACGCCGAGATAAAACGGCACGGCCGGGCCGTTCCAGTCCCGCGCCGCGCGCAGGATCTCATCCTTGCTCCAGAAGCCGGAGAAAAACAGCGGGACGCCGCAAAGCGCCATCATGCCGGCGGCATAAGTCGCGAAGGTCCAGGGCATGAGTTTTCTCAGCCCGCCCATTTTGCGGATGTCCTGTTCGCCGTGACAGCCGTGGATGACCGAGCCGGCGCCGAGGAAAAGGAGCGACTTGAAAAAGGCGTGCGTGATCAGATGAAACATCCCCACCGCCACCCCGCCGGCCCCCAACCCCATCATCATGTAGCCCAATTGCGACACGGTGGAGTAAGCGATGATCCGCTTGATGTCGTTCTGCGCCACCGCGATGGCGGCGGCGAAAACGGCGGTGACGGCCCCCACCCATGTGACAACGTGCAGGGCGGTCGGAGGAGAACCGGCGCTCATCAGCGGATACATGCGCGCCACGAGAAACACACCCGCCGCCACCATGGTCGCGGCGTGGATCAAGGCGCTCACCGGGGTCGGGCCTTCCATTGCGTCCGGCAGCCAGACGTGCAGCGGAAACTGGCCGGATTTGCCCATTGCCCCGGCAAAAATCAGCAGGGAGATGGCGGTCGAAGCCGCCATGCCGCCGATGGTCGCGGCGGCGGCCAGATGCGTCAGCGAGGATTGTTCCAGGCAGCCGGCGCCGTGATTGTAAAAAAGCAGCGTGCCGCTCCTGGAGTAAAGCCACAACATTCCGAGCAGAAGGGCGATGTCGCCAATGCGTGTCGTGATGAAGGCTTTTCTTGCCGCCGCCGCCGCCGCCGGTTTTTCAAACCAAAAACCGATGAGCAGGTAGGAGGACAGCCCGACCAGTTCCCAGCTTATGAACAGAAGCAGCAGGCTGTTGGCGATGACGATGCCCAACATCGCGGCGGCAAACAGCGACAGGAAGCAGAAAAACCGCGTGAAATTCCCGTCGTGCTCCATGTAGCCAAGACTGTAAATAAAAATGAGCAGGGACAACGTTGTTACCATCACCAGCATGATGGCGGTCAGGGGATCGAGCACCCAGCCCAGCGGCACCGCGGTCGCGGCGGTCGCGCCGAGATCGAACCATCGAAAGTTCCAGGTCGCGCGAAAGGAAGGCGCGCTCAAGCTGGTCAGGAAAGCGCCGCAGGAGAGCAGCCAGCAAACGGCCATCCCGCCAATGGCCAGCGCCGCCGCCAGGCGCCGCTGGCCGCGGCGCAGCAACGCTCCCAAACCCGCCATCAGCAGCGGCAGCGCCGGGATCAGCCAGAGGTATTGAACGGCGTATTCCATCGCTCAACCTTTCAGCCTGTCCAGACCATCCACTTGCGTGGTCTTTCGTTGACGGTAAATGGCAATGATCAGGGCCAGGCCCACCGCCGCCTCCGCCGCCGCGATGGCGATGGAAAAAAGGACGAACATGACGCCGGTCAGCGCCTCGGGATGCGCGCCGTAGCGCCAGAACGCGATGAAATTCAAATTGGCGGCATTGAGCATCAGCTCGATCCCAATCAGCACGATGATGGCGCTGCGGCGGGCCACCGCGCCCGCGAAGCCAATGCTGAACAGCAGGGCCGAGACAATCAGATAATGGGTCAGGAGCGGGTTCATGGTCGGCTCACAACCTCCCCTGTCTGTTCGCGCCGGGCGGCGGCGGGCGGGCGGGATTGGGCTTTGGTCTCCGGCTCTTCGCGCATGGCAATGACCACCGCTCCCATCAGCGCCGCCGTCAACAATACCCCCGCCATTTCCAGCGGCAGGACATAACGGGTCATCAATTCCACCCCAATTAATTTGACCGGCGCGTCCGCGACTGCCAGGGGCGGGTGGCGCAGGCTCGGACTGCTCAGAATCGGCAGCGCGATGCCAGCCAGCACCAGCACCGCCGCTGCAATCCCCATCAGCCAGGAAGGGGAGGACCGCCGGCTGCCCGGAAGAACTTCATCGGCGCGCGTCAGCAACACGGCAAAGACAATCAGTATGGCAATCGCTCCCACATAGACCAGCAGTTGGGCGAATCCGACAAACTCGGCGTCAAGCTGCAGGTAGAGCGTGGCCAGCCCGGCAAAAGCGGCGGCGGCGCACAACGCGCAATGGATCAATTGCCGCAGCGCCATGGCGGCCACGGCGAAGGCCAGCGTCACGGCGGCGATCAAATAGAAAGCAATTTCATTCAGCATAACTGTATTGATGCTGGACCGGCTTTCCACTTTTCAACGCCCGGCCCAACCACCCGTAGGCAAGGGCCAGAAGCCCCGCGCCCAGGAGCCAGCGCAGTTCCAGGGCGGCTGGAAAACGCCAGGCGCCGCTCTGCCACCAAACCAAGGCGACGACCAGGTTGACCAGCGCGAGGGGCACAAGAAATTTCCAGGCAAAACTCAGAAGTTGATCCAGCCGCAAACGCGGCAAGGTCGCGCGCACCCAGATGAACAGAAAAATCAGCGCGCTGAATTTCACGGCGAACCAGCCCCAGGAGGGAAACCATTCCAGCGCCGGGAGCGGCGCCTGCCAGCCGCCCAGAAACAGCGTGACGGCCAGGGCGGTCACGGCGAAAAGCCCCAGATATTCGCCCAGGAAAAACAGCGCGTATTTAAATCCCGAATACTCGGTGAGGAAACCCGCGATCAACTCCGATTCCCCTTCGGGCAGGTCAAAAGGACAGCGGTTGGATTCGGCGGCGGCGGCGATCAGGAACAGGGCGAAGCCGGCCAGACCCCAGGGAGTTATGACGTTCCAGCGCGGCAGCGCGCCCAGGACCGTGCCGGATTGGGCCTGAACAATGTCCGGGAGGGACAACGAACCGGCCGCCATCACCACGGGAATCGCGGCCAGAACCAAAGGCACTTCATAGCTGATCATCTGCGCGATGGCGCGCATGGCGCCGAGCAGGGCGTATTTGTTCTGGCTCGACCAGCCGGCCATGAACACCGCCAGCTCCGAGGCGGAGCCAATGGCGAAAAAGAAAAGGAGGCCCGCGTTCAAGTCAATGGCGCTCATGTTGCGGCCGAAGGGGAGAACGGCGAAGGCCAGCCAGACCGGAACCGTCAGCGCCAGCGGCGCCAGGAAATGCACCACCCGATCCGCCGAAAATGGAACAATGTCTTCTTTGATGAGCATTTTGACGCCATCCGCGATGGGTTGAAGCAGGCCAAACGGCCCGACGCGATTTGGGCCGAAGCGGTTCTGCATCCGGCCCAGGATTTTTCGCTCGAAAATGGTGGCGACGGCGAAGCAGGTTCCGAAAACCGCCATCAGGCCGGCAATGGCCAGCGCCATCGCAACATAAGGCCGCATCGGGGCCGGAGCCAAACCCGTCACCCATTGGCCGGTGGAAACAAAGATTTGGTCCAGGGCATTCATGCGGCGACAGGCGATGCGGGCGGCGCATTAGAAATTTCAGATTTGAGATCTGAAACCGGGGCGGCCGGCGATGCGGGCGGCGGATTTGCAATTTCAGATTTGAGATTTGAAATTTGGGCAGCTTTTTTGGCCTGGGCCTTGCGCTGCTCCTCGGCGCGGGCCGCATCCACCAAGGCGGCCTCGGTGGGATGAATCAAGCGAAAATAATCGTTGGATTTTGACAGATCCTTGAGCGTCAATATCAGGGAGCGATTTCCGCCCGCCAAATCATAAACCTGGTCCATTTTGATGGAATCGAACGGGCAAACCTCGGCGCAGATGCCGCAACTCATGCAAACCATCGCGTCAATGTTGAACACTTTGGGTTGCAACTGCAATTTGCCCAGGTAATCCGCCCTTTTCGCGGTGTCCTTGACAATTTCAATGCAATGCGCCGGGCACTCCTGCTCACAAATCGTGCAGGCGGTGCAGCGCAAACCGGCAATGGCGTCCGCGCCGTCGTACACCAAAAAAGGAACCGTGCGCGCATTTTCCCAGGGCGCCAGCCTCACTTCCGGATACTGCACGGTGGTGAGCCGGGCGGGATCATAATAGCTGCCGCAGAAATTGCGCCCCGTCTCCAAAAACCCCTGGATTATGCCGCCGCCAAGCATCAGCGATCCACCTCCCCCAGGACAATGTCAATGCTGCCCAGGATGATGACGACGTCCGCGACGGTCTGGCCAAGACACATATCTTCGAGGACGGTCAGGTTGATGAGGCTTGGCGGGCGAATGCGATAGCGCCACGGTGTCGGGCCGCCGTCGCTGATCAGGTAAAAACCGAGTTCACCCTTGGGCGATTCGACGCGCCCGTAGGCCTCGCCGGCCTTGGGGCGGAGATTGCGCAGCTTCGCCCTGGCATCCATGACCGGTCCGGCGGGAATGTCGCGCAGAGCCTGGTCAAGTATTTTCACCGATTCGCGCATTTCAAGGACCCGCACCATGTAACGGTCAAAAACGTCCCCGCGCCCGCCGAGGGGGACGCGGAATTTGAAGCGGTCGTAAATTCCGTAACGGTCCACCTTGCGCACGTCGTAGTTGACGCCACTGGCGCGCAGCCCCGGTCCGGTCACACCGGCGTTGATGGCCAGGTTGCGCGGGAGCACGCCGACGCCTTCGCTTCGGGCGCGAATAATCTCGTTCCCGGTGAGAAGCGCCTCGAAATGGTCGAGAAAGGCGGGGAAATTGGCGGCCACGGCGGCGGCCTTTTGCAGCCAGCCGGGCGGAAGGTCGCAACGGCAGCCGCCGAAGCGCATGTAATTGCACATCATGCGCGAGCCGGTCAGCCATTCAAAAAGATCCAGGATTTTCTCCCGTTCGCGGAAGGCGTACATGAGGGGCGTCCCCATCGCGCCCATGTCCTGGAAAAGGAAACCGGCCAGGCAGGCGTGGTTGAACAGGCGGGTCAGCTCGGCGACGATGACGCGGATGTATTCGGCGCGTTCGGGCACGGGCAATCCGGCCAGCTTCTCCACGCTCAGGACGTAGGCCCAGTTGTTGGTCATGGAGCATATATAATCCAGCCGGTCGGTGTAAGGAATGGAGGCGAGGTAGCTGTTTTTCTCGGCGATTTTCTCGTGATTCCGATGGAGATAGCCGAAAACCGGGGTCAGTTTCACCACCGTTTCGCCGTCCAGAACCACATTCATCCGAAAAACGCCGTGAGTGGACGGATGATGCGGCCCCATGGACACTTCCAGCAGGCCTTGGCCGGCGGCCTCGGTGGGGTCCGGCGCGGCAAGGGCAGTGGATGGAGGCTCTGACGGCGCGGCGATCATGGGAGGCCCTTGAGGCGCGCCAACTTGCCGGCGCGGACACGGCCCGGAGAGCGGAAAAATGCCTCCGGGCAGAGGCTTTCGCGCGGTGTCTGGCGATCCTGCAATAGAGTTGTCTCAACCGATGTTTTCATGGAACTTACTGTCCGCAAGGCAAGCTACAAGGAGGCAGTGTACCCGACTCCACTGATTTTGCCAATATCAGAACATTTTTTGGCTATGGGGGGTAGGGGGAATGAAGAATGCAGAATGCAGAATGCAAAATGGCAGACGACAGGCGCCATCTGCTGGGGCAGATGGCGAGACTCGTCGAGCCCTGACTCAATTCTTTCACCATTCACTATTCTCGATTCACTATTCGCCCGAGTTTCGTCCTGCCGTGGTGGGCTGATCCGGGAGGATAGGGTGAGGAAGCGGCAGAATCATGACGGGGGTTGACATAATAACGGCTTTGGTTACTATTTTAGGGTGATTCGGAGCTTCAAATGCCGGGACACCCGGATGGTGTTTAATTACGAACAAACCCTGCGTTGGAGCGAACCAGTCCGCAAGGCCGCTCTGCGCCGTCTTTATGCGTTGGAGGCTGCAACGAACTTGCTGGACTTGCGGAGTCCGCCTTCGAATCGTCTGGAAAAATTGCGCGGTGACCGGGCAGGCCAATACAGCATCCGCATCAACGACCAATGGCGGATTTGTTTTGTGTGGGACCAGACTGGCGCATGGGACGTTGAAATCGTTGACTATCATTGAATAGAAGGAACGCTATGAAAGACCCAGCCTTGAATCCGGTGCATCCGGGGGAAATCCTCTTGGAGGACTTTTTGAAGCCGCTGTCCATATCGCAATATCGTCTGGCCAAGGAAATCCATGTGCCTTCGCGCCGCGTCAATGAAATTGCTCTGGGCCGTCGCGGCGTTTCCGCTGACACGGCTCTGCGCCTGGGACGTTATTTCAACACCACGCCCCAATTTTGGCTTAATCTGCAATCCCATTACGAACTCGATCAAGCCCGGTTGTCCTCTGCCAGGAAAATCGAGAAAACAATACACCCATTGCGGAAGGCCGCCTGAATAGCATTTGGCGACTCGGACAATTCGTGGTCATGGTGAATCCATCAATGGCTGGCCATTGCCATGACGATGCGACCTTTGCCAAGTTGATCGGGCCGACGGCGCGGTGATCAGGGGATGGCTTCCTGGTTCTCGACCGGCACGTAATCCTTGCGCATGGGGTGGCCCTCGAAGTTGTCCCACATCAGGATGCGGCGCAGATCGGGATGGCCTTCAAATTGGATGCCGTAGAGATCAAAAATTTCGCGTTCCTGAAATTCGCAACTGCGCCAAACCGGAGTGAGGGAGGGCAGGGTGACGCGGTCGGCGCGATTGCCGGTGCGAAGGCGGATGACAAGCGGCCCGTGGCGCAAGGCCATGGAATAAAGATGATAAACCGCTTCGAGAAAGGCGGAGGTCTTGCGTTCGGCGAGTTCCTCGACTTCTTTTTCCACGCCGTCAATGATCTTCTTGACTATCACTTTCTCTTTGATGGTTTTTTCCGGCCAGTCCACGCCGGTGACGTTGGAGGCGTAATCGAAGCAAAGTTCCGGATCGTCGCGCAGAAACCGGGCGATCTGCCGCGCGTGGCCGGCATCCAGAAGAAGTGAAGGCTGGTTGGCCGGACTGGCGTTGGGGATGATCTCCACCCGCGCGCCCGGAACAGCGGCGGTGATGCGGTCTTTGATTTGTTGCAGAGCGAGCATCAGTTCTTGGCGGTTTTGGCCAATTGCGGCCCCACCAGGTCATGCGGGCCGAATTGCGGCACGGGATATTCGCCGGAGGCGCCGGCGTTGAGATGGGATGGACGATCCGGGCCGGTGAGGCGCTGGGCGGCAATTTTCTGCTGCAATTTCATCAGTCCTTCGAGCAGGGCTTCGGGCCGGGGCGGACAGCCGGGGATATAAATGTCCACCGGGATGTAAAGGTCAATGCCTTGGAGGACATTGTAGCCGTCGCGGAAGGGGCCGCCGCAGATGGCGCAGGCGCCCATGGCGATGACGTATTTGGGTTCGGGCATCTGGTTGAAAAGGCGGACGACTTGCGGGGCCATTTTCTTGGTGACAGTGCCGGAAACGATCATGAGGTCGGCCTGGCGCGGGGAGGGGCGGAAGACCTCGGCGCCGAAGCGGGCGATGTCGAAACGGGCCATGGAGGCGGCGATCATTTCGATGGCGCAGCAGGCCAGGCCGAATTGCAGCGGCCAGAGGGAATTCTTGCGGCCCCAGTTGTAAAGCTCCTCGACGGTGGTGAGGATGACGCCTTCGTGGGCCGGTTTGATCTGGGGTTCCGGGTTCATTTGGAGGTTGCCGTCGTTCATTTCCAGACCAGTATGCCCTTGGCCCAGGCCCAGGCCAAGCCTTCAACCAGCAACAAAAGGAAAATCAACATGGCCACACACGCGCCGAAGGAAAGCGCCTTGCAAGCGACGGCGAAGGGCAGCAGAAAGATTGTTTCAACGTCGAAGGCAAGGAATATGATCCCGTAAAGATAATACTCGGATTTGAACTGCACCCATCCGGTGGGTTGTGCGTCCAGGCCGCATTCGTAAATGGCATTCTTGACGGCGCTGGATTTCTTGGGCGAGAAGGCGCGCGCCCAGAGCCAGGCCAGGGCCAGCGGCGCGAGGGCGAATGCAACGGCGGCGGCGGCAAACAAGAACAGAAACAAATAGGGGTGCGCGCTCATCATCAACTTGCGGCGAGATCAGAATCCCTGGCCGTCGGCGGCCTGCAGCGGCTCGACCAGAATCATCTGGGCCAACTGCGAACTGAGGGCCATGCGGGCGTTGGACACCAGGCAAATCAAGTTGGATTGGCGTACCAGCAGCTTGATGACCTGGTTTTCGCCCAGGCCCATCTCGCGCAGGCGCTGGCTGATACCCGGCGGCGCGGAGAGGGACTTGATCCTCACGCGCGTCCCGGCGTTGACGCGGTTGAGCGGGCAGGCCGCAGCCTTGCAACGATGAATCTCCCCGCCGCCGGTCTGGCGATCCCCCATTAGAGCAGTTTGAGTAAATCTTTTCATGGAACTTGCCGTTCGTAAGACAACCTACAAGGTGACCGGTGGTCCGACTCCACTGATTTTGCCAATATCCAGTCATTTTTTGGTCAAGCCGCAAAAACGGCGCGAAGGTCGCCTGCACCAAAATTGTGCGTTGCAGATCATTTTTTGGCCTGTCGCGAGTTTTTGAATTTTCGACTTCCCAAAAAATGTGCAATAAAACGCAAAGATCGTGTAGTCGCCTTTCAACCTCGTGCGCGATGCTGCTGGCGACATGAAAAGCACAAAATGGTTGAACAACCTGAAATCGCCTGTGAACAAATCGCGTCAAATCAAGCGGGCCGGCAGCCCCGCGGGGAGGCAGGCATGATCTTCGTCGCCGGCATCAGCTTCAAGACCGCCCCGGTGGCCTTGCGCGAGCAATTGGCCGTGGCGCCCTCGCGTTTGATTGAAACGGCGGCGCGGTTGAGGGAGGAGGGCGGTCTTTCGGAAATCACCCTGCTTTGCACCTGCAACCGGGTGGAGTTGTACGGGGTGGCGGACCAGGCCGGCGGTGAGGCCGAATTGCTGGCTTCGCTTGCCGCCGCCAAGGTGGATGTTACTCCTTACGTTTATGTCCACACCGGAGAGGCGGCGGCGCGGCATCTGTTTTCGGTCGCCAGCGGGCTGGATTCCATGGTGCTGGGGGAAACGGAAATTACCGGCCAGATCAAGACGGCCTATGAGACGGCGCTGGCGGCGAAGTTGACGGGGCGCGTGCTGAATTGCGCGTTTCAAAGGGCGTTTCAAGTGGTGAAGGCCGTCCGCACGCACACGCTCATCGGACGCGGAGCGACCTCGGTGGGGAGTGTGGCCGTGGAACTGGCCGAGAAGCTTTTTGGCGGCGATCTCACAAAGAAGACGGTGATGATTATCGGGGCGGGAAAGATGGGAGAGGCCTGCATCCGGCACCTGGTCAAAAACGGGATTGGCTCGATTGTCGTGGCCAACCGCACCCTGGAGCACGCTCAGGAGCTGGCCCGCGAATTTGGAGGCCGTGCTGTCAACTACATGGACGACGGCCTGGCGGCGATGGCGGAGGCGGACATTGTGGTCAGTTCGACCGGCTGTCCGCAGACCATCCTGGACCGCGAGGACGTGGAAGCGGTCATGCGGCAGCGGCCCAACCGCCCGTTGTTCCTGATTGACATCGCGGTGCCCCGGGACATCGCCCCGGAGGCGCAACAGGTGGAGAATGTTTTTCTTTACGACATGGACGACCTGGAAAGGTTGGTGGCAGAGAATGTGAAGGTGCGGGAGCAGGAGATGGGGCCGTGCCGGAGCATCATTCAAAAGCACACGGCGGAATTGATGGCCAAACTGAGCAGCCCGGCCCGCAAGCCGGAAGCAGCCGGCCCGGCGCCGCAAGCAAGCTGGGAGTTTCCCGGCCGCATCCACGACTATGCGCATTGAGAGATAAGACTTGGAACACAACAACAATCAACGACAAACAAAACAACGCAACTATGAAAGCAAACATAATAAGCAAAGCGAAGACAGCCCTGCGCATGGGATCTGTGCTTCTGGCAACGGCCGTGACCCTGGCGGCGCAGGGGGGGGCAGCGCCGCTGAACGCACGGCTGATCTCGCGGCCATTAACCCCGGGGGACGTCAGCCGAACCGGGATGCCGGCGAGCACCGAGTACTCAGGCGGCCTGAATACGGTCGGGGTGGGCACGCCGGTGTATTTGGAGGTGGATGTCAACCTCGCCTTTCCTGCCGCCGCCATCACGAACGTGAGTTTTGCGATCACGCAGAAGCCGCTCCGGTCTGGAGCGGTGATCACGACAAACGTCTTGCCGGCGAATTTGGGAGTGTTTGAGCCGGCTGACCAATTGGTCTATCAGGTGGCCGGGCGCGCGGTGTTGCGGCCCGACCTCACGACCGGAGAGTATCCGTACATCGTGACAGCGACCATTGGCACGACGACCGCCGGCACCACCAATGTGACGCTGACGATCAACGCGGGAACGTATCTGGGAGTTGGCTATTGCACGTTTTGCCACGGGGCCAACGGCGGAGCGCCGCCCAAGGTGCCGCTCTGGGAAACCACGGCCCATGCGAGCATCTTTACCCAGGGCATTGACGGCGTGCTGGGGAGCCATTACAGCCAGTCGTGTCTGCAGTGCCATACGGTCGGTTACGACACGAATGCGGCGAGCTTCGCCGACAACGGATTCTACGCGACCGCCCAGGCGGAAGGCTGGGTGTTTCCGGCGGTTTTGACCAACAGTAATTTTGCGTCCATGGAGACGAACTACCCCGACGTGGCCAACCTGGGGAACATCCAGTGCGAAAACTGCCACGGGCCGGCCAGCGAACACGCTTATTCGTTCGGCAACACCAACGCCCCCGGCTGGCCGAGGATCGCAGTGTCAACCAATAACGCGGGCACTTGCAACCAATGCCATGACGACCCGACGCACCACGTTTATGGAACGCAATGGCTCGTTTCCGCCCATTCCGGCGCGCTATCCACGGAGGCGACCATCCCGAGCGGGAATGGCAGGGACCAATGCGTGATGTGCCACACGGCCTATGGCTTCGTGACGCGGATCAACAACACCATATCCAACAGCGTTGCGGGCGGCACGATCACGAATTTTGCCCCGACCAACACGGTGTACGCATCCATCAACTGCCAGACTTGCCACGAGCCGCACGGCGGAACTGTCCCGACGAACAATCCGCACCTGATCCGGACGCTGGCCTCGGTGACGCTGGGCGACGGCACGGTCGTGACCAACGCGGGTGAAGCAGAACTGTGCTTGGAATGCCATCATTCCCGCGATGGAGGGGCGAGCAACAACGTGGCGCTATGGTCCTCAGGGCAGAAGACCTGGGCTGGAGCCTCCATTCCTCCCAGCGCAAACGACTTCGGCCCGCACGACGGAGTGCAGGGTGACATGATTGAAGCCGCCAACGCCATTACTTACGGTTTGGCCATTCCCAGTTCGGCGCACCGCTTGACGGTGAGCAATGTGTGCGTCGGTTGCCACATGCAGACCATTTCTTCGAGCGACCCAGGATTCCTTCTCTCAGGCGAGCATACGTTTGAAATGAGTTACAATGTCACCAACGCCGGCGTGGTGAGCACCGTGGACCATGTGGCAGTATGCAATCAATGCCACGGCGGGATCACCAACTTCAACTTCCCGGTGGAAGATTACGCGAATACCGGCACCATCCAAGGCGTGCAGACGGAAGTCCAGATACTGCTCAACCAACTCTCCACACTCCTGCCCAATTCGAGCGGTGTGGTGGATGGCACCGTGAAAACCAAAATGTCTGTCACCACCAACTGGACGCAGGCGCAGTTGCAGGCGGCCTACAACTGGCAGTATGTCAACAACGACGGCAGCATGGGCGTGCATAACGCCCCGTTTGCCACCGGCCTGCTCAAGGCCTCCATCGCCAACCTGACCGGCGTGTCGGTGCCGGGCGGATTGCCGGATGCGTGGGTGATTGCGTACTTCGGCTCCGTTAGCAATCCGCAAGGCGCTCCCAACGCGGACCCTGCCGGAGACGGCATTCCCAATTGGCTGAAGTACTCCCTGGGCCTTAACCCGCTAGTCAAGGGAATCTCGCTGCCTAACGGAGTCGTCGAGGTGAATGCATCGGGAGACCTGCTTGGCAGCACCAACACGGTGCAAATCTACACGGCGGCCGACGTTACCTGGAACACCGTGGCCGGCACGTCTTATCAAGTCCAGGCCATTAACTTCCTGGGCGGCGGCTGGCAGAATATTGGAAGCCCGATTGTGGCGACCAACACCGCCTCGATGAGCTACCTGACGCCGACGCGGGGCACCATGCAGCAGTTCTATCGCGTGGTCCATACGCCTTGAACGGGTTCGGGGCGCGGCCCCGGGCCGCGTACAGAAAACGGAGTGATGGAGTGATGGAGTAATGGAGTGGTGGAGTGATGGTGGAAGGGCGCGGCCTTGGGCCGCATATTGAAACGACTGATAACATGGCGGCTGGCCGAGGGGCCAGCCGCCAATTTAAACCGAACGAGAAAGGAATTACATGAGCCAATCAACAACCGGCACCACGAGCGCGGCGGACAGAGGGCGCGCCGACGCGGGAAAAGGCGTCCGCGGAATAGTGATGGGATTGGCCTTTTTCGCCGCGGGAATTACAGCAAGCGCGTTGTGGTTTGCGCAGTCGCCCGGGAGCGGTCCATCTGCTGCGGAAAGCGGGGGAACGCCGCCGCTTTCGGCGGCGACCATGGCGGTTCTGCAACGGCTTGATTCACCGGTTGAAGTGCGGTTTTATGCTTTGCTGGATCCCGCCAGCGTGGGCGAGAACGCGCGGGAATTCGCTGGGCGGGTGAACCAAATGCTGGCGCGATACGAACAGGAGGCGGGCGGCAAGATCAAGGTCGTGCGAGTCAATACGATTTCTGCCGCCGCCGCCAACGCGGCGCAGGCTGATGGCATCAAGGCATTTAACCGGGACAAAGGGGACGTTTGTTATTGTGGCATCGCGGTGGTTCGCGGCGGGCACAAGGAAAGTGTTTCCTCACTGTCCCCGGAGTGGGAGCCGGCGCTGGAATGGGATTTGAGCCGGGCGATCGCGGGCGTGGAGGCGGGCGACCCGCCGGCGCCGGGGGTGGCGAAGGCGAGCAAGCCCACGCTGGAGGCGGTGAGACGGGCGATTCCCAACCTGGATACGGTGTCCACAGAGGAAGGATCGCGGCAGTTGCGGGCGGCGGCGGCGGCCCAGTTTAAGAAGACGGGGCAGGAAATGGCAGCCAAGGTGAAGCAAGCGGAAGAGCATTATCTGCAAGCGCAAAGCAGCCAGTCGCCATCCGAACTGGAAGCGGCGGCCAAGGAGCTTGAGCAGGCCAAGCAGGAACAGGCGGCGAAGCTGAAGGAAATCGCCATGGAGTCCAAGGCGCAAGTGGGGGCGCTGCAACAACTCAAGGGCGCGGCCCGTTGACGCGGCGAAAAAAGGGCCTCCGCTCTTGACATCCCACCGAAATTCGGGAATTTCATCGAGCGTGAAGACGCAGATGTTTTGCACCATGGCCGTCCTGCTGGCGGCGGTCCCTCCCGCCGCGCCGGCGCAAAACGTGCAACATCTGACCATCACCCAGCCGGGCGGCATGCCGGGCCTTCCGGTGGTGACGGGCCTGACCCGCGCGACCAACGGAGTGAACATCACCTGGGACGGCCCGCCGGGCTACTACCAAGTGTTTGAAAGCGGGAGCCTGACAAACAAGAAGTGGACGGCGGTGGGCGGAGCTACAAATCTGAACCGGCAAGCCGCTGTCAATACCACAGTATCCAATCAATTCTTTCGCGTCTCCGGCCCGGCGCCGCAATACGCGGGATGGCAGGCGTGCGCGGGCTGCCATTCGCCCATTCTCAGCACGGTGCAGCAGACGGCGCACGCGGCGGCCTTGACCAACGCGGCATTTGTCGCCGCCGGGGGCGAAACAAACGCCTCGTGCCTCTCCTGCCACACCGTCGGTTTCGGATTGCCGACCGGATTCACCAACCTGGCCAGGACGCCGAAACTGGGGAGCGTGCAATGCGAGAATTGCCACGGGCCGGCGGACTATCACGCGGCCAATCCGGATGATCCGACCCAGGTGCCGCGGGTGGAGGTGGCGTCCACGATGTGCGGGGGTTGCCATTCCCTTAGATACAACGAATGGAAAACCAGCCTGCACCCGCAGGTGATTGCCGATCTTGGCGCCACCAATCAGATTGACCATTGCGGACGGTGCCATTCCGGCACGGCGCGGCTGAGCCTGATCGAGGGGCTGGCGCCGCTGACGAACGACGCGGCCCTGGGAATCCAGTGCGTCACCTGCCACGACCCGCATCAGACCAACGGTTATCCGGCGCAACTGCGTTATCCGCTGGCCTCCACCAACGACTATTTCATGCCGACAAACGGCGTATTCAGCAATTATTACAACGCCAGGATCAATGTCTGCGGGCAATGCCACAATGATACGGGGGCGTCGTGGACGAACACGGCCGCGGCGCCGCATTTGTCCCCGCAATACAACCTGCTGCTGGGAACGGTTGGCGAACTGGACCCGCCGCTGACACATTTCGCGGCCTCCCACGCCATCCGGCTGACCAACCAGTGCGTGGCCTGCCACATGCAGACGACGGCATTTGTGAGCGAGGCCGCCCCGGGGGACGGCGGCCACAAGTTCACGGTGGACAGTTATGAAGTATGCGCCGAATGTCATGGAACGCCCGCCACGGTGCCGGTCTTCACGCAGCAGGTGCAGCAGTTTCAAAAGGACGTCTCAAATCAAGTGCAGGAATTGACGCTGGATTTGGATTATTGGGCGACCAACAACGCCCCCGCGGCATTGCGGATCAAGTACGGAAGCCACGCCTGGGAATATAGCACCCCCGGCGGGTTGTCCCCCGGCGTCCTGGCCGGACCGAACGCGCTCGAGCAGGCGCTCATCCCCACCAACATTCAGAAGGCCCGGTTCAATGCTTACATTATTTTCAGCGACCAGAGCCTTGGGGTTCACAATCCCTATTATGTCCTGGACCTTTATGAGCAGGCGGAAACGTGGATTTACGACGAGCTGTACCCGTGATACAACGAGTTTATGATAAGAACCAACCTCAGCTTCCTCGTCCGGCGGGCCGAACGCCACGCCCGGACGCTGGCGCTGGCGGCGGCCGGGCTGGCGTTGGCGGCGGGAGCCATCTCCTGCGGCACGACCAGCCGGTCGGTGGTCCTGTTGCCCAATGTTCCCGGAGCGAAGTATATCGGCTCCAAGGAATGCGAACAATGTCATGACGAGCTTTACCGGGATTTCGCCACGGCCGATCACGCGCGCTTGATGGCCCCCGGCACCAACGCCCTGAACGCCGGTTGCGAATCCTGCCACGGGCCATGCAGCGTTCACTCGGATTCGGGGGGCGAGACTTTGCCGCCCTACACCTTTCGGCCTGGCCGCGCGCCAACCGGCAGCTACGGGGCGCGATTGGCCGAGTCGCCGGCGCGTTCCACGGCGACGATGTGCTACCAATGCCACGCGGACGTGCGGGGCCAGTTTTCGCTGCCGAGCCACCATCAGGCGCCGGAGGGCAAGCTGGACTGCACGGATTGTCATTCGCCGCACAAGGGGTCCATTATGAACGGAGGAGGAACCTCCATCCTGGCCGAGAACGAAATGTGCGAGAAGTGCCACGAGGAGCAGCGCGGGCCTTTTGTCTTCGAGCACGAGGCGCTGCGGGAAGGCTGCACCGTCTGCCACACGCCGCACGGATCTGTCAACTCAAAATTGTTGACGGTGCGGGACGCGAATCTTTGTTTGAAATGCCACTTTCAGCAGCAGAACGGAGCCGTGCTCCTGATCGGCGGTTCCGATCACACCACCCGGGTGCGCGAAGGCACATGCTGGACGGCCGGATGTCACGAGGCGGTGCATGGTTCGCGCGTCAGCCCTTCCTTGCGATTTTAACCCGGAAAAACCATCTTGATGAAATCACGGCCGGCAATAATGCGTCAATTATGGCGATGGGTTTGGATGGCCGGACTGGCTGCGATGGGCGGCAGTCTTTGGGCGGCGGACACTAATGCGCCGGCGGCCCTGACGCCGGAACAGAGGTTCGAGGGAGGCACGAACACTTACACTAACTGGGTGGATTTCACCGCGGGGGGCGCATTGGTCAGCGGCAACCGGGCCCAATTCCAGCAGCAGCATCAACTTCCCGCCGGAGCGTTTGGCGGGGTGGGCGATTTTCATTATCAAAACGACATCGCGACCAATACCACGCTGACGCTGGACGGGCGCGCCATTGCGGAGGAGCACGATTACAAGCTGGCCCTGGGAATCCAAAAGGAGAAGGTCGGCTTTTTGCGGCTGTCCTATGAACAGTCCCGCACCTGGTCCGACGGCGACGGCGGCCTTTTCCCCGGATCGGGACAATACTACGCGGCGGGGGACAATCCACTGGCCTTGGATCGCGGAAAACTGTCGTTGGAAGCGGGCTGGACGCCGGACACGGGGCCGAAGGTGACTTTCAAATATACGCACTCATTCCGAGACGGCGCGGAAGGATCCACTGATTGGGGATACGCCCACCCGGCGGGGAGCGTGCTGGCCCTCGGCCTCAGCCCCACGCTGGAGCAAATCAATGAACACAGCGACAGTTTTCAAGTGAATGTAACCGATCACATCAAGGCCACGGATGTGGGCCTGGGCGTGCGCTATGAGAGGGGGAGCATGGACGATGCGCTCAAGATCACCGAGTACCCGGGGGAGCCGGTCCAGCAGAAGATCACCGACCGCCAGGGGACCACTTACGACCTGTTGAACCTCCACTCCTTCACCGAAACGTGGGTCAAGACCAATGTCATGGTGTCCACCGGCTTTTCCTATTCCGGGGTGGGGAACGAGATGTCCGCCAGCCGCATCTACGGCAACGACTTTGATGTCGGTTACGTCCCCGCCGCCGCCGCCGGTTTCGGCTATTACGGGCTGACCGGCACTTCGCGGCAGCACGATTATGTGTTTGACTTGAACCTTTTCTACAAGCCGGCGCCGCATTTCACCGTCGTGCCCTCGCTGCGGGTGGACCGGGAGGATTGGAACGGGTCCAGTTCCGGAATTGAAACCCTCGGGCTGGACAGCCCGGTGCCCTTCACGTCCGACAGCAGCCGCGGCCTTGTTGATGTGCGCGAGCGGCTGGACTTGAATTACAACGGGCTGACGAACTGGGCGTTTTACGGGCGCGGCGATTTCACCGAGAGCGACGGGAATTTGAACCAGGACGGCGGTTTGCTGCCGGTGGCCGGAATTGGATTTCCAGCCGTGCAGGAGCAGACCGACGACCGGCGGTTCTTCCAAAAGTACAGCGCCGGCGCGCGATGGTATCCCTCGCGCGCGGCCACGCTGGACTTTGGGGGATATTACAAATTGAACCACTACCACTACGGCGACGGCCTGGACAGCACGACGAACAGCCCGGCCAGCGCCAATGAGTATCCCAATTTCCTCGCCATGCAGGACTTCGAGACCTACGACGCCAATCTCCGCCTGACTCTGAGACCCTGGCAAAACGTGACCGCCGTCAGCCGTTACGAATACCAGATCTCCACCATCCACACCGAACCGGACCCGGCCTCCGGCCTTTCCGAGGTCGAATCCGCCCGCATGACCAGCCACATCATCGCCGAGGATGTGAGCTGGATTCCGTGGAGCCGGCTCTCGCTCCAGGCCGGCTTGAACTACGTCCTGAGCGACACCCACACGCCGGCCTCGGACGTCACGCAGGCCATCCTGACCGCGCAAAACAATTATTGGACCGTCAATTTCACCTCGGGCCTCGTGCTGGATGAAAGAACCGACCTGAGCCTGAGCTACTTCTATTACATCTCCGGGGATTACAACAACAATTCCCCGATGGGGGTGCCTTACGGGGCGGGCAGCGAGGAACACGCCGTCACGGCGACGCTGACACGGCGGTTGAGCCAGAGCTTGCGGCTGGCGCTCAAGTACGGCTACTATCGCTACGATGATGCGGCGTACGGGGGAAACCGCGATTTTGGGGTGAACCTGGTTTCAGCCAGCCTGCGCTACCGCTTCTGAGGGCTTCTCGGAATATGTCACGTGAGCAGCAAAAAATGACCAGCAAAAACCAATGGAAGTTGAGCCAGAAACGGCCAACGGAATCATGTTGAACGCGACAAGATAAAAACCCGCCATCCAAGCGCGGGCGGAAACGCAAACAAAACGACAAAAAAATGCCATGAAAAAACAAAGAGTTATCCTTGCCACACTGGCCCTCGCGGCCACGACGACAGCCCTGAGTGCCGCGGATGCCACGACGACCTGGGACAAGCAATGCAAGGCGTGCCACGGCGCTGACGGAAAAGGCCAGACGCCGGCGGGCAAGAAACTGGGGCTGAAAGATTTCGCCGATACCGCGTTTCAGGCCTCCTTCACTGACGCCCAGGCCACGAAGGCCATCAAGGAAGGCATCAAGGACGGCGACAAGACCAGGATGAAAGCGGCGGAAGACGTGACGGACGCGGACATTAAGGACTTGGTGGCCAAGGTCCGCGCGTTCAAGAAATGACGAGACTGCCGGTAGGGCGAGACTCCGTCGAGCCCTGCTTTACGCAGTGCCATAATTTACTGCGGATGACGGCGGGCAGCGGACTGCCGCCCTACCCTCGATTGGAAGAGGCAGGGGCCGCACTCCGTGCGCGCCTATGACCGAGGATTTATGACGCTCAGTTTAATGTGGCCGGCCTGCCTCTAATCCGAAACCGCCTGATGACAGACTACGCGAAAACCGGGATCACCGTCGGAGTGGTGTGTGTGGCGTTCTTGGCGCTGACGGCGGCTTTTCTGTCGGATTCGGGCGGCACGCATCTGCACCGCCCGGCCATCGCCTTGGTGGACACCAATTTTTTGGACAAGTCAACCACTCGGCGGTCCTATGCGGACATGGTTCGGGCCGGGGCGGACCTGTCGGATTTTGATTGTTATGTGTGTCACGACAAGAAGACGCCGCCGCCGTTGCGCCTGGATACCAACCAGAACATCATTGTCGCCGCGGAACATGTCGGCCCCACCACCTTCACTGCGGATGACATTGGCACGAACGAATTGGCGGGGCTTATCGGGCGATTGAAGGCGCACTCGGATCCGGTCTCCGCTTTTCTCTGGCAGAAGCTGTCGAACCCGGAGCAGGCACTGCTCACGAATTACAAACCTTCAGAAGCCGGTTTAAAGCAAGCCCAGGACATTGTGGTGTCGGCTTTGAACAAGGTGGTTGGAGAACCGTGCATTTACGAAGCCGAACGATTTAAAGGGATTTTACCTGGGGCGGAGACCATCGTCCATTTGCAGCAAAGCCGGACCGGACCGAATCTGGCGCATCTGAACCGGTTGCTGCTGGAAGACGCTTACCCTGTGGAACTGGCGAGGAACCGGCACGCGGACATTGTGATGGGGCACGGGCAGCACGGGCGCAACAACAATTGCTTTAATTGCCACAACGAGACCAACCTCACCTTGCTTCAGCCCAGGGACGGGCGGCAGTTGACCTTCGCCCAAAGCAGCCAGTTGTGCGGCAGTTGTCACGGGCCGACCAAAGCGGACTGGGACGCCGGGGCGCATGGCCGCACCAGCGGGGATTGGAATCGGAGTCCGGGCGCAAAGGGGTACTCGACGTTTTCAGCCGATGAGATCAAGGATTGGTCCGGTTTCGCAAAGAAGCTGGCGCAACATACCGATGCGGTATCCGCTTTACTGTGGCAGAAATTGTCAAACCAGGAGCAGGCCATGCTGACCAACTACCAGGGGCCGGGACCAGGCTCCGATCAAGTTCAAGTGGCCGTGGTTCAAGTCCTCAACAAGATCATCGGAGGACAGAACATTGACGAAGAGAAACGCTTCGACGGAATTATGTTGCGGCCAGAAACCACCGACCTGAGGAGAACATCTCCCACGGGAACCGGCCTGGGCCGCCTCAACCGTTTGCTGCTCGAAGACGCTTATCCGCAGGAATTGATCAGGAACATTGAGCGAAAGGACTGCGTGAACTGCCACAATCCTCATTACCCCCACTTCCCCTCGCGGCCGCCGGCGCCGGGACCGCACCCATTGAGGGAGATCGGCGCCACCGCCGCTTCGCTGACCAGCCCGGAATGATATGGACAAACCACCCTCATCTTCAGCCCGCCATGCAGCGCCGCCAGCCAAGGCGATGGGGCGCCGGAGCTTTTTGCGCGCTTCGGCGGTGCTGACCACGGGACTGGCGGCGCTGGCGGCGAGCCTGAAGCCGCTGCTGGAGATGAACGACTTTCCCACCATGGAGCGGTTCCTGCAGAAGTATTACAAAGAGATGACGCCGGAGGAGATGAAGAAGGTTTTGACGCGGATCGAGAACGAAGTGGAGCAACAGTACAAGTTGCGTCCGCATGTGCGGGATTTGAAGCCGATGGACGGGGTTGAATACGTTTATTGCCTGAACCTGACGCGCTGCATCGGCTGCCGCAAATGCGTCCACGCCTGCGTGGCGGAGAACAACCAGTCGCGCGATCCGGAGATACAATACATCCGGGTGCTGCGGCTGCCGGACGGCTCGCTGGACGTGGACAAGGCGGAACACTTCTATGCCCCGCCATCCGTGCCGGAGAAGGGTTTCTTCTACATGCCGGTGCAGTGCCAGCAGTGCAAGTATCCGCCCTGCGTCAAAGTTTGCCCGGTCCATGCGACTTGGCAGGAACCCGACGGGATTACGGTGGTGGATTACGATTGGTGCATTGGCTGCCGTTATTGCGAAGCGGCCTGCCCGTATTGGGCGCGGCGCTTCAACTTCACCAAGCCGGCCGCCATCCCCGCGGAGCGGCTCAATCTGGACATGTCTTATCTGGGCAACCGGCCACGGCGGCAGGGGGTGATGGAGAAATGCCACTTTTGCATCCAGCGCACGCGCGCCGGCCGCTACCCGGCCTGCCTGGAAGTCTGCCCTGCCGGCGCGCGCAAGTTCGGCAACATCCTGGACCCCTCCAGCGAGGTTTCCTACATCCTGAAAAGCAAGCGCGTTTTCATTCAACTCAAGGAGGAAATGGGCACCTCGCCGCGGTTCTTTTACTACTTTGACGTATGATGCGTGCCACCCGTAATTATCTAGTTTTTCTCAGGCGTTGCGCGGCGCTCGCCTTTGAGGGGGACTGGCGTTATTACGCGTGGATGGGCCTGCTGACCGTGCTGTGCCTGCTGGGCCTCAACGCCTATTGCCGGCAGTTCGCGCACGGCCTGATCGTCACCGGGATGAGCGACGAGGTTTCGTGGGGGGTCTATATCGCGAACTTCACTTTCCTGGTCGGGGTGGCGGCCGCGGCGGTCATGATGGTGATTCCCGTTTATATCTACAAGAACGAGGATCTGCACGACCTGGTGATTTTCGGCGAATTGCTGGCGGTGGCGGCCATCCTGATGTGCCTGGCGTTTGTCACCGTTGATCTGGGGCGGCCCGACCGGTTCTGGCATTTGATCCCTGGCATCGGGCAATTCAATTTTCCCAGGTCCATGCTCAGTTGGGACGTGCTGGTGCTCAACGGCTATCTGTTGCTCAACGTCCATATCTGCGGCTATCTGCTCTACTGCCGCTATCGAAAGAAAAAACCGGCCAAGTGGTTTTACATTCCGTTTGTCTTCATCGCCATTGTCTGGGCGGTTTCGATCCACACCGTCACCGCCTTTCTCTATGTCGGCCTGGGCGGGCGGCCCTTTTGGAATTCTTCGATTGTGGGACCGCGTTTTCTGGCCTCGGCCTTTACCGCCGGGCCGGCGCTCATCATCCTGGCCATGCAGGTCGTCCGGCGCGTCACTTCCACTTCCGCTCCCGCCGCCGGGTTGTCCGTCCTGGGAAAAGCGCTTCCGCCGCCGTCCAAACACCGGGCCGCCACGCTGGAGGATTTGGAGGTGCTGGCGCGCGATCTGCTGGAAATGGCCTCGGTGCCGATGGAGACGCGGCGGCGGATTCTGCCGATGGCGGAAGTTCTGGAAGTTCAGTCCGGGGGCGTTCTATTGCAGCAGGGAGAAACTGACGACCGGGCCTTCCTTATCTTGAGCGGATCGGTGGTGGTGGTCCGGGAAGAAGGCGGACGTTTTCGCGTCACACGCACGGCCGGGCCGGGGGAACAGGTGGGAGAAGTATCGGCGCTTCATGGCACCCCGCGGATGGCCACGGCCGTGGCCGAGGAACCCAGCGTGGTGTTGAGCCTCCCGGCGGGGGCTTTGCGCCTGTTGATGGAATCTCCCCAGGTCAACAAAATCATCCGGTCCAGAATGTCGGAGCGGCTGCTCATCACCGACCGCGCCTTGATGACCCTGCGGAGCATCGTGCAAGTCTCGATGCTCATCAATGTGTTCCTGCTGGTCAACGAAGTCTTCAAGGAGTTTTATTCGGGCAACCTGCACGACGCGTCCACCAAGTACCTTTTTGTCGGCCTGGAGCATCACCACGCGCTGGTGCCGTGGATCTGGACGGCCATCGCCTTCAACCTCACGGCCATGGTCCTGCTGGTGTTGCCGGTCAGCCGCAGCTTGAAATGGCTCAACCTGACCTGCGTCCTTTGCATCGTCGGCATCTGGATCGAAAAAGGAATGGGGCTGGTCATCCCCGGCTTCATCCCAACACCCCTGGGCGAGATGATGGAATACCGGCCTTCGGTCAACGAAGCGCTGGTTTGCTTTGGCATCTGGGCCTTTGGGCTGCTCTGCTACACGGTTTTTCTGCGCATGTCCGTGCCCATTCTCCAGGGACGTTTGTCCAAGGAGAACGAAGCGGCGCCGGACGGGCCAATTCCGGCCGCCGCCGTCCCGCCAGAGGGCTGACCCGCCTCTCCCGTGTCAAAGCAACTTACCGCCGATGACGCCAGGCAGTCGTTGAGCGCCCATGTCGCGGCCCGCGGCGCGGAGATATTTGCAAAATATGGGCCGCGCATCGGTTGGAACGAGTTGCAGCGCCTTCTGGAAGATCGCGCCTGCGTCCGCTACCCTTGTGCCATCGCGTTCGACGCCGCTTCGCTGCAACCGGGGGAGTGCGCCTGGCCCAAGGCCAACAGTGACCGGCCGGAAGACGGGTTTGTCATTTACATCCATCCGCTGTTCATGACGCGCTTGGACCGCGTGGCGCACCTGGCGCTTTATCAACTGGTCGTTGTCAACTATGGGGAATTCGCCTCTTCCGACGACGCGGAGATTTTCGGCGCCGCCGCGCTGGGGATATCCAGGGAGCAATACTATCAGGACCTCTGCGCCCTGGCGGATTTGCTGGAAGCCACATTCCCCGACCCTGACGCTTCTTGTTAATCCCATTTAGATATTGAGATTAAGGGGAAACCAAGCGTGTGAAATGCGTTTCTTGACAGGGTTTTCCTCTCAGAAGGCCTCCTGTTTCCCTTGCGGATAATTCCGGCAATCCCCCATTACGCGGGAGCGGCTGGATTGTTAGCATGAAGAGGATGCCGGTCATTCCACAGTTTCACGGCAAGAAGGTCAGCGTCGTCCTGGCGCAGGGCGGGGGAACCTCCCCGCGCCGGTGCGAGGTTATCGTCGGAACCGCCCACTGGCGCGCCGGGCGTTGGTGGCTGGACCGCAGCCCGGCCCCCGAGATTCCGATTCCGAAGGAGTTGCTTTCGCGCGTCCGGCGGGTTGCGCCGGAGTTGCGGGGGATTCTTGGGGAACCGGAACTTTGCATTGTATGGCCCGCCGGTTGCTTGGAGGAATCCGAGGCGCCGTCCGCGCCGGAAAGAGCGGCGGCTTGCGCCCGACGCGGCCGCACCCTTTTTAGTCCATCCAGGGACAAGAAAGTTCTAGTGACTCTTCCTACAAAAAGGTCACGAGAACATCCGACAGACAAGCTGCTACGCATGGTTTAGTATGGCAGTGTTCGTCCGTTTAGTTTGGCAACGGACCTTGGCGGCGTTGGGAAGAATCGCCTTCCAACGGCTGTCCCATTGGGACAGTGCTTCGCCCGGTTGAGCAGGGCGTTGGATTGATTTTATATGCAAACGCACACAAAGACCGGCAATCAGCGCGATTTGGCTGCTCTTTTCTGCCAGCGCTACAACTGTCCGCCGTCCGAATTTGAGGGGCGGGCCTTTCGCAAATGCCTGCCTTTCCATGCCTGGGTTCTGGCGCCCCTCATTCGCAAGGTGGCTCCCGCCTATTTCGACCGCGATTTTATCCTGATTAAATACCTCGGAACAGCCACAGGACGCCGGGAAGCAAGATTGGAACTGGAAGCTTTCCGTGAGGCGAATAAATCCAGGTGGAGTTTTCTGCGCAATGTTCTCAGTGTGCGAGTTTCGGGGGCCAGGGCGGCCCGTCTGGCCAACGCGCTCTTTGAGTCCCGCCAGCGGGATTCACTGCCGGAACTCGGCGGCTCGGTTGCGGACTGGAGTTAAGGACGGCAGGCCCAAAATGCGGCGGCGCATGACCGCTGCGCCCTGGCGGTTTGGGGAGAAACTCAATCAATCAACCGGCGGGCCAAACCGTCGTAAGCGTCAATGCGCCGGTCGCGCAGGAAGGGCCATTGAGTGCGGGTGCTTTCGACGCGGCGGAGGTCCACCGGCACGATCAAGGTCTCCTCTTCATCCACGGCGGCCTTGGCGAGGATTTCGCCGGAAGTGCCGGCGACAAAGCTCTGGCCCCAGAATTCCAGGCCCGGTTCACCGGCGGGTTTCTCCGATCCAACGCGGTTGACGGCCGCGACGAAGCAGCCGTTGGCGATGGCATGGCTGCGCTGGATGGTTTCCCAGGCGCTGTGTTGAATCGCGCCCAGCTCCGCCTTCTCCGCCGGATGCCAGCCGATGGCGGTGGGGTAAAACAGGATCTCCGCCCCCTGCAACGCGGTCAACCGCGCCGCTTCGGGATACCACTGGTCCCAGCACACGCACACGCCGATTTTCCCGTAGCGCGTCTTCCAGGCGCGGAAACCAAGATCCCCCGGCGCAAAATAAAATTTCTCGTAGTAAAGCGGATCGTCCGGGATGTGCATCTTGCGATAAACGCCCAGCAAGGCGCCGTCGGCGTCCAGGATCGCCGCGCTGTTATGGAAAAGGCCGGAACCGCGGCGCTCGAAAAGCGAGGCGATGATGACCACTTTGAGCCGGCGGGCCAGTTGCTGCAAAACGGCGGTGCTGGGACCCGGGATCGGCTCGGCCAGTTTAAAATGCCGGTGGTCCTCGCTCTGGCAAAAATAGTGCGACCGAAAGAGTTCCTGCGTGCAGATAATCTGCGCGCCGCGCCGGGCGGCCGCGGTGATGCGCTCCAGGGTGCGGGCGAAGTTGGCGGCGGGATCGCGCGAGCAGCGGGACTGGATCAGTCCCAGCGTGACGACGGGAGAGGGTTGGAGCCTGCGTTGGGTCATCTTGAATATGCGCCGGCCGGAGAGTCGGCGGCTCATGGTTAAATAGTGCCTGTGGACTTCGGAATCAACACCGTCTTGCCATGCTCCTCACTGATGGCGGCAGGGCCGGTCTGGCCGAAAAGCTCGCGCATGAATTTGCCGAGCGTCTCGTTGGTAGGCCCATAACCCTGATGATAAATGTAGTACTCCAAATCATAAAGCAGTTCGTCGGCCGTGTTGTAGCGTTTGGAAACGTCGCGGGAAAGGGTGCGAAGAAGGATTTCGTTCAGGCGCGCGTCCACCTTGGGATTGATCTGGCTGAAGTTGGGCAGGGGCATCGTCATGATGCGCTCGCGCGATTCGTCGGCGGTGCGTCCCTTGAAGACATTATAGCCCAGCAGCAAATTGGCCAGCACAACCCCGGTCGAAAACAGATCAGACCGGCGGTCGGTGACCTGAAAATCGGCCTGCTCCGGGCTCATGTAATCGGCCTTGCCCGCGACCACTTCGCCTTCGTTGTCCTGGAGAAAGCCGCGCGCCTTGGCGATGCCGAAATCCATCAGCTTTACGTCGCCGGCGAAGGCGATCATGATGTTCTTGAAACTGACATCGCGGTGGACGATGCCGAGCGGTTTGCCGGCGTCATCGGTCTTGGCGTGGGCATAGGCCAATCCGCGCGCCACGCGGCTGGTGATAAAGACGGCCAGTTCCACGGGGACGGCGCGTTTTTTCTCCACCACCTGCTGGGCGAATTGTTCCAGGTTGACGCCGTTGATCAATTCCATGCAGATGAAATACAGGCCGCGCGACTCGCCGAGATGGTAAGTCTGGACGATGTTGGTGTGGATCAGGTCTGCCACCAGCTTGGCCTCGCCGATGAAATTCTCGATGAACTGTTTCTGGCTGGCGTAGTTCTGGCGGATGACTTTCACGGCGACGCGCTTGACAAAATCCCGCGCGCCGTGCTGCTCGGCTTCGTAAACGACTCCCATTCCGCCCTCGAAAATCTTGCGGACAATCTCGTAGCGGAACTCGCTTTGGATGGTGGACAAGGCTGCCATGCCGCGATGTTGGTGAATTCCGGGGTGGCAAGTCAAGCCTTTGCCGTGCCAAGGTGCATCTCACATTTTTGGGTGAATCCCGACAGTGCATCGAAGCCTTGAACTGTTGCGCTTCTGAATTGAGAATTGGTCATTGAGAATTTGTTATTGGTCATCGGAAGGCGCCCGTCCGGGGCTGGGTCGGGCTTGGGTTGTCGGGCAGCCGACGGCCACGACCTGTCGGATAGTTGCCAGAGCGTCATGCCGGCCGGATTTAGATGACAAATGACAAATGCTCAATGACCAATTCTCAATCGTACTGGAATCCATCCGACGGCGGATAAGAGCGTCCAAGATGCGAAGGAATGCCAACTGGTTCTCCATCCGGCGTCATCCAAATAAGCCAATTGCGTCCCGCCGCTCCATTTTTTCCGGTTTTCTCCTTGCGCAAAGTGGGCCGGACGATTTAAAAAATGAGGAACCAATCGCATATTATGTCAAGAAGACTCTCCAAAGCGCAACTTGCCGCGGAAATCGCCGCCAAGAGCGGCTTGACCAAGAAAGCCAGCGCGGAACTTCTGGATCACCTGGCGGCCCTGGCCTACAAACATGCCAGGGACACCTTCACCCTTCCTGGCATCGGCAAGCTGGTCGTGGGCTACCGCAAGGCGCGCAAAGGACACAATCCCAAGACACTCGCCCCGCTGGATATTCCGGCAAAAAAGGTGCTCAAATTCCGTATCGCCCAGGCCGCCAAAGACGCCATCCTCGGCCCACAGTAGTCCCGATGAAAATCGCCATCGTCGGCTGCGGCGCCCTCGGCAGCTTCTACGGGGCGCGCCTTTGCCGGGCCGGACATGAGGTGTACTTCCTGCTCCGCTCCGATTACGACGCCGTCAACCGCAACGGCGTTTATGTCCAGAGCGTCGAGGGCGATTTCCATGTCCGCCCCAAGTGCGCCCGGCAACCCGCTGAAATCGGCCCGGCCGGCCTGGTTCTCATCGGCCTGAAGAGCACGGCCAACGGCGCCTTGCCGGAACTCCTCCCGCCGCTGGTTGGCCCCGCCACCACGGTGCTGACGTTGCAGAATGGTCTGGGCAACGAAGAGGCAATTGCTTCCTTGATCGGCCCTGAAAAAACAATGGGCGGCCTTTGCTTTGTCTGTCTGAACCGCGTCGCCCCGGGGAGAATCCACCACATCGCCCACGGCAACGTCGTGGTGGGCGAGTTCGGGCGGCCTTCGCAGCCGCGCACCCGCCAAATAGCCGCCTTGTTCGCCCAGGCCGGGATTGCCTGCGAGGTGAAAGAAAACCTCCTGCAAGCCCATTGGGAAAAACTCGTTTGGAACATCCCCTTCAACGGCCTGGGCGTGGCCGGCTGCGCCGGGTTGGAGGCCGTGTTGCGCGGCCGCCTTGATCCGGCGCAAAAACGCGGCCCCTGCCTGACCACCGACCGGCTGCTGGGCGATCCGCGCTGGGCGCAACTGGTGCGCGAACTCATGATCGAAACCATCCGCACCGCCCAGTCCCTGGGCCTCGCCGTGGCCGACGCCGAGGCGGAGCGCAACCTGGCGCGAACGACGAACATGGGACCCTACAAGGCCTCCACCCTCCTGGATTTCGAGTGTGGCCGCGAACTCGAATTGGAGGCCCTTTTCCTTGCGCCCGAGCGCGCGGCCCGGCGCGCCGGCCTGGCCACCCCGCGCCTCTCCTCCCTCTGCTCCGTCCTGCGGCAACTGGCCTCAAATTTCAGCAATGACCAATAACAAATTCTCAATGACCAATTCTCAATCGAGATGTCCGAAACCTTAACAGTTGGATTCGCCAGGACGAATTGCCCGAAAATTTGAAATTCAGCAGGGGGACAGCCCGGCGGTGTCCTTATTTGGGTTCTGGGGGAGCGCACGCGCCTCGCGTGCCGGGTTCAGCGCCCCCGCTGAACCCACTCTCACCGATGTCAGCGACGTGGGCGTCGCTGACAGCACGCGAGGGCGCGTGCGCTCGTGCGCTTGAGAAGGAGCGTGCATAGGAGGGTGGAAGTCCCTCTGTGGTGGTGCTTCCCGCCACGAGTTGAAAGTAACTGCATC